>Ga0116226_10000363_pt1 | contig 38467 bp, 39 predicted proteins | sample S1TSphfallax_FD_89692 | JGI IMG/M metagenome (GOLD analysis project Ga0116226, IMG submission 89692) | Host-associated microbial communities from peat moss isolated from Minnesota, USA - S1T2_Fa - Sphagnum fallax MG | ecosystem: Host-associated > Plants > Peat moss > Unclassified | place: USA... | reverse complement strand
TGCGCGAAGCCTTTAATCACCAGGTTCCGCCGGCGCTGCGGGCCACCCTCAATTCGTTGAGCAGTGCGGCGTTCCGGCTCAGCTTCGCCATGGTCGGGCCATTGATCGGGATTGCCGTCAACCAGCGCGGTCTCGGCTGGACGTTGGGTCTGCTGGCTTCAGCGTTCGCGCTCGGCTTCGCGGCACTTGCCGTTCCGCTTCTGCGCCGGCCGCTAGAGGAGTGACGTGGCCGAGGCACTTGCACTGTTCGGCAGTTGCCCGACACAGCAGAATCAGATCGGCCACACGCTTAGAGCGTTGTTCGGCTGACTGGAATCGCCAAGGGGGCTTGCGAAACGCCCCCGGTGTGTGATTCGAGGGACTCCGGTCAGTTTCGGTCGGAGGTCTGGGCGTGTTGTGGCAGCGTGGGAAGGCGTATTCCCAGGATCTGCGGGAGCGGGTCTTGGCGGCGTCGGATGACGGCAGCCGAGTAGGCGAGATCGCCGAAGCCTTGCGGGTCAGTGTTTCGTATGTGTCGAAGGTGCTCGGCCGGCTGCGGGGGAGCGGTGAGCGGTCGGCACGGCCGCAGCGTTGCCATGTGCCGGCGAAGCTTGCGCCTCTGCATGAAGCAATCCGTGCCGAGGTGGCAAGCCGGCCGGACGCAACGCTGTCCGAACTGCGCGGTTGGCTCATGGAGACGCACAAGGTCTCGGTCAGCACCGCGCGGCTGCATGGCACCCTGGCCAAGCTTGATCTGACGCTCAAAAAAAGACCGTCCACGCTGCGGAACAGCAGCGCCCAGACGTTGCCGCGGCGCGTGAGACGTGGCGCAATGAACAGTCGGACCTCTGTAAAGGGCGATTGATCTTCATTGATGAAACCTGGGTCAAAACGAATATGACCCGCCTCTATGGCCGGGCGCCGCGCGGCGAGCGCCTGGTTGCCGCGGTGCCGCACGGGCATTGGAAGACCTCCACCTTCATCGCCGGCCTGTGCGGCGACGGCTTGCTGGCGCCGGCCGTGTTCGATGGCGCGATCAACGGCGAATTGTTCCTGGCCTACGTCGAGCAGGTCCTGGCCCCGACGCTGCTGCCGGGCGATACGGTGATCATGGACAACCTCGGGTCCCACAAGGTGGCCGATGTTCGTCAGGCCATCGAGGCCGCCGGTGCCAAGCAGCTCTTCCTGCCCGCCTATAGCCCCGACCTCAATCCGATCGAGATGGTCTTCTCCAAGCTGAAGGCCGCACTGCGCAAGAAGGCCATCCGCACGGTGGATGCCCTTTGGGCCGCCCTTGGCGCCATTGCGGACAGCCTGACCCCGCACGAGTGTGCTAACTACCTCCGCCACTGCGGTTATTTCCAGTCAGGGTGAAAACGCTCTAGAGGCCTCCTTGTAGGCCGGATCGTCTTCGGCGAAGTCGTCCGACATTGCCGATCGACCTTGCAGCAACGTTTAACAGCCAGTTCCGACATCAACGACAACGAGTTAAAGAAGATTCCGGGATTAATGAGGCAGTCCGGCCTTAAAGGCACGGCCATCCTATTGTTTTCACTCAATCGGAGTCCGGGATTAAACGACAACCCGACAAAGTTATCCCGACATGTTCCGACCTTACGGTGGCTTTCCTGATTGCGTGCGGGTCGAAGTTGGGCACATCACTAAGCCGGAGCTTCCGGGCATTGGGTTCGAAGGCAACGCAGACTTGCTGAAAGCAATGCAAGCACTGACAGAATAGCGATCCTTATTTTACTTAAGCTGAGCGGCTTAGTTCTCGCCACATTGCGCCCGCCAGATGATCAGCGAGAAGCGCCAAGTGGCGCGCTGCATCATGCCGTATGATAAGATAAGGAAGAAAAGCAACCTAGATATCCCGCAGAGCATCCAGCATTGCTTGGCGTTCCTTCCTTGCCGCAAGTGCGTTGTCCATGGTCACGGCTTGAAATTGGATTTTCGCATGCGGCTGAAGCTGCCCGATAAGATCCATATCGGCGGATATCACTGTACCAAGCATGAAATAACCGCCGCCTGATACGGCGTCGCGGTGCAAGACGATCGGCTCGGTACCGCCCGGCACCTGGATTGAGCCATAGGGATAGCAACTATCCACGATATTGCTGGGGTCAGACCCGGCACCGAACGGTGGCTCGCGCTCGACAAAAGCCAGTGGCTTGCCGCCGCGGAAACGATAGCCGATTCGGTCGGCCTCGGGCGCGACTTTCCAGGAATCAGCAAAGAAACCCTCCAACGAGTCGGGTTTAATGCGATGCTGGTAAAGTCCAGGGACCATGCGCAGCAGAGCAATCGGTTGGGTGCCACGCCGGAGTTCCGTCGGCACCGAGCGCCCAAGCTTTGCCGGCGCCTGTGTGGCGCCAATCGCAAGCTCATCATCCGCTTTTAACGCCCGCCCCTCAAACCCACCCAGCGCACCCAGCACGTAGGTTGAGCGACTGCCAAGCACCACCGGCACATCGATGCCACCCGCCACGGCAACATACGCCCTTGCGCCGCGTTTGAGAAAATCAAACGATAGTGTTTGTCCCGCCTTTACTTCAAATGCCTGCCAAGTGGAGAGCGGCGCGCCATCCAATTTTGGCGGCAGCTCCGCCCCGGTGACCGCGACAATCGCATCCGTAGTAAACTGCAACTCCGGTCCCATGAACACGCATTCTAGCGCCGCCGCGCCCTCGGTGTTGCCAACCAGCCAATTGCCAACGCACAGCGCGTAGCGGTCCATGGCGCCCGATAAAGGAATGCCGATGTCGTAATAGCCCGGCCGCCCCAGATCCTGCACCGTGGTTGCCAAGCCGGGTTTGATAACCTTAATGGCCATAGAGCACTCCCTCCAAACCCTCGTTATAGGTCGCCGGGTTTTGACTGAAGGCACGCAGATCGAACGATACGGGGCGGATCACCGGAGAAAATCGGCCACTGTCAACGTCGCGCACCGCCTGGTCGTACCCATCACGGTCGACCGGCTTGAAACGAACAATGTCGCCGGGGCGGAAGAAAATCATGAACTCTCGCAAATAGCTGACCTGCTGCTTTGGATCATAGATGGGCATGGGCGTCACGCCGAACATTTGGTAGCCACCGGCCCCTCGCACCGAATAAACCGCGCCGAAGCAGCCACCGTGCCCGACCGTTAGTTTTGGCGTATCCGTGCGGGGCCGGAGGTATTTCGGCGTTTGTATCTGCTTTTCCCGTTCAACCATCTGATAAAGGAACGGCAAGCCCGCGACGAAGCCGACCATCGAGACAAACCAGGGCGAACCGGCATGCGCGGCAATGAAGGCGGGCACGTCAGCATGCCCGTTGATTCGCGCGGCATACGTCAAATCGGTGCCCGTCGGGTCCTGATGCCGTTCACGAAAGCGCATCAGCGTCTCATGGGTCCAAGGGTCGTTGTAGAACACCGGCATTTCGATGATGCGCGTCTCGAGGATAGGCTCCGCCGCCCCGGCGGAGGCCTCAAGGGATTGCACCTCACGCAGCAAATCACCGGGTGCGATCACGTCCGGATCAAACTTGATTTGAAATGAGGCATTGGCTGGGCAGATTTCCGTCACGCCTTTGATGCGAGCTTCTTTCAGCGCCTTGCATAGAAACAAGCTCTTGAAGAATGCATCGAGCGACATGTCTTCGCTGATTTCGACGAAAATGTGCTCATCGCCGCCATGGGAATAGCGTGATTTCATGCAACCTCCCCCTTACTCGCGGCAGCCTGGAGCTCTGCCGTTTCCAACCATGCTTCAAGCCACCTTGTATGCACTTGTCCGGCCACCACCGCCGGGTCTTTAGATAAGATTGTGTGCATGGGTATCGTCGTGGCGATACCTTCGACTTTTAGTTCGTCTAAGGCACCCCGCATGCGGGCGAGCGCTCCCTCGCGCGTGGCGTCCCAAACGATCAACTTGCCTAGCAATGAATCGTAGAATGGCGGTACCGTATAACCAGCGTATAGAAAACTATCGAAGCGCACGCCGAACCCGCCCGGCACCACCAACCCACTCACCGTGCCAGGGGACGGGGCAAATTGTCGGGCCGCGTCTTCGGCATTGATGCGAACCTCAATCGCGTGCCCGCGACAGACAATGTCATGCTGCGTGAGCCGCAGGCGCTCGCCGGCGGCGATGCGGATCATTTCTTCCACGAGGTCAATCCCGGTTATCATCTCGGTCACGGGGTGCTCGACCTGAATACGGGTGTTCATCTCGATGAAGAAGAACCCACCGCTTTCATCATCATAGAGGTATTCAAGGGTTCCGGCGCCGCGGTATTGGCACGCCTCAGCCAGCCGCACGGCGGAGGCGCAGAGCGCGGAGCGAACCGGCGGCGGAAGGGCAGAGGCGGGGGCTTCTTCCCAAACTTTCTGCCGCCTGCGTTGCAGCGAACACTCGCGCTCAAACAGATGTACGGCCGCGTGCCCATCGCCGAGGACTTGTACCTCTATATGACGCGCCCGGCCGACAAACCGTTCGAGATAGAGGCTGTCATCGCCGAACGCGGCGCGTGCCTCGGCGCCGGCCTGCGGGAATAGGGTCGCAAGCTCGTCTGGGGTTTGTGCGATGCGTATGCCGCGCCCACCCCCGCCAGCAGCCGCCTTGATCATAATAGGGAAGCCAATGCGTGCCGCGACGGCGAGCGCCTCTGCCGGGTTGACCACCCCGTCACTGCCCGGCACCACCGGCACGCCGGCGCGGATCGCGGCAGCGCGGGCTGCGGCTTTGTCGCCCATCATGCGAATCGTAGCAGCCTGGGGCCCAATGAAGATGCGCCCGTCTGCTTCCACCGCGGCGGCAAAGGCGGGGTTCTCTGCCAGAAACCCGTAGCCGGGGTGAATGGCGTCGGCACCAGTCTGCTGCGCCGCGCGCAGAACTGCCTCGATATTCAGATAGGACTTTGAGGGTTTTGCCGGCCCGATTTCCACCGCCTGATCTGCGAGCCGTACCGCCAGCATGTCGCGGTCTGCCGCGCTATAGACCTGGACGGTTCGACACCCCAGTTTGCGCGCTGCGCGGATAATGCGAACCGCGATCTCTCCACGGTTCGCAATCATGATCGTGCCGATTGCCATCTGACGATTAGGTTTCGATATCGAGCAAGGGCTGCCCGGCCATCACGGCGTCCTCGTCATCGATATGGAACGCCGCCACCCGACCGGCAACGTCAGCGGTGACCGCGGTGAACGTCTTCATAACCTCAATGAGCCCTATGGTATCGCCAGGGGCCAAGGAATCACCGATTTCCTTGTAGACAGGTTGGTCCGGGGCGGGGCGTCGGTAGAAGGTTCCGGGCAGTGGACTTGGAAGTGTGGTGATTGGCATAGGTTTCCCTGTTATGGTCTCTTACAGACCCATAAGACTGTCCCACGACACGGACGAGCTGTAAAATCCATTTTTGATGTCGTGGTCGGATTGACGACGCAAACGCGGTAGCGGCAGGTTGGCGACATCGGCATCTCGAAAGGCAAGGGCTCATGAACATCAGCATCAATTGTGATATGGGCGAAGGGTTTGGCCTGTTTCGCTGTGGCGATGACGACGGGCTGATGCCCTATATCCATATCGCCAATGTCGCTTGTGGTTTTCATGCGGGCGACCCATTGGTCATGCAGCGCACTGTCCGAAGCGCCAAAGCGCACGGTGTCTCGGTGGGCGCTCACCCATCTTTCCCGGACCTGCAAGGCTTCGGCCGGCGCGAAATGAGGATGCAGCCGGATGAACTGATCGCGTGTCTCGTCTACCAAGTCGGCGCGCTCAAGGCGTTTCTCGACGCTGAGGGTATGAAACTCAACCATATTAAACCGCATGGAGCGCTTTACGGCGCCGCGATGCGTGACCGATCGGTGACAGAAGCGATTGCCGAGGCAGTAAGTATTTTCGGTGTTCCGGTGCTCGGCATGCCCGGCACCCTGCACGAAACTGTCTACCGCGGACGCGGCCTGCAGTTTATTGCGGAGTATTATATTGACCTTGATTATTCCGATGAGGGCGCGTTGTTGATCACCCGCGAACATGCGGCGAAGGACCCAAACGAGGCAGCAAAGCGCGCTGTTCGGGTGGCACGCGATCATGTGGCGACCACGGTGGGTGGGCACGACCTGCCCATGATGGCGGAGTGCTTCTGTGTCCACTCTGACACCCCGAATGCTGCGCTTCTCGTGCAAACCGTGCATAAGGCGCTCCAGCCTTGGTTTGCGGCCGCATAGCGGAGAAGCAATTTGCCCAATTTCCGCACTTTGGCGAGGTGCGGATCATCATCTGCCGCATCACTGGGTTTTGCACATCCCGAGAACCCCGAGATGAGTTGCAGATGATATCGGTACAAACACAAGGTCGTCCGGTTCTGCGCATTCTGGGCACGGCTGCAACGCTGATCGAGCCTTTGCGTCGCGAGGCTGAGCGCGACCTTGGTATCACCCTCGCCTTCGAGGTGCTGGACGGTGTGTCGGCGCAGCGGCGCGCCGCGATACAGCCCAAGACCTATGACGTTTATGACCAATGGTTCCACAACATCGACATCGTCTGGTCCTCGGCTGCCCTGCAGCCAATCCGCACGCAGCGCCTCAAACACTGGGACCGGCTGATACGTGAGGACCATGCAATCGGCGTGCGTGGCCGTCTTGGCGGAGCCGACGACATGCCGCTGCATAGTCTTTATGTTCAGGGAGATTTGCGTCTGGGGGCCGAGCGTTCTGAGCGCATTGGCGTTTTGCCAACGGTTTATAATGTCGATTCGTTCGGCTATTTGCCTGACGCTTTGCCGCGTGACTTGGCCTCCGGCGAGGAAAGTTGGGGCTGGATTCTTGACGAAAGGGTCCGTGGCCGTGTCGCGCTCGTGGCTGATCCCACGGTCGGTTCGGTCGATGCGGCGCTGGCGGCGAACACGCTGGGGCTGACGCACTTCGTCAATGTTGGGCGCCTGTCGATTTCGGAGATCGACGAGCTCGTGCGAATCCTCATGCGTCGCAAGCGGGCCGGGCATTTTGCCGGTTTCTGGCACTCGATCAAGGAAGCGCGTGCGCTGATCGAAGGCGGCGAGGTGGCGATCGAGAGTATGTGGTCGCCGACCGTGGGCGACTTGCGCAGTTCGGGGTTCAAAATTGCCTATGCGCGACCCAAGGAAGGCTATCGCGCCTGGCACGGTTGTCTTGGCCTGTCCAGCCAGATCGGGGGACGCGTTCTGGACGTGGCCTACGAGTTTTTGAACTGGTGGCTTGCCGGGCCGGCTGGCGCGATTATGGCGCGCCAGGGCTATTATTTCTCTGTGCGCAGCATGGTGCAGGCGCATCTTACGCCGGCGGAGTGGAGCTACTGGTATTTGGGAGAGCCGGCCTCTTGCGACATGCTCGGCCCTGACGGCAAGGTGGCCGCACTGGCGGGTGCCGTGCGCGAAGGCGGCGCGGACTGGCAGCGCCTGTCGCATATCGCTGTGTGGACCACGACGATGCCGGAGCATCATTATTTGGTCCGGCGCTGGGGGCAATTACTGGCGGCGTAAAGACTCGAGCCAGCAAAAAGCAAGACGTTCTTTTTTCCAAAAAAGTTTCTCACCGACCTTCGGTCGACCCCCTTCAGTGAAACTCTGGGTTGATGTACGGATGTCTTGTTCGATCAAATCCCGCTTAGTTTCTATCTAGCTATCTAGAACATCTTGCTGCTCTTAAGGCTGTGTTTCAGCGAGATAGGGCGGCATGTCGGGCATCGGAATAACTGAGAGCACTTTCAGCCGCGACAGGGCGCGATCAAGCGAGCGGTCAAGATGCGCCCGCAGCGCCGCTGCCGCGGCATCGGCATTGCCCTGCAAGAGCAGTTCGAAGATCACGCGATGTTCCGCAAGCTCGGGGACCGCTTCTGGCACGCCCAGGTAACGTAGAAATGTGTAGTTCGCCAGAAGAACGATCTGGCTTGCTTGGATCATTTCCGCCAGACGGGCATTGCCATGTCGCTGAACGCAGTGCACATGGAGGTCCTGGTCGAGCGCCAGTAACACGTCTGGAGCGACGTCGGGCAGGCCGGCCTCGGCCGCCGCAACATGATCACGCATGCGCCGCACCTCGTCGGCATCCAGACGCGGCGCCGCCAAGAGCAAGGCCGCGGGCTCCAGGATGCGTCGGATTGCGTAATAGTCGTGCAGCAGCGCGGCGCTGAGCGGCCCGGCGGCCCAATGCGCGCGGTCCTCGCGATCAATCAGACGGCGCTCATGCATTCGCCCTAGAACATCGCGTATGATGGTGCGGCCAACGTTGTAGTGCGTGGCCATGCGCGCCTCAAGAATGCGGAATCGGCCGAAGGCGACCGCCGCACCTATTTCCCGCTCCGCATCCGTATAGATACGCTCCCAGCCAAGGCGTGGCGGTAATTCCAGCTCGCTCTCGCCCGGCAGGCGCAAGCCGGCCTGTCTGAGGTTCATACGGACGGGCTCAACGCTGCCGGGGATCACATAGCCGCGACCCTCGAAGCGACTGACAAGGCCGTCGCGGAACAGCATTCCCAGCGCCGTTTTCACCGGCGCCCGGCTGACTTGAAACGCCTCGGCTATGGCACCTTCGAGCAGGACGAGCCCAGGCTGCAGGCTGCCATCGGCAATCTGCTCATAGAGTGAGCGGTAAATCAGTTCATAGAGGTTCTCGCCCATTGCGCCTTTGTCAGCCCGAAGACGGCGGGCGGAAATGACTTTTGCGTGCAATATGTAGAGCGAAACTGATCCATATGCGAGAAAAATAATGTCATCCGGCTCTTGGCCGATCGTTAATTTTCATATTGCAGACAAAAGCCATTTTTTGTAGGGTCTGCCCAGGACGTAACTGAGCTGCGGGAAGCGCATGGCGATGATGCCGTGTCCGCGCTGCGGGGAGGACTGAAGGAAGTGCACTGGGATCGAGTCCGAACGGCGCCGTGCTCGCAAAGCGCCAACCTATGACCGAAGGCTTGCGCCTAGAGGGCGTTGTCAGACGCTACGGGAGCCACTTGGCGCTCGACGACGTGACGATCGAAGTTCCGGCCAACGCTTATGTGTCGTTACTGGGGCCGAGCGGCTCCGGCAAGACCGTTCTGCTTCGGGTCATCGCCGGTTTCGAGCCGCCGGATGAAGGGCAGATCTGGTTCGGCGGCCGGCGCATCGACGGCGTTCCCGCGCATATGCGTGGTATCGGCTTTGTCTTTCAGAACTTTGCGCTGTTTCCGCATCTGACCGTGCATGACAACATCGCATTCGGTCTACGCAACCGCGTGGCGGCGCCGGTTACCGACAGGCGCGTGGTTGCCGCCAAAGTTGCCGAAATGGTCGGCCTGGTCGGACTGACGGGCCTCGAGCAGCGCGGTGTTCACCAGATTTCCGGCGGTCAGCGGCAGCGTGTCGCGCTGGCGAGAACACTGGTGACGGAACCGCGCTTGGTTTTGCTCGACGAACCTCTGGGTGCGCTCGACGCCAATCTGCGACTGCGTATGCGCGCGGAGTTGCGGCGTATACGCGAGCAACTCGGCGTCAGCTTCCTGCATGTCACCGGGAGCGAAAGCGAGGCGCTCGCTATGGGCGACCGCGTGGTGGTGCTCAATCGCGGCCGCGTTGGACAATTCACTGATCCAGACTCGGTCTATAACCAACCGGCCTCGGTGAGCGTGGCGCGCTTCCTGAATTGCTACAACATCTTCGAAGGAGACCTTGTGGACGGCAGGACCTTTGTTGGACCGTCCACCTTTCCGGTCGCCCCGGGGCAGCCGCGGCCCGGCACACCGGCCTATTGCATACGCCATGATCTGATCGCCATACGCGCTGCCGACATGCGACCTGCGGGTGGTGAAGCCGGAATTCCTGCGGTTTTCATCGCGAGCGAATACAGTGGCAACGCAGTGACATACTTCTTCCAACTCGATAACGGCCAGACCGTCGATGTCGAAGCCCATCTTAGCCATCGCGCGCCCGAAGATTTGCAGACCGCACAACGCTACAACCTGACCTGGCGTGCTGATGATGCGCTGGTTTTCGCGTGATGCACCTAGGTACAGCGCGATGAGCGTCGTAACCTCCGTCAACTCGACAGCCGCGACAAAGCCGGTCCGAGTGCCACGGCGTCGAACAGGCAACGCAACCGCCTATCTTCTGGTTGCGCCGGGCGTGATCTGGATGCTGCTGTGCCTCATTCTGCCGATCGCAATGATGGTCTATGTCTCGTTCTGGACCCAGACAACCTTTAAGATTGAGCCGATTCTGACGACCAAAAGCTGGCAGCTGTTCTTCTCCAGCCCGACCTATATCGGTGCGCTGTGGACCACGATACGCATCTGGCTCATCGTTCTGGCTTCCACGTTTGTCGTCGGGTACCCGACCGCGCTGTTCGTTGGCCTATTCGTGCGCAACAAAACCCTGTCGACGGTGCTTCTGGTTCTCTGCGTCATTCCGTTCTGGACGTCCTTCCTCATACGCGTCTTGGCCTGGCGGCCGATGCTCGGCGAGCAAGGTGCAATCAATATTATCCTACAGTTCGCCGGTATCATCCGCCAGCCGATCGAGGCGCTGTTGTTCACAGAACTCTCTGTCGTCATTGGCATGACGCAGATTTATTGCGTGTTCATGGTCGGGCCGATCGCCTTCATGCTGGGGCGCATTGATCCCAATGTGATCGAGGCGGCGCGCGACCTAGGCGCCGGGTTCGGCAAGATCTTCCGCAGCATTATCCTGCCGCTGAGCATGCCCGGCGTCGTCGTCGGCGCGATCTTCGTATCCGTCATGGTGCTTGGCGAGTTTGCAACTTCGGCGGCACTCTCCGGACGCAAGGTCAATCTGCTCGGCAATATCATCGTGACGCAAGTTGGCTCGCTGAAATGGGCCTTCGCCGCCGTGGCCGGCGTCGTCCTGACCTTCGTTATGGCGATGGTGGTCTCATTGTTCCTTCGCATCGTCAACCTGCGTCAGGAACTCTGACATGCGGAGCAAGGTCCTCAAGCCGATCCTAGCGATCTATACGGGGGTGTTTATTCTGTTCCTGTATGCCCCTTTTCTCGTTCTTGGTGTGCTGTCCTTCCAGACCGGCCCTGAGGGCGGACCACAATTTCCGATCATCGAATGGTCTACCTATTGGTATCGCAACATCTTTGGTCTTACCCCGCCTTCACGCATCGCACCGCTGCCAATCGGCGAGAGCCTCGTGCGCTCGCTGACCCTCGCCTTCATGACAATGATCGTCTCCAGCACGCTCGGAGTAATGTCGGCCCAGGCGTTTCGGAAACGCTTCTACGGCTCCGGCGGGGTGTTTTACCTGATCGTTCTCGGCATGATGGTCCCCGGGGTTTTGGTCGGCCTCGGTATGGCGCTCATCGCAAATTATGCTGGCATTGAGCGCACCTGGTGGGGCACTGCATTCGCGCTACACGTCGTCTACACTTTTCCGTTTGCTTTCTTGGTGATGCTAGCAATCTTCAACAGGTTCGATGCCTCCGTGGAAGAAGCAGCCTGGTCACTGGGAGTTTCGCCCTTTCGGACCTTCCGCAAGGTGACGTTTCCACTGATCTTCCCGGGAGTGCTGTCGGCGATGCTGTTCGCCTTCACGCTGTCATATGACGAATTCTCACGCACCCTGTTCTCATCCGGCCGCTATCTGACTTTGCCGCTCGCGATCTATGGGACCTTCTCTGTGGAAATCCATCCAAATGTGTTCGCCTTCGGTGTTCTCACTACCTTGTTTTCTTTCGCGCTGCTCTCCGTCTACGCGGTGCTGATGTCCGCATCTGTACGTCGGGCGCGCCGGCTTGTCTTGCAGGAGGACGCATCGTGAGCCGAGCCGTCGCAGTCGTCACCGGCGCCGGCTCGGGAATCGGGCAAGCAATAGCGCGGCATCTTGCCAAAGCCGGTTACGCGGTCACGGTCAATGATCTGCGCCGCGAGGCCGCTCAAGCCACGGTGGATGATATCAAGGCCGACGGTGGTGACGCTATAGCAGTCGAGGCGGATGTCTCCGACGAAGCCGCGGTGCAAGCGTTGTTTGCGCGTTCCCACGACGCGTTTGGAGACTGCACGCTGCTGGTCAACAATGCCGGGTTCGTGCATCAGAGCCGCTTCATCGACCTACTGCCCGCTGATTTTGATCGGATGTTCGCCGTCCATGTTCGCGGCACCTTCCTTTGCACGCGCGCCGCACTTCCAGCGATGCTCGCCAGGCGGTCGGGCAGCATCATTAACATCGCCTCCCAGCTTGGGCAGATTGGCGGGGTCGAGCTGGTGCATTACAGTGCGGCGAAAGCGGCGGTCATTGGCTTGACAAAGTCATTGGCGCGCGAGGTCAGTGCCCAAGGCGTGCGTGTCAACGCTGTCGCTCCCGGGCCGATCAACACGCCTCTGGTAAAAAGTCTTTCTGCCGACTGGCAGCGTGCGAAGGCAGCCGAGTTGCCGCTGGGTCGTTTCGGCGAACCGGATGAGGTGGCAACGGTTGTTGTCTTCCTGGCATCCGAATCCGCAGCGCTGTTCGTTGGCCAGACGCTCGGGCCTAATTCTGGTGATGTGATGCTATGACGGGGAAAGTTTTACTATGACATCAAGCGTACTCATCACGGGAGGGGGCATTGGCATCGGTGCGGCGACAGCGCGTGCGTTCGGCGCCGCCGGCCACCATGTGATCCTCACCGATATATTGGAGGCGGAAGGTCGCACGGTTGTGGCCGATATCGAGAAGGCTGGCGGAGCGGCAGAGTTTCATCGACTCGATGTGCGGTCGACCCCCGACGCGGAGCGTGTTGTCGCCGATGTGGTGGCGCGACATGGGGCGCTTACAACCATCGTTGCGAACGCGGGAATCGCCCATCGCACAGCGCTGGATGCGTTGACCGACGAGAAATGGGACAACACATTTGAGATCGATCTTAAGGGTATGATCCGCGTGGTCCGTCCCGCACTGCCCAGCATGCGCGCACAAGGCTATGGTGCGATTATTTGCCTCTCATCGATCATGGGCGTTGCCTATGGCTGGGACGAACATGTTCACTACTCGGCAGCGAAGTCCGGTGTGGTCGGCTTGGTGCGCGGCCTGGCCGTGGAACTTGCTAAGAGCGGTATTCGCGTGAACGGCGTCGCCCCCGGCTATATCCGCACGGCGCAGTTGTTGAGTGAGGAGCATTCTCTAGGGCCCGTAGGCGCCGAGGCCGCCGGGGCGTTTATTCCCATGGGACGCATCGGCGAGCCGGAAGAGATCGCTGATGTGGTGTTGTTTCTATCATCCTCGGCTGCCCGCTATATGACGGGGCAGGTCGTGGTGGTCGATGGTGGGTTGTTGGTGGGTCGCTACTGACCCGGCGGTCTGCGCTTTTCGTGACGAGCATGTTTTGAAATCTGAGGGGGAATGAGGATGAACGAGGCAAGGGCAGTTGATCGGCGGAGTTTGTTGCAAGCGGCTACAGGCGCGATCGCTTTGGCTATGGGCGCAGGCACACCTTTCCTGCATTCGCGCCGCGCCTGTGCGGCCGCTACTAATCTGGCGAAGGAACAACTGCGCACGATTGGTCTTTCGGTGACGGTACAGGAACGCATTCTCGCCGAGTTTAAAGCGAAGTCTGGGGTGGGTGCGACGAGCGGTACAGCAGCGACGTTTCCCGATGCGCAGACCAAGATCCTGTCCGGATCGAAGGATTACGATTGCTGGGAGACCATCGGTGAGCGGCTTCCCGCAGTGGTGCAGACAAACAATGTCGAGCCGATTCCCGCTTCAGCCATTAAGAACTGGGCGAATATCCGCAGCACGTTCACCAAGCCAAGTCCGAAATGGGACAAGCGCGCGCAGATTACCGGACAGATTTGGGCGGATGAGGGGCAGACGAAGCTTTGGATGGTACCTGCGGTCTACAACTACGATTCGATTGGCTATAACCCGGATGTGTTGAGCGCCGAAGAGGCAAACACCTGGACAGCGATTTTCGACAAAAAATACCGGGGCAAGTCCGGTCTGAACACAGACCCGCTCATCGCCTTCGGTCAGGCGGTTTTGGCGATGAATTCCCTGGGGCTCTCGAACGTTGTCAACCCAGGTAACCCGAACAAGGCGCAAATTGACGAGGCGGCGAAGTTCCTCGTTGCCAAAAAGAAGGACGGGCAGTTCCGCGCGCTGTGGGGCGATTTTGGCGAACTCGTCAATCTCCTCGCTTCGGGCGAAATGGTCGTCTGCGACGCCTGGCAACCCGCTATCATGGCGGTGAAAGCGCAGGGCAAGCCGGCGAAATACGCGGTGCCGAAAGAAGGCTATCGCGCTTGGTCGATTGGCCCGTCGCTCATCACCGGTTCGGCCAATAAGGAAGCCGTCTATGCCTATGCGGATTATTGGCTGTCTGGCCCACCGGGAATCGCCGTCTCCGAGCAAGGCTATTACTCACCGACGACCAACATCAAGGACGTGTTTCCGCCCGACAAATATGCTTTCTGGTATGAGGGAAAACCATGGAAGGGCGCGCCGGAGCGCGGCATCAAGGAGGGCGATCTGCGCGACGGCGGCTCGCTCGAGACTCGTGCCGCTAAGGTGGCCTATTGGCATCAATGGCCTGACGAATATGACTACCTCATTCAGAAGTGGGATGAGTTTCTAAACGCCTGAAGAACGGCTTGTGTGACGGTTGGGCAACGCGCCTCATCCTCCGCTCAAACCAGAGGTAAATGATGGCCGGCGAATACGATCTCGAGTTGAAAAATGTGGGCAAAGTTTACGATGACGGCACGCCGGCCGTCATCGCGTTCGATCTGAGCGTGCGCAAGGGCGAGTTCATCGCCTTTCTGGGCCCGTCTGGCTGCGGCAAGACGACGACGCTTCGCATGATTGCCGGCTTCGAAACGGTCTCAAGTGGTAACATTCTTATGCGGGGCCGGGTGGTCAATGATCTGCCGCCAGAACGTCGACCGACCTCGATGATCTTTCAAAACTATGCCTTGTTTCCGAACATGACGGTTCGGCGCAATGTCGGCTTCGGTCTTGATGTCAGGGGCGTGCCAAAGGCCGAGCGTAATAGACGGGTCGAGCGCATTCTTGACAAGCTCAGCTTGACGGACATTGCCGATCAGCGCACGGAGCGGCTTTCAGGTGGTCAAAGACAGCGCATAGCTCTGGCTCGCGGTCTGGTCGTCGAGCCCGATATTCTGCTCCTTGACGAACCGCTCGGCGCGCTTGATGCAAATTTGCGCAAGGCGATACAGGGCGAGTTAAAGCTGCTTCAACGCAAGCTTGGAATTACCTTCGTGTTCGTCACTCACGCGCAGGGCGAGGCGCTGACAATGTCTGATCGAATCGTGGTCATGAACCGCGGCCGTGTGGAGCAAATCTCTGCACCGTATGATCTCTATACTAGGCCCAACAATGGCTTTGTGGCCGAGTTCATCGGCCGCAACACGATTTTGGATGGTATCCTGCGCGAACGCGACGGCGGGATGGCGACGGTGGAAACCGAATTCGGGGTTTTCGCCGGCACCGTGAACGGCGCGGCAGAGGTCAGCCAGTCAGCGAAGCTGGTCATTCCGTCCGAGGCGTTTGAAATCGCACCGCGCGACGTTGGTTCGTCCGGGGGGGCTTCGTCCGGGGGGCGGCCGTCGGGTAATGCGCTCGCGGGCTCGATCGAACGGCGCTACATCGTGGGACACATCGTGCAACTGGCCGTCCGGCTTGATGAGCGCCGAGTGGTGTCGCTTGAAGGGCATGTCGACAAGCTGCGCCGGCCGGAACTGTCGGAGCAGGCACCGGTATGGATGAGTTGGCGCGCACAAGAGGCGACGGTGATTGCAGGATGAGCGACCATACCGAGGCCCTACCCAATCTCTTCTCGGCTTACACGCTTGCGGCGGTGAAGCTGCGCAACCGGATTGCGCTTGCGCCGCTCACGCGTCAAATGGCGGAGCCCGACGGAACACCGACTGAGGAAATGGCAGCGTATTACGCACGGCGCGCCCGTGGTGGGGCCGGGCTGTTGATCATGGAAGGGACCTATCCTGACGATCGGTACGGCGCCCGTGCCTATTTGTCACAGCCCGGCATCGTCACGGAGCGACATGTCAGGGGGTGGCGTCGCATTGCAGACGCCATTCATGCCCAGGGTGCCGCCTGTATCCTGCAACTGATGCATGGTGGTCGCGTCACCGATCCGCGATGCCTTGCATATGGCGAATTGCCGGTGAGTGCCAGCGCCACTCAAAGCCCGGGATGGGTGCTTTACTCGGACAATGACATTGAGGCCAAGATACGGGGTATTACGGGCCCTTGGCCCAAAGTCACATTTAGGCCAGCGCGCGCGTTGACCGCCGAGGAAATCGATGCCATTGCCGAGGGATTTGCTCAGGCCGCAGAGAGGGCGGTAGAGGCTGGCTTCGACGGCGTGGAAATCCATGGCGCCAATGGCTACCTGCTTTACCAATTCATTCACGCGACGACCAATCATCGCGATGATGAGTATGGCGGGTCGGTCGTGAACCGGCTGCGCTTCGCGCGACTTGTCTGCGAAAAGGTGCGTTCGAAACTGGGGCCCAGCAAAATTATCACATTGCGCCTGTCGCAAGATGGGGTGGATGATTTTGTGGGGGCATGGCCAGGCGGTGTCGTGACCGCTCGTGACATTGGGCAGGCGCTGCGCGATGCACCGATCAACGCACTGCATTGGTCGAGTTTTGACTATCTTGACAATCGTGACCCGCAATCGAGCGTTCCGATGTCGACGGCTCTGCGGGAGGCCAGCGGTCTGACGATGATCGTCAATGGCGGGGTGCACCAGGGTGCTGCGGCGGAAGCCGCCTTGGTATCGGGGGCGGCGGATATCGTCGCGGTTGGCCGACCGATGTTTGCCAATCCAGACTGGCCGCAAATGGTTCGCAGCGGACATGAAGTGTCTCTCATTCCGTTCGATCGGCGTTACGTGGTCAAGCCGCCTCTGGATTACGAACTGGCCTATCCAGCGGACTATGCTCCGCCGGAATGGTAGAGCACGAAGTTGCCGCCGGGCGCGTCGGCTGAACAATTCACGACACAGGGAAAGACAGTGGCAAAGGAAATTTTCTGCTCGTTCGGCGTCGATGTCGACGCGGTGGCCGGCTGGCTCGGCTCCTATGGCGGGGAGGACAGTCCGGACGACATCTCCCGTGGCTTGTTCGCCGGTGAGGTCGGCGCGCCGCGGCTGCTGAAACTGTTCGAGCGGTTTGGCATCAAGACCACCTGGTTCATCCCTGGCCATTCGATCGAGACGTTTCCGGAGCAGATGCAGGCTGTCGCGGCCGCTGGTCACGAGATCGGCATCCACGGCTACAGCCACGAAAACCCCATAGAGATGACACCACAGCAGGAGGAGGAGGTGCTCGACAAATGCATTGACCTCGTCACCCGCCTCGCCGGCCGCCGTCCGACCGGTTACGTCGCCCCGTGGTGGGAGTTTAGCCCGGTCAGCAACGAGCTGCTGCTGAAGAAGGGCATTAAATACGACCATAGTCTGATGCATAAAGATTACGAGCCATACTACGTCCGCGTGGGCGATAGCTGGACCAAAATCGACTATGCCAGGCAGCCAAAGGACTGGATGAAACCCCTGGTGCGCGGGCGGGAGACTGGGCTCATCGAGATTCCCGCAAGCTGGTATCTGGATGATCTGCCGCCGATGATGTTCATTAAAAAATCGCCGAACAGCCACGGTTTCGTCAACCCGCATGATATAGAGACGATGTGGCGCGAGCAGTTCGACTGGGTGTATCGGGAGATGGACTACGCCGTGTTTCCAATCACCATCCACCCCGATGTTTCTGGCCGCCCGCAGGTGTTGATGATGCTAGAGCGGCTCTACAGCCACATGATTCGTCACCCCGGAGTTAGATTCGTCACTATGGATGAAATCGCAGACGATTTCGCCCGCCGGCATCCGCGCCACACATAAATGTGCGGCCTGTGCGGCGTGCTTGGGGACGGCGAGCATTGGGCAGATGGCGTTGCCGGGCGCCCGGCCTCCGTCGTGCCGTGGCTGCGCCGCCAGGCGCGGCGCCAGCGTGTGACGGTCGGCAACGTGGTACTGCGCCATTTCGGCCTGTCGCTTGCGGACTGGCAGGGTTCGGCGTTCGTGCTGCGCGATCGCACAGGTGCGACGCAGATGGTAAACAGCCTAGGGGATCTCTGGCCGAAGGCGGAGCGAATGGCGGGCGTGCCGCTCGATCCGCTCGATCCGGCGCTGCTGGATATGCTGGACGCCCATGGCGGGGTTTGACGCGCGGCTACCGATCAACATTCTGACGGGCTTCCTCGGCAGCGGCAAAACCACAGTGCTGCGGCACATCCTCGGCGACTCAGCGTTCGCCGACACCGCGGTTCTGATCAACGAGTTCGGCGCCGTTGGACTGGACCACCTGCTGGTCGGCGCGTTGGATGCCGCGCCAGTGCTGCTGCCCAGCGGCTGCATCTGCTGCGGTATCCGCAGCGATCTTAGCCGGGCGCTGCGGGATTTGCACGGTCGGCGTCAACGCGGCGAGATACCGGCGTTCCGGCGGGTAATTATCGAGACGACGGGCATTGCCGATCCCTCCCCGATTCTGGCCACGATCACTGCTGATCTGGTGATCCGCCGCCACTTCCGCCCCGGCAATATCGTCACTACCCTCGACGCGCTGCATGCGGAGCAGGGATTGTCCGTTTATGCGGAAATCGCTCGGCAGGCCGGCATCGCCGATCGGCTGATCATTACCAAGACAGATTTGGCGACGGCGGAACAAATCAGTCGGCTGCGGGACAGGCTGCGCACGGTGAACCCGGCTGCGCCGGTAACGGAGGCTGTGCGCGGTGTGGTCGACGCGGATTTCCTCATCGGGCAGGACATTCAGACCGACGTGACGGAGGCGCGGCACTGGATGGCGCATACTAGCACGGCGCCGACCCTGCATCACCCCGCTATTCGCGCCTTTTGTCTGCGTGTCGATGGCCCCATGCAATGGAGCGTGTTCGGGTTGTGGTTCAGCATGCTGGTGCATCGCCACGGTTCGCGGTTGCTGCGGGTGAAAGGCTTGCTGGAGGTTCAAGGCAGCGCGAGCCCGGTGGCGATCCATGCGGTGCAGCACCTTATTCATCAACCGGAGCACCTGCCGTGTTGGCCGACAGCCGAGCGCGGGGGGCGGCTGGTGTTCATCACCCACGGGCTTACCGAGGAGGCGGTGGCGCGGTCTCTGCACAGTTTTCATCGTCTGACCCCGACACCGATGCTTGGTATGTCAGTAGGCTCGCCGGGGTAAAGAGGCGGCACATTTCATGCTCACCTTATCGCTGCCATCCAATGGATGAGAAACCAATCAGAGTGAAGCTGCCTGTTATGCCAGTGGAAGCGGAATCGCGACGGCATGACGCATGTGGCGTTGCTCGTCGATTGCATCATTCAACCGATACCAGGCCAGCAGCGCAGTGATCGCCGGCTGGGCAAAGCGATGAAACCACAGCGGCCGCGGCTCCGTGAGCAGATAGGCAAGCTCCGTTGCCGTCGTTCCAGCTGCCAGACGCGCTAAGTCACGACCCATGGTGGTCCCCATGGCGATACCCCGCCCGCTGAAACCCAGTCCGGCGAGCAGCCCTGGCGCCAACCGATGCAGGTGGGGAAATTGGTCGGCGGTCATATCTACCCAACCGGCCCATCCCGATTCCCAACGCAGCTCACTCAGTTGCGGAAACAGGCGGTGCATCCGGCGGTCGAGCTTAGCCATAAACGGGCGCCCGTCTGGATCGAACGCCGGTCCGTCGAGGCTGACATGCAGGCGGCCGTCCTCGAGCACACGAACGCCCGAATAAAGCCGACGTGTGTCGCAAAGTGGCTGGCGCTTTGGTAAAATGGTGGCGAGCACGTTGTCGGTGAGAGGGGCGCTGATGAACTGATAGGCGCGCATCGGAATGACCGTGCGACCGAGACCAGGCCACAGCCCATGCGTGAAAGCATTGGTGGCGAGAATCACAGTCTCGGCGGAAACGATGCCCCCGGGCGTGTGCAGTTGCCAGCGTCCCCGTGACTGCTCCAGAGCCGTGACGGGCGTTTCTGTATGGATCGTGGCACCGGCGCCGAGGGCCGCCCGGGCGAGGCCACGGGCATAGCCGAGAGGATTGATCGAGCCGCCCCGCTCGTCATACATGGCGCCATAGTAAAGATTGCTGCCGACGAATGCGGCCGTCTCGTCTTGGTCGAGAAAATGCGCGGGGTGGCCGCGGCGCTGCAGGTCTTCCACCGTCCGCGCGAGGCCGGCGACCCGCGCCGGTGTATGCGCAGCGACCATGATGCCGCTGCGTCGGGCAGAGGCTTGCATGCCGTACCGCTCCGCGAGGGAAAAAACAAGATCGGGGCCGGACCCGGCCGCCGCGTTCAGGCGTTCCCCTGCCTCGGCGCCCAATGCGACCTCGACCGCCGCCGGCATATGTTTTGTGTAGGGAGCGACTTGGCCGAAAGCCCGGCCTGAGCCGCCATTGCCAACCTGACCTGCTTCCAACACCAGGGGCCGCGCACCCGCTTCGGCAAGAAACAGCGCGGCCGCGAGGCCGGTGAACCCCGCACCCACCACCGCCACATCAACGCGAACATCTCCGTCGAGCGCCGGGCAGTTGGGCGCCGGCCCTGCGAGCGCCGAGAGATGCCACGATAGCGGATCGTTCGCACCGGGGTCAGGCACATGGCGCCGAAGCCGGGCCAAATCAGTAAACTCGCCCGTCGGCTGCGTCGGGTAGGCGGAACATGGTATGGCCGTGCATGAAATCCTGGGTGCGGGGCTGGTGTGGGTTCATGATGACCTCCTGGGGCGTACCCTCCTCATACACGAGGCCCTTGTCGAGAAAGACGACTCGGTCGGCAATATGGTAGGCAAAACCAAGTTCGTGGGTCACGATCAGCATGGTCATGCCGGCCTCGCGAAGGCCACGCATTGTTGTCAGAACCTCGCCGACCAGTTCGGGGTCGAGAGCGGAGGTGGCCTCGTCGAACAACATAACGGCTGGGTCCATCGCGAGCGCCCTGGCGATTGCGACACGTTGCTGCTGGCCTCCTGAGAGTTGGTGAGGATAGGAATCGGCCTTGGTGGCGAGGCCGACCTGCTCGAGTTGTATCATAGCTCGCTCATCGGCCTTTCGGCGATCGCGGCCAAGCACGCGACGCTGGCCAATGCTCACGTTCTCGCGCACGGAAAGATGTGGAAATAGGTTGAATTGCTGGAACACCATGCCGATGCGGGTTCGGAAGCGCGCTAGGTCTTTCTCCTTATAGGCAATTTGACCCAAGGCGGCGCCGGGACGACCGATCTGCTCCCCCTCCATCTCGATCATCCCGCTTGTGGGTCGCTCCAGCAGGTTGATGCAGCGCAATAATGTGCTTTTGCCTGAGCCGCTACCGCCAAGGATGACGACAGTTTCGCCGCGGGCGACGCTCAGGTCGATGCCTCGTAGAACCTCAATGGGGCCAAAGCTCTTGTGCAGGCCAGTGACGGTGAGGATGGTTTCCATCGCCATGTCAACCAGAGCGCCGCATGCCGCGTTCTAGCCGAAACAGCAGCAAGGTCATGGGAAGAAGAGCGATCAACAAGACACCGGCGACCGTCGTGTAGGCCTCCACGGGCCGATATTCGGTATCGCTCAGCAGCTTTGCGGTATAGAGCAACTCGGGGTAAGCCACGGTCGCAGCGACGGTCGTCAGTTTGACGACTTCGATCGATTCGTTGGCGAGGGCCGGCATCATCTTCTTGATAGCCTGTGGCAAGATGATGTCGCGGAACAGCGCGCCGGGGGTGAAGCCCAAGGCACGGGCGGCCAGCCACTGCCCGGGGTCTACGGCTTCGATACCGCTGCGGATGATTTCCGTGAAATAGGCGCCCGCGTAAAGCGAGAAGGCGATGGCAGCGGTAAGGAAACGGTCGTTGCCGATGCCGGTCATGAGTGGGATCGTGTAGAAGAACCAGAACAGCAGCACGATTGCCGGCACATTGCGGAACAGCTCGACATAGGCGCCGGCCAGCAGCCGCAGGACAACGTATCGAGAGGTGCGTGCAGCAGCGAAGACGCATCCGAGTATGAAACCAGCGGCGAGGCAGATGGCAGCAAGCTTCAGAGTTGAACCAAGCGCCCGCAGCAGCACCAAGCTATAATGTGGCAAAAACGAGAAGTCCCAGGCATAGCTCATGTCGCCTGCCTCATCGTCCCACAGCTAACCGTTTCTCTAGCCGTCGGGAGGCTTGGCTGAGGCAGAATATGACAATGAAGAATCCCGCTCCCAGCACCGTGAAGGTTTCGATTGGCCGATAGGTCTGCGAGGCGACGCGCATTGCCGCGTAGACCACGTCTGGATACGCGATGGTCGCTGCAAGGGCCGATGTCTTGATCAGATCGACGAGCCGCGCCAGGAACACCGGCACGGTGTTCCGAAGTGCCTGCGGCAGGATGATGGAGCGTAGCGCTTCGGCGCGTTTCATGCCTATAGCGCGAGCAGCGTCCCATTGCCCCGGCGGGACCGATTGCAGTCCAGCGCGAAATACTTCCGCGTAGAACGCCGCCGCCTGCAGACCGATTGCCAGCAGCGCAGCACTAAACGGGTCGAGCGTGAGATCGAACAGTACGGGGAACGCGAAGTAGAACCAATAGAGCAAGACGATCGCCGCTGACAGGCGAAAGAATTCGATATAGATGACCGCCACACGGCCGAGAACCGGCACCTTTCCGAGCCGCAGTAGCGCGAGCACAAGGCCGAGGGGCAAAGCGAGCAGCAGCGCCGTGCCGGTCAGCATCAGCGTTCCAAGCACACCCTGCCAAAGCAGGCCGGCGTAGCGGAACACCGGCGCGAATTGCCACTCGTAAGCCACCCCGCCCGTCTCTCAGCGCTGCGTCAGTTCCTACCAGCTTTCCCGCATGACAGAGATCGCAGATTTTGGATCAATACCACGGAAACTTAGGAACTCTTCGTAGAACTGCTGAGTCTTGCCAGTTGTGTAAAAATAGCCGCCGACTGTGTTGAGGTAGTCGAAGAAACGCCGATCGGGCTCTTTTCGGACAGCAATCCCCCCTGGGATTGCGATCGCGGGCTTGGGAAAGATGACCTTCCCCTTCTTGAGCCGGCCCCGGGCGATGTCTGCTGCAACGGCAGACACCATGGCGACGTCTGCGCGTCCCGCCTGGAATGCTGCAAAAATTTCGCCGCTATTCTGGTAGCGGGTGATCGTCGCCTTCGCGACGTTCCCGGTCAGGAACTCGTCGCCGTTCGTGCCCAGAGCCACTGCAATCCGCCACTTGGCGTCGTTAAGGTCTTTCCATTCGGAGAAGCTGGCGTCATCGCGCGTTAAAGTGGCGAGGGGGTACCAGAGCATCGGCGTCGGAACGAAATCTATCGCCAGCGCACGCTGCGGCGTTGGGTCAAGCATGAACATGCAATCGATCTGATCGGCCTGCAGCGCGGCGACAGCGTTGCTCCAAGTGGTTTCAATGATCTGCAATTTGACGCCCATCGCATCTGCCACGGCTTTCCCGAGCGATGGGCAAATCCCTCGCCAGACCGTCCCGTCCACCTCGACGCCGCCAGGCGCCGAGCTGCCTGCTGTGTCTTTGAAATACCAGGGCTCAAGGATCGCAGCACCAATGCGAAGTATCTTGCGATCCATAACGCCGGCCCAAGTACTCGTCGCCTGCTGTGCTCGTGCGAAGCGGGGCAGCGCGGCGCCTGCGGCAAGGGCCGATGCGCTGGAAAGCAGAAGCCGCCTATTCACCATGATCCGCTCTCCGTAACCAGCCGGCCCCGGCGACGACACTGTCGTCACGCCCCAAAAGTTTCCTATACGGAAACCATGTTTCTTATATGAGATTGCCTCGTTCCATGATGCGTGTCAAACTTCATCCAAGCTAACTTCAAGGAATGGCCAAACTCGGGTGCCCAAGGACGAAGCCATTCCGTCAGCGAGCGGGTCCAGAAACCACAAAACTGCTACACCGGCCGTCGCTGTCCCCAGTCAGCTTGGATCGAAGAAAACCGCACCAGCGAAGCCGAGCGATGAAAACCCTTTGCGATCCGTCACCGCTGCATTGGACCTGTTGAAGGAGTTTGGAAAAAGCAATCATCCCATCGGGGTGAGCGAACTTGCCCGCAGGCAGGGCCTCGGCAAAAGCCATTGCTCAAAGCTCCTGGCAACGATGCGGGCGTCCGGCATTCTCCAGCAGGATCCTGTCACCAGGCTTTATAGCGTGGGTATCGGCGCTTTTGCACTTGGCATCCAGTATGTTCGCCATCACGAGCTTGCCAGGTTGGCGTTGCCCATCATGCGTCACGTGGCTGAGGTGTGCGGATGCTCAATCGTGCTGAGCGTGCTCCATGGCCTTGACATTATGCACATTCAGATCGTGGAGGGCGTGCTGACGCGGGAAGGGCGATTGCGCGTTGGCGTTTGGATACCGTTTCATGCGAGCTCCGCCGGCCGGGTAATCCTTTCGCGGCATTCCGAGGATGCGGTGAGGGAGCTTCTGCAGCAGCGCCCGTTGGAACGTTTTACCGATAAGACCATCGTCGATGCCCCAAACCTGCTTGCCGCCCTTCGACAAGCACGTGATGAAGGCTACGCCCTGACCCGAGGGCAGACGCTTGACGGCTCGGCGGCGATTGCGGTCCCGGTCTTCTGTTCAGCTCAGAAAATATGCGCTTCGTTGGGAATTTTGCTTCCAGAGCATCTTTCGACTGAGGAATCGGCACTCACCCTGCTGGGCCCCCTCAGAGATGCTGCACGCGAAATGTCGCTCCGCAATGGCGCGTTGAATTATCCCTACGCGCCACGACCGCCTGGCTAGCCGTGACACAGAACGGAAAGCCAGGCCAAATTTAGGATTGTATTACGGTCCGCCATTTGCATAACTCTCCTTCGTGTAGGGGGGGGCGAACATTGATTGAATTTTTGAGGGCGAACGGTCCGCGGCTCCACTTCTGCCAGGAGGCTGCGCCAGGGGCGTGGCGCTGGGCATCAGATTGCCTGTGCTACCGAGAACAATTGAATGGAGAGCGGGCCTGATGGGACCTTACGTAGAGCGGATCGAGGATGACGGCGCTCCGCCGAAAGCAGCCGACGCGGTTGTGATCGGGGGTGGCATCATTGGCTCCGCTGCCGCATTTTTCTTGGCAAAGAAGGGGCTCTCTGTCGCGCTCGTCGAGAAGGGCCACATCGCCGGGGAGCAGAGCAGCCGCAATTGGGGCTGGTGCCGCCTGCAGGGGCGCGCCCTCCCTGAGGTACCATTGGCCAAGCATAGCCTTGCGACCTGGGGCCGGCTCGACAATGATCTCCAGGCCAACACTGGGTTTAAGCAATGCGGCGGCCTTCTTTTGACCAAAGACCCGGCAGAAATTGCCAATTGGGAGCGCTGGACGGAGCAGGCACGGGACTACCAGATTCCCGGCCGCATCCTGACGGCAGCGGAAGTGCGTGAGATGGTGCCGGGGACGTCTGAGGCCTGGATCGCGGGATGGCACTCGCCCACGTGCGGCCGGGCCGAGCCGTCACGCGCGGCGCCCGCCCTGGCCCGGGGCGCGCAGGCGACCGGGGCGACGCTGCACCAGAACTGTGCGGCCCGGGGTCTGGAGATGACCGGCGGCCGCGTCTCTGCCGTGGTGACGGAGCGGGGTACGATACGCACATCGGCCGTTCTGGTCGCGGGTGGCGCCTGGACTTCCATGTTTTTGCGTCGCCACGGTGGGATGGCGTTCCCGCAGGCCGGCATCTTCGCCACAGTGTGTCGCACGTCGGCCGCCCCGCTGGTCTGCGACGCGACCACGGGCAGCGACGGTTTTTCGTATCGGCGACGCGAAGACGGCGGCTACACTGTCGCGATGCGGGCGCGCGGGCGGGTGGAGGTGACGCCGCAAGCCTTGCTGCATGCCACGAAGTTCCTTCCCTTGCTTGTCCAGCAACGCAAGGCGGTCACACTGGGCGTCGGGCGATCGTTTTTTGAGGGACCGCAGACCTTCGCACGATGGAAGCTGGACGGCATTTCACCCTTTGAGCGGATCCGGGTGCTGGATCCTGAACCCGACATGAAGATGGTTGATCGCGCCATGAACGGTTTCCGGGCCGCCTATCCTTGCCTGAGCGGGATAAAAGTGGAGCAGGCTTGGGCCGGGCTGATCGACTCCACGCCTGATTCGGTGCCAGTGATCTCGCCGGTCGAGGGGCTTGGGGGCGTGCATATGGCCGCTGGGTTCAGCGGCCACGGTTTTTCTCTGGGGCCCGGCGCCGGGCATTTGGTTGCCGATTTGGTCGCGGGCGATCCACCGGCTGTGGACCCGCATCCGTTCCGTCTGTCCCGCTTCAGCGACGGCACGCCGATCATTCCCGGGCGCTGGACGTGATCGCGCCCGAGCTTATTCCCCTCACAGGAGTCCCAGCATGATCGATCCCGCGCCTTCTTCGGCCGCCGCCACCTGCGACGCTGCACGCCAGTTCCGGCGACGGAGCCTGCTGGCGACAGGCGCTGCTTTTGCAACCGCTACCGTGATGGCGCCGCGCATCGTGCGCGCAGCATCCAGCTCGGGGGCGCTGAACATATTGCATTGGCCCGATGAAATTCCGGCCGCAGTCATTCAGGAATTCACCAAGGCGACGGGCATCAAGGTCAATGCTACCCCGTTCTCGCAGAACGAGGAGCTGATCAACAAGCTGCAGGCGACGGGCGGCGACGGATTCGACCTGTGCATGCCGTCTCGCCCGCTCGCGCCGCAATATCGCGACCTTGGCGTGTTGGCGCCATGGGATACGAATAAGATGAAGCTCGATGCGCTGATCCCGTCCATGCTGCTTCTATCGACCAGCATCTGGACGTGGGACAGCAAGCTGTACCACGTTCCACATTGCTGGGGTGCCGAGGCGATCGCGTGGCGGACGGATCAGACGCAGCTCGACTACAAGACACTCAGCTACGGCGCATTGTGGGACGACAATTATCGCGGCAAGGTGCAGGGCCGACCATGGTCGTTGTTGTTGACGATCGGCTTGTGGATGGACCACACCGGGCAACTACCAAGCAACCGGATGTATGACACGTTCGAATCCCCAGACAAGTTCAAGGCCGTCTACGACAAGCTCCTGCCCTTCGCGATTTCGCACAAGCCCTGGATCAAACAATTCTGGGACAGCGCCGATAGCACAATCTCGGGTTTCATGGAAAATGGCTGCGTCATCGGCGAAACCTGGGATGGCCCGGCGCTGCGGCTGAAGCGGCAGGACAAGCCTGTCACCTTCATGGCCCCGCAGGAGGGCGCGATCACTTGGATGGATGGATGGTCACTCACCCAGTCGGCGCAGAACATCGACCAGGCCTATGCCTTCATCAACTACCTGCACGAACCGGCCGTCTCGGCTGCGATCAGCAACGGCTCCGGCTATAATCCGGTGGTGAAGGGGGCTGAAGAGTTGCTGTCGCCGGTTCAGAAGCGCAACTATCAGGAGGCCTATCCAGCAGACGCGATCGACAAGGTCTGGACCGCACGGCCATCCTCGCCGTGGTATCTGGACCTGCGCGCACAATATGCCGATAAGTTCAAGGCCGCTTAGCGTGCTGCCTAAAGCCTGGTCGAAGTACAGACTTGTGCGCCGCACCTGATGACAGCCGAGGTTGCACTGGAGGCGATGACGGTCCGCTTCGGGCCGTTCACGGCAGTGGATGATGTTTCGCTCACGGTCGCGCCCGGGGAGTTCTTCAGCTTTCTTGGGCCGTCCGGCTGCGGCAAGACCACATTGCTGCGAACCATCTCCGGCTTCGTGGAGCCCACAAGCGGCACACTGCGCATCGGGGGTAGGGACATGCGCGGGATCGGGCCGAACCGGCGCCCGACGGCGCTGATATTTCAGAGCCTGGCGTTGTTCCCACTCATGACTGTGGTGGAGAACGTCGCTTATGGTCTGCGCGTGCGTGGCCACTCGCGGGCGGCGCGGCGCGCGCGCGCGGAGGCGTTGCTCAACGTGGTGGCCTTGGGCGACCAGGGGGGCAAGCGCATCGACCAACTTTCGGGCGGCCAGAAGCAGCGTGTCGCTATTGCCCGGGCTCTTGCCGTGGAGCCCGAGGTGTTGCTGCTGGACGAGCCACTTTCCGCGCTGGATCTAAAACTTCGCCAACACATGCGCAACGAGCTGCGTGCGATCCAACGCCGGGTCGGCATTACCTTTATCTACATCACGCACGACCAGGGTGAGGCACTGACCATGTCCGACCGCATCGGCGTCATGCGCGGGGGGCGGCTAGAGCAGGTTGGCACCGGGCGAGCCTTATATGATTCTCCAGAAACCGCCTTCGTCGCCTCGTTCGTGGGCGAGGCGAATGCGATGCCTGGTGTGGTCCGAGATGCCGCCGATGGGTACGCCGTGGTCGAGACTGCCTTCGGTTCGCTTCAGGGGCGCAATCCAGCCGGCATGAAGCGAGGTTCACAGGCCGTGCTATTCGTGCGGCCCGAGCGGCTCCTGCCGCTGTCGACCACACCGCCCTGTTGTCCCCAGAACCGAGTGCGTGCGCGCGTCGCCGACTTGGCCTATGAGGGGCAGGTGACGCATGTGATGTGCGCGGCGGAAGGCGGCCGACTGCTTGCGGTGCTGGGTCCGCGCGATGGAGAACCGCCTGCGCCGGGCAGTGACGTCTCGTTGGCATTCACCGCGCGGGACGCTGTTGTATTGCCGCCGGCAACCCAGGCGTGATCTCGGTCGCAACCGGGCATCGCTTGCTTGTGGCACTCCCGTTCGTGCTGGTGGCACTTATCTGGGGCTGGCTGGCGTTTGAGCGACGTTTGGCTGCCCTTCCGCCACGCGCCGGGTTTTTCCGTCGCAACGGCTGGCCTGTCGGGATTTACCTGATATTGGCGGTGGCGCTGTGGTTGTTGGGCATGGTTGTTCTGCCCCAGCTCTTCATGGTTGAACTCTCATTCAGACCGAAACTGCCGTTCAACCAGCTCGGCGGCCCTAGGGACGTCTACACGCTCGAAAACTACCGATATTTCCTGTTTGGAAGCCCGACCTCGACCGAGAGCTGGAACACGGTCCATCTCCGAGCCTTTGCGACGACCATTCTGTCAGCGATATTTATTGCCGGGTTCAACCTGCTGCTGTGCTATCCGATCGCCTTCTACATGGCGCAAGGCGCGACGGGCGCCCGGCTTCGCCTGCTTTTGCTGTTGTTGATCGCGCCCTATTGGGTCAACGAGATCCTTCGTGCCTTCGCTTTCCGTGTCATTTTCGCAAGCTCCGGCCTGTTGAACACGGTGCTGCTTGGCGCCGGGCTCATTGCTGCGCCGATCGATTTCATCGGCCGTGACATCGCGCTGTTTTCGGGCCTCATCTACGCCTATACACTTCTGATGGTGTTCCCGCTCTACAACGCGCTTGACAACGTCGAAGCAGCACAAATCGAGGCGGCGCGGGATTTGGGCGCCCCATGGTGGCACATCCACCTCTTTGTCGTCGTGCCCGCCGCCAAGGCCGGGATCGCTTCCGGGTGCACGCTGGTTTTCATGTTGGCGACGGGGGCCCTGGCTGCGCCCCTTGTTTTGGGCGGCCCCTCCGCGATGAGGTTCACGCCGATCGTGTACGACCGCTTCTACCAAGTGTTCAATTGGCCGCAGGGCGCCGCTTATGCCTTTGTCTTGCTGGTGGCCTGCCTTGTCGTCGTTGTCGCTGGCCTGCGTCTGCTTCGCCTTAACCTCACGGATACGGCCCGATGATGGCCCGGCTCACTCGCTTGGTCGTCGACGCCTACATGCTGGTGTTCTTCGCGTACCTTTTCCTCCCACTCGTTATTATGGCGATCCCGGCGTTTAACACGTCGCCGTATCCTCGTGTCTGGCCCTTCGACGGCGTCACGCTGGACTGGTTCGTTCGCTTGGCGGCGGACGACGCCATGCTTTATGGCCTACGAAATAGCCTTTGGATCGGCATTCTTGTGGTCGCGGTTTCGGTTCCGGTGGGACTGGCCGGCGCCGTCGTCTTGCAGCAGATCGATTCGCGCGTTCGTCCGCTCTTTCATCTGGTGACCATTGCGCCCGTCCTTGTACCCGGCGTCATCATCGGTATCTCGACAGTGATCTTTTGGCGGGACCTGACGCTCTCGGCAGGGACCAAAACGCTCTATAACGGCGTGTTCCTGACCGTGCTGGGGCAGAGTAGTTTTATCTCCGCCTATTGCATGCTGCTGTTCACCGCCCGGCTGCAACGCTTCGACCGGGCCCAAGAGGAAGCCGCGTTCGATTTGGGGGCCAGCCACACGCAGGTGTTCCTCGGTATTCTGCTTCCCTTCATGCGTCCGGCCATCCTCTCAGCCGCCGTATTGGCTTTTCTCTCTAGCTTTGAGAACTACAATACGACAACTTTTGCGATCCTGGCCGATCGCACGCTGACCACGGTCTTGGCCGGCCAGGTTCGTCAGGGAACAACACCGGCGGTCAGTGCGCTTGCGGTTGTCATCATCGTAGCCACTGTGCTTTTTTCGGTGCTCTTGGAATGGATGGGCCGCCGCCGGGCGAAACGCGCCCAAGCCCAGGGGTGACATGCCGTTTCAGTCAGCAGCAACCTTGCTTGCCACGTCCGGGAGACGACGCAGTGTGGCCGACCCAGCATGATCGCCCAGGCTCATTGCGCGCCGCCGGACCAAAGGGTCTCGTTTATTGGACGTCGATCAGGAACTTTGGTGAACGCAGCTCATTTTGCTTCATTGCCTTCTGCAGAACGGTTTTCATATTCATATGAATCCTCAAACAACTTGCCGTTTCGACCCCAATTCTCACGGCTGACCTCGGTAAAGATAAAGTTTATCGTCTCAGGCCTACATTTTGCGATACGCGCAAACTCTCTTGTTAGAACTTCCGCAAGTTCGCGCTTTTGTTCAATTGTGCGTCCAGGGAACCAGTCGACCCGTATAAACGGCATGATCATATCTCCAGTTTTGATTATTGAAAGACAGGGGTGTGCGCGCATGATGCTGGTGCATCCCGCGTTGCATGCTTGCAAATCGCCCATTCAGTCAGAATAAGGTGCAGCTAGTTCACATTCTCGAATTCCGCCACAGCCATGTGCACCGTTCGCGCAAGCTCCTCAGCGCCCGGGGTATCTGAATGAACACAAATACAGTCGGCCCGCATCGGGAAAATTATGCCATTCATTGATCTGGCCTTACCGTGTGAGAGAACACCTAGAGACCCACGGACGGCCTCTTCGACATCACGCTTGGAGTGGTGACGGGAGATTATCAGAGAACCATCATCATTGTAGTCAAGATCGCAATAATATTCAGCGAGAAATGACAAACCTCGTGAGATGTACACTTCTTCGTGTTTGGTGTTTGCCATACCAAGAACGGGAACATTAAAGTGCAATGCTGCATCGGCTATTGCGTTCGCCACGTCTGCATCACGTGAGGCTGCACCGTAAAGCGCTCCGTGCGGTTTAATGTGATTAAGTGGCATCCCTTCGATATCAAGAAAAGCCTTCAGTGCGCCGACTTGGTAGACAACACAGGCCGCTAGCTCGTCGCGGTCCATTTTCATTTCTCTTCGCCCGAAACCTTGCAAATCCGGAAAGGATGGATGCGCTCCAACTTTGACGTTGTGCGATTTTGCCAAGCGGACTGTGTTCCGCATCACCACTGGGTCTGCTGCGTGGAAACCACAAGCAACGTTGGCAATATCGATATGCGGCATGATGGCCTCGTCATCTCCACAGCGGAAAATTCCGAAGGACTCTCCCATGTCACAATTGATGAGTGTGCGGTCTTTTGTCATCACGTTCCCTAGCTTGCGGTCATGAATGAACATCCCTCGCCTATGAGCCAGGTATTTAAATACCGTAAGCGCATAACGAGTGGTGTTGCGTGAGTTACTCTCCGAACCGCCACGCTCGCCGTCAATTAGGATTTCATGATATAGCAGTATCGTAAAATCGAACGACATGTCTTGGTTTGATGCGTTCGATCACCCTAGCTTTCGTCCCCAATCGGGGCTCGCCTCTCACCAATAGTCAATTATAGGACGGTGAGTTCGGAGTCTGCAGGCTATCTCTAAAATACTTACGGAAAAGGCGCATTGATGGCGTGAACTCAACATTCCGCCTCCAAGCGAGACCGACGTTCATGGCGGGAATTGGGTCTGATGTAACGATTGTCTCGATACGCTTACCCTCAAGTGACCATGGCCTGTACATCATGTCTGATAGAATCGTGATACCCTGTCCATTCGCCACCATCGATCTCACGCCCTCAACGGACGAGGTTCGGAGCACGACATTCGGCTGTGAGGAGGATTGTTTCCAGTATCTCACAGTACTATAGGCCGCCTCATCCATGGTGAGCATAATATAGCGCTCTTTTGCGACTAATTCGAGCGATACTTCGTTGGCGTCGAGCAGCTTATGCCGAGAACACGTCCATAGTCGTCGTACTGAGCTCAGGAGGGTCTCCGAAACAATCTCCTCCGAGACGACAAGCGAGGTCAACATGACTCCAATATCATAGCGATTCGAGAGAAGTCCCTCCTCAATACCTTCTCGGCTTGCCTCATGGATCCTTATATTAAGATCGGGATATCGCCGGTTGAGCCGGTCCAAGTGATAGGGCAGAAAGTAGCCCATGACAGTGTACATCGCGGCGATGGTGAGTGACCCCTGAATTTGGTCATCTGGTCCGGGTAACTGCATTGCATCGTTTATTTTTGCTAGAATTTCATTGGCGTGCACCCGGAATTGGCGTCCCAGCTCAGTGAGTTCCATGCCACTCGATGAACGCCGAAAAAGTTGGAACCCCACAACCTGCTCCAGCTCTTTGACAGCGGTTGTGATGGCAGACTGAGATATCGAAAGCGCGATTGCAGCCTGAGAAATCTGTCCAAGCTCCGCCGTGGCGATAAAATATCTCAACTGCCTAACGGTTAACGACACAGCACCTGCTGATTCCTAGGGGGGGTCATAATAATCCAATTACACTGCACGTAATATCGGAAATGCCATCCTATTGTGGCTATGACTTTCCCACAGAGAAAGTGGCTTCGCAAGCATGATCTAGGGAGTCAGGGCAGGCATTATCGATTTTCTCAATAATATATGTTCTTGATTCCATATTTCTCAATGGCAGCATGGATTGCTAATCTGCGCCTTCGGGGGCGTCGTGAAGACGCTGGCTCGCGACTGCCCGCTGAACTTGCTGATCACAGAGCAACGCGAATCATCGCGTGACAGGAGATTGATAATGGCGGCCCCCGGAGCGATTAATGCAGGTGAGCTCGACGTCAGGATGACGTCGAATGTATGGGCCGCTGCCGCGACAATTGTTGGAACCACGATTGAATGGTACGACTTCTTTATATTTGGAACGGCGAGTGCACTTATTTTCAACAAGGTCTTCTTTCCCTCATTTGATCCTCTCGTGGGAACGCTTGTGGCGTTTGCCACATTTTCGGTGGGGCTTTTCGCCCGTCCTGTTGGCGCCATCATTTTCGGTCATTTTGGCGACCGTCTGGGTCGAAAGAAAATGCTTGTCATAAGTCTTTTGATGATGGGTCTACCGACAACTCTCATTGGAATTCTGCCAACCTACGAGCAGATCGGCATATCGGCAGCAATACGCCTTGTTCTCATACGTGTCTGCCAAGGCATAGCGCTCGGAGGCGAATGGGGGGGAGCTGTGCTCATGGCGGTGGAACATGCACCCAGAGGACGAAGTGCGTTTTTTGGGAGTCTCCCGCAGGCTGGCTGTCCACTCGGCCTTCTTCTCTCAAGCGCAGCATTTGCTCTGACGAGTCATCTCCCGCAAACCGAATTTCAATCCTGGGGTTGGCGGTTACCCTTTTTGGCCAGTGCGGTGTTGATCGTTGTCGGGGTGGTTGTACGTCGGCGTGTGAGTGAGTCACCCAAGTTTTCAAGTATGAAATTGGGCGGACAGATAGTGCGTATTCCGCTTATTGAAGTGCTTCATAATCATACGAAGCCTGTGCTGCTTGGCATTGGCGCTAAGCTTGGCGAAATCACCCTCTTTTGGCTAATGGCTGTCTTCATATTGTCCTACGCAACAGGCAAGTTAGGGCTTTCCCGCTCAGATATTTTACAAGCCACGATGATCGGGGCAGCTATGATGTTTATCTTGATGCCAGTCTGTGGGATTTTGGGAGATCGGGTCGGTAAACGAGGGCTCTTTATATTGGGCAACGGGCTACTGATCGTCTTTGCCATTCCCATTTTCCTGACGGTCGATACGGGCAATGGGCATATGGTGACCTGCGCGGTGATATTTGCGTTGGGGGTGTTGTACCCAATTATCTATGCTCCGGAAGCGAGCCTGTTGTCCGAGTTATTTCCGACCTCCTTACGCTACACGGGGCTGTCGTTGAGCGGAAACATTGGCGGTGCTGTAGCGGGTGGATTTGCGCCGCTCGTCGCAACATCACTTTTAGCGTCAAGCGGGAATACCCTGGCCGTGGGAGTTTATCTCAGCGCGACTGCCGTCGTCTCGCTGTTATGCGCTCTGGCCATGAGCCAAAGTCGGCGACTTTGAGGTGTTCCCGTGTGGCCAAGGTTGATAGCCAGCCCGTTCCACCTGGCTGGCAAATCACGGCCGGGACTTATTCAACATTTTCGGCAGACTCTGCTGGCGCATTGTCTCAGCAGCAATGCGCTTCGGCGCCACCCGGGAGACGACGCAACTCTGCCGCCCAGGCGAGATCGACATAGAACGGTACGCCAGGGCCGTCGTTGAATTGGGCTGCCGTGCGCAGCCGGACCGCCTCGGGTGGAAAGACGAGACGACCGCCTCCGGCCTGAGCAGCGATCTGGGCCTGGCAGGCGCGTTCGAGGAAGTAGATGTGGTCAAATGCCTCCGCAGTTGTCCGTCCAGCCGCCAGCAAACCATGGTTGCGCAGGATCAAGGCACGGTGAGGTCCGAGATCCTGCACGATGCTCTCCCTCTCTTCAAGATCCAGCGCGATGCCTTCGTAGCCGTGGTAGCCGAGGTGGCCATAGAATTTCAGCGCGTGCTGGCTAATCGGCAGCAACCCCGCCTCCTGGCAAGAAACTGCGATCCCTGCCTGGGTGTGGGTATGGATGACGCAGGCCAGGTCGTGCCGCGCGCTATGCACCGCCGAGTGGATCGTGAAGCCAGCGGCGTTGACCTGCTTTCCCCGGTCGGCCGTGTCTACAGGATTACCATCACCATCGATCTTCACCAGGTCCGACGCCCGCATCTCATCGAAGGCGACGCCGTAATGGTTGATCAGGAACTGGTCCTCCCGCCCTGGCACGCGGGCGCTGACGTGGGTATAGATCAGGTCCGTCATGTGGTGTTTGGCCAATAGCTGATAGAGCGCTGCAAGATCGCAGCGGGCCTGCCACTCGGCTTCTGTAGTCGAGAGCCCCGGGCCGTCCATCAGAGCGCGCCCTCCTTGTTCGTCGCTATTAGCTCCGCCTGCGTGTCGTCGAGGGCGGCGCGGATTCGGGCTGCCATCTCGTTGATCTCGTCGACGGTGATGATGAGCGGTGGCGACAAAGCAAGCCGGTTGCCCACAACCCGGAGGATCACGCCGCGGGCGCGGGCGTTGCGCTCCATCATCAGGCCGACCTCGCCGGAATGGGGCGTCCGGAGCGTCTTGTTCTTGACGAGTTCGATGCCGCCAATCAGGCCCGTGCCGGAGAAATCGCCGACCAAGGGGTGATCGGTTAGGGCGCCGAAGGCCCGCAAGAAATGCGGCTCCAGCAGCTTTACGTGGTTCGGCAAATCCATCTCATCATAAATCCGCAACGTCTCCAGTGCCACCGCGGATGCAACAGGGTGCCCCGCATAGGTGAAGCCGTGCACAAAGGATCCGAGCCGGTCGCTTTGCATCAGCATGGATTGGTAGATGCGGTCGTTCATCAACACCGCCGAGATCGGCTGCATGGCGGCCGAAAGTGCCTTCGCGCAGGAGATGATGTCTGGCACGATTCCGTAGGTCTGGCACCCCCACATGCTGCCGGTGCGGCCGAAGCCGCAGATCACCTCGTCAGCGACCAGCAGAATGTCGTGTCGGCGCAGCACCGCTTGCACCTTCTCAAAGTATCCGGCCGGCGGCGGCAGCGCGCCGGCGGCACCCTGGACCGGATCGGCCCAGAAGGCGGCGATGGTTTCTGCGCCTTCGCGGAGGATCAGTTCTTCGAGCGCCTCGGCCATGCGCGATGAGAACGCGTCTTCGCTCTCACCTTCATGCCGGTCGCGATAGTAGTGCGGGCAAGCGGTGTAGAGGAAACCCTCGAAGGGCAGGCCGAACCCTTTGTGAAAGTCGGGCTTGCCGGTCAGGCTGACGGTTGCACAGGTCGAGCCGTGATAACTGCCCATGCGGCTGATGATTTTGCGCTTCTCCGGCTTCCCTTGGGCGTGCCAATGGTACCAAACGAGCTTGATCGCCGTGTCGTTCGCCTCCGAGCCAGAGCATTGCAGCAGCACCTTCGACATCGGCACCGGCGCGATCTCCAGCAGGCGTTCAGAGAGTTCGATCGCGGCCGGGTGGGAGGCGTGGCGGAATATCTGATAATAGCCGAGGCGCCGCATCGCATCATAGGCCACTTTGGCCAGGCGCTCGCTGTTAAACCCCAGCGACGCGCACCAAAGGGCCGAAGCCGCTTCCATGTAGCGATTGCCCATATCGTCGACGACCCAGATGCCGTCGGCGCCCTCAATAATCGACGGCCCGGTCTCTTCATGGCGCCGCAGGTTGGTCTGCGGGTGCAGAACGGCCGCAATGTCGCGGGCGTGCATGCTATTGGGGCGGATATGGGTCATTTGATTTCCTTCAGTGATGGCCAGCCATAGGCGGCTTGGGCGATAGGCGCCGTGACGTACCCGTCGGCAATGTCGGCTGCGATGGCGGCCGGGTCGCGCGCGTCGGCTGGACCATATCCGCCGGCGCCGGAGAGGCGCAGGCTGAGCACATCGCCGCGGCGCAGGGTGCGGGTTTCTTTGGATTGTAACGCCTCGGCAACGCCGTCGGGGTTGAGGATGGTCTCCGCAAGCTGCCCATCCAAGCCGCCGAACAACCCGTAGGGCGCCTTCAGATGCCGGTCTCCAAGCAGGGTGACGACGGCCTCGTCGGCCAGCAGCTCAAGGTCTTTGCGCATGCCACAGCCGCCGCGGAAGGTGCCCACGCCGCCGGAATCTGGGATTGCCTCCATCCGATGGATCAGAACCGGGTTGTAAGTCTCGTGCACCTCGACCGGGATGTTGGCGCAGTTGAGCACCGGCGCCAGGCCTTCGGCGCCGTCAGAGCCCTGCCGTGCGCCATACCCTGCAAAGATGAGGTCGTAGTAGATGAAACGCCCACCGGTGCGTGGATGCGTTCCGCTGATGATCGGATTGCTCCAGTGGGAGAACCCCGCCATGGCGCGCCCCGGCAACGCCTGCGCGAGCGCGCCGTTGATCGCCTCGAAGATGCGGATCTGGATCGCGGCACGGCCGCCGCTGGGGGCCGGGAAGCGCGGGTTAAAAAAGCTTCCCTCGCGCGCGATGATACGAATGGGCCGCAGGCCGCCGGCATTGTGCGGCAATTGCGCATCGGTGAAGACCTTGATGGCGAAGTAGCCATGCGCGCGGGTGAAATTGATGTAAGCGTTGATCGCGGCGCCAACCTGGTCGCTGCTGCGCGAGAAATCGACGGTCACCTCATCGCCGGCGACGGTGACATCCACGGCGACGCGAACCAGCGGATCGCCCGGGATGCAGGATTCCAGCACATCCTCGAAAGCATATGACCCGGGCGGGATAGCGCGGATCAGCGCGCGCATCCGCTGCTCTGAACGGTCGAGAATTTGGTCGGACGCCGCGTCCATTAGCGCCGGGCTGAAGCTGCGCACAAGTTCGGCCAGGCGCGCCGCCCCGGTTGCATTCGCATTGCGCTGCGCATCGAGATCACCGCGGACGATATCCGGTAGGCGGACATTGCCGAGCACCAGCCGCAGCACCTCCTCGTCCCATTCCCCGCCGCGGATGGCGCGCACGGGCAGGATGCGTAGGCCCTCCTGGAACGCCTCGGTGATGCCCATGACCTTTTGCGAGCCGGCTGTGGCGCCGCCCATATCGACGTGATGGGCGATGTTCACGACGTACCCAGCAAAGACCGCGTCCACGAAGACTGGCGCAATCATGTAGATGTCTGGGAAATGTCCAGACCCCATCCAACTGTCGTTAAGAATGACGGCATCGCCGGCCTGTAGCGCCCCGCGGGGGAAGAACCGCTCGACCGCCTCGACGACATATGGCATGGAGCCGAGATGACCGGGCGTGAAATTGCCTTGCGCCACCAAGCGGCCATGGCGGTCGAACAGCCCGGTGGAGAAATCGTCGGCCTCGCGGACCGCTTCCGAGAACGCGGTGCTGCGCAGAGTCGTGCCCATCTCTTCCGTGATTGAGACCAATGTGCTCCAGATCACCGAGAGATCAAGCGGATTTAGGGCGACCGCGCTATTTCCCGCGTTGTCGTTCATGTCGGGCCTCCGCCGATGGTGATCAGAAGGTTGCCTGACGCGGTCAGCCGGGCGC
>Ga0116226_10000362_pt1 | contig 38494 bp, 40 predicted proteins | sample S1TSphfallax_FD_89692 | JGI IMG/M metagenome (GOLD analysis project Ga0116226, IMG submission 89692) | Host-associated microbial communities from peat moss isolated from Minnesota, USA - S1T2_Fa - Sphagnum fallax MG | ecosystem: Host-associated > Plants > Peat moss > Unclassified | place: USA... | reverse complement strand
TCTTCAGAGGTCAATTTCAATTCGGATTTCGGTCGTCCCATCGGCATAACGGCATCTCTCCTCTAACCGATACTTTATGCCATGAAAATATATATGTCACGAATTAACGGAACAGGACACTAGCGAGTTACGACATCATCGAATTCGCCCCAACCATGACTGCTGCCGATCTGACTCACTATAAAGTTGTTTGATTCGTGATAAGTGTGATGTTTCCATCAATTTGACGGAAACATCTAGGCTGCAGCGTCCTTCATGTTTATGATCAATAAACTTGGTGCAATCTTGTAACGGTGGCACGAGGTGAACTAGAAAACTTTGATCAATGCGAAAAATCTCGCTCTCATTACGTAGTGTCATCACATTGGCCGTAGTTGCAGGCTTATTGTTGCCGCTGCTATTTACTGGCTGGCAAACGGTGTTGCAGCAGCGCACGATACAAACCGCCAATCTCATCAACGATCAGCAAACCTTGGCGACTTTTCTTGCAACCAGCGTTTCGGAAGCTGTATGGGATTTGAACACCTCGAATATCCGGGATTTGGTGGAGCCTGCAACGCTGGATAAGCGCGTGGTACGTGTCACGGTGACCGCGGTGAGCCTGGACGCAAAACCATCTACTCTGTTTGACTTCTACAAACCGGAACGCCATCAGGCACAGTTATTGGTTGCGACCAGCAACATGGAATGGAAGGGGCAACATCTCGGCACATTGAGGCTGGAGATGGATACTGGCCCGATGGAGGTGCGGTTACGGCAGGAATTCATGCGTGCGCTGATTACCGCAGCGGCGCAGTTGGTGCTGAGTTTGACCTTGATCCTGCTTGTGCTGAATTACCGCTTCATCCTGCCCTTGAAACGACTGCTGATGCAGTCTTCCTACCTCTCCGGTCGTCAGCTTGATTTTCCCTTTACGTGGCGGCGACGCGATGAATTGGGCGAACTGGGTAACAGCCTCGAATCAACCCGCCAATCGCTGCGATTGGCTTTCCTTGAAGTGCGCCAGAGTGAGCAACGTTTTCGCAGCCTGACCAACCTCTCGTCAGATTGGTATTGGGAGAGGGATGTTAATTGGCGGGCGATATCGACGCCAGAAGGCGTGCAGGAAGGGCCTGACGGCGTGATACGTTTCGCCAATAGCGATGAGGAATTGTATAACCTACGTTTTCCGCAAGGGGAGCACTGGACGCGTTGCCAGTTGAAGATTGCTGCACATGAACCGTTTCGAGACATGGAGTGGTACGCTGACCATCGCGACGGCAAGATGCGCTTCGGCACCATCAGCGGCGAGCCTATCTTTGACGACGCTGGGCAATTCCGCGGGTATCGTGGTATTGGTAAAAATCTGACCACGGCGAAAACGGCGGAATTGCTGGAGAAGACCAATCGCGAATTGCAATTGGCTATGCAGGATTTGCAGCAAGCGCAAAGCCAATTGATTCAATCGGAGAAAATGGCCGCGCTGGGACAATTGATCGCTGGTGTTGCGCACGAAATCAATACGCCATTAGCGGCGGTCAAATCCAGCGGCAAGAACATTGCAGACTCTCTCAGTAATGCGTTGAGCGGATTGCCGCGCCTGTTTCAACTATTGGATCAGCAAGCGATCAGCCTGTTCATCCAGATGATAGGCGATGCGCATGGCGATGCACCCGTGTTGAGCACACGCGAAGAGCGCAATGCGATGCTCAAGACGGCTGAAGTGCTGGGGCAGGCGGGCATCGAAGATGCGAGGCATAAGGCTAGCATCCTCGTGCAATTGCATGCGCATATCAAATTGGCGGATTATCTGCCGCTGCTGCAACATCCCGAGTGTGACATGATCCTCGATACCGCTTACAGCTTTGGTACGATCGCCAGCAACACCGCCAACATCAATACGGCAGTCGATCGCGTTGCCAAGATCGTTTTTGCGTTAAAGACGTTCTCACGTGTTGGGCATACTGGTGAAATCAGCACGGTCGATCTGCGCGAGAGTATTGAGTCCGTGCTCGTCATCTATCAAAACCAGATCAAGCAGCACACAGAATTGGTCAGGCGCTATGACAATATCCCACCGATTCGCTGCATGCCTGACGAGTTGAATCAGGTCTGGACCAACTTGATCCACAACGCGCTGCAAGCAATGGATCGACAGGGTACATTGACTATCGGCATACGCAAAATTGACGATGAAGCAGTGGTAACGATAGGTGATACCGGCTGCGGTATCCCTGATGAAATTCGTGGCCGCATCTTCGACCCATTCTTTACCACCAAACCAGTAGGCGAGGGGACGGGTCTTGGATTGGACATCGTGAAGAAAATCGTCGATAAACATCATGGTCGCATTGAAGTAAAAAGCAAGGTTGGCATCGGTACCATCTTCTACGTTTATCTTCCTTATCGCGAATGAGTTACCGTCTGGCAGCGAGTCTCTAAGGTTGTGCTACCGGAAGTTGCAATTTCGCTTGACCTTGACGCTACGTCAGTCTCTACCATCGTGTTGTCACTACGAGAGCTTTCTACGAGAAGGCGTAGATGATATTTACGATGGAGAAAATCATGTCGAATCCCGACACTGTAAAGCCACGCGTCAATTTGATGCGTGACCGAAATTTTGCCCGGTATATCAGCGGCGGCGTACTGTCGATGCTGGGAGATCAATTCACCTTGCTCGCCTTGCCTTGGCTTGTGTTGAAGATGACTGGCGATACCTTGCAACTAGGCTTGGTGATGGCGTTGACTGGCGTGCCACGCGCGATCTTTATCCTGATTGGCGGTGCTGTTGTGGACCGCTATTCGCCCAAACGCGTATTGATGCTGACCAAGCATATCAATACGGTATTGCTCGGCGTGCTGGCGCTGCTGGTTTTCACCAATGCGCTCACGATGGGCATGGTGTATTTCATTGCATTGGCGCTCGGTTTGTCCACGGCGTTTAGCATTCCTTCCGGCACATCATTGTTGCCGCGTGTGGTGGCACAAGCACATTTGCAAGCGGCGAACGGCATGATGCTTGGCTTGCGCCAAATGACATTCTTCGTTGGCCCTTTGCTGGCGGGGGCGCTCATTGCCGTATTTGGCGACGTGCAATCAGGATCGTTGTCATCCGCTTCCGGTATTGGTTGTGCATTCATGATCGATGCGCTCAGCTTCGCGATTTCGGCTTGGACTTTGCATAAAACGGTGCTATTGCCTGATGCTCCGGGTGAAGTAAAGCCTCAGAATAGGAACGTGCTGCACGATGTAGTCGATGGCCTGCGTCATTGCTGGGGCGATGTGACCTTGCGTACCTGTTTCTCATATTGGGCGGCAATCATGCTGCTGGTTGCCGGGCCGATACAGGTGGCGATGCCAGCGCTGGCAAGCCATTTGGGCGATAGTGCAGCAGGTTTTGGTGGATTGGTTGGTGCAAACGCGGCAGGTTCTTTGCTCGGTATGTTCCTGTCTGGTGCCATGCCGCGCGTTCGTGCCGCAAGGTTTGGCCTTAGCATGCTGGCTATCGACTTCGTCATTGGGGTATTGTTCATTCCGATGGGGCTGATCGGTGCGATCTGGCAAGGCTTGGTCATCATGCTGACCATCGGCACTTTATCTGGATTCATGCAGGTGCGCGTCTATACCTGGATGCAACAACGTGTGCCACGTGCGATGCTTGGACGTGCAATGAGTATTTTCATGTTCATCTTCCTCGGCATCACGCCGATATCGGCGGCATTCACCGGTTGGCTGCTGCGTGGTTCATCCACCGCACACATTTTTGAGGGCAGTGGCATGGCGTTGGTTGCCTTTGTATTGCTGGCACTTTGGCTTTCGCCGATGCGGCGCATCGCAGATTGACTTGGCAAACTGACTGTATTGTCAAACCTTTACGCGAAATTCCGGTAACATCACGTCTGGCCCGCAAGTATGCGGGCCATTCTGATTTTCACTTCGCGAAAGAGTTGGATGGCTTTGTCTGCTAGTCGTGGTTTGGGCGTACTGCGCTACCGTAATTTCAGTTTCTATCTTGCGTCGCGCGTACTCGGCACCTTTGCTGTGCAAATGCAGAGCGTCGCCATTGGCTGGCAAGTCTATGCCAAGACTGGCGATGTTTTCGACCTTGGCCTGATCGGCCTGGCGCAGTTCGCGCCTTTTTTCCTGCTGATCCTGATCGCTGGTCACGTGGCAGACCGCTACAACCGTCGCAATATCGTCTTGATGTGCTTGAACTTGCAATTACTGTGCAGCGTGCTGTTGTTTGCTTATACGCTATCTGGCATACATGCCGTATGGCCGGTATTTGCCATATTAGCGCTATACGGAAGTGCGCGGGCGTTCATGATGCCTGCAACGCAAGCAATATTGATTCATCTGGTACCGACCGAGAGTTTTTCGCAAGCGGTTGCGCTCAGTTCATCGACCTTTCAGGTTGCCACCATCCTTGGCCCGACACTTGGCGGCTTGTTGTACTTGGCAGGGCCGATTACGGTATATGGCGTGGTAGGCACCTTGTTGCTGCTATCAGTGGTGCTGATGAGCGGCGTTCGTGTAGATATCAAGCAGGAAAAGCCGCAAGCGGCGACATGGCATTCGCTGCTTGAAGGGCTGCGCTTCGTGTTCGCCAATCCGCTCGTGTTGGGGGCAATATCGCTCGACCTGTTTGCGGTGTTGTTCGGTGGTGCAACGGCATTGCTACCAGCTTATGCGAATGACGTATTGCATGCCGGGCCGACTGCATTGGGCTTACTGCGAACCTCGACAGGAATCGGTGCCGCCTTGACTTCCGTTGCCTTGGCTTTTTTCCCGATTTCGCGCAACGTCGGACGCTGGATGTTCGGCGGTGTCGGCTTGTTCGGTTTGGCAACGGTTGTGATGGGTTGCACGCATACGCTGATATTGGCAATGATTTGCCTATTCTTGATGGGGACTGGCGATATGGTGAGTGTGTATATCCGTCACATTCTCGTGCAATACGCAACGCCTGATGCAATACGTGGGCGCGTCAGCGCAGTTAATGCCGTCTTCATCGGTGCCTCGAATGAGTTGGGTGAGTTCGAGTCCGGCGTTACCGCCAGTTGGTTCGGATTGATTCCTGCGCTGCTGCTGGGCGGCATGGCGACTTTGGCAGTGACCGGAATTTGGGCGTGGCGGTTCCCGATACTCAGCCGTATGGATCGCTTCCCGGAACTACAGCGCAAGGAAGTGGACGCGGTTTAGCGTCCGCTATCGAGATACCTTGAAATTAAATCGGGCGCAGTCCGCGTGAATGCACAATACGCGGATAGTTCATCTGGTAAAGCGGTGTTTCGATATCGCCTTTGCGGCCGATTTCAAAAATCCAGTTATCGCCAAATTCAAACGAGTAATACAATTTGCGCTTGGTTTTGTTGATGAAAATCTGGTCGATTGACGTATTGAACGCAGCGATGCCATCTTCCTTCCAGATGCCAGCGCGTTTGAGCCATTCTTTCTTGCCGCGTATGCTCGACGCGATATAGAAATCGTAAATCTTGTCGTCGTTAAAGCCAGTTAAGTGCTGGATCAGCTTATGCAGCGACGACAAAGGCATATTGCAGGGTACTTCGATCACGCGTTGGAACTTCTCGCCGGGGTAACCGCCACCCACGTAATCGATGGAAAGCGTATAGACGCCATCGGCATTTTCGCCAGCAAGATAATTGAAGTGAAAACTATCGACGTTGAATTGTCCCATTTGCTGCCTCGCTGCAGTTAGTTTTGCGTCGCATGGCGGATGGGCCATGCTCTTTTCATCCGTGTGAGGTATGCCTGCCGTGTGCTTCACAATGGTGCATGCATTGCCCCAAAAGCGGGTGTTTTACGCGCAGGCTTCGTAAGCCTTCGCGTTGGTCACTGTGTACGCAAAATTGATGCCAGCTTGCAACTTGAATTGATTTGCACATAAAGAGGCGACGTCATTCATACTTTCTTCACGATTTATGTGCAGAATTCGAGTCATACAGTACCATTCATCCCCTTGAAGGAGTGCATCATGTATATCTCGCAACCGTTAAGAAATTCCCTGTTGACTCTCCTCGGCTGGGCATTGCTGACTTCCGCAGGGATGGCACAAACGCAAAATGGACCCCCGCAAGGGGACAGCGGTGGGGATCGCCCACATGGGCCGCCGCCGGAAGCGATCTCTGCATGTCAGGGAAAAGCGAATGGCGCCGCTTGCACCTTTACCGGGCGACGTGGAGAGCAATTGACTGGAACCTGCTTCACGCCGCCTGACAAGCCTGCTGGCCCACCTGACGGCACGCAAGGTCAGCATTCGATGGTTAAGCAGGCTGATTCCAGCCCACGTCCTATGGCATGCCGTCCGGTGCGGCAATGATGGCTTAATCCGGCTGCATTGCCAGTCGGACTACAGCTTCCTTGGCAAGCTGTTCCAGTCCGGCTAGTTCCGCCTTCTTTTCAGGATTGAACAGGCGGAACAGCAGCAAGCCTTGAATCTGCGCGACGATCAATGCTGCGCGCAATTGCGTCTGCTCATCGGTAATATCAGGGCACAGCCCCTGTATCAGCTTGAAGATGGCCTTGCGCTCGCGTGCCAGCATCTTGTCCATCAGGTTCGACGCGAACGCACTACGGGTTGCCATCGCCCATATCTCGAAGAACAATGCGACAGTCACGGGGTCGCTTAGTTCGTGCAGAAACATGTCTATTGTTGACTCGAACTGTTCGGTGCGTGGCGCATGTGCCATCGAACTGGTGATGTGATCGATCTTTTCCTGGAACATACTCATCGTGGTGAGCAATACTGCTTCCACCAGCATGTCCTTGCTGCTGAAATAGTGCTGCACGTTCGAGAGACTCACACCAACATCCGCTGCCACACGTCGCATCGATAAGCCTGCATAGCCTTCGCTGGCGATGATTTGCCGCGCTGCCTCGACAATCGCATGCGCGCGTTCCATGCCCTTGCCCGTGGTGCCGGAGCGTTTGTGGTGTAGCGAGGATTTCAGCGAATCGTTCATCGTGATTGTGGCGAAAGAGGCGGTCTGGGGAAATTATCGCACGCCGATTGACAAATTGGTCGCTTGACCTATATGATAAAACTGATTAGGTCGTTCGACCTATACTTGTCTATGTCGAAGCGGCGTACACTTTCAAGGATGGAGGTAGCCATGAACCGTAAAGTTTTCGTATCCGGGGTCGGCATGATCCCATTCGCCAAACCCGGCAGCAGCGAACCATATCACCTGATGGGTGCGCAGGCAGGGCGGCTTGCGCTGGATGACGCGCGTATTTCCTATGACGATGTGCAGCAGGTCTATGCCGGATATGTTTATGGCGATTCCACCTGCGGACAGAAAGCCGCCTATGCGCTCGGCATGAGTGGCATCCCTATCGTCAACGTCAACAATAACTGTTCGACTGGTTCGACGGCGCTGTTTCTTGCGCGACAGGCTGTTGCAAGCGGAGCAGCGGAATGCGTCTTGGTGTTGGGTTTTGAACAGATGAAGCCGGGCGCATTGGGTTCGGTCTATGACGACCGTCCAAGCCCGTTTGATGACTTCGATGCCGTGACCGATCAACTGGTCGGCATGCCGGAAATCCCGTTGGCTTTGCGTTACTTCGGTGGTGCCGGTTTGTCGCATATGAAGAAATACGGTACGCAACTAGAGACATTTGCAAAGATACGTGCGAAGGCCAGTCGCCACGCCATGAATAATCCGCTGGCGCTGTTCAAGAAAGAAGTCACTGTCGATGATGTGATGAATGCGCCGATGATCTGGCCCGGTGTGATGACGCGCTTGATGGCATGCCCGCCGACTTGCGGCGCGGCGGCGACAGTGCTGGTGTCGGAAGAGTTCGCCAAGGCGAAGGGGCTGGATACGCGAGTTTATATCGCAGCGCAGGCGATGACGACGGATCGTCCACAGACTTTCCAATCTGGCGACATGATGCAGGTGGTTGGCTACGACATGTCGAAGGAAGCTGCAAACAAGGTCTATGAACAATCGGGTATTGGCCCGAATGAAGTGAAAGTGGTCGAACTGCACGATTGCTTTGCGCAGAATGAGTTGATCACCTATGAGGCGCTCGGCTTGTGCCCTGAAGGTGGGGCAGAAAAATTCGTCAACGATGGCGACAATACCTATGGCGGCAGAGTCGTGACCAATCCTTCTGGCGGTTTGCTATCAAAGGGGCATCCACTGGGAGCGACTGGATTGGCGCAATGCTTCGAGTTGACGCAGCAACTGCGTGGTAACGCTGGCGCGCGCGCAGTCGATGGTGCGCGCGTTGCGCTACAACATAATCTGGGATTGGGCGGTGCATGCGTGGTGACGATGTATCGCGCATCCTGAGTATCAAGAAGGATTCGAGGAGGCTGGTATGGCAGCAGGAAAATTAAGCGGCAAGGTGGCATTGGTATCGGGTTCCGGGCGTGGTATCGGTAGATCGATTGCGTTGAAGCTGGCAAGCGAAGGTGCGCGCGTCGTGATCAACGATCTGGACGAAGCGCCTGCCAATGAAGTCGCGCAGGAAATCAAAACCGCCGGTGGCGAAGCTGTCGTTTGTGCTGGTAACGTGACTGCGGAAGACTTCGGCGAACGTTTCGTCAAAACCGCGATGGATCATTTTGGCGGTATAGACATCATCGTCAACAACGCCGGCTATACCTGGGACAATGTGATCCAGAAGATGAGCGATGAGCAGTGGTACGCGATTATGGATGTACATCTGACTGCACCATTTCGCATCCTGCGTGCGGCACAACCTGTCATCCGCGAATTGAGCAAGGCTGAGCATGCACGCGGCGAAAGGGTATCGCGCAAGGTCGTCAATATTTCCTCGATTGCTGGCACGGGTGGTAATGCCGGGCAAATCAATTACTCCAGCGCCAAGGCTGGCATCATGGGTATGACGATGGCGCTGGCGAAGGAGTGGGGGCGCATGAATGTGAACGTCAATTGTGTCGCCTTTGGTTTCATAAAGACGCGACTGACTGAATCGACCGCTGATGGCGATGCGACTGTGCATATTGGTGGACGTGATATCAAGGTCGGCGTCAATCCTGATTTGATGGTATTGGTCGAGCGGCAGATTCCATTGGGGCGCACCGGTACACCGGAAGAAGCTGCAGGCGCCGTGTATCTGCTCTGCACGCCGGAGTCCGATTACATCAGTGGTCAGACCGTTATCTGTGGTGGCGGATTGTCGATTTAAGCAGGGATGAAAACAAGGATGACGATGCAAATCACTTCGCCCTGGATGACTGCAGAACTGGAAGACTTCCGTAATTCGCTGCGTCGCTTCATCAATGCCGAAATCGTGCCACATCAGGACCGCTGGAAGGCACAGCAACATGTGGATCGGGATGTTTGGTTGCGTGCTGGTGAGATTGGCATGCTGCTGGCTGATATTCCTGAGGAATACGGTGGCTCTGGCGGTACTTTCGCACACGAAGCTATTGCGTTTGAGGAATTGCAGTATGCGGGTGACATGTGTTTTGGTTTGCATGTACACGCTATCGTTGCGCATTATTTGCTGAATCAAGGTACGGAAGAGCAGAAGCGCAAATACCTGCCAAGGCTCGCAACAGGCGAGATGATTGCGGCAATTGCAATGTCCGAGCCAGGTGCAGGTTCGGATTTACAAGGTATCCGCACTACTGCGTTACCATCGGGCGACGGTTACGTCCTCAACGGCTCCAAGACCTTCATCTCCAACGGCTATCTTGCTGACTTGATCGTGGTCGTTGCCAAGACCGATCCGACACAAGGTGCCAAGGGCACATCGTTGATCCTGCTGGAAACGCGTGATCGTCCTGGTTTCCGCGTTGGCCGCATTCTGGAAAAGATCGGCCAGAAGGGGCAGGATACGTGCGAGCTGTTTTTCGATGACGTGCATGTACCCGCCGATAGCATCTTGGGCGGAGCGCCTGGTCAAGGCTTTTTCCAGTTGATGAACGAGCTGCCGTACGAGCGTGCCATCATCGGTGTTTCTGGTGTGGCAGCGATTGAACGTGCGTTGCAGCTGACGGTTGACCATACGCGTGAACGGAAAGCGTTCGGCAAACCGCTGATTGAGATGCAAAACACACGCTTTGTGTTGGCTGAAGTCAAAACCGAAGCGACTGTCGCGCGCGTTTTCATCGACCGTGCGATTCAGGATATGGTCGAAGGCAAGCTTGATACCGTGCGCGCATCGATGGTCAAATACTGGATCACTGATCTGCAATGCAAGGTCGTCGACAACTGCCTGCAACTATTTGGCGGCTATGGTTACATGCTCGAATACCCGATAGCGCAGATGTATGCGGATGCACGCGTACAACGCATCTATGGCGGCGCGAATGAAATCATGAAAGAGATCATTGCGCGCTCGCTGTAGAGCTGAGTTACCTTGTATCGGAGTATTGCTCTATTCGCTTGGTATCAATGCGGGTGGTGTTGCAAGCCCTGGATTAAGCACATCACCCAGTAAATAAAGCAGGCGCGCTACCACGGCCTTGCCGACCTCTGTGCCACGCTCAAACATCTCATCCTGCAATGCCGTGCTGGAGCCAGCGTAGTGCGATAGTGCATTCAAGTCGTCATTGATGAATTGCTCGTATTCTTTCAGGTAAGCAGGATTGTTCTTGTCTGCCGGATCGAGTACGTGGATGTGCTTGCGCTGCTGGATCGATACAGGCAAGGTGTCGGCATTCGGTGCATGCGGAACACATGCCGCTAAATGGTTATTCAGACGAATACTTTCCAATTCCTTTTGCAGCGGTGCCGAAAACATTACGTCCATCGAACGGTCGTTGAGCTGCAAGGCATTGTTCGGTTGCGGCGGTTTATCCAGGCTGAAAAAGCGCAGCAGGATAATGTGCGTCGTACCGATGTCGATCAAGGGCGTCAATGGCGGATTGCAACGCATCGCACCTTCCATCCAGTATTCAATCTTGCCATCGACTTCCACCGGCATTGGGGCGATGTAAGGTGGACGGGCTCCGCTGGCGAAGAAATACTCAGGCGTCATTTTCAATACAGCCCGTCGCCGCATTGTGCCACTCATCTTGGTCTTTTCGCCGTCGTCTGGTGCCTTACCGTAATACAGATAACGCTCTTCCAGATCGCTGGCACGTGTCGCATTGCTGAATATGGTTGGCCCGTCATAGGCGGCGTAGCGATTGGCGAGATTGCCTTTCGCTGCAGCCATGAAGAAGGGATTGAATGCATACAGACCCGGCAAGCCTGACCAATACATCAATAGCTCTTCCGCGGCACGCGTGAATGTTGCTTCCGCATTCTGGAAGCGCCGACTTACCGAACGGGGCGAGTTGAGGATACTCTCCAATGCATCCTTGAGTAGCGGCCACTCATATTGATGAGCCATCAACCGGGCAAACGCACCATTAAAATGCGATTGCGTTGCCAATAGCCCTCGCATATAGTTTTGCCAGGCATCTTCCCTGATTCCCGCAGGGTATAGCGTCGATTTTGCTATAGACGGCAAGGCGGAAATTTCATCCTTGAGTGGCTGTATCAGCGATGTCTCTCCGGCCTGTTGCGTCAGCAGGAAATACAGAGGGGACAACATTTCCACACAACCGGACCCGGCATGAGCCTGGATGGTCGGTTGGTTGTTTTTCGCCGCACGGTGGTTGTATGCGCGGAATGCATCAAGCATCCCGGTTGCATAAAAGACGTGGCCGTAAGAACCTTGTATAGCCAACGCAATTTTGATGTTGGTGGATGTCGCCATGTGATTGCCTCCCTGATCGGAATCGTGGCGAGTCGGCACAAAGTTGCAATCCGAACTTATTAAACGCCATCAATCCGGTATACAATCCGCAGGAAAAGAATAAATTTGTTATATCTCCTGCGTAACATTCTGAATCTCGCGCTATGTGTGGCAGTGGCTCCGTGAAAGTGCTGGATAACTGTTCGTTACCTTCATTGTTGTCATCTTCAGGAAAAACATACCGTTCCTTGACTCAATTTATCATACAAATTTTCTACCGGAATTCAATGTAAAAATGGCCGAAAACAGGCCAATATGAAAGGGCAGGAGAGGATTCAATGGCAGTTACAGCAACACAGATTGCAGAAAGCAGCGATGCTACAGCTTACTACGCGCTGCTAGAGAAAATTTCCTGCACACTGGATCTGGAGTCGTTGCTACGCTATCTTGGTGAAGCGGTGTTGCATGCACATGCACTCGACGGCCTGGCGATCCTGTTGAAAGACCCGAACGAACCGATCTTGCGATATGAACTAGTTATATTGCCTCATCAGCTCAAAGACCTCAGCCACACGCATCATAAGCTAGCCGTGCAACTCGCCGGAAACGACGAATTGGCAATCGCTTTCACGGATCGTAAAACGCTGCTGCTGGAGCAACACTATGTCGAGCAAGCGCACGAAGACACCCGGATACGGTTTGCTCGCTGGCAAATGCAGGCGCTGTATATTGCCCCATTCCATCACGAAGGCAACCCCATCGGAGTGATGCAGATGTTTGGCGCACCGGATGCGCTAATCGACAGCAAAATGCAGGGGATTGTTGAGTTAGTCGAGCGGTTTTCCACGCAGATCGTCAACAGTGCCGTCCATAGCCGCTTGGCTGACAAAGTCCGGGCGATTGAAACAGCGGCATTGGAACGTACGCGTTTCCTCGAATTCATCTCGGAACTGAATAACCTGACGGCATCCGAGCAGATTTTTTCGATGATCGCTGACGAATTTCTGCGTACCTACTCCTTTGACCTCGCCTTCTTCGACATGATAGAAGGCGATGACCTGGTGCCGCAATGTTTCCGTGCGGCGTCATTGAACGTCGATGGCATACGCGAAGTATCGGAAAGTTATTATCTGGGCCTGGGGCGACTTGCGCTCAAGCCTGATGGCGGTACCATCCCTATCAGTGCGATCAAGAATGTGCCGGTGTATGTGCCTGATGCGCGCAAGGTTATGCACCTGCCGATGGCGAAGAACGACAAGGATATTCTCGATATCCTGCACGCGCGCGGTACGCCGATGCTGACGCTGTTGAACATCCCCATCTGCCGCAACGGCAAGCCTATCGGCGTGCTGACGCTGGAAAGCATGCGCGAAGTGGTCGAACTGAAGCCGACTGATATCGATTTCATGAAGCTGCTTTGCTCTTTCATGGGCACGGCCATCGAAAATGCGCGTTTGTATATCCAGACCGGCGAGCAAAAAGCACGGATCGAGAGTACTAACAAAGAACTTTCGCATATCAATGAAGAATTGATCGAGCATGAGCGCGCATTGAAGATTGCGAAAGAGGGGGCGGAGGAAGCATCGCGCCTGAAATCGATATTCCTTGCGAACATGAGCCATGAAATCCGTACGCCGATGAATGCCGTCATCGGCATGGCATATCTGGCGCTACGTACCGAATTGACCGATAAGCAGCGCGACTATCTGGAGAAAATCCATCGTGCGGCCATTTCGCTGCTTGGCATCCTGAATGACATTCTTGATTTCTCCAAGATCGAAGCGGGACGGTTGGATATTGAGCGTATCGATTTCTCGCTCCAGCATGTGATTGGCAACTTGACGACGGTTACCTCGCATTTGGCGGCAGAGAAGGGCTTGCAATACAGTATCGATATTGCGCCAGATGTACCGGATTTCCTGGTCGGCGATCCTCTGCGGATTGGTCAGGTCTTGATCAACCTGATGAGCAATGCCATCAAATTCACACATCATGGCGAAGTCAAGCTACGCTGTTTTTTGCTCACTGCAGATGTGGAAAACATCGAACTGAAATTCGAGATCAACGATACTGGCATTGGCATCAGCCCGGAAAAGCTGGAGCACCTGTTCCAGGCATTTACGCAGGCGGACGAATCGACCACGCGCAAATATGGCGGCACTGGCTTGGGTCTGACGATAAGCAAACGTCTGGTCGAATTGATGCGCGGCGGTATGACGGTGCGCAGCATGCCAGATCATGGTTCGACATTCGGCTTCAGCGTACCACTGGGGCGCTGCACCAACCCGGATACGGCGTTGTCGGTGATGTCGCGTTCGCTCGATAATTGTCGTGTGCTGATTGTCGATGACAACCCGAATGCGCGCGAAATATTGACTGGTGCATTGCATCGCTATGCGCCGAATGTGCATGCAGTCGGTAACGCGGAAGAAGCGATGCAGGCAATCCGTAGCGCGGACACCAGCGCGCCTTATGACGTCGTGTTGACCGACTTCGGCATGCCGGACAAAAGCGGTGTCGAATTGGCGAATTCGATCACTGAAGCGGGTTTGAAACATACACCCAAAGTCATCCTGATTACAGCATTCCGTCGCGAAGATATTCCGCGCGATGATAGCGAGGCTGGGCCGGTGGCAGCGGTCTTGTTCAAGCCTGTCAATCAATCGTTATTGTACGATACGCTCGCCAAGGTCTTGTTGAAAGATGGCGGTCGGCGCACAGCGGTCAGACAGCGTCGCCGCTTGCCTCGTTTCGAGGGACGCAAGGTGCTGCTGGTTGAAGATAATGAAATCAACCAGCAGATCGCCAAGGAATTGATGCTATACACAGGCATGCAGCTGGATATTGCCGACAATGGCAGGATCGCGCTCGATATATTATTTAATGCCGCGCCCGAAACGTATGACCTCATCGTGATGGATCTGGAGATGCCGGAACTCGGCGGGCATGCAGCGGCAAGGCGCATACGCATGGATCAACGCTATGCCAAGTTGCCGATCATCGCGATGACGGCGCATGCCGCTGGTGAGGTAAAAGAAGATTGCCTGCAAAGCGGCATGCAGGATCATTTGGTCAAACCAATCAACCCTGAAGAGCTGTATCAAACCTTGGCGCGCTGGATGAGGCCATCAGACCGCCGCGAAATTGGAGATCAACAGATGGTATTGGAGCAAGCGCAAAGCGAATTGGCCGATGACGAGCAAGACCTGCTGCCGGAATTGGAGATTGCCGGATTCGCTACCGCCGAAACCTTGCAGCGATTGGGCGGCGATCTCGACTTGTTCCGCGATATTCTGGCGATGGTGCCTCGTGTGATTGGGGAGTCGATGGAGAAATTTGAAGCGGCACTGACAGCAAACGATCTACCTGCTGCCAGTGCTGCGGCACATGCGTTGCGTGGAATGGCATCAACAGTGGGCGCAAATCATTTGTCACTCACCGCCGAGGCGGTCGAGCGCATATGCAAAGAAGGGCTTGCGGACAGTACCGCTATCGATGCTTTGCGCAACGCTGCCAATGATACATTGCACGCTGCGCAAGCCTTCCTGAATCGTCCTGCTTAAATCACCTTGCCCGGATTCATCAGGTTCAATGGATCGAGCGCCTTCTTGATCGAGCGCATCAGGCTCATTTCCACGTCGCTCTTGTAGCGTAGGATTTCGTCGCGCTTCAATGCGCCCAGGCCGTGTTCCGCAGAGATCGAGCCATCGAAACGGCTGACGCTGTCGTGTACCACGCGGTTGATTGCTTCCTGCTTTTCGATGAAGGCGACATCGGACGTATTTTCCGGTGGCGATACGTTGTAATGCAGATTACCGTCTCCCAAATGACCGAAGGTGACCATGCGGCAGCCTGGGAATGCTTCCTGCAACAGCACGTCAGTAACGTGGATGTATTCGCCGATGCGTGCAATCGGGATCGAGATATCGTGCTTGATATTCTTGCCTTCTTCAGCCTGCGCCAGCGGAATGTGCTCACGCAGGTTCCACAACGCCTTCGATTGCGCGATGGAGGCTGCCAGCACTGCATCGACGATGATTTCCTCTTCCAGCGCCGCTTCGATCAGCTTTTCCAGCATTTGTGTCGCGTGTTCTTCCGACTCGCTATCAGATAATTCCATCAGCACGTATTGCGGATGATGTTCATCGAAAGGCAGTTTCATGTGCGGATAATGCTTGTTGACCAGGCGCAGGCAAAAATCTGACATCAACTCAAAACCGGTGAGGCTGGCACCGCAATGCGTCTGCGCCAAGGTCAATAGTTTCAACGCGTGATCGGCACTTGGCAATGCTGCCAACGCTGTCAATTCGGCTTTCGGTTGCGGGAACAACTTCATCACTGCTGCGGTGATCACACCCAAGGTGCCTTCTGCACCGATGTACAGATCGCGCAAGTCATATCCTGTATTGTCTTTGCGCAAGCCACGCAAGCCATTCCAGATTTCTCCTTGTGGCGTTACCACTTCGAGGCCAAGGCATAGTTCGCGCGTATTGCCATAGCGCAGAACTGCAGTGCCGCCTGCATTGGTGGACAGGTTGCCGCCTATCGTGCAGCTTCCTTCTGCCGCCAGCGACAGCGGGAATAGACGTCCTTCATTCGCAGCAGTAGTCTGGATGTTTTCCAGTATGCAGCCGGCTTCGACAGTGATCGTGTTGTCGATAGTGTCGATGGCACGTACTTTGTTCAAGCGTGTCAGCGACAACACAATCGCCTTGCCACTCTCGTCCGGCACGCTGCCCAATACCAATCCGGTATTGCCGCCTTGCGGCACCACGGGTACTTGGTGTTGATTACACAGGTGAACAATGCTTGCTACTTCCTCAGTCGAACCAGGCTTCACCACAGCCAGTGCCTTGCCAGTAAAACGTTGGCGCCAGTCGGTCAGGTATGACGCCATGTCGGCGTTATCGGTAATGACGTAGTTCGCACCGATAGCGGCACGGCAGCTTTCCAGGAATGCATTCATTTTGCGGCTTTTTCTATGGCTTGTTGGGCGAGTTTCTTCGCGGATTTTTTCAGGGGACTGAGGAAAGCGAGCAGGCAGATGAAGAATGCGCAAACCAGTGCGACTTCTATCCAACCCAATGTAGCGGACAAACCTTTATCGCTGGTGCCACGTACGATGCCTTCAGTCAGGTAGAGCAGAATCAGCATCGACGCCCATTGCATCGTGTAAACGTCGCGCTTCAGAATGCCGATCAATGGCAGCAGCAGTGGGAGGACTTTCAATACCAGCCACGAACCACCGGGACGTAATGGTGCCAGCGCCAATTCCCATGCCACGCATAACGCAATGAGCGCAATCAGGCTGATGACTGCACCGCGATGGAACCAGGTGGCTTGATCAGCGTGCATGTTGGCCTCGCAGGCGCTGTGCTGTTTGCGCCAGACGGCGTCCCAGTGCAATCGTCAATTTGCGGCTTTCATCAGTAATTGTGTGATTGCCGTTGACGCCAGACCAATGGCTTGCACCATAAGGCGAACCGCCGCTGGCAGTTGTCATCAATTCGCTTTCGGTATAGGGCAGGCCAAGCAGCATCATGCCGTGGTGCAGAAGCGGCAACATCATTGAAATCAGCGTTGATTCCTGTCCACCGTGCAGGCTGCCTGTCGAGGTGAACACGCAGGCTGGCTTGCCCACCAAAGCGCCGGATAGCCATTGTGCGCTGGTGCCATCCCAGAAGTATTTCATCGCGGAAGCCATGTTGCCGAAGCGGGTCGGCGAGCCAAGGGCCAAGCCGTCACATTCGACCAGATCCTGCAGCTCCACGTAGGGCGGGCCTTCTTTTGGGATATCGTCTTCGAGCGCTTCGGTGACTGTTGATACTGCAGGCACTGTGCGCAGCCGTGCTTCGCAACCGGCGATGCTATCGATTCCCTGGGCAATGAACTCCGCCATCTGTCGGGTAGAACCGTGGCGTGAATAATATAAAACCAGTATTGTCAGCTTGGAATCGTTCATAATTGGTATTATAGAATGCTTTAGCTCAATTCTACGGATTCGGATCGTTGTAGTGACCGAATATCGGCTTTCATTTATATCGGATGTTTTTGTTCAAGATGCCAATTTTAGAGGGTCTGCGTTGGTCGCGTCTCGTTGATTTATACCGTTTTGGCCTGCGTCGGCTGGAGGAAGAGCATTTGCCGCAAGTGGCAGGCAGCTTGACCTTCAATACCGTGCTGGCGCTGGTGCCAATGTTGACCATCGCCTTCGCGATCTTCACTACTTTCCCGATTTTTAACACCTTTCGCACCGGGCTGGATGCCTACTTCATCCAGAGCCTGATGCCGAAGGCGATCTCGAACACGATTCTGGATTACCTGAACATGTTCGCCTCCAAAGCCAGTCGCATGTCGCTGGTGGGTGCTGTTGCGTTGTTGATCACCACAGCGGCAACGATGGCGATGATCGATCGCACCTTCAACGACATCTGGCGTGTCAAGAACACGCGCCCACTGGCACAACGCATTATTGCGTACTGGACTATCGTCACCTTGGGGCCGCTATTGATCGGTGTGTCGATCACGATGACTACGCATCTGGTGAAGGCGACTGATTGGCTGACGATGAATGTGCCTTTCATCAGCGCGTTTTTCGATACCTTGTTATCAGTGGGGTTGACCACCACAGCGTTCACCTTGCTCTACATGGTGATCCCGAATCGCTTTATCGAGTGGGAGGATGCTGCATGGGGCGGCTTCATCGCAGCGATTGCGTTTGAAGTTGCCAAGCGTGTGTTCACGATCTTCATCCTGCGTTTTTCCAGCTATACGATGATTTATGGTGCGCTGGCGGCTATACCGATTTTTCTGCTGTGGATTTACGTGTGCTGGCTGATCATTCTGGTCTGTGCGGTAATTGCTGCTGCCTTGCCCGTTGTGAAATACGAACGTTGGTGGCACGTGGCGTCGCCCGGTAGTGCATTTGTTGATGCCATGGCGGTATTGAAGGTGCTGTACGATGCGCGTACCTCTGGCACAACGGCGGCAACTGATGCGACGACAATACGCAAATGCACGCGCTTAGGCTTTGATGAATCGGAATCGCTACTGGAAGAAATGCTGGAAGCCGGTTGGGTCGGGCGCATCAAGACCGATGTGCCATACCGCCGTCAATGGGGCAAGCGCGTCACACAGGGAATGGACAACTGGACGTTGCTGGCTAATCCGCAACTACTGAAGCTTGCTGACGTTTATCGTCTGTTCGTGTTTCGCGTCACAGCTAATCCAACACTTGCGCGTCAAGTGGAACAGGCGGTCGAACAAGGTCTGGATCAGACCTTGGCAGTGCACTTTACTGCAGGTTAAAACGAAGCCTGCCCACTCAGCATCTGCCAATACATTACCCAGTCACCCATGAAGGAGTAAAACGGGTGACTGAAGGTTGCCGGGCGGTTTTTCTCGAATACGTAGTGGCCGATCCACGCGAAGCCATATCCGCATACGAGGCCAATCGGTAGCCACCAGATATTCTGTGTGATGAACAGCGCGAATAGGCAAGCAAGCGCAAGCGTCGAACCTGCGAAATGCATCTCGCGGCAAGCGTGTGTCGTGTGTTCACTTAAATAATACGGATAGAACTCGCTGAACGATGTGTACTTCTTTTCGAGTACGGTAGGCATGAATCGCTCCCGAAAGTTGCCATGGCGACAGATTAGTCCTGCTTGCGTCGCGTTGCAATAGGTTTGCAGATGTCAACAACGGGCAATATGCGATTTGTGCCGATTTAATATTGAAAAGGCAATGGATTGCACTTGGATTAAGCGCCTCATCGCGATGGGAATTTGCAGAACTGGCAATTCCGGCTAATATCGATGTTTCCACCCATTCTCTATTTATCTGATCTTGAAAGTCGATATCCAGTTCCGCTTACGTATCCGGCACGGAGAGTTGATCGTGATCGGTCCCGGTAAAGTATCCTTATTGGAGTCCATCGCTGCCAATGGTTCAATATCCGCAGCGGCGCGCAAGCTTGACATGTCTTACCGACGTGCGTGGAGTCTTGTCGATGAGATGAACCGCGGCTTGACGCAGCCGGTAGTCGATACCAGTAGCGGTGGCTCACATGGTGGCGGAGCCACGTTGACTGATACGGGACGAGAGGTTATCGCGCGTTATCGGCAGGTTGAGCAAATCGCCGCACAAGCTGCGGCAGAACCTTTGTCAGTGCTGACTGCACTCGTGGCTGGCGAGTAACAGCCACCAATCCTATTCTGTTTTGTAATTTTGACTATGCTATCCCTGCATTATTCGTTATATTTATTCATGCATAACGAAGTGGAAAGGCTCTGAAATAATATGAAAACGAAAAACCGCCACGAAAGGGCATCTCCATGCTAGATATCGGCAGCAATCCTGCTTATAACGATGCGATTGAACTATTCGAGCAAGCCTGCGACGGTTACCGCCGTTTTCATATTCTGAAGGCTGCTATCGATCTGGGGCTATTTACCTGGCTGGCTGAATTTGGCCCGGCAAGTCCGACCAGAATTGCCGAGGTGATGGCGCTGGATGAGCGCTATATTGATCCATTTCTACAGTCTCTGACTGAAGACGGCTTCCTGCAACGCCGAGGCAGCAAGCTGGCATTGTCCGATGCGGCTGCAAAATTGCAGGCTTCTGGCTCGCCGGTAAAACCGGCGCAGATATTGTCCCGTGTTAATGGTACGGCAGCCAAATGGCCTCATCTCGTTTCCATGTTGCATGGTCGTGCAGATCAAGCAAATAACGTAGAGCCAACTGAGTGCGAGATCGCCGTTTGTCCAGAGGATTACTACCATGCCGAGCGTGCCGTGCGTCAATGGCCGTATTTCAATAGTGCTGATTGGCTGCTTGATCTTGGTGGTACCGGTGGCGACTTGTCGATTGTGCTATGCAAGGAGCATCCCAGGTTGCATGCCAGTATCCTTGTTCGTGCAGGAGACTGTCATGACGTATCGAAGAAGATCGCCGAAGCAGGGCTTGCGCACCGCATCGAATTGATCGAAGGCGATGTGTTTTCGGTACAGTTCGACCGCGAGTACGACATTGTATTGGTGGTGCATAGTCTCTACGCCTATCCTAAACGCGTGTTGGAAGCGATGGAAAAAATCGCCGAGACAACGCGTCCGTTCGGCTTGCTGGTAACCCAGCACTGGTTTGACGAGGGGCAAGATGCGCAAGTCGAAAACGCTGTGCGCGAAATGGATCAGCGCATACATCAATCCAGAAAGCCGTTGCGACATGCAGAAGCTTTTGCTGACCGTGTGACCAGTGCCGGATTTTCATGGCTCAAGGCGCAGAATTTGCCCGTCGCCAAACAGGGCCTTCAATTACGCTTGGCATTGCATTGCGACGAAAGTGCGCAGTTCAATGCGTCGAATACATCAAGCTCGGTACGTCGTATTTTTTCACCTGCCAAAGCGGCAATACCTGCGCTATGATGGCGAATCGTCACTAGACCACTTAACTTGGCGCCCCAAGTGGGCGTATTCACGTATATGACCTACTTGACCCGTCTTCTTGCCGGGCTGCTACTTGCGGCCTGCGCGACTGTACATGCTGATCCTTTGACGGTGGCCGTCGCTGCCAATGCTGAATATGTCTTCAACGATTTAGCTGCTGAATTCAAGAAGGAGACCGGACAGGATTTGAAGCCTGTCATCAATTCTTCCGGCAAATTCGTCACACAAATCGCCAACGGCGCGCCTTATGACGTGTTCCTGTCGGCGGATATGGAATTTCCCCAAAAGCTCTTTCAACAAGGGTTTGCCACAGCGGCACCCAAGCCCTATGCATACGGCGCATTGGTAGTCTGGACGATGAAAGACCTCGATATCCATACGTGGGATAGTGCATTGACTTCGCCAGCGGTAGGGAAGATCGCGATTGCCAATCCGCTGACTGCGCCATATGGCCGTGAGGCGATGAAGGCGTTGACCAAGGCTCAGCTCGACCAACGGTTGACGCCAAAGCTGGTGCAAGGAGAAAGCATTGCACAGACCAACCAATATATCTATTCGGCGGTGGCGGACGTCGGTATGACGGCAAAGTCGGTGGTACTGGCGCCGGATATGAAGGGCAAAGGTAAATGGGTTGAAGTGCCACGCGAACTGTATGAGCCGATTGCGCAAGGCGCGGTGATCCTGAAACATGGACAGGATACCAATCCCAAGCTGGCGCAGCAGTTTTATGCCTTCCTGTATTCTGACAAGGCACGCGCGATTCTTGATCGCTACGGCTACCTGCTGCCATGAACCGCCTGATAGGCAAGATCGCGGCAATTGAAACTTGCGGCAGCGTGACGCTGGTGGATGTGGAGGTGGGGTCTAAACGCTATTCCGCGACGATACTTGGCAATGGTGAGGCGACTTCTAATTGGGAGGTGGGCGCATCGGCAGCCTTGCTGTTCAAGGAAACCGAAGTCGCATTGGCCAAGAATTTGACGGGCATGATCAGCTTGCGCAATCGCTTCAGGGGCGTGGTGAGCGCCTTGGAATCGGGGAAAGTATTGACCAAGGTAAGTTTTGATGCAGATGCCGCAACCATCACGTCGATCATCACCACACGTTCTGCACAGGCAATGCATATTGCGCTGGGCGACGTTGTGGAAGGCTTGGTCAAGGCCAATGAAATGACACTGACTTCTCAACTTGCTGAATGAATGCAGACTCTCTGGGTAGCGTTTTTGATTGGGAGCCATTGTGGCTTACATTCAAACTGGCGCTCGTCACAACGTCTGTATTGCTGGTGATCGGCGTGCCACTAGCGTATTGGATTGCCTATACGCGCACGCGCATCAAGCCTGTAATCGAAACACTGATCAGCATGCCGCTGGTTTTGCCACCATCGGTGCTCGGCTTTTATCTGCTGCTGGCATTCAGTCCTCGTTACGCGTTTGGCCAATGGTTGCAGGACTGGTTTCATCTACAACTGGTGTTCAGCTTTTCCGGGTTGGTGATCGGTTCAGTCATCTTCAGCATGCCTTTCATGGTGCAGTCGGTGCAATCCGGTTTCCAGAGCTTGCCTGTCAACCTGCTGGAGGCTTCGCGAACCCTCGGCAAGTCTGATTGGCATACACTGTTTCGTGTATTGCTGCCCAATATGCGACCTGCGTTGTTGACTGGTGCTGTACTGAGCTTTGCCCATTCCATCGGTGAATTTGGCGTGGTGATGATGATAGGTGGGAATATCCCAGGCGTGACGCGGGTAGCTTCACTCGCCATCTTCGACGAAGTGGAAAGTTCACACTACGCCGCTGCCAATCGCTATGCTGCCGTGTTGTTCGTTGTATCCTTCACGATTTTGTTTGCAGTCTATCTGCTGAATAGACGCAGGGGCAGGGCGGTGTAACTTGATCGAGTTTGATATCGAAAAGACTTTGCAAAGTGTTGGCCGATCTCGCGATAGCTTTGCCCTGCAAATGCAGACGAAGCTTGATGGCGGTGCGTTTGTCGCCTTATTTGGCCGTTCCGGCTCGGGCAAGACAACGCTGCTGCGCATACTGGCTGGATTGACCAAGCCGGATGCAGGGCGCATTGTCGTCAACGGTGAAGTCTGGTTCGATGCGCAAAACAAGATAGACCTGCCCCCGCAACGTCGCTCCATCGGTTTCATGTTCCAGGATTATGCATTGTTTCCGAATCTGTCCGTGCGTGACAACGTTGGTTATGCGCTCGGCCCACATGACAAGGCATGGCTGAACGAATTGCTGGCGATGACTGGTCTCGAAGATTTGCGGCAACGTTTTCCTGATAGCTTATCCGGTGGACAAAAGCAGCGCGTAGCCCTGGTGCGTGCGATAGCGCGCAAGCCGCAATTACTGCTGCTTGATGAGCCTTTATCCGCGCTTGATATTGATATGCGCGTGCAATTGCAGGAACAGTTGATCCATCTCCAGCAACGTCTGGGATTCACAGCGCTGATGGTTAGTCATGATCTGGGCGAAGTGTTCAAGCTGGCACAGCACGTGCTGCGCCTGGAACATGGGAAGCTGGCGCAAAGCGGCACGCCCGCGCAGGTATTTCTGAGCGCGCGTCATGCGGGGAAGCTCAATGTACGCGCGCAGGTATTGGATATTCGACGAGAGGACGTGATTAACGTATTGTCTCTGTTGATCGGAGCTGAAATCGTCGATGTGATTGCATCCGATGACGAGGTGCGTAACCTGAAACCAGGCGACCTCGTGACGATTTCGGCAAAAGCCTTCAGCCCTCTGATTTTTCGGTAGCGACCGTTAGCTGCGCTCTGCGCTTAAAATTGCTTTTTCCACTTGCTGTAAAAACGGGCGATTGGTGGAACGTACCTGCGAACTCCAATGACGCTCAGAATGCATCAATTCTTGCAGCAATTGCTTGGCAACCCCGATGTTATTGCTACCAGCAGCAAATACGGCGTAACGTGCTCGCGCTTCCACGCTGGCAAAACGTTGCGCAGCTTCTGCGTATTCATTCCCTGCGGCTTCCTTGTCACCGGTTGCTTCGTGTGCCTGCGCTAACAATAGCATGGCGCGCTCAGCCAGATAGTCAGGGGTGTTGTTGCGCAAAGTCAGTGCCAGTTTCAATGCGTCAACGGCTGCGCCGTCCTGCAATTTAGCGCTGGCAGCTGCATACAGAATTTCTGGATCTTTACCGAAAGGCCCGCCCAGGCAAGCGTCAAAATGCTGGATCGACTCATGTGTTTGACCCCGTGCAAACAAGGCTTTCGCCAGACGCAACCGGTTCTGTGCCGATGGTGACAGGTCAAACGCGGCGCGTGCTTCACGTACCTCGCGTTCTGGGTCAAGCAGACTGATTGCTCCCGCGGCTGCTTTGCCGATGCCACGATTCATGCGCGAGTCAGGCAGGTATTCGACGATGAAATAGACAATGCTGCCAAGAATTGGCGCTGAAAAGAGAATGATCAGCCAATACATGTTGCGATGTGTGCGCAACGCATGAACGGCGAAGAAAATGGCGACAAGAAAATGTAGTCCTAATCCAAAAATCGGCATGGGAAGTGTGATGTAAAACGAGTTGAGCCTGGAGCGGCGAGGAATTGCTGAAGCTGGTCGATAGCTTCAGCAGGTAAATTTTTATTATCTGATCGGCTTTATTTGCCTGAATTCTGATGCAATGCCTTCAACTGTGCTTGCATATCATTTGATGCTTGTTGCATTTCCTGCATCATTGGGCCCATTTGTTGCTGCATGAGGCTCATCGATTTTTGAATGATGATTGGTGCCTTCGATGCAAACATTTTTCCTGTCGGGCTTTGGTAAAAGGCGATCATTTGATCGATTTCATCCTGTGTATACACTTCACGATAGACAGGCAGATACATAGCCTTGAATTTGTTTTCATCCAGTTGCCTGAGAACGATCTCCCTTACCCTGGCATCAAATGCATCAAAGATCTTTTGCTCGTCGGGAGAAACTGTTTGGCCTTTGGTCGCATCATGAATCGTATTTTTCAGCATCGTATCTACCTGCTGCTGCACACCTTTGATCGCTTGCGTGGCATTGGATACTTCGATCAGCTTGTTGATGGATTCATCGCTCGGCGGTGCTGCTACGCTGGCGCCGCTAAGCAATAGGGCGGACAAAAACGCGACGGCTTTCTTCATTGGGAATCCTTTTGCTGACGAGACAGTATCAGCTAACGTTTAAACAGGGGTAATATGGAATGCGTTCTATAATGTTGCCATTTTACATTTAGATGCACGCAAGTTGCACCAATCGATATATCATAGCAAACCATAAAGGTTGATAATTGATTACGATGCGTATCGCATTTGTGTTTCAGGTGGACTTTTCCAGGAATTCCCCAATTCCTTGCCATTGCAACAGCAACCTTGCTCCCTATTTTATGCATTTGCTGTCTATTTCATGGAACCACTGATAAAACACCTGGTTGGCATTACCGGCCATCGCGATCATAGCCTGCTTGATGTTTCAGTTGTCACCGCCCTATATGATCTGGTCGGCGCAGTTCAGGTGCGTGCTCTCGAAATTTTCCGGTTTCGAGACGAGTTATACGTGCGCCCGCGTGTTTGGGTACAAGATGGCCGTGTAGTTGCCAGCGAAGAAACGCTGGGAACCGATCACGGCGGGGAATTGATGTCGGAGTTTCCCTCCCTGATGGCTTGCCTGTCCGAGCATATCAATAGCGCAGAAGAAACGACCCTGGACGGCGACTTTGTGTTATGGCTCCCAGTTTGGCTAAATGACAAGGTAACTTGCTGCCTGCAAATCGTTAATTCCACGCCTTACTCGGCGCAGACCCGCGACATGATCGAGGGTATTCTCGGCGTCTATCGCAACTATCAAAGCCTGCTCGACTATAGCGAGCGCGATTCGCTCACAGGTTTGCTCAACCGTAAGACTTTCGACGAGAAGTTCTCCAAGATGGTTGCAGGTGGGTTTGTCGATGATGAATCCAGTGAGAAAATCGAAACCGAGCGCAGGCATCCGGTTGATTTGCCTGAGCAATGGTTGGCGGTGGTCGATATCGATCATTTCAAGCGCGTCAATGACCAATTTGGTCATCTTTACGGTGACGAAGTATTGATTTTGGTCGCCAATCTGCTGCGCCAATCCTTTCGCTTGCAAGACAAGGTCTTTCGCTTTGGCGGCGAGGAATTCGTCATCCTGCTGCGCTCCACCACGCGGGAGGATGCACACAGGATTTTTGAGCGATTCCGCTCAGCGGTTGCGCAACATACCTTTCCGCAGGTCGGGCAGGTGACCCTCAGTGTCGGCTTTGCCAAAATTACACCAAGTGAGACACCCGTCGTGATTCTCGGTCATGCGGATCAGGCTCTGTATTACGCGAAGGCCAATGGTCGTAATCGTGTGTGTAATTACGAGGAGCTGATCGCAGGCGGTTCCCTGCAATCGGAAATCAAACAGGCACCGATGGAATTCTTCTTCGACGATCCCATAGAACCTGAGCAAAAATAAAAAGCCCTATGCTCTAAAAGAGGCATAGGGCAAACCCAAGCTGAGGGGGAGAAGTAAGTACGACAGGATCAGATTAGGATCTTCTAACCAGATAATCGACCTTTCTTACTTTCTATTACATTTGTTGCAGCCTGAGTTAAAAAATCAGATATCACAAGGTAAAGCTGCTAGACGCTGGTGTTGACGAAATTTCCAGTTACACTATTGCTCTGCAAATTCGTCGCCAGAGTTTGTAGAAAATTTTGCAAAGTATCTGTCGTTGAGTTCCCTCCTGTTGAATTGACAAGGTTTTGAAAAGACTGCTCCAGTGCGCTGTCTGCATTGCTTGTACCACCGCTACTGTTGCTGGAAGTGCTATTTGTCGTCGCGGATGACAATTGCGTGATCAAGTTCTGCAAACTGCTTGCGATGGTTGTTGACGGTGAGTTGTCTGATGTTTGCGTGCTACTCCTACCTGACGATATATCGCTGCTCTGTGCCTGTAATGCGGTGATCAGGCTCGTTAGAAATTCTCCCAATGCCTTCGCCGGATCAGTCGTTGAACTGGTCGAACTGGCGGATGAGGAGTCCGATGTACTACTGCTGCTGGCAGAGCTGGAGGTGGATGCACTGCCCAATCCAATCTGCGACAAGGTATCTGCTATCGCACCCAATAATCCACCACCTCCAGATTGAGGTGGCGGAGGAGGAGGGCGGTTCTGATCGCTCTGCATAACATTATTGTTGCCATTTGCGCTTGCTGCGAACTGCGCCAACAAATTCGTACTGCTTGAGACATTACTGATGCTCATATTGCCCTCCTGAGGTGCGTGAAAATCAACTGACTCCGGTAGCGTCGGAGCAGTAATCCATATCTACAGTCTTTGTTATTGCGCTATTGCATTGCTGCCTGAATCCGGTTTGCTGTTGATGTCGCGAATCTGGTCGCGCATCGCATGATGCTCATCAAATTTCGTCTTCATCGCATCAGCTTGCTTGCGTTGCTCAGGTGTCAGCAAGGCCAGAATCTGATGCATGCTGCGCGCATGGATGATTTCGATTTCTGCGATTGCATGCCCATGGCTGTCAGCCAAGGATTTCAATTTGCCTTCGTCGTAATTCGCTGAGTCGGTCAACTCATGAATCGCATCGCCACTCTTTTTGATCAGCTTGGCTTGCTCGCGCAACATCGGCGCACTGTTGTGCAGGATCGTGAAAATCTTGTCCTGCTGCGCTTCAGTCAAATTCAATTCATGCAAAAACGGTGGGGGTGGCATACCTTGCATGAAAGGTTCGCCCATTGGTGGCATACCCATCGGACCCGGACCTGGGCCATGGTCCCCCATGCCTTCATGCGGATGCCCTGCGCCCGTCATTGGGCCGGTGCAATGATCTGGCGCGCCGCCTGCTCCCGGCTCGGCATAAGCAAACAGCGATATCATCAAGGTGACGCCTGCAACAGCGACAATCTGCTTGAAATGAATGGAACGTAAATTCATAAATTTTCCAAATAAAGTTAGGGAGTTGTTTGGTTAATATTGTCGTTATTGACGCTGCTATTGTTGTAGTTCTGTCTGTTAAGCGCGGTTAGCAAAACGTAAATTCAGGTAAAGAACTTGTATTGCAATTTGTCGTCAAACAAGACAATGTAAAGTTCCGTAAAACACGGCACATGTGCTGGATGATTGATGTGTTGATCGCTATCATTTCCCGTTACTCTGTTTGGAAGGTGTTATGGCGCGGGTATTGTTGATCGATGACGATGTAGAGCTTCTGGATATGCTTGGTGAATACCTGCAGCAGGAAGGCTTTGATGCGACTGCTGTACATGATGGCGAGAACGGCGTGAAAGAGGCACTGTCTGGAAGCTATGCAATTGCGGTGCTCGATGTGATGATGCCGCGCATGAACGGACTGGAAACCTTGCGCCGAATCCGTGCCAAGAGCCAGATGCCCGTCTTGATGTTGACTGCACGGGGTGACGATACTGATCGCATCGTCGGCTTGGAGTTGGGGGCGGATGACTACGTCCCCAAACCTTGCACGCCGCGTGAACTGACGGCGCGCATACGTGCCATATTGCGACGAACAGGCGGTGTACAGGCGGTACCGGATGCCAGTGCAGAGATATTGCCTGCGGCGCTGGTCGTGAATGCATTGACCATGTGGCCTGAACAAAGGCGTGCGGAATGGGCTGGTAAGCCTGTCGAATTGACGAGTACTGAATTCAATTTGCTGGAAGTGTTGGTGCGCAATGCTGGGAAACCTGTGAGTAAGAATGAGTTGTCCGAGAAAGGGTTGGGGCGTTCTCTGTCACGCTTCGATCGCAATATCGATGTCCATCTGAGCAGCTTGCGCCATAAGCTAGGCACCTTGTCGGACGGGCGTTCGTGCATACAGACAGTCTATCGACTCGGCTACCAGTTCATCCGGGAGTAATACGTGGGGCGCCTGTTCTGGAAAGTCTTCGCGTTCACCTTGCTGGCGCAATTGATTGCGACCTTGGGTATTGTAGGCGCCATCTGGCTGATGCACGCTGCTGAAGATAAATCTCCCCCACAGATCGACGATAGTCCACCAGCCAACCTAATGCTGGAAGCAGCGTCATCGACCCTGCAATATGGCGGCGTGCCAGCTTTGCAGAAGCTGCTGCAATCAATTGATAAACATCATCCACTGTACGTGATTGACGATGATGATCACGACATGCTCGGGCGCGAAGTTGCGCCGAATCTGGCCGCCAGTGCGCGTGCTGCATCGAAGGTGCCCAGTGTCCACCAGGCTGTTCGACAACTGATTGCGCAAGATGGCCGCCGCCTGCTACTTTTTGCACCGACACCTGTTGCGATGGAGCATGGCTTCGACGACGTGCCGCCCGCACCGACTCCCCTGCCGCAGCATGATGCACACGGCCCGCAGGATCACGGACACAATGGGCAACCACATGATCATCCGCCGCCAGAGATGCGCTTCCTGCCATTTTTGCCTTTGGTGACGGCGGTTGTTGGTAGCCTCATCTTCACGATTCTGATTGCCTGGTATTTCTCCAAGCCGATCCGACATATGCGGTCTGCGTTTGCCGCAGTTGCCAATGGCGATCTCGACGTCGCCGTGGGTGCTCGCATGGAGCCACGCGACGACGAGTTGGCGGATCTCGGGCGCGACTTTGATGCAATGGTAGAGCGCCTGCGCTTGCTGTTGGATGGTCAGCGACGATTGCTGCATGATGTGTCGCATGAGTTGCGTTCACCGCTGACGCGGTTGCAATTCGCAATCGGGCTTGCACGACAGCAGCCAGAGAAAGTGAACGATACCTTGGATCGCATCGAGCGAGAAAGCGTGCGAATGGAAAAGCTGGTGGGTGAGTTGCTTACCTTATCTAAACTCGAAGCAGGTGCATTCAAGCCGACTATTGAAGATGTAGGAATTGATGAATTAGTCACAGAAATTGGGCGTGATGCCGAGTTTGAGGCGCAGGCCAGCGACCGCAAGCTTGAACTGATCATTACTGGAGAAGCGGTTATACGCGGGGATGCGGAATTATTGCATCGTGCCCTGGAAAACGTCGTACGTAATGCAGTCAAGCAAACCGCAGTGGCAACCACCGTGCGAATGGAAGTCAGTCTCATTGAGCAAGGTACTAGGGTACGCATTGCTGTACATGATCAAGGCCCCGGTGTGCCTGAGGGGGAGTTGGATACGATTTTCAAGCCCTTTTATCGTTGTGAAGAATCGGAAAAAAACATCGATGGCCACGGCCTGGGATTGGCAATTGCGCGACGTGTGATATTTGCGCATGGCGGCGCGATACGCGCAATCAACCGCCAGGGTGGCGGTTTGACTATGGAGATTCTCTTGCCGCTGTAGAGACTATCAAGTGAATGGCTTTAGGCATTCCTCATGTTGCCAGCTAAACATCAATTTGATGTTATTGTGAATTTATTGCTTCGCGCTAGTTTTCGGCGTGAACAGCTGGCATGGTATTCCTGACGACTGATAAACATCAATGCAGGGCAGGTTTTGGCTTTTGAATGCTATCGCCTTGCAGCCATAGGGAAAGTTCGCGTCCCACGTGATGTAGTAGTGCATGCAGTTACGACAATCCGGCTTATCCGGCGGCCTCTGCTTTGGCACTGGCAAGTCATTTTCGTTCATAACATTTTGTTGCAAATCTTAAGTGTCACCCGCGGAGTCACTAGGACAAGAAATTTTGAATAGTACAAAGTGTTTATACGTTATGAGCAATTAGTACGCTTTATCGTAATATCATTTTAGGGGCATTTCTATGATCGAGTTTGAATTTTAAATTTGCTCCGAGAGGCAATTAGTCTGTCTTTAATCAATAAATAGAAGAAAATAGTGAGCTGGAGCACAGATTTGGTATGACAGCTCAATGACAGTGTAGAGGGGCGGCTGCTAAAATCCTAAGCGCAGCAATTTGTCCACTTAGGAGAGAAAAATGTCAAATCTAGAGTCCGCTAAAGCGGCTATCCAAGCAGAATTGTCCCACGCTAGAGAGGGACTGTCATTCTATCAATCGCGTATTGAATCACTGCAAAAAATGCTCAGCGAACTCGCCACCTTCAATGGTGCAAGTATCGCGGCAACTGCAACTAAAGGTAAACGTGGTCGTAAGCCAGGTGTAAGTATTGCTGCAGTAGCGCCGGTAAAACCAGGTAGAAAGAAGATCGGTAAAGAAGCTTCAAATGGTCACGAATTGCCATTTACCGGCGGTGACTATTGGACGAATCTCGTGCTGGAAGAGCCACGTTCCGCGTCTGATATTTTGGATGCAGCGATCACAGGGCTTGGCTTTACACCGACTAAAACACAACTACAAAAGCTTGCTGGCCGCATGACCTTTGCTCTGAATACACTGGTTAAAACCAACAAGATCAAGGATTCTGGTCGCGGAAGAGAGCGTCGCTTCTTCAGGGCCTAAAATCCCTTAAGTATCGATAAAGGCGTTACAGTGCTTGAGAAACTGTAACGCCTTTTGGTTTTTACGGAAATTGAGTTTGGGTTGTTGCTTGCCGTTTACCGGTGCGAATTAATTAATTCTCATATTTGAGTTGGTGGTTTGATTTGAATATCAGTACCGCAGATGAGCGGGGTAAATCGGTTACCATGGAGATATTCACTGCATCAAGGAAATTGAAAATGCGAGTACGATCTTATTGCATGGGCGCAGCGCTGCTGATGGCATCATGGTGTGCGGCGGCTCAGATCGTCGAGTGTGTCGATGCAAATGGCAAGAAGACCTACGCCCAGAGCTGTCAGGATGAAGCGGATAAGAAGCGCGACATTCCTGTTCCCAAGGCGCCACCAAAGCCGGACGATTCAGCATGGCGGGCCAAGGATACCGAGTTTGAGAAACGGCGACAAGAACGCCTGAAGGCGCAGGATCGTGATGCGGCGCAACAACAGCATTCAGAACAGGATGTACAGGATTGTGCCGATGCACGTCGCAGGTTGGCGGCGATGGAAACCGGAAAGCAGAAAAATCGCGTCGATCCAGTAACTGGGGAACACATTTCCCCAGATGGGGATCAAGCGCAATTGGATGCTCTGCGCCAAATCATCCAACATAGCTGCCAGTAAATCCGATGAAATTTTTCGCTGACTTTTCCATCTCTGCCCTGATCGCCGGTTTTGTGACGGTGTTGGTTGGATTTACGAGTTCAGCGGTCATTGTGTTCCAGGCCGCGCATGCGTTGGGCGCTACGCCAGCGGAATTGGCGTCCTGGATGTGTGCGCTTGGCATCGGCATGGGTTTGACTTGCATCCTACTGTCACTGCGCTTCCGTGTCCCGGTTGTGACTGCCTGGTCAACTCCCGGTGCTGCGATGCTGGTTGCGGGCGTCTCCGGTGTCTCGATGGTAGAAGCGGTTGGTGCTTTTCTACTGTCTGCGATTCTGATTACCCTGGCTGGTTTTACCGGATGGTTCGAGCGAGTCTTAAATCGCATTCCCACTTCGATCGCTGCAGGCATGCTGGCGGGCGTCCTGCTGCGATTTGGGTTGGATGCCTTCGTCGCCATGAAGACGCAGTTTGTGCTGACGTTTTCGATGTTCTGCGCCTATCTGCTGATGCGACGAGTGATGCCGCGTTATGCCGTGGTTGTCGCATTGGTGCTTGGTATCGCGATTGCTGGTGCGCAGAATATGTTGCATCTGGAAGGCTTGCATCTTGAATTTGCTCAGCCGGTATGGATCAATCCGGCGTTCTCATTGCGTGCAATGATCGGCGTCGCATTGCCTCTATTCATTGTAACGATGGCTTCGCAAAATGTACCGGGTGTGGCGGTGATCCGGGCCTCCGGTTATACCGTGCCGATATCTCCCTTGATAGGATGGACTGGCGTCGCCAATGTAGTGCTGGCACCGTTTGGCGCCTATGCTTTGAATTTGGCGGCAATAACAGCGGCCATATGTATGGGACGCGAAGCGCATGAAGACCCGAATCGACGCTATGTTGCCGCCGTTTCCGCTGGATTTTTTTACCTGCTGATCGGCATTTTCGGCGCTACCGTTGGTGCGGTATTCCTGGCGTTTCCAAAGGAATTGGTATTGGCGATTGCTGGACTTGCCTTGCTCGGCACGATAGGCAATGGCTTGGCATCGGCAGTTGTGCAGGAAAAGGAGCGGGAACCTGCGTTGATTACTTTTCTTGTTACTGCATCTGGCATCAGCCTGGTGGGGATAGGTTCAGCTTTCTGGGGCTTGCTTGCTGGTGCATTGGCTTTGCTTGTTGCACGTGTAGGACGCCAGCATTTTACGAACCTGATGTCGCGGTTTTCAGCGAAAGGGCGCTCGAACAGTTAGGTGTTTGATCAAGCGCCTTGTCCCGCTCATCTGGATCAATTATTTCTCGAAGTGCACCATCCAGGGAACCCCGAACTGATCGGTCAGCATACCGAAGCGTTCGGCAAAGAAAGTCTTTTGCAACGGCATTGTTACTTTGCCGTTTTCCGACAAAACCTTGAACATCTTTTCCGCTTCATCGGCAGAACTCGGTGTGAGCGACAAGGAGAACCCCTGCATGTGCGTTTCCAGGCTTGATGCTGAGTCCGACGCCATCAATTGGATTGAACCGATCTGAAACGTAGCATGCATCACTTTGTTGCGCATATCCGGCCCGGATTCGTTTTCCATCGGTGAGCCTTCGTAGTGACCCAGATACAGAATTTCTGCGCCCAGATGCTGCTGATAAAACTTCAATGCGGCTTCACATTGTCCGCTGAAATGCAGGTAGGTTTGAACGACCATGATTGTCTCCCAAGAGTTGAAAAACACGCGGCTGACGAATGAATTATAGGCACCGCAGGGTGGCTAATCATACAACGTGCATTGATCTTTGGGCAGTTCTATGCTTGCGTCGAATATCGTTGGCTTATAGCAGCGCCTCGATAATCTCCAGCAATTGATCTGGTGTATCGGCAATCTGATAAGCGCCATCGTAGCCAAAGTCTTGCATCAGTGGATGTCTCAACACAATGCAACGTATGCCTGCACTGCGTGCAGCTTGCAAGCCGCGTGGCGAATCCTCAATAGCCAGACAGTTTTCTGCGGAAATCCCGAGTTTTTCCAAGCCTAGCAGATACGGTTGTGGTGACGGCTTGCTTTCTGGCGTGTCTTCTTCAGTCACGACGAAGTCGAAATAAGCACGTAAATCAAGCTTACTGTGGATCAATTGAAAATGCTCAAGCTTTGATCCGGTCACGACGCCCATTGGCACGCGTTGCGACAAACGCGCCAGCACCTTTTCGATTCCCGGATTCTGCAATTGGCTTTCATCATGCAAGCGTGCACCATAGCGCTGATTGCGCAAGTCGCGTAGCGCTTCTGTTTCTGCTTGCGTGTAGCCCTTATCGTGCAATAAATGCCACGCACCGAAATTTTCAGTCAGGAACCAGTCGAAGAAGTGTTTCGGCGTCAGCTCAATGCCGTTTTCGGCAAAGAGCTCGCGATTGCTTTCGTAAAACAGATGCTCGGTGTTCACGAGTACACCGTCATTGTCCCAGAGTATGCCTTTGACTTGTGCCATGTACGGTTGAGTCGGCCACATATGTGGCCCTAACGCGGATATAAAACCGTATTATACGTGCGATGTCAGAACTCAACGGCGAAGGGCGTGCGAATGTCAGACAGGAATTTTTGCGCTCGTGGCGATTGTGGGCGATTGAAGAAATCATCCGGCGTTGCACGTTCCAGCACCTGGCCAGCATCCATGAACAGGATGCGGTCAGCGACTTCCCGGGCAAAACCCATTTCATGCGTCACGCAAATCATCGTCATGCCATCGCGTGCTAGGTCGCGCATCACTAGCAGTACTTCACCGACCATTTCCGGGTCGAGCGCGCTGGTTGGCTCGTCGAACAACATCAATGGCGGCTCCATCGCCAACGCGCGTGCAATTGCAACACGTTGCTGCTGTCCACCTGAAAGCTCGGATGGAAACGCTGTTGCCTTGTGTGCCAGCCCAACGCGTTCCAACAATGCCAGCGAGCGTGCTTTGGCTTCAGCTGGTTTCAAACCGCGTAGGCGGGCAGGGGCCAGTATGCAATTCTCCAGTACATTTAGATGCGGGAAGAGGTTGAACTGCTGGAAGACAAAACCGATGTGCGAGCGGAATTCATTGAGATCAAGCCCACGTCGATGAATGTCTTGTCCGTTGATCGTAATCTGCCCGGATTGGATTGGTTCCAGTCGGTTCAAAGTGCGAATCAATGTCGATTTTCCCGAGCCGGATGGTCCGCATACGACAACGACTTCGCCCTTGTTGATGGTTTCGGTCACATCGACCAATGCATGGTAGTCGCCATACCATTTGTTGACCTTGTCGAGTTGTATCATGCTGCTGCCTTTTGACTGCGTGTACGTTGTAATGCCTTCTCCAGCCAATACGCAAAGCGCGACAAGCTGAAGCAAAGAACGAAATAGGTGAGACCGAGTATAAAATACACTTGCGTCGATTTGGTCAGCACCTGCGTATTGATCTGCGATGCGATGAACGATACTTCGGTCAAGCCGATGATGTAGCCCAGAGATGTTTCCTTGATCGTCGAGATGAATTGATTCACCAGCGACGGCAGCATGCTCCGTAAAGCCTGCGGCAAAATGATGAAGCGCATCGCTTCGAAATAACCCAGTCCCAACGAACGCGCACACTCCAGTTGCCCCTTGGGCAGACCGAGAATCCCGGCGCGTACGATTTCAGCCAGATAGACGCCGTCGAATATGACCAATGCGGTCAACATCGTTGTGATCTGATCGGTCTTGTGGCCGGTAATACTGGGCAGGAAGAAGTAGGCCCAGAAGATCACCATCAGCAGTGGTGTACCTCGCACCAGATAAACCAAGGCAGTGATAGGCCAGCGTATTATGCGAAACGGGCTGATGCGTGCGATGCCGAAGATCAGTCCGAGAGGTAAGGATAGCAGCAAGCCCGATGTGGCCAGCACAAGGGTCAGCCCCAAGCCGCCAAACGGTCCGTTGGGATATTGGCCGATCAGGAAATACAGCCAGTAATCATGTATCAGATCCAGCATGTCAGACATTCCTCACTGGATAGCGATGGTGGTAAAGCGCGGCCAGCAAGGTAATCACTAGCGATACACCGAGATAACTCGCGGTGGCGAATGCAAATGCTTCGGTACTACGGAAAGAGTCGGTTTCCACCTTTTGCGCCTGGTACATCAGTTCCGCAACGCCGATCACGGTGGCAATACTCGTGTTCTTCCACAGGTTCAATGTCTGTGAAATCAGCGGCGGAATCGTGATGCGCAATGCCTGTGGCAATATCACCAAACGCATCGTCGCCATGAAGCCGAATCCGATTGCGCGTGCCGCTTCGATCTGTTGCACAGGTATGCCACGGATGCCGCTGCGTATGTCTTCCGACATGTATGCGGCGGTGTAAAACGTCAGACCAGCGACTGCACTAATGGCCTCGATATTGCCGCTATATAGCCATTCCTTGATGTTGTCGGGAAGTAGTTCCGGTGCGCCGAAATACCAGAACAGGAGATGAGCGAGCAGGGGAATATTGCGTATGGTCTCAACATAGGCAAGGGCTAGCCAATTCAATGGTTTGATTGGCGCAAGACGGCATAGCGCAATCGCTATGGCAAGCGGCAACGCCAATAGTAACGTGATGCCAGTCAATGCCAGCGATACGCCGAGGCCGCTGAGCAGCCAGTCGTGATACTTGCCGCTTAAGATCAGGGATAGATCGAATTGCATGGAAAATCAGGAGAGCGGTATGAAATACAAGCGGCGCAAGGGAGGCGATCCCATGCACCGCTTGTTTCAAGGTTGGAGATCAGCCTTCGATCTTGTCGGAGTCAATCTTGAAGGTACGAGTCTGGAACTTCAGATTGCTGTTAGGGCCATACCATTTAACGAACAGCTTTTGCGCATCGCCTGATTTTTCGAGATCACGCAAAACACCATCGACCAGCGTTTTGATTTCCGGTTCTCCTTTACGAATACCGATAGCCAAGGCTTCAGTACTCAGGCTTTGTGGCAGCACCAGATAGTCCTTTTGTGCAGCGCCTAACTTGGCGTAGTTGTTCAATAAGGAAGCCTCGTCGTCAACATAGCCCACACCCTTGCCTTGTTGCAGGCCGAGGAAAGCTTGTACGGTAGTTTCGTAGGTGACGACATCTGCTGTAGGTACTGCACGCTTCAGGTTAGGTTCTTGCGTACCGCCTTTAACTGTCAGCACTTTTTTGCCTGCGAGTTGTGCAACATCGGTGATGCCGCTGGATTTTTTCACCAGCACGCGTTGCCCTGTGATGAAGGTAGAAAGCGAGAAATCGATCAAGCCTTCGCGTTCCTTATTGTGCGTCAGCGATGCAGTCAGGATATCGACGCGACCTTGTTGCAATTCAGGGATGCGTGCGGCAACGGCGATTTGCTTCAATACCGGCTTCACGCCGATCTTTTGTGCGATGTCATTGCACAGATCAACTTCATAGCCGACGATTTCACGGGTCTTGGGATCAACGAAACTGTTTGGCTCGTCGGTACCGAGTACGCCGCATACCAATTCGCCTTTCTTTTTGATGTCGGACAACTGGTCGGCGTGTGCAGCACTGGCAACGCTTGCACCCAATATGAGGGCGATGGTGAGGTGACTCAGACGAATACGCATATTGGCTTCCTGTTCTGTTATGCAAATGTGTTGAAAACGGAAGCCATTAAACACTGCATGTCCTTATAACCAAACGAATGAATTCGACATTCTTTATGCGAAAAACATAGGGTATGGTCGCATGCAAAATAAAAATTGGCATATCGACGAATGGGCCGATGAATTTTCAGCAGGAAGTTGCTGCAAACCGAGCAGAATGTTTGCAAATTATCTACGCTTGCACATTAATCAAGCTACCGGCGTTTGGGGCGCCTTGCAGGTTTTGCGCCAAGGTTTGCAAGAAGCTGCTTAGCGTCGGAGGTTGTTGTGCGTTGGTATTTTGCGATGCAATGACGTCCTGAAAGCTTTGCTGCAATTGCGTCAAGGTCAGATCTTCTGTATTTCCATCGGTCCCTGGATTATTTGCTCCCAGTTCTTGAATCAAACTTTGCAAACGGTTTTGCAGGACATTTTCCGTCGTCAGATTGGGTGCTTGGGTATTGTTGTTCGTTGCTGCATTGGTCGAAGATGTATTGCGGTTACTGCTCCGTGTTGGTGTACCTGTTTTCGCCGCCCCAGTGGATGTAGCTGTAGAGTTGCCACCTGCATTTTGCAGTGCTCCAAACAGGCTTTGCGTGAGGGCTGTCAGTGCTTGTTGTTGAGTGCCGGTTGGTGCGGCGCCGGTAGCGACATTCGCAGCTGTTGGTGTAACGCCAATCTGGAATAGCGTCTGACTGATGGCTGTTGAAAACAAGCCATTGCGCCCGGTGTTGTCGATAGGCACAGTAGCCCGGCTGC
>Ga0116226_10000361_pt1 | contig 38520 bp, 38 predicted proteins | sample S1TSphfallax_FD_89692 | JGI IMG/M metagenome (GOLD analysis project Ga0116226, IMG submission 89692) | Host-associated microbial communities from peat moss isolated from Minnesota, USA - S1T2_Fa - Sphagnum fallax MG | ecosystem: Host-associated > Plants > Peat moss > Unclassified | place: USA... | reverse complement strand
GAAGCCACCACTGAAAGCCCATAGACAAAGCCCGAGCAACCGAGCCCCAGATCAAACGCGGCTGTGGTCATGGCGAGATTCAGGCGCTGCTGGAGAATGCAGGCCGTCGCCGGCAAGGGTCGGTCCGGTGTCTGTGTCACGACAACCAGCAGATCGATCCCGTCTCGCTCCCAGCCCAGCCCGTCGAGCAAAGAATTCGCTGCCGCGGTAGCAAGATCGCTGACGGTCTGGCCAGTCGCTACCGGTCGCTCCGTAATGCCGGTACTGGCAATGATTTTCCGTATGGTCTCGACGCCAAACCGCTCCCCCAGATCCAAATTCGCTTGCCTGTTGACGGGTAGCGCACAGACGAGCCCTGCGAGCGTGGGGGCGGGGAGGCTGAAACCTGGCATCCTGATCTCCCCATCCGGTCCGTCAGTTGGTTAAACCACCATCAACCACAAGGGTTTGGCCCGTGATGAAACGTGCATCGTCCGATAACAGAAACCGGACAACCGGCACCACATCCTCGATCTCGCAGAGACGATTGAGCGGCGTACGCCGTGTGATCTGCTCAAGCTGCTTATCATCCAGCCCGTGGGACAGCGCGGTTCGCATATAGCCTGGCGCGACACTGTTGACGGTGATGCCGCGGCGGCCGACCTCGCGGGCAAGCGCACGGGTAAAGCCATCAAGCCCTGCCTTCGATGCTGCATAGGCGGAGAGCCCGGTATAGCCGCGCTGGCCGGTAATCGAACTGATATTCAGGATCCGCCCGGCGCCGCGTTGGCGCAACATCCGGCGCAGGCCGGCCCGGGCAAGGCAAATGGCCCCGGTCAAATTGACCTGCAGGATGCGTTCGATATCGATCACCGGCAGGGTCGGCAGCACGCCATCTACGACCATCCCCGCATTATTGATGACCGCCCAGAGCGGCATTGTTCCGAAAGCTGCTATAGCCCCATCGACGAAGCCGTCGATTTGGGTGGGATCGCCGATATCGACCGCCTGCCAATGCAATCGCCCCCGGAAATCTCCGGCGCCGAGGGCGGTTAATTCCGCGCTCCCGGCCTTGCTACAGGCCGCGACATGGTGCCCGGCCGCCAGCAGGTCCCGGATGATGGCGAGCCCAAGACCCCGGCTGGCACCGCTGACGATGGCAAGGCGAGGTTCCAGGAGACTCATTGCCGCGTCCTCATGACTGGTTGCGCAATTTCTTGCCAGTGGGGCCGAGCGGTAGCGCCGCACACGGGCGGATCGAGGCGGGTCGCATGGCGCGCGGTAGTGACTGGAGATGGGCCTTAATCGCTTCCGCGCGGTTAGCGCCATCCTCGCCCTCTTCCAGCACGATCGCAGCGGTCAGAATATGACCGGTGACCGGATTGGGTCGCGCTGAAACCAGGGCATCTCGAATGAAGGGAAGCGCCAGCAGATGGGCTTCGACCTCCTCGGCCCACACCTTCACGCCGCCGATATTGACCATCGTATCGCCCCGGCCGCGGAACAGGATGCGGTCGCCGGCCGCAACCACGCAATCGCCGGTATCCAGAAACTGGTTGCCGATTGAGACGCTGGTACGCGGGCTTGAGATCGCCAGCGTGCCGGCTTCCGTGATCGACAGCCGCGCATCGCCGACCCCGCTAGCCAGCCAGGCCGCCGGAAATCCGGCCTTGCCATCACCGACCGAGAAGACGGCCCCCGCCTCTGTTGTCGCATAGATATGGCGGCAGCGTGCGCCGGGAAATCGTCGCTGCACGGCGTCAAGCACGGCCTGATCGGCGATTTCACCGCCCAGCGTAGCCGCCTGGAGCGGCAGAGTCGCATGCGCTGGCAAAGCGATCAGAAAGGACCGCCAGAAAGTCGGCGTCGCGCTGAGATGGGTGATCTGATGCTGAATGGCGAGCGCGGCCAGATCGAGAATGCCGGGCGCTCCGGGCGCGGCCGCCAGAATATGCCCGCCCAGCGCCGCCGACAGGATCACCTGCAACCCGGCGAAGCTCGCAGGATGATAGGTCAGTCCCCACCTGGCCCGTCCACCCTCGCCGGGCGCGATCAGACCCTTAAGCGCATCCAGGCGGTGCGGCACCCATTTCGGCGTTCCGGTCGAGCCGGATGTCTGCAACCACACCAGACCGGCACCCTGCGTCGCGAGGCCTGACTGGGTTTCAACACTATCCCCCACGATCCGGCTGCTCAAACCATGGACTGCAACGGGATCGGCTGTAGCATCGCGAATGACGAAAAGATCGCACTGGCGCTGCTCGCAGGCGAGGAGTGCCCGCAGCAGACTGCGCACATCGGCGCCGGCTAGCCCGACCCTTTGCCTGGGAGGCAAGGATTCGGCCAGGGTGGCAGCCTCCGCCAGCAGCTTGGCCGCATGCAGCGTGTCATCGCCAAGGTGCAGCTGAAAAGACGGGTGAAGCCAAGATACGGCGGGCATGGGCAGTTAAGTCGGCTCTTCCGCGAAGAGATCGGCAAGTTCGCCTAGCGTCCGAAACAGCCTGAAGCCGGACCGAAAGGGCTGGCGCCCAGTGCGTTCCTCAAGGGCCACCACGAGCACCGCGAGATCGAGACTGTCGATCGGCCCACCCTCGCTCAGCAGCACCGTGTCGCGATCGAGCGGCGGGCAGGTTTCCCCTTTTTCCGCGATGATGCGGGATAATTCTTCGGATACCAGATCGATCATCTAAGGAACCTGTTTAAGAGGGCCGAAACCTCGCGTGGCGCCTCGATCTGCGGCAGATGGCCGATCCCGGGCAGCACATCGACCGGCGACGCTGGGGGTAGGCGCCAAGGCTCCGGCATCGGCAGAACCCTGTCCTCCGCTCCCCAGATCACCTGAACCGGGCAGGCAATACGATCCCAGGGAACGCTTGCTTCGGCGAGGGGCGAGCCGATCGCCCCGCTCTGGTCGAGCAGGCGGGACAGGGCGGCTTTCTGACCCGGGCGTGACGCGGCGCTCTGGATCGCGCGGGCGAGGCTGGGGATCAGCGCTGCCGCGCCCGGCCCGACCAGCCGCGCGGCGATGCCAATAGCCGTAACCTCTTCATGGGCCTCGAGAAACAGGCTTAGCAAGTCCCGATCAAAGAAGCCGCCCAGCCCGGCCGGCGCAATCAGTGAAAGGCTTACAACAAGGTCCGGCCGGACGAGCGCCAGATTAAGCGCGATCTTGCAGCCCATGGAATGGCCAACGATCCGGGTTGGGCCGATGCCGGCGGCTGTCAGGAATTCAATCAGCCAATCCGTCATCTCGGCAAGGCTGCCTGTGCCGACATCGAGGGTCGAGCGGCCATGGCCTGGGAGGTCGACCGAGACCGTCCGAAACCGGCTGGCGAACCCGACAAGGCTATTGTGCCAGGTCAATTGATCGCCGCCAAAGCCATGCAGGAACAGCAGCGGCTCGGAAGCCGGATTGCCCATCGCGACATAGCAGGCGGGGCTGCGCGAGAGGCCGGATAGCGATTGAAACGGCTGCCACCGGACGGTTTGGCGTGTTCTATGTGTAGTGTTTGGCGTTCTATGTGCGTTGTTTGGCGTGATACTGTCATACATCATGCCAGAAACCCCCCATCGACGGTCAGCACCGACCCGGTGATCCAGCGGGCCGTATCCGCCATCAGAAAGGCGATCGCCGCGGCGACGTCATCGGGCTGACCCAGCCCCAGCGGATGCAGATCGACGACTCGTTTGAAACCCTCTTCGGACAGGATGCGGCGGAACTCACCGGACATCGGGGTATCGACCATGGCCGGCGCCACGCAATTGACCCGGACGCCGTCGCGGATGAGTTCAACCCCGAGACTCTTGGTTGCGGCAATGATGCCGCCCTTGCTCGCGGCATAGATGCTGTTACCGGGCGCTGATCGGAGGGCCGCCGAGGACGAGACGAACACCAGCGACGCCGGCTTGGCATGACAGGCCTTGAGCCGGAAGGCCTGGGCCAGCATCAGCGCGGAGCCGAGATTGGTCCGCAACACATCATCGACGAAGCCGGCATCGGCGAGCTGGATCGGCTTGGTTGCCTGAATGCCGGCGCAGTGGACCAGCCCGTGCAGCAGCCCTTCCGCGGCACAAAGTTCTTTCAACCAGGGCGCGATCCGCGCGGTGTCTGCCAGATCGAACAGAGTGCCGACATGTCCTTCGCCCTCCAGCCGGTTCAGCACGGCGTGCAGCCGGTCGGCATTGCGGCCGGTGGCGATGATGCGCGCACCCAGGCGGGCGAGGTAGAGGGCGGTCGCCTCCCCGATGCCGCTGCTGGCGCCGGTGACCATAATAGTCCGTCCGGTGAGATCCAGCGGATTGAAGGGCAGGCGGGGATTGGACGTACCGGAGCGGAGCATCTCCATCACGGCACCGGTAATCCCATATGCCGTGCATAGGCCTGCTGGAAATGGACGATCCGTCCCTCCATCTCGCCCAGCACAGCCGGCCGCTGCGAGGCTCGATCTCGGAGGCCGCGCTGGGCCTTGGCGCAAATCATCCGATCCTCTTCCCGCACCTGATGGCTGAAATTTTTCAGCTGATCGACGACGATATCGCGTGCATTGCCGCCCCGATTGCCGGCGAGCCACGCGGTCGAGTTGATCCTGAGGTGTGTGGGGTCGATTGGCTCGATCGTCTGGAAAGTCAGGAAGCCGCCATAGCTCAACGTAATCACGATATTGGGGAATATCAGGAAATTCGTATAGTCCGGAAATCTATCGCTCGGCGTAAGGGCAAGGCTGCGCCCGACCGTGTCCCACCATTTGCGTGAGCGATCGGTCAGAGTCCCGCGGTAGAGGCTGTGATCCCGATCCGTCTCGATCTTAAGATCGAGCGACAAGACCTGCCCGAAGCTGTCGGGATGCACCAGCGGGACATGATAGCCTTCTGCCGCATTATCCATGCCGATCTTCCAATTGCCGTCCCATTCCAGAGACAGTGTCTCGAAACGGTCGGTAAATATCGCCGTCAGATGGTCCAGCGCATCATAGCAGCCGCCGAGAAAGTCCCGCAGATCCGGCCCGGTCTCACTCATGCGCACGAAGACGAAGCGTCCGCAGCGTGCGACTTCATAGGAATCCAGCCGAAGGGCCTCGCGCTCCGCGTCGCCAAATCCAAAGCTATGCGTATTGAACGGGATCCCGACCGGCTGGCCCCGCTCATCATAAGTCCAGCCGTGATAGGGGCAGGTCAGCGGGCGGTTGCCGCTGCGGGCACATTGGATTCGGGAAAAGCGATGCGAGCAGACATTGCGAAACGCCCGCAATTCCCCCCGAAAATTCTGAACCACAATGCCCGCCGGCCCGATCTCGGTCGTGATGAAATCCTGATGGTTGGCGAGATCGTCGGTAAAGCCGACGCAGAGCCAGGACGGCTTGAACACCAGCGCAAGTTCGCGGTCGAGAATATCGTCCCGGTAATAATAATCGGGCGGGACGAGGCCCAGCCGCTCTTGGAGTCCGGTCATCGCCGACCCTCAGCCGAGCTCGACAATGGCGGGCGGCGGAATCGGACCGATCGTGAGCTTGAGCGCGCTCCAGGACCAGCCGACGCCGAAACCGAGCAGCACCATCTGCTGCGTCTGCTGCACCGCCTCGGCCAGCCGGGCGGCGATGGTCAGCGGGATCGAGGCGGAACTGGTATTGCCATATTGATCGAGGGCGAGCGGCACTTTTGCTTCAGGGAGCCGCATTTTTTTAGAGAGATGCCCGATCATGAAAGCATTGGCCTGATGGAAGACGAAATAATCGATGTCCTCCGCGGTCGTTTCCGCGTTGGCGAGAATCGCGGCAATCAGGCCGGGCACGCGGCGGAGCGTGAAGTTGAACACCTCGGTGCCGTTAAGATGCAGGCGCGCATCACGATAGAGCGCCGCCTGAAGCTCCGGCGGATGCGGTGTTGCGGGTGGCACCAGCGGGGTGCGCATGCCACCGGCGCGGATGATCAAATGATCGGCGCCGGTTCCATCGGTACCGAACACGCCAAACATCGGCCCCGCCTCGGGATCGGTTTCCAGCGCCGTGACCGAGCCCGCATCGCCGAACAGCGGAATGGTGCTGCGATCATCCGGCCGTAATTTACTGGTGCTGATATCGCCGGCCAGCACCAGCGCCCGCCGCGGTCGGTCTCCAATGCCTAAGGTCTGCAACAAGGATGCGGCGGTCCACAGCCCGTAGCCATAACCCGAACAGCCGAGATTAATGTCGAAGGCGAGACAATTGCCGAGGCCCAGCCGGGCCTGGAGCGCGCAGGCTGTGGCCGGAATGACGTAATCAGCGCTTTGCGTGACGAACAACAGGACATCGATACTGTCCTTCGCCCATCCAAGCTGGTCCAGCAGCCCCTCAGCCGCCAATTGGCAAAGATCGGAGGTACAGACACCGGGCGGGGCGACGCGCCGCGCATTGACGCCGACCGAGGCCGCCAGCCGGTCCCGCTCGGTTTCAGACTCGATCAGACCCTCTTGCGCAAGGGTGCGCGACGCCGCGGGTACCGCTACCCGCAAGCCCCGAACCGCTACACCATCAATGCGCGCTCCGCTCATCCCCTGCATCCCGATGAAGCATTTTTAGGCTCCGCCCCTGCGCCGATACTAACACTTTGTATCTCAAGGTCGAGTTTAGGCCGAGTCGCAAGGCCCCCACGCTCTTATTCCTCCCCTGCGCAGCGGGGGAGGGGGACCATGCGCAGCATGGTGGAGGGGGCAATTTCGGTGCTGCACCCTCTCCACCCCGCTTCGCGCGGTCCCCCTCCCCCGCTGCGCAGGGGAGGATATGCAGAGGGAAATCCGCACCAATCCCCATAACGCTCTCATCACGACCCCGCGATCATCATCCCGTCGATCCGCAATGTCGGCGCATTGGTACCGGCGCGGAATACCAGGTCGTTTGCCGGGGTCAGTGCCAGAAACATCTCCTTCAGATTGCCGGCAATGGTGAGTTCATTGACCGGGAAGGCGAGCTTGCCGTTCTCGATCCAATAGCCGGACGCGCCACGGCTGTAATCGCCGGTCGTGCCGCTGATCGCCGAGCCCAGAAATTCGGTGACATAGAGCCCCTGCTCGATCTCGCCGATCAGGGCTTCCGGGCTGATGCTGCCGGGTTCGAGATAGAGATTGGTCGGGGCCGGGCCCGGCGGGCTGGAGGTGCCGCGCGACGCGTGACCGGTGGATGTCAGACCGAGCTGCCGCGCCGAGCGCAAATCCAGCAGCCAGGTGGTCAGCACGCCATCCTCAATCAGCAACCGGCGCCGATTGGCGAGCCCCTCGCCGTCGAACGGCTTGGAGCGCATGCCGCGCTGCCGGTGCGGATCGTCGATGATATTGATCCCGGCCGAGAAGATCCGCTCGCCCATCTTGTCTTTGAGGAAGCTGGTCTTGCGCGCGATCGACGGCCCGGAAATCGCGCCGATCATATGGCCCACGATCGACGAGGCGACGCGCGGATCATAGACCACCGGCGCCCGTTGTGTTGCCGGCTTGCGGGCATTGAGCCGCCGCACCGCCTGCTCGCCAGCCCGCTTGCCGATCACGGCAGGATCCTCAAGATCGGCACCATAGACGGCGCTCGACCAATCATAGTCGCGCTCCATCCCGTCGCCGCTCCCGGCGATGACCGAAACGCTGACACTATGGCTCGACCCGCCATAGGCGCCGGCAAACCCGTTCGACGCGGCCAATGCGACCCGATGCGTGCCCCAACCGGCTTCGGCGCCCTCGGAATTGGTAATGCCAGCGACCGCCCGCGCCGCCTCTTCGGCTGCCTTGGCGCGCTCGATCAGCAACTCGGTCGAGGGTTCGGTCGGGTCCAGCATGTCGAGTGAGGGGAATTCATGTGCGATCTCCGACGGGTCGGCCAGCCCGCAAAACTCATCCTCGGGCACGAATTTGGCCATCGCAATCGCCCGCTCGACCAGTGCTTCCAGCGCACTCGCCGATTTGTCGTTGGAGGACACAATGGCTTGCCGCTTGCCGATCAGCACGCGCAGCCCGAGGTCATAGCCTTCCGACCGCTCCAGCTTTTCGATCTTGCCCAGGCGCTGCGCATGGCTGATCGAGATGCCCTCAACCATCACCGCATCGGCCTGATCCGCCCCGGCCTTGCGGGCGCGGCCGATCAGATCATTCAGCAAATCCAGCGCGTTTTCGGTCGTGACCATCATGATTCCAGGCAGTTTCCAACAAGGCGGCCAGCATAGACCCGGTGGAGGGCCGCCGACTACCCTTGGCGTGACGCCGTGGGCCGGGTTCTACGTCGTGATCGGCGCCGGGGTCGGCCGAGACGCGGGCTTGGCCGCAGGGGGAGGCTTCCCCGCCTCCCGGATCGCGGTCTTTGATTACCAATCTGCGGACCGTTGACCCCCAATCGGCCGAGGCAAGTAGTCCGACGCTGAGTCTCGGAGCTGGCGTTTACAGACGGTTTGTAGAACGACGGGCGGAAGAGGCCCTTTCGGATACGCCGGTGGTCCTGATCGTGGGACCACGCCGGGCCGGTAAGACCACACCCGCTCTAGCCTGATGGCTGCTCGCATCGAGCAAGCCTCTTTCCCTCGCTAAAATAGAGAGGGAAAGAGGCAGAGGCGATTATGGCGCGATTGCAAACGCACTGCCGACACCACTGGATCCGCCATGATCTGACGTTCCGAAGATGGTGCCTTCCGAACTTGTAATCAGCCCGCCGCTTGCAGGGGAGTCAAAGTTAGCCACCACACTCTCGGTCCATCGCGCTACGCCGGCCGGTGGCGGGGTCAGTTTGAAAATCACGCCGCCGCTGTTGCGTCCCGAGTCGAATTGACCGCCTGACAGCGTTTCTCCGTAGAGCGCGCCGGTTTTATCGAACACAAGGTTGCCAAAGGGCTTCAGACCCGCACTAGGGTTCTTTTCGGAAAAGTCATAGATGATGCTTTCTTGCCAAACGGTGTGACCTGCTGCCGGCGGCGTTAGCTTGAAAATCAGTCCCGGTTCTTTCGGCCCACTCATAACGCTCCCGTAAAGGGCGCCCGTTGAATCGGCGGTCAGCGGTCCATACGGATATGAGCCTTTGGTAAACCCTTCAAAATTGTAAAGGACCTTTTCGGTCCAGACGGTATGCCCAGCGGCAGGCGGCGTTAACTGAAATACTGTGCCTTTATTGTTCGTACCACCGTTCACGGTCGTCCCATAAAGCACACCGGCCTTATCCATGAGCAGCCCTTGCGGTCCATCGACTCCTTGGGCGTAGCCATCGGGCGCTGCGAACTCGTGCAGGATGCTGACACTCCAGTCGGTCTTGCCCGGGCGCGGCCGCGTCAGCTTAAAGACGTCGCCTCCCTGGGAGAGATTGCCTGCCCCAAACCCATAGAGATTGCCGCTGGCATCCGTGATGAGTCCGCCAGACGCACCGTTCTTACCGGGATGAGGAAACACGTAAAGTACCTTTTCCGTCCACACGGTATGGCCGGCTGCCGGTGGGCTGAGTTCGAAAACGAAACCGTTACCGAGGCTAGAACCTGTGCCAAACAAATTGCCGGACGAGTCAAACACAATCGATCCGTTTGGGAAATATGCCCCACTACCAGATGAATTGAATGAATATAGGGTTTTTTGCGTCCATGCGCTTTGATCGGAGGTTGGCGGGCTCAGCTTGTAGAGGCTTCCGAGTTGGTAGGCTCCACCGCTAAATGTGGTGCCGTAGAGATTCCCTGAAGCGTCGAGAACCAAGGGGTTTGTTGGGCCAGCGTACTCGCCCCCGGTAAAATTATAGATCGTTTTTAAGGTGGCCGATTGGGCTGCCGCCTGAATGCCCAATGAGGCGAGCATCGTGAGGCCGACAATCCGGCTGTACTGGATGCAACTGGGGATGGGCATACGCATTTCCTTTCAACTCAGGCCCCGGATGGGCAATAAAAAAGATAGTCTTCGATAGCACAAACTTTGCGAAAGCATGGGGTATCAGAGTAATTTCTTCAGGTTAGGCAATAAATCCATCAACGAATGTTATCCTGAATCCTGTGTTGCCGACGGTCCTGCAATATGGATTTGAGCATCTGAATGATAACCAAGATGCCCCAACCTATATCACGCTGGCAGATCAGACGGTTCTTGCAGCCGCCCAATCCGATCCGGCCGGTTTCATCCGTGGCCTGGATCAAGCCATCATCGACCAGATCCAGCGCGCACTCGACCTGCTGCTGGCGGTCAAAAAGACGGTTGATGAGGATCATCGGCCGGGACGATTCCTGTTGACAGGGTCGGCGAACGTGCTGACCTTGAAATCGCCTGACTGATGAGCGGCGGTAAGTATGAGGTGCTTTGTCCGTAGTAGCTGCCTGCCTGCCTTCTGTTCTCACGGCTGCACGCGCAGACGCAGCTCTTAAATGAATTGGCGGCGCGTCCTGCTATATACGTGGGCGGTGCTGTCTGCTGGTTGGCTCGTGCTCGTCTCGGTCGGGTTCTACGGAGATGTGTGGTTTGGCCATGTCATGGACCTTCGGCTGATCGAATTCTGCAAGGGTGTTTCCGCCCCCAATGGGCAGGAGGATGAACCTCAACAGTTCGTATTCGATCACGGGAAAGCCATACCTGTACCGGCTAGACTGGAGCACTATTGCTGGAACAAAGAAGAGGGACCCCCAGTCGTCTGGAAAAAACGCACGGAACCCAAACCGATCGCCAAGCCGGCGCTTCGTTTCGCTCGGAGCGCGTTGATCAATCCGATACCGGCTATTCTGTTGGCCATCGGAATCGGTTTGGCTGTCGACAAATCCAGGAGAAGGCGCCTAGCTACTTGATCTTGGGCGGCCTACGTTTTGTATCGCGCCACTCAGGTATATAGATCCCAAGACTACCGCTCTGAACGAACGCATTACGGTGATGGGGATCGCCGCAGGCCTGCGACCAGCCTTGCCGTGAGGGATGCGGACATTGGCGATCTACGGGTCGCATCAGAAGATCCTAGCGGCAGGATCGCTCAAAGGCCGGAGCAGCGACTGCGGTGCCACCATCCGCCAGCTCTCGCCGATCCAATAGTCGAAGCGCTCTGGGTCGATCGCGCCGAGCCGCAGGAGGATGTACGGATGGCCCCGGTAGTGATCGGTCAGAAAGAACAGATCCGGCTCTGACTCCAACAGCATCTCGCGCCGCTCGATATCCATCTTCAGAACGAGGGTCTCACCATCGGGCCAGAGTCTGGCAAAGAGCTTGCCGCGCACCCGAAAGCCCGGCGTGCCATAGCACGGCGCTTGCGTGACGCCGGGCAGGGCCAGCAATGATGCGCGGAGCTGATCGACCGAAACACCCATGTCACTTCCAGATCGGTTTGCCGCTGCCGGGCAGGCCGAGGCTGGCCCATTTTTCGGTAACCCGCTCGACGATCCCCGGATCCATCGCGATTTTCTGGCCCCATTCACGGTGGGTTTCCGGCGGCCATTTATTGGTGGCATCGAGCCCGAGCTTACCGCCAAGACCGCTTTCGGGTGAGGCGAAATCGAGATAATCGATCGGGGTGCGTTCGATCATCGTGACGTCGCGTACCGGATCCATCCGGGTCGAGATCGCCCACATCACGTCCTTCCAGTCGCGCGCGTCGATATCGTCATCCACGATGATCAGGAACTTGGTGTAGACGAACTGGCGCAGGAACGACCAGATCCCCATCATCACCCGCTTGGCATGGCCGGGATAGGCCTTGGCGATCGAGACCACGGCGATCCGATAGGAACAGCCCTCGGGCGGCAGCCAGAAATCGATGATTTCCGGGAATTGCTGCTGCAACAGGGGGATGAACACCTCGTTCAGCGCCTGACCCAGCACCGACGGCTCGTCGGGCGGGCGGCCGGTAAAGGTTGAGAGGTAAATCGGATTGCGCCGCATGGTGATCGCCGAGATCCGGAACACCGGAAATGATTCGACCGAGTTGTAATAGCCGGTGTGGTCGCCATACGGCCCCTCATCACCGAACTCGTCGAGCATGACATGGCCTTCGAGCACGATCTCGGCCTGCGCCGGCACCTTGAGTGGGACCGTCACGCAATCCACGAGATCGACCTTGCGGCCGCGCAGCAGCCCGGCAAACTGATATTCCGATAGCGTGTCCGGCACCGGCGTCACGGCGGCGAGGATCGTGCCGGGATCCGCGCCGATCACTGCCGCGGCCGGCAGCGGCTCGCGCTTCTCATTGCCCCAGCGGCGATAATGCTGCGCCCCACCGCGATGCTTCAGCCAGCGCATCAGCGTGGTGTCGCGCCCGGTCACCTGCATGCGGTAGATGCCGAGATTGAACGAATCCTCGCGGCCCTTGCCGGGGCCTTTGGTCACGACCAGCGGCCAGGTGATGAGCGGCGCCGGCTCCCCCGGCCAGCAGGATTGGATCGGCAGCGTACCGAGATCGATCTCACTGCCGCGCAGCACGATCTCCTGGCAGGGGGCCGAGCCGACCGTGCGCGGCTTCATCGCCAGCACGGTTTTCAGGAGCGGCAGCATCTCCAGCGCCTCGCGCCAGCCACCCGGCGGTTCCGGCTGCTTCAAGAACGCCAGTGTCTCGCCGATCTCCCGCAGCGCCGCCGGCTCGCGATCCATGCCCCAGGCGACCCGCTCGACCGTGCCGAACAGATTGATCAGCACCGGGATCGGCGATTTCGCGCCATCGGCGCGCAGCACATGCTCGAACAGCACGGCCGGGCCGGCCTCGGCGAGCAGCCGCGTCTGGATCTCCGTCATCTCCAGGACCGAGGATACCGGCACCGTCACCCGCCGCAGCCGATCGGTGCGCTCAAGACGATCGATGAAGTCGCGCAGGCTGGCATAGGGCATCGAGAAGACCTCAGAGGCGTAAGAACCGAGCGTCGGTCTTCCCTCTCTGCCCTTCAGGGCGGAGAGGGCCAGGGAGAGGGGGGCCCAGCCGCTCGGGAAATCGGCGCCGATACGCTAGCGTCAACACCCCACCTCACCCCGACCCTCTCCGCCCCAAAAGGGGCAGAGAGGGAGAAACCACGCCCCAACTATAGCCCTAACCCGTTGGGATGCAGGGCAGGTTTTGCAATGCTGCGCTGTCAAGCACGGCCTTGTTCAGCGAAAAAGGCTGCTGCAAAAATGCTTTGATGCAAAAGGATAGAGGTGTTTCATGACGCGATATTGGGTGGTCGGCGGTGAATATACCGATACGCGGTTCCAGGACATCGCCCCCGGCAAGTCTCTCGAGACGCATGGGCCTTTCGACTCGTACAAAGAAGCACATGACGTCTGGGCCACGCGCGCCTGGGGCACTGTCGATGATTGCCATTCGCGCTTTCGCGTGATCGAAGGCGACGAGGTTGCGCCGGGCGGTGGACCGTCCTTGGTCGAAGGCGCCGGACCGCTGAAAACGGCATCCTGATCAATCCCGCAATAATTCCCAGACAACCGCCTCGCGCTCGGTACGGTCTTCGAGCTCGAGGCTGGTCGGCACGATATAGCGCGCGAGTTCCCACGTAACGTCGTTTGCCAAAATTATCTATTATAGATATAATAGATAATGGAGGTTGTCATGAAAGTCTCGTCCACCGAATTCCAGCAGAACGTCGGCCGCTATCAGGACGCCGCCCAGCAAGAGCCCGTCGCCATCACCAAGAACGGGCGGACGCACACGGTGTTGATTTCAGCGTTGCTGTTCGAGATCATGACGCGTGGGCGCGTCGTACGCCGTGTGGAGGAATTGGACGACGATACTCTCAAGGCCATCGCGCGTAGCGAAGTGCCGCCGGAACACGCAGGCCTGGATGCTCTTCTCAAAGATTGGAACCCATGAGCCTGCCGACCCCCTACCCGGGTCTGGTGATTTCGTATTCGTACCTTTGGGCAACTGAGCACGACAAAGGAGCGGAAGAAGGCGTCAAGGATCGGCCCTGCGCCATCGTCGCGGCACGTCAGGTCATTGAGGGCCGCGAGGTCGTGACAGTCGTGCCCATCACCCATTCACCGCCCCGCGACGCGGCGGATGCGGTCGAGATTCCTGCGGTTCTCAAAGCGCATCTCGGCCTTGACGGCGCGCGGTCCTGGATAATGGTCACGGAAACCAACGATTTCTTGTGGCCAGGGCCGGATATGCGCCCCATTGCCGGGGATCGGACAGGGCGTTTCCATTATGGTACCCTGCCGCCGCGTTTTTTTGCCAACCTACGCGAGAAGATCATTGAAGCTCATTTGCGCCGCAGAATGATCCACGTGCTGCGGTCGGAATAGATTTCTCCTCGTGTGTCGGCTCGCGCCGGCCGCTTTGTGGCGGGCGATGCCGATGCCGGGTATCAATCCGGCAATAATTCCCAGACGATCGCCTCGCGCTCGGTACGGTCTTCGAGCTCGAGGCTGGTCGGGACGATATAGCGCGCGAGTTCCTGCAATCCCGCCGCGGGCCGGTACGTGCGGCCGGGATCGCCGATCAGCACGCGGACGCCGCGTCCCACGCAGCCGCGCAGCCAGATGATCATCGTTTCGGCCAATTCCCGCTCATAGCACATATCGCCGACCAGGATGAGGTCGGCGCCGAGATCCCGGCCGATCACATTCTCGGTGACGATTTCGATCGACGCGCCATTGGCGGCAGCATTCATCCCGATCGCAGCCGCGCCGACCGGATCAATATCGATCGCCCGCACCCGCGCGGCGCCGGCTTGTGCCGCCGCGATGGCGATGAGGCCGCTGCCGGCGCCGAAATCCACCACATCCTTGCCGGCCACGATCTCGGGATGATCCGCGATATAGCGTGCCACGGCCTGCCCGCCTGCCCAGGCGAACGCCCAAAACGGCGGCTCGACCCCGATTTCTTCCAGCACGATCTCGGTTGCCTGCCAGATCGGCGTGATTTCTGTGGCAAGCTGCAACGTCAGATCCGGCAAGAGCGGCGGTGCTGCGGGGACGGTGTTGGCGCGGATAAAGTCCATGGCTTCCGCGTCGGTCAGTGTCATGCGCAAATCCGATCCGGGCAATCATCGGGCAATTCCCCGTGTGGTTCGATCTTGCGCTATAATCCCGTTCATCGCGTGACGTGATTTTGGTCTGGGCCCATGTTGACACTTCCTCGCCGTTCCATCCTGGTCCAAGGCGCTGCCGCCGGGCTGGTGGCTGCGGCTGGGTGGCCGCAGGTCGCGCGCGCGGAAGCCGGCCCGTCGTCCGACTCGGAAGCCAACCCGGCCGAACGCGAAGCGATGCGCGATGAGGCGCACGCGTTCATGCATCGCTATGAGGTCCCCGGCCTCTCGGTTGCCATCGCGCGGGCCGGCAAGCTGGTCTACCAGGAGGCGTTCGGTCTGGCTGCACGTGAGCGCCATGGCGAAAAGCTGGTGCCGACCAATGAATTTCGCATCGCCAGCGTCTCGAAAACGATCACCGCCGTCGCGATTTTCACGCTGATCGAGGCGTTCAAGCTGCGGCTCGACGACAAGGTTTTCGGCGAGGGCGGGGTGCTCGGGATCGATTATGGCCGGCCGCCCTATGGCCGCTATGTCGAGGAGATCACGATCGATCATCTCCTCACACATACCGCCGGTGGCTGGCCGGCGGGCGATAGCGACCCGATGTTCCGCAATCTGCGCATGGACCATGCCGAGTTGATCGCCTGGACCTTGCGGACCCTGCCGCTGACGTCGCAACCCGGTACTGAATTCGCCTTTTCGAATTTCGGCTATTGCCTGCTCGGCCGGGTGATCGAGAAAATCACGCAGCAGCGCTATGCCGCCTATGTCCGGGCCAAGATCCTGGAGCCCTGCGGGATCGACGGGATGGCAATCGCCGGCAATAGTCTGGCGCAGCGCCGTACGAACGAGGTGCGCTATTACGGGCAGGACGGCCAGGATCCCTACGATATGAACGTCTCCCGCATGGATTCGACCGCCGGCTGGCTGGCGCGGCCGGGCGATCTGGTGCGGTTCCTGGTCCATGTCGATCGGTTCGGCGATGTGCCGAATATCCTGAAACCCGAGACGGTCGCGATCATGACCGTGCCGACCCGCGCCAATCCCGATTATGCCAAAGGCTGGTCGGTCAACCGCGTCGGCAATTGGTGGCAGAGCGGCGGTTTCCCCGGCACCAGCGCGATCGCGGTGCGCACCCACAGCGATTTCTGCTGGGCGGCCCTCGCCAACAGCTACCGGCCCGACTCGTCGATCAACGCGGATCTTGACGCGCTGATCTGGCGGATGGTCGGGAAGGTCAGCGGGTGGACGGTGTAACCAAACTCCCCTCTCTGCCCTTCAGGGCGGAGAGGGCTAGGGAGAGGTGGGTTTCGCCGTGAACGAAATCGGCGCCGTCTTGCGCACGGCATCCCCACCTCTCCCCGACCCTCTCCGCCCCAACCGGCAGAGAGGGAGAAGAAGGCCTTCTATCTTACTGGTCTAATGCGGGGAACACGGTGCATCTTTGCGTCTTGCTCGGTCACCGGCTGTGCATCCGGATCGGCGAGTGCCGCGGCTTCTACCGCTTCATCGCTCATCGCGCGTAATGCCTCCCAATCCGTGGTGTCGACCAGCTCCTGCGTCGAGCCATCGTCCAGGATCTGAAGGATGCGGCCGTCACTCTGCCGTTTGACTACGGTAATAGTCTCTTTGCTCATGTTTCCTACCGCCGTGCCAGCGGATGGTGTGTCGTCACCAGCTTGGTCAATCGCTCCAGCGCGACATGGGTATAGATCTCGGTGGTCGCGATATCGGCGTGGCCCAGCATCTGCTGGACGCTGCGGAGATCTGCGCCATGGGCCAGGAGATGCGTGGCAAAGGCGTGGCGCAGCACGTGGGGCGATAGAGTGTCCGGGTCGATGCCGGATTTGATCGCGAGTGCTTTCAGGAGCTGGCCACAGCGATGCCGGGTCAGATAGCCGCTGGCGCCGCGCGATGGGAAGAGGAAGCGCGAGCTGCCGCCCTCCGGGATGAACTGGTCGCGCACCGCCAGCCAGCGATCGAGGGCGTCGCGCGCGGCTTCGCCCATCGGCACCAGCCGTTCCTTGCCGCCCTTGCCTTTGACGATCAGAATCCGCTCGCCACGCACAACCGCGTTCAGCGGCAAGGAAACCAGCTCGGTGATGCGCAGGCCGGACGCGTAGAGTAGCTCGAGCACGGCGGTCAGGCGCAGACCTTCCGGCGATTCGTCAGCTTTTGCGGTGTCGATCAGCCGCGTGGCATCGGCTTCCGAGAGGATCTTGGGCAGGGCCCTGCCTTGGCGCGGGCCGTCCAAGGTCGCGGTCGGATCGTCGGGCCGGATGCCTTCGCTCAAGAGAAACCGGAAATATTGCCGGAGCGCCGACAGGCGGCGGGCGGCGGTCCGGGGCGAGAGACCGGTCGCCTCCAGCCGCGACAAATAGCGCCGTAGATCGTCGGCAGCGGCCGCTTCAGTCGGTGTTCCGCGCAGAAACGACGCGAAGTCGGCCAGATCGGCGCGATAGGCGTCGAGCGTCAGCGTCGCGGCGCCGCGCTCTGCCGCCAGCATTTCGAGGAACGCATCCTCATGGCGACCCAGCGCGGGCGGTGGCGATTTCGGACGCCCCGGCCGCCCGGCCATCGCGTGTTAGAGGCCACCGGCGATGGCGGCATCGATCGCCAAATGCCGCGCCTCGTCTTGTAGTCCGACCGCACGCAGTCCGGCGATCGCCTGAGCCATCAGGGCGCCCGAGGCGAATGCGCCTTGATCATCCAGCCCGGTCAGGACCGTGAGGATCGTGCCGCCGATATGGTGGGCAGCCGCTTCGCTCTCAATCACCACGCCCGGCACGACGTTGGGCGGGACGCCGACCTTGGCCTCCAGCAACGGCAGCAGCAACGCGGCTGGCGGCGGCGTTCCGTCGGCGGCCATGAGCTGTGCCGCAAGCACGGCGCGCCGTTGAACCAGACCCGAATCGCGCGTCACGCTGCCGAGCAATTCGGTGAGGCCGGCGCGACCCCATGCGGGTGCTGTCGAGTCATTGACGATATGGGCAAGCGGCAACAGGGCGGCAGCTTGGTCTGGCGGCGCGACAGCGAGCCAGGCAGCCGCTTCCTTGGGGCGATCAAGCGCATATAAGGCACGGGCAAACTCCGGCGCGGCCGCAGAGAGATCCTGGGTCGGCGGCACTTGCAGCAACAGCGGCTCGGCTGCGCGGACCAGGATGAAATAGAGATCATTCTTCTGCGCGTGACCGAGCAGCACGCTGAGGAAATTTGCGCGGGCGGCCGGGATCGTTGCATCGTGGGCGGCGGCGAACAGAATGGCGCGGCCTCGATAGGGCGGGGCTTTGTCCGCCTGGGTCAGCGGACTATCTTTCTCCGTCTGATCCAGCGGTAAGGCGAGATAGGCGTCAGCGAGCTTACTGGCCGGCAAGGCACCGAATTCTGCTGCACGCTCGGTGGCGACCAGTTTCTGGTCTGCCGGAAAGCCGGTACCGATCGCGACCGCGCGCAGGATCGCCAGATTGGCTGAATCAAGCGCGCGTTTCGGCAAACCGGCGCCATCCTTGCCAAGCAGCGCCAGCGACATAGGCTGCGGCGCCGGCAGCGTATCGGGCGGCTTCGCGCCGGCGAGCGTGGCTTCGACCAGCGTCGAAAACCCGTCATCCTTAAATTTGGCTTCGCGCAGCATGTCGAGCCCCAGTCGCGCGGCACCTTCATTGCCGGCGACGGCTTCGCAGGTCACAGTCCCTTGGTCCCAATAGGTTTCCTGCCAGCTCTTGTCGCGATTGCGCACCAGCGTGCACGCGGCGTTGCTGTCGCCGCTCAGGAAGGCGAGATCGACAGTGATCTGCCCCATCGCCTCGCTCTGCTCGGCCGCGGGGGCGCCTTGCAGCAAGGCGAGCGCCGCATCTGTCCGTCCGAGCGCATTGGTCAGGCGTTCGGCCCGCAGCGCCAGCAGGGCCCCTGCCGGCTGATCGCCCTGGGGCGGTGCGGCGGGCGATGCCAGCAGCCGATAGGCTAAATCCTGTACTGCCGGCGAATTGGTCGAACCGATCCGCGGCAACAGAGCAAGCGCCGTCGTCCCCGTCATGCCTTGCCAGAGTGTGCCGGGCAGCGGCCTGTCATGCGCACCAAGCACGCCAGCCGCGTCTGGGCTGGGTGGCGGGAGTGCGTCCGCGGCGATGCCATGCGGGGCATGGGGCCGCTGGTCCGCATCCTTCGGTGGCGGCGCATCGGGCGGTGGACCGAGCCGAATCGGCGGCCCGATCTCGCTCTGCGCCCAGGCAGCCGATCCAGAAAGAACGGCCAAACCGGCCGCGATATAAAGGGCAGCGCGCAATGTGCTACCGGGGAAAGCGCCCATCAGGCACAATTTTTTCAACTTTCGTCGTGGGAGCAGGAATATCAACAAAAGCAAGATAAGCCAGACCACCAATCACCAGGATCAGCACGGCGGCGACGAGCGGTAACAGGATTTTGAGCATCGAACCGATTCTTTGTAACAGCTTGCCCCCGCATCACCCCGGGGACGTCGTCGGGCTTGCAAACCATAATAGCCTGCCTCATGCACTGAGTTTATGGCATTTTCTCGACATGTAATGAAACGGTGACCATGAATATATGGGTGAATGACGAGGCCCCTATCGAGATGACGCCACGGCCGGTTTTTGAATTGCGGTGTATGATCGTGCTGGTTGGGCTGATGGGCGCCGGCAAGAGCGCCATTGGCCGCCGCATGGCGCAGCGACTCGGTGTCCCCTTTATCGACGCCGATGCAGAAATCGAAAAGGCTGCGGGTGCGACGATCAGCGAGATCTGGGCGCGTGACGGCGAGGCGGCGTTTCGATTGGGCGAGCGGCGCGTGATTGCTCGGCTGCTGGAAGGGCCGAATGGCGTGCTTGCGACCGGCGGCGGCGCCTTCATGGATCCCTGCACCCGAGAGCGGATTCGCGCACGCGGCATATCGATCTGGCTCAAGGCTGATCTCGAAACGCTGGTGGAACGCACCGGCCGCCGGTCTCACCGGCCGCTATTGGCCCAGGGCGATGCAAGAGAGACACTGATCCGCCTTATGGCGATCCGGGATCCGATCTATGCTGAAGCCGATCTCATGGTAGAAAGCCGGTCAGGACCGGTCGAAATGACCGTGCATAACGTGCTCGAAGCCCTGGCGGCGCGCACCGGGCCGGATGGATATCTGGATAATCCGAGGGGTGACGTGAATTCAGCTGCTGCGCTTCCGTCGATGCGTGCAGGCGAGGCCCGGTAACGGGCGGTCGGCATGTCGCAAAGAAAAATCCCCTCTCTGCCCTTCAGGGCGGAGAGGGTCAGGGAGAGGTGGGTTGTGCCGACGCGCGACCGGCGGGATTACGCAAACGGAAATACCCCACCTCACCCCGACCCTCTCCGCCCCAGAGGGGCAGAGAGGGAGGAAAAACCGCTACAGGACAGAGATAAATGACTGACTGCGTGACCGTCGACCTTGCCGGCCGGCGCTACGATATTCGGATCGGGCAGGGGCTCATTGCCGATGCCGGCCATAGGATCGTCGAAGCGGTGGGGCGCCGCCGGGTCGTTATCGTCACGGATGAAACGGTCGCGGGGTATTATCTGAAGCCGCTGCAAGCGGCACTGTCGGCGGCCGATCTCAGGTTCGACGTTGTCACCGTCCCGGCCGGCGAAGCCTCTAAGGATATCCATAAATTCCCGGCGCTGCTGGAGCGTGTGCTGGCGCTCGGAATCGACCGGCGGACGCTGATTGTCGCGCTGGGCGGCGGGGTTGTTGGCGATCTTGCCGGGTTTCTGGCCGCATCGCTGTTGCGCGGCATCGATTTCGTACAAATCCCGACGACACTCCTGGCGCAGATCGACAGTTCGGTCGGCGGTAAGACCGGGGTTAATACGGCGCAAGGCAAGAATCTGGTCGGCGCGTTCCACCAGCCGCGGCTCGTCCTCGCCGATCTCGACACGCTGAAAACGCTGCCCCGCCGCGAATTGTTGGCCGGCTATGCGGAAATGGCGAAATATGGGCTGTTGGGCGACGCCGGATTTTGGGCCGAGTTGAACGTAAATTCCCCCCGAATTCTGGCGTTGGAGTCAGCGCCGCTTGCAGCCGCAGTCGCGCATTGCTGTCGGATGAAAGCCGAGATTGTCGCTGAGGATGAGCGCGAAGCGGGGCGGCGTGCCTTGCTGAATCTTGGGCACACATTCGGGCATGCGTTCGAAGCGGAAACCGGTTTCGGCGCGACGCTGCTGCATGGCGAAGGCGTCGCGATCGGCATGGTGCTTGCGGCTGACCTATCGGTTCGGCTGGGGCGTCTTGGCTCGGATGATGCCGACCGATTGAAGCAGCATCTGGAATCGGTCGGGCTGCCGGTGCGCCTCGCCCAGATCCGCAATGCGCCGTTTCAAACGGATCAGCTGCTCGCCCACATGGCGCATGACAAAAAGGCGGCAGACGGTAAACTCACCTTTATTGTGCTCGACGCGATCGGGGCCGCATCTGTCGTCCCCGACGTTGATCCGTCGATCGTCGCCGAAATTTTGAGCCATGCCGGCTCGGTCAGTGGAGCTTAACCGGCGGATCGACACCCTGCGAGATGTTACGGGCGAGACTGGTCAGAATGGTCTTGCGCCAGCCATAGAGCGCCACCTCGTGCATCTTATAGAGCGAGCGATACATGAGGCGCGCGAATAGACCTTCGATGAACAGGCTCTTGCCAACGAGACCCCCCATCAGATTGCCGACCGTGTTGTGTCGGCCGAGCGAAACCAGCGAGCCGAAATCGCGATACTGGTACGGCAAGAGCGGCTTGCCCTCAAGGTGGCGACGGATCTGTTTCAGCATATGCGACGCTTGCTGATGAGCGGCCTGGGCGCGGGGCGGGACGGTCGTGGTAAAGCCTTCGCGTGGGCAGGCTGCGCAATCGCCGATCGCAAAGATGTTCGGATCGCGAGTCGTCTGGAGGAGGGGCGTGACGACAAGCTGGTTGATCCGGTTGGTTTCGAGCCCATCAATCTCACGCAGGAAATCCGGTGCCTTGACGCCCGCCGACCAGACGACCAGCTCGGCGGGAACAAAGCGCCCATCGGCGAGCTGGATCCCGTCCGCCCGCACCTCGCTGACCGGAGTCCCGGTCAGCATCTCGATCCCCATTTTCCGCAACAGCTCGGCCGTCGATTCAGAGATACGTTCAGACAGACCTGGCAAAATCCGGCCCGCCGCTTCGATCAGCACGATTTTGATATCCCGGGCCGGGTCGATCCGGTCCAGCCCATAGGAGATCAGATGGCGGACCGTGCTGTGCAACTCGGCCGCCAGTTCGGTTCCGGTGGCACCGGCACCGACGATCGCGATATGCAGCTGGCCCGGTCGGATCGGCTCGGCCTGGGCGTTCGCGCGGATGCAGGCATCGATCAGCAAACGGTTGAAGCGAGACGCCTGATCGGTCGTGTCGAGCGGTACCGCGTGCTCAGCCGCACCCGGCGTGCCGAAATCATTGGTGATGCTGCCGATTGCAATGACCAGCAGGTCATACGTAAGCGATTGGCGGGGCGTCACCTCCCTGCCGTCCTCGCCATAGGTCGTGTCGATATAGATCCGCTTCGACGCCCGATCCAACCCGACCATGCTGCCGAGCCGGGTCGAGAAATGATGCCAATGCGCCTGAGCGAGGTAATTCAGCTCATGCTCGCTGCGGTCAATGGCGCCGGCAGCGAGCGCGTGCAGCAGCGGCTTCCAGAAATGGGTTCGGGTTGATTCGACCAGCGTGATGCGCGCCCGACCGCGCTTGCCCAGCGTATCGCCGAGTTGAGTCACCAGTTCCAGACCAGCCGCACCGCCACCGACAACAACGATATGCGGCGGCAAACCCTTGTCTTCCGTTTGCGACTTCGTCAGGTCGGCCGGTTCGTCCGGCCGTATTGGCGCAATATCACCCATGGTCGCCTCTTCGTCCGAATCACGTGTAGAGCATTATGAAGTTAAGTCGATTGATCCTCCCCCGCTCCGCAGGGGAGGAAATTCATTGCCCGCGCCGACTCAACCTAAATCCACACCGCGCTAATATCGCATGAAGCACCGGCAATTGCTCAACAATTCCCGAGTGCCGCAGAATTTTCGGGGACACAATACTAATGATTTTCGGGGACACAATACTAATTATCAACGCCTAGGGCGTTGATAATTAGTATTGTGTCCCCGAAAATCATTAGTATTGTGTCCCCGAAAATCCCCCGGATGTGGTTTGCGCAGCAAACCTGTCTGAACAAGGGTTGTTGACCGGCCTGTCGCGATGTATTTCAAGGGCGTCATGCTCCTGATGGCTCTTGTCGTTTTCATCGATCTGGTCGGGTTCGGTATCGTCGTACCGCTCTTGCCGTTTTACGGCGAGCTGTACGCGCCGTCCCATCCGTTCGTCATCACGATGCTGATGGCGACCTATTCCGGCTGCCAGCTATTGGCCTCGCCGCTATGGGGGCGGCTCAGCGACCGCCTTGGACGGCGGCCGATCGTGTTGATTAGCCTGCTCACATCGGTCTCGGCCTATCTTTGGCTGAGCCATGCCTCGGCGCTGTGGATGCTGTTTGCCACGCGGGCGCTGCAAGGCATCTCGGCTGGGAATATCTCCGTGGCGCAAGCCTATATCGCCGATGTGACGACGCCGGAAAAACGCGCCAAGGGAATGGGCTTGCTCGGTGCCGCGATCGCGCTTGGATTCACGCTTGGCCCTGCAATCGGCGGCTGGCTGGCGGGTCCGGACCCGATGCATATCGTCGCAGCTTCCCCGGCCTATGCTGCCGCCGGCTTCTCGGCGCTGGCCTTGGTCGTCGCATTTTTTACGCTGAAGGAGCCGCTCTCGGCCGAGCTGCGTGCGGCCGCCGTGCGTCAGCCGGGACGCATCGAGCAGTTACAAAGCGCACTGGGCCGGCCGCCGCTGCGCCTGTTGCTGATCCTCTATTTCCTGTCGACCTTCGCCTTCGCCGGCATGGAAACCACCTTCGCCCAATGGGCAATGGCGCGTCTTGATTGGGGTCCGCGTCAGGTCGGCGAAACCTTCGCTGTGGTCGGTATCGTGCTGATCCTGATTCAGGGCGGCCTGATCGGCCGGCTGGCCAAGCGGTTCGGCGAAGCCCGGCTGCTCTTGGTCGGCGCGATCATGAGCGGGCTAGGGCTCGCCGGATTGGCCGCAGCCGGTACGCCGGACGCCGCGATTGTGGCGTGCAGCATCCTGGCGCTTGGTCAGTCGCTGACCTCGCCGGCGATTTCCTCACTGGTGTCGCGGCAGGCTGGGGCCAGCGAGCAGGGCGGTACGCTGGGCATCAACCAGTCGATTGGCGCCTTCGCCCGGCTGGTCGGGCCGATGGCGGCGGGCTTTGCGTTTGAAGTTCGCGGCCCGGGCGCACCTTATGTGATCGGCGCGCTGGTCATGCTGGGTGCAGCGGTGCTTGCCCTCCAGGTTCGATCCCAGCCGGGTGTGCCTCAGGGGGTGCCGCAACCGCCATGAGCCGCAGCTGGGGTCATGGCAGTATCGATACCGGTCCGCGCGATCCCTCGGCATCGTTCCGGGCGCAGATGAAATCGGTCGGTCAGCTCTGGCCCTATCTCTGGCCCCGCGGCGAGACCGGGCTGAAGCTTCGGGTCGTTGCCGCCTTTACGCTGATCATCGGCGCCAAGCTGCTGAATTCCTGCGTTCCGCTCGCCCTGAAATGGACGATTGATGCGCTGTCCAAAGCGGCGGATGCGACCACTCTCGTGCCGATCGGGCTGATTGTGCTCTATGGCACCATCCGCGTGACCACGCAGATTGCCGGCGAGCTGCGCGAACTTCTGTTTGCCAAGGTTTTGCAGCGTGCCATCCGATTGATCGCGCTGAAAGTGTTTCGGCATCTCCATGCGCTGTCATTGCGCTTCCATCTCGACCGGCAAACCGGGGGGCTCACCCGGGCGATCGAGCGCGGGACGACCGGCATCGAATATCTCATTGGCCTGACGCTCTTCAATATTGTGCCGACCTTGGTCGAGCTGCTGCTGGTCGCGGTGATCCTCTGGCGCCTCTATGATGTCTGGTTTGCGGCGGTCACGCTGACGACGGTGATCTGCTACATCGCCTTCACGGTCTCGGTCACGCAGTGGCGCGTCAAGGTCCGTCGCGAGATGAATAACCGGGACAGCGAGGCCAATACCAAGGCGGTCGATTCGCTGCTGAACTATGAGACGGTGAAATATTTCGCCAATGAGGCGCATGAGGCGCACCGCTTCGATCGCGCGAAACAGGCCTATATGCGCGCCGCGCTCAAGAGTCAGGCAACGCTGTCCCTGCTGAATGTCGGGCAACAGGTGCTGATGGCGATCGGGCTGGTGGCGATCATGATCCTGGCGGGCCGCGGCGTCGTTGCCCATCGCATGACGGTCGGCGATTTCGTGCTGGTCAATGTGTATCTGCTGCAGCTCTATCAGCCGCTGAATTATCTGGGCATGGTCTATCGCAATGTCCGGCAGTCTTTGACCGATGTCGAACAAATGAACCGGTTGTTCGCGGCACCGGCCGAAATTCAGGACAAGCCAGGCGCGCGGCCGCTCACTATCGAGTCGGGCGCGGTGCGGTTCGAGCATGTGTCATTCGGCTATGATTGGCGCCGGACCATTCTCGACGATGTCTCGTTCGAGGTGAAACCGCGGTCGACGGTGGCGATCGTCGGGCCGACCGGCAGCGGTAAATCGACTATCGCGCGCCTGTTATTCCGGTTCTACGACACGACCGAAGGCGCCATCACCATCGATGGGCAGGATCTGCGGGATGTGACCCAGGACAGCCTGCGCCGCACGATCGGCGTGGTGCCCCAGGATACGGTGCTGTTCAACGACACGATCTATTACAACATCCTCTATGGCCGGCCGGATGCAACGCAGGAGGAGGTTGAGGAGGCCGCGCGCCATGCCCAGCTCCACGATTTCATCGCCCGCCTGCCGGACGGCTATCAGACCAAGGTCGGCGAGCGTGGCCTGAAACTCTCGGGCGGCGAGAAGCAGCGCGTGGCGATCGCCCGCGTGATCCTGAAGCGTGCGCGCATTCTGATATTCGACGAAGCGACCAGCGCGCTCGATTCGCATACGGAGCGGGAAATTCAGGCAAGCCTTCAGGCTGCCTCCGCCGATCGCACGGCCTTGGTGATCGCGCATCGGCTGTCGACGGTGGTCGATGCCGATGAAATCATCGTGCTCGATGCTGGCCGGATCGTCGAGCGCGGACGGCATGAGGCGCTGCTCTTGGCCGAAGGCGCCTACTGGTCGATGTGGAATCGCCAGCGGCAGCAGCGCACCGATCCCGGCCGCCTGATCGACGACGCCATCGAGGTCGTCTGATCACGGCGTTCCGCGAGTCACCCTTGCGCGGTCCGCTGCTTGACGCGCGCCATCTCGTCGCGTAAAAGCCGCGCCTCACTGCGGCGATCCGGCTCGCGGCAGGCTTGTCTATTACGCTAAAAGAGTATCGGTCATGGCGAGAAAGTGCGAAATCACTGGCAAGGGCGTGCAGAGCGGCAATAATGTCAGCCACGCCAATAACAAGACACGTCGCCGTTTCCTGCCGAATTTGCAGGTGACGTCGCTGCTGTCAGATACGCTGGGCTTCGCTGTTCGGCTGCGTCTGTCGGCCAACGCCATCCGCACGATCGAACATAATGGCGGCATCGACGCGTTCCTGATGTCCAAATCGGCCGCCAAACTGTCGGCCGAGGCGCGTCGCCTGAAGAAGCAGATCGAAAGCGCCGCCGAAAAGAAGGCCGCTCACCAAGCCGCCTGAACCGAATAATTCCTCCTCCTCGCAGCGGGGAGGGCGAGATACTTTAGGCTTAAGAACGTCGTCTTTCCCTCCCCTTGATGGGGAGGGTGGCGCGTCAGCGACGGGTGGGGTGGTGCCGCAGCCGCCGTTCGTTCAGATCCAGTCCGGCAGCTTAACTCTCGCGGCAACATTCCCCACCCGGCGCTCCGCGCCACCCTCCCCGCAAGGGGGAGGGAAAGGAAATTGCTGCTCCAAGCCTCTACGCCCATAGCACGCCAGACAGCAAAAACTTCCCCGCCAAGTCCTTGCATTGCCTAGCTCCGCAAGGCAGTATCCCGCGCAATGAAACGAAACCGCTTAGATCCTCCGGACTCGGTCCGGCGCGTCTGTGCGTGCGCAGGGGAAGAAAAGATGGCACTTTTAGCCGATCTCAAGAGCCTGAATAAATCCGAGCGCGGGGCGGTGATAGCCAGTTTTCTTGGCTGGACGCTGGATGCGTTCGATTTCTTCATCGTCGTGATGGTCCTTCCCAATATCGCGAAGGATTTCAATACCGCGATACCTGCGGTCGCAGAGGCGATCTTTTGGACTCTGGTCATGCGCCCGGTCGGGGCCTTTGTGTTCGGCTATATCGCCGACCGGTTTGGGCGTCGTCTCACCTTGATGATCGATATTCTGCTTTATTCGGCCGTCGAGCTTGCCTCTGCCTTTGCGCCTGACTTGACGACCTTTCTTATTCTGCGCGCCTTGTTCGGTCTCGCCATGGGTGGCGAATGGGGCGTCGGATCGTCGCTCGTTATGGAATCGATCCCGGCTCGACTGCGCGGCCCGATTTCGGGCTTTCTCCAAGAGGGCTACGCGATGGGCTATCTGCTCGCCGCATCGCTCTATTGGGCAGCTTATGATCTGGTCGGCTGGCGCGGCATGTTCGTGATCGGTGCGCTGCCTGCGTTGCTGGTCGTCTATATCCGCTCGGGCGTCAAGGAATCACCGGCCTGGGAGACGCGGGAGAAGGTCTCGACGGCCGATATGCTGCGCACGGTGGGCAAGAACTGGAAGATCGTGCTGTACATCGTCGTCATGATGTCCTGCTTCAATGCGTTCAGCCATGGGACGCAGGATCTCTATCCGACCTTCCTCAAGGTGCAGCACAAGCTTGATGTCTCGTCGGTCGCCATTCTGACCATCATCGCAAACCTGGGCGCGATCGTCGGCGGTCTTAGTTTCGGGGTGTTCTCTGAAAAGATCGGGCGTCGCCGTGCCATTGTGATCGCCGTCTTGCTGGCGCTCCCCATCATCCCGCTCTGGGCTTTTTCGACCAGCTTTATCGGACTGGCGGCCGGGGCGTTCCTGATGCAGATCGCGGTTCAAGGCGCGTGGGGGGTCATCCCCGTACATTTGAATGAACTATCACCGTCAGATGTCCGCGGTACGATACCGGGCTTCACCTATCAGCTTGGCAATGCGGTGATTTCGACACTGGCGCACTATCAGGCAGGCTTGGCGCTCAGCCGTGGCGGCGATTACGGCTTCGCACTCGCCGTCACGGCTGGTGTCGTCGCTGTCCTGGTCGCGCTGGTGGTCGGGTTCGGTTATGAGCGCAAGGGCGTCAAGATGGGCGAGGCCTGATCAGGGTCCGCTGAACGGCAGCGACCAGAGTACCAACGCCTCTTCTTCGCCGGGATTATGTTTGCCGATCCCGGCGTTGGAGATGTGGTGGAAGCTGAAACCGATCCGTTGCTCATCGGCGAAGCGGTAATCGATCTCGGCGCCGGAGCGAAACTCGATCGTCGAGCCCAGATTCTTGCCGTCGCCGCGTTCCCAGAGACCGACCGCCTCATTCGGCACCAGCACCCAGCTATCGCCGAGATAGATATTGAGCGCGAACCCGCCATAGCCGTAGAGGCCGCCATCGGTCGTGACTTCGCCACCGACGATCGGGGTCAGAACCCATAGCGGCGTGCCGAACCGATATTCGCCGCGAAACATGCCGGCCGTGTGGTTATGAAGTATATCGTAACCGCCGGCACCGACCTGCCACATGGCGCTGCTCGGACCGTCGAGGGAGATGCCATCGGCCTTTGCCCGGCCGGGAGCCGTCGCTGCTAAGCCTGCGCAGATTGCTACCGAAAGTGCCCGCCATCCCAGATGCGCCACGCTTCTTCTCCCCCTTTGGCCTTGGCCGCGGAGCTTAAGCGAGGCAGCGTGCTACCGCTAGCCAATAATGCTTAGCGCTGCGCGAGACGCTTCATCCGCTCGGTCGCTCCTATAAGCTGCGCGCGTGTCCCAGGCTCCATCGCTGAATGGCCGGCATCCGGCACGATTATATACTCGGCTTCCGGCCAGGCGCGGTGCAGATCATTCGCGGTGATGATCGGGCACACCGCATCATAGCGGCCTTGCACAATAATGGCGGGGATCTGCCGCAGCCGATCGATTTTGGTCAGCAACTCATTTTCCGGGAGGAAAATTTGGTTGACCATATAATGCGCTTCGATCCGGGCGAGACCCAGCGCCATGCGATCTTCGCTAAAGGCCGTGACCGTGTCGGCACTGGGCAGCAAGGTCGAGCAGGCGCCTTCATAACCGCTCCAGGCGCGCGCGGCCGGAAGATGGATCGCGGGATCCGGATCGCTCAGCCGCCGGTAATAGTTGGACAGGATATCGCCCCGCTCTGCGGGCGGCAGGAATTCACTGAAGCGCGCCCAAGGTTCCGGAAAAATCGTCCGGATACCGTGGAGAAACCAGTCGATTTCCCGCGCGCGCCCCAGAAAGATGCCGCGCAGCACAAACCCGGCGCAGCGCTCCGCATGTGCCTCGCCATAGGCCAGCGCCAGCGTCGAGCCCCACGAACCCCCGAACACCAGCCAACGCGGAATGCCAAGATGGTGGCGCAGCGCTTCGATATCATCGATCAAATGCCGCGTCGTGTTGGCCTCGATCAACCCTTTCGGTGTCGACCGGCCGGCCCCACGCTGATCGAACAGTACGATGCGGTAATGCGCCGGATCAAAAAATCGGCGATGCGCCGCGGTGGCACCAGATCCGGGACCGCCATGAAGGAATAAAGCGGGCATGCCAGCGGGATTGCCGCACTGCTCCCAATAGAGCGTGTGGGTGTCATCGACAACAAGCCGGCCGGACACATAGGGTTCGATAGACGGGTAGACTTCGCTGCGCATTGAGACGTGCTTCTGTCCTGACACAAAAAATTACTGTAAGTCACAGAACGCCGGCTGAACAGAGTTGTTCTATCGATGTAGCAGATGTGCAAAACATGACCGGCTCAGCCGCTGTAGTCTCCGCTCTGCTCACCATATGCGATATACGGATCGCGAATAAACAAACTGCCCCCAATTTGGGCCACCGACGCCGATTCTTTAGGGATTTCACTATCCTGCTACGGGCGTCGTTACCGGGAGATTTGGCTATGACTGTAAGAAACAGCGCCCACGCTTGGCGCGATGCGGCTTTGAGCGTTCTGCTGGCAAGCGTTGCCGTGCTGCCGGCGATGGCAGAGCCTGAACCGCAGCCCGCGGCGCAGATTGCAACGCTCGACCACGCGCTTCTGGAAACGATGCAGCACGCGCAGCAGCTCGGTTTCAAGGGACGCTATGCAAAGCTGCAGCCGATCGTGCAGCAGATCTATGACGTGCCGATGATGACCCAGATCGCGGTCGGGTCTGGCTGGGCAGAATTGACGCAAGAGCAGCAGCACGAACTCTCAGAGGCGTTCGGCAATTTCATCGCCGCCACCTACGCACAGCGCTTTGATGGCTATGCCGGTGAAAAATTCGTCGAGACCGGGACGCGGCCGATCGCCGGTGGCGTCATGGTCAATACGCAGCTCATCAAGGCGGATGGCGATCCGATCGAGCTCAATTATCTGACCCGTCAGATCGATGGCAAATGGCAGGTGGTCGACGTGTTCCTGACCGGGACGATCAGCGAGCTCGCCACGCGCCGTTCGGAATTTTCCGGCGTGTTCCGGACTGCCGGCTATCAGGGATTGCTGCAAACGCTTCAGCAGAAAGTCGCTCAGCTAGAGACGCCAGCGCATCTGAGCTAAGCCGCCTCGTAAGGACAAATTCCCTCTCTGCCCTTCAGGGCGGAGAGGGTTAGGGAGAGGGGGGCCGTTCCGACGCGAAATCTGCGCCGATATTCGAGCGTTGAGACCCCCCCTCACCCCGACCCTCTCCGCCCCGGTGGGCAGAGAGGGAGCAAAGCTTCAATTTCTCACACGCCCTTCGCGACCGCCTTGCCTTTAGGCGCCAGTGCCGGCTTGGCGGCCGGTGCCGGTTTCGTGTCAGGACGCGGCTTCACCCGTGCCTTGTCCATCTCGACATTGATTTCGAGGATCGACATTTCGCCGGATTTTTCGAGCTGAACCTTGATCATGTCGTCGCTGACATCGAGATATTTCGCGACGACGGCCAGGATTTCCTGCTGCAACATCGGCAGGAATTCCGGTGCAGACCGGCTTGCGCGTTCATGCGCCAGCACGATTTGCAGCCGTTCCTTGGCAACGGAGGCGGTTGGGGCTTTGCGACCCAGCAGGCGGTCCAGAATTCCGATCATCATGCCTTCCCGAACAGGCTGCGCAGCAAGCTTTTGCGTTCGCTCCTGACGAAGCGCATCTCGCGCTGCTCGCCGAGGAATCGGGCGACTGCGTCGTCGTAAGCGCGGCCCGCATTGGACTCGATGTCGAGAATCACCGGGTTGCCGGTGTTCGATGCCTTCAGCACGGCTTCGGATTCCGGGATCACACCGATCAGTGGCACCGACAGAATCTCCTGCACGTCGGAAATCGACAGCATTTCGCCGCGCGTCACCCGGTCGGGGGAATAGCGGGTCAGCAGCAGATATTCCTCAACCGGCGGCTCGTTGCGTTCGGCGCGGCGGGATTTCGAGGCCAGCATGCCGAGGATCCGATCGGAATCCCGCACGGAGGATACTTCGGGGTTGGTGACGATGACGGCGGCATCGGCGTGGTAGAGCGCGGTCAGCGCGCCATGTTCAATGCCGGCCGGGCTGTCGCAGACAATGTAGTCGAAGCTCTCGCGCAGCTCATCCATCACCCGCTCGACGCCTTCCTTCTTCAGCGCTTCTTTGTCCCGGGTCTGAGAGGTCGGAAAAATGTAAAGCTTCTCGACCCGCTTATCCTTGATCAGCGCCTGGTTGAGATTGGCATCACCATTGATCACGTTGATGAAGTCGAACACCACCCGGCGCTCGACGCCCATGATCAAGTCGAGGTTGCGCAGGCCGACATCGAAATCGATCACGACCGTCTTGTGGCCCCGCTGCGCCAGGCCCGTCGCGAAGGCGGCCGAACTGGTGGTCTTGCCGACGCCGCCCTTGCCCGACGTGATGGTGATGACCTTGGCCAAACAAGCCTCCTCGGGGAATAGGTAAAAAACTAATTATAGCGTGGCGCCTGTGCCCTAGCTACCACGGATATGCGACCTGACGACAAATTCATGACGGCCCGGATCAGGTCAGAGAGATCTCCAGCCGGTCCTCGACCAGGGCGATCTGCACCGATTGACCGCGAAACTGCGGCGCCACCGCCTCGCTGACCAGATAATGCCCGGCGATACAGACGAGTTCAGCCTCAAGCTTATCGACGAAGATCCGCGCTTCAATGTCGCCGCTGGCCCCAGCGATCGCCCGGCCGCGCAGCGCGCCATAGACATGGAGATGCCCGTCCGCGATCACTTCCGCGCCTGCGCTGACCGGGGCCAGTACGACCAGATCGCCGCCCCGCGCATAGATCTGCGTGCCGGAGCGGACCGGCTGCGTCACGATCTTGCTTCTGCCGGCGGGACCCGCCGCGACCGCAGCGGCGCTTGGGGGAGGCGCCATCGGCGGCTCCTGAGCCTGTGGCGCGGTTGCCGGCTGGGTGCGTCGGGCGCCAGACGCGGGAAAGGCCGCAAGATCCGCATTCATCGCGGCGCGCACTTGTGTGGCATTGCCGTTCTGGATACCGACGAGAATGAGATGCTGCCGTTTGAACAGGCTGCGCAGCCGTTGGAAGCCATCGACGGTCGCAAGACCGCTGCACTGCGTCAGATCGAGCACGACTGGTGCATTGGCAAAAAAGGTCGGGCTGCGCGCGACCGATTCGGCCAATTTGCCCTCAAAGGCCGGGTCGGTGGGGTCGTCAATCTGGACGACCATAACCGTGAACATTCCGCCCTGGACGAGATCGCTCATCGGGCCGTTTCTCTTAGTATCAGCATGGTCACGGCTTAGCGGACATTGGTCGCGGGTGCAACGGCGCCTTGCATCACCGAAAGCCCCACAGTCCGCGCTTTTGACCGCGCGCGATGCTTTCCGCGCCAGCATAATCATAGCTCTGCCCGGTATCGGCGAGCGCCAGCCCCTCCGATACCAGCCAGCCGCCCAAATCGACGCCATCGGCATCAAGACAGATGGCAAAGGCGACCACGATGCCCGGCTTGGGCGAGGGCACATGGCAGAAGATCTGCGCGCCGGGTTTCAGATGGGTCGCGAGGGCCCGCTGGGCCGCGGTAGCACAATCAGCACCGGCGCCGAGACCGCATCTTTCGTGCGATGGCGGTTCCTTGACGCCGAATAATTGCACCGGCACCTTGCCGATTTCGAGCGCCGCTGGTCCTGTTACCTTGCCGCTCCCGGAAAATTGTTTGGGTGCCGAGGGCAATGGCACGCGCGATGCGCCGAACGCGACTTCGGGCGAGACGTTCCGATCATGGGCGGTGCCGCCGGCCTCTTCCGGGATACTATGCTCCGGTACGACCTTCAGCGTGACCTCCGGCAAGGGTGCCGGCTCCGGCGGTGCAGGTGGCGTCACCGGCTCGACCGGGGTTGCCGCGGGAAGCGGTGCGGCGACTGGTGGTGGTAGAGAAAGCGTGACGGGGATCGGTTTCGGGGGCGGCACGGGCGCCGTCGCGCTCACGCCGAGCAGCGCCAGAACGGCGGCTGCAACAACAGCGCATAGGATCGGACGAATTCGCTGCTGCATAAAGCTGCCCTTTAACCGATTAATAGGTCGGAAACGATCGGGTCCGACACTAAAGTCCCTGATGGCGAAGCCCAACGCAAATGTGGTCCATGTCGGGAAATCCTGCGTAGACTCTTGCAAATGTGCCGCCATTGAACGACATGCTTAGGTCGGTCAGGCAAAACGGCCAATCTGGCTGTCTAATCATAAGGCAGGATGGTGATATGGGTTCGATGAGTCTGGTGCATTGGCTGATCCTTGCCGGGATCGTGGTGCTGCTGTTCGGCGCCGGACGGCTCTCAAATGTCATGGGCGAGTTCGCTAAGGGCATCAAGGCGTTCAAGGCCGGCATGCGCGAGGAGGATCCGCCGGTGACGCGTGTTGAAGCGCCGCCGCCGCCAATCACGCGGGCGGAAGCACCGCCGACCGTACCAGGCACCACTGTCGGAAGCGATGAGCGCGTCCGCTAATCGCTGTGCTGACGACTGCGCCTCGCCTGACACCGATCGTGGCTGCCTTGCCGGCGACGATCCCTTTTGTCGGTCCCGAAGCGCTCGAACGGCTGCGCGGCGTCGATATCGCTGTGCGGATCGGGGCGAATGAGAGCCTGTTCGGCCCATCGCCGCGCGCGGTTGAGGCAATTCGAAACGCCGCGTCATCGATCTGTCTTTATGGCGACCCAGAGGGCTATGCCCTCAGACGCGCAATCGCCGACCATCATGGCGTTGCGCTGGATGGGGTCGTGCTGGGTGCCGGCATTGACGAGTTGCTGGGACTTTTCGTGCGCGCCTATCAGGCCCCGGGCGAGATCGCGGTCATGTCCGAGGGCGGTTACCCGACCTTCGCGTTTCAGGTCAGCGGCCATGGCGGCCGGATCGAAACCGTCCCCTATCTCGCCATGCGCAATGACCCGCAGGCGCTGGTGGGTCGCGCCCGAGCGGTTGGGGCCAAGATCCTCTATCTCGCGAATCCCGACAACCCGACCGGATCCTGGCTGACCGCGACCGAGCAACTGGCGATGCTGGATCATCTGCCGCCGGATTGTCTGTTGATGCTCGACGAGGCCTATGCGGAATTCGCGCCGGCCGACGCGATCCCGGCAATCGATCCGGCCGATCCCCGGATCGTGCGCTTCCGCACCTTTTCAAAGGCGCACGGTATGGCGGGCATCCGGGTTGCCTATGCCTATGGCGCGCCGGAGACGATCTTGCCGATTGATCGGATCCGCAATCATTTCGGCGTCAACCGACTTGCCCAGTTGGCTGCCATCGCCGCGCTGGGTGATCAGGATCATGTCGCTTCGGTGGTCGCCGCCGTAGCGGACGGGCGGAGCGAGTATGGGCGACTTGCGGCATCGCTCGGGTTCGAAGCACTGCGCTCAGCGACCAATTTCGTCGCGATCGATGTCGGCACCGCCGACCGTGCCCGTGCCATTCTGGCGGCGCTGCTGCAAGACGAATCGGTCTTTATCCGTATGCCCGGCGTGGCGCCGCTCAATCGCTGCATTCGGGTGACCGTGGGACGCCCCGAGGATCGCGCGCGGTTCGCGGACTCATTGCAGCGAGTCGTCTCCCGCCTCTCTTGAGCGGCGTCAAACCCCTGCCCATATCTATGGCGTTCGAGAGTGCCGGCGCATGGGCGCGGTGCTGATCGAGGTGCGCTTCGGGCACCGAAAGGAGACGCTATGGATATCGAGAAATTTACTGACCGCTCCAAGGGATTTATTCAGGCGACGCAGGGTCTGGCGCTCCGCCGCTCGCATCAACGATTGATGCCGGAGCATCTACTGAAAGTGCTGCTCGAGGATGAGCAGGGTCTGGCGGCCAATCTCATTCGTGCGGCCGGCGGCAATCCGGAAACGGCCGAGGCTGCGGCGGATGCAGCGCTCGACAAGCTGCCGAAGATCGAGGGCAGCGGCGCCGGTCAAGCCTATCTCGGACCGGAATTGGCGCGCGTGCTGGATAATGCCGAGGAACAGGCCAACAAGGCGGGCGATCGGTTCGTCCCGGCCGAGCGGCTGCTGCTCGCTCTTGCGGTCAGTGCCGGGGCGGCCGGCGAGGCGTTCAAGAAGGCCGGCGTGACCGCGCAATCGCTGAACAAGGCGATCGAGGATGTCCGGCGCGGCCGGACCGCCGATTCGGCTGGCGCCGAGCAGAATTACGATGCGCTTAAGAAATATGCCCGCGATCTGACCGAGGCTGCGCGGAATCAGAAGCTCGATCCGGTGATCGGCCGTGACGAGGAGATTCGCCGCACGATTCAGGTGCTGTCACGCCGGACCAAGAATAACCCGGTGCTGATCGGCGAGCCTGGTGTCGGCAAGACCGCGATCGTCGAGGGTCTGGCGATCCGTATCGTCAATGGCGATGTCCCGGAGAGCCTGAAAGACAAGAAGCTGATGTCGCTCGATCTGGGTGCCATGGTTGCCGGCGCGAAATATCGCGGCGAGTTCGAAGAACGGCTGAAGGCGGTCTTGAGCGAGATTTCGACGGAGGCCGGCGGCATCATCCTGTTCATCGACGAGCTCCACACGCTGGTTGGCGCGGGCAAAGCTGATGGGGCGATGGATGCGTCCAACATGCTGAAGCCGGCACTGGCACGCGGTGAGCTGCATTGCGTCGGCGCCACCACGCTCGATGAGTATCGCAAGCATATCGAGAAGGATGCCGCTTTGGCACGCCGGTTCCAGCCGGTCTTTGTCGGCGAACCCAGCGTGCCCGACACGGTATCGATCCTGCGCGGCCTCAAAGAAAAATACGAGCTGCATCATGGCGTCCGCATCACCGATGCGGCGATCGTCGCGGCGGCCACCCTGTCGAATCGCTACATCACCGACCGGTTTCTGCCCGACAAGGCGATCGATCTGATCGACGAAGCAGCGGCGCGGCTGAAGATGGAGGTCGATTCCAAGCCGGAGGCCCTTGATGAGATCGATCGACGGGTGATCCAGCTCAAGATCGAGCGCGAGGCGCTGAAGCGCGAAACCGACGCGGGCTCAAAAGACCGCTTGGAGCGTCTATCAGGCGAACTCGCCGATCTGGAAGAGCAATCCGCTTCGATGAGCGCGGGTTGGCGCGCCGAGAAGGACAAGCTGGCCGGCGCGCAGAAGCTGAAGGAGCGACTCGACCACGCGCGGGCGCAACTCGAAACCGCACAGCGCAAAGGCGATTGGACCAAGGCCGGCGAGTTGACCTACGGGGTGATTCCGGAGCTGGAACAAAAAATCAAAGATGCGGAACAGCACGGCAGCGGCCAGATCGTTGAGCAGGCAGTCACCGAACAGCAGATCGCCGGCATTGTGTCGCGCTGGACCGGCATTCCTGTCGACAAGATGCTAACCGGCGAGCGCGAAAAGCTGCTGAAGATGGAATCGGCGCTGGAGGCGCGTGTGGTCGGTCAGAACGAGGCGGTGATTGCCGTATCGAACGCCGTGCGCCGCGCGCGGGCCGGATTGCAGGACCCGAACCGCCCGATCGGCTCGTTCCTGTTCCTGGGCCCGACGGGGGTTGGCAAGACGGAACTGACCAAAGCTCTGGCGGGATATCTCTTTGATGATGAACAGGCGCTGATCCGCATCGATATGTCCGAATATATGGAGAAGCACGCCGTCTCCCGCCTGATCGGCGCTCCGCCGGGCTATGTGGGCTATGACGAGGGCGGCGCCTTGACCGAAGCGGTCCGGCGCCGGCCCTATCAGGTGATCCTGTTCGACGAGGTCGAAAAGGCCCATCCCGATGTGTTCAACGTGCTGCTTCAGGTGCTGGATGATGGACGTCTGACCGATGGGCAGGGCCGCACGGTCGATTTCCGCAATACGCTGATCGTGCTCACCTCCAATCTCGGCTCCGATATCCTGGCCAATCAGGCGGAGGATGTGACGACCGAAGCCGTGCGACCTATGGTGATGGATGTCGTGCGCAAGGCGTTCCGGCCGGAATTCCTCAATCGACTGGATGAAATCCTGCTGTTCCGGCGCCTCAGTCGCAGCGATATGGCCGGGATCGTCGATATCCAGGTCGCCCGCTTGCGGCGGATGCTCGAAGAGCGGTCGCTGGTGCTGGATCTCACCCAAAGCGGCCGGGATTGGCTGGCGGCGGAGGGGTATGACCCGATGTATGGGGCCCGGCCGCTGAAGCGGGTGATCCAGCGCGAGCTGCAAAACCCGCTGGCCCAGAAAATCCTCGATGGATCGCTTCAAGATGGCGACATCGTGCGGGTCACCGGCGGCCGTCTCGGTCTGTCAATTGAGCGCGTCGAGGCGGTCGCCGCGTAGAGTTTTTCTCCCTCTCTGCCCCTTTGGGGCGGAGAGGGTCGGGGTGAGGGGGGGGATTCGACGTTTGCGTATCAGCGCAGATCTCGCGTCGGCACGTCCCCCCTCTCCCTAACCCTCTCCGCCCTAAAGGGCAGAGAGGGACAGTCCTTGCGATACGCCAACGCCGGCTAACTTCACACGCTCTATTTTATCCGACCGATCAGCCCTGAAAAACCTAGGTTTTTTCAGGCGAAATTCGGTCAAGCCCTGAGATGTGCATTCTTGCCCTGCGCTTGGAAGTCACTCTCGGGGCTTTACGCGGCGACGTTCCGAGGTCATATTCCGAACATCGAACGACGCGTTGATGCGTGGCGCTACGGTGGTTAACCCCGCCGGAGCGCATTCCGTTTCTCTCCATCACGGAGACGAAATGGTGACAAGCGCAAGAAACTTTGTTGACATCGATTTGGACGGGTCGTATAAGCCCGCCCTCGCCGCAGAGACGGTAGCAAACGATGAGAAATCGGATGCGCCATATAAGTAAAAGCGGCCCTGTTCTTTGACAAGTTGGTATGAGTATTGGAAGGGATATTTGGGCGGCGTGGTTGAGCGCTGCTCTATGTTTGAGTGTTATCTGAGAGATTGGGTAACGAGACTTTTGCGTGGGGTCGCTT
>Ga0116226_10000360_pt1 | contig 38528 bp, 34 predicted proteins | sample S1TSphfallax_FD_89692 | JGI IMG/M metagenome (GOLD analysis project Ga0116226, IMG submission 89692) | Host-associated microbial communities from peat moss isolated from Minnesota, USA - S1T2_Fa - Sphagnum fallax MG | ecosystem: Host-associated > Plants > Peat moss > Unclassified | place: USA... | reverse complement strand
CTTCGCGTCGAAGACGACCTTCACCATGCCCTCCGGCTCGCCCAGCGCGATCGCCTTGCCGTTGCCGATGAACGGGAAGCGGCCGACGCGCACCTCGTGCCCGGTCGATCTTGCCTTCGCCTCGGTGAGACCGACGGAGGCTACCTGCGGCCGGCAGTAGGTGCAGCCGGGGATGTTCGTCCAGTCGATCGGATGCGGGTGCAACCCTGCGATGGCCTCCACGCAGACGACGGCCTCATGGCTCGCCTTGTGCGCGAGCCAGGGCGGCCCGCACAGATCACCGATCGCGTAGACCCCCGGCTCGCCGGTGCGGCAATACTCGTCGATCACCACATGCGTCCGGTCGACCTTGATCGCGGTGCCTTCCAGCCCGATGCCCTCGACATTGCCGACGATGCCGACCGCCGAGATCACGCGATCGACGGTGATCTCCTGCGTCTTGCCGCTGGCCTCGATCGTCACGGTGACGCTGTCCGCCCCTTTCTTGACGCCCTTCACCGCAGCCGAGGTCAGGATTTTGATGCCCTGCTTCTCGAACGCCTTGCGGGCGAACGCCGAAATTTCCTCGTCCTCGACCGGCAGCACGCGGTCCATCACTTCGACGACGGTGACATCGGCACCCATGTTGCGGAAAAAGCTGGCGAACTCGATGCCGATCGCGCCCGAGCCGATCACCAGCAGCGTCTTCGGCATCAAAGTCGGGACCATCGCTTCCTTGTAAGACCAGATCAGCTTTCCGTCCGCCTCCATCCCCGGCAACTGCCGCGCCCGCGCGCCGGTCGCCAGGATGATGTGCTTTGCCGACAGCGTCGCGATGGGCTTGCCGTCCTTCTCGACGGCGACCGTGCCCCTGCCCGCGAGCTTCCCCGCGCCGTCGAACACGGTGACCTTGTTCTTCTTCAGCAGATGCCCGACGCCCGAAGAAAGCTGCTTGGCGACGCCGCGCGAGCGTTTGACCACTTTGGCGAGATCGAAGCGGATGTTGTCGGCGGCGAAGCCGAATTCATCGAGATGGTGCAGCAGGTGGTTGATCTCCGACGAGCGCAGCAGCGCCTTGGTCGGAATGCAGCCCCAGTTCAGGCAGATGCCGCCGAGATGCTCGCGCTCGACGACCACCGTCTTCATGCCAAGCTGCGCCGCCCGGATGGCCGCGACATAGCCGCCCGGTCCACCGCCGACGACGACGAGATCGAAAGTCTGATCGGCCATTCTTGACCCTTTCTTGCGTTAGGCCGCGAGCGCCGCCATCGCGGGCTCGTCGAGGCCGTAAGTCGTCCACCCCACCACCGGCTTGGCGCCAAGGCCGCGATAGAACGCGAACGAGGGCGCGTTCCAGTCCAGCACGGCCCACGCCATCCGACGGCACCCCTCCGCCACCGCGCGCCGGGCGAGATCACGGAAAACGGCCCGGCCGATCCCGCCGCCGCGATGCGCGGGCTGCACGTACACGTCCTCGACATACAGCGTGCGGGCACCGTTGAAGGTGCTGAAGGCGTAGTACCAGACAGCGCAGCCGATCGGCGCGCCTGCCTTCTCCACGATCAGCGCCGCAATCGCCGGATGAGGGCCGAACAGAGCGGCGGAAAAATCCGCCTCGCTCGCATGGACTTCGTGCAGCAGCTTCTCGTACTCGGCAAGCTCGCGGACGAACCGCAACACGAGCCCTGCGTCACCGGGCACCGCGTCGCGAAGTGAAAAGGATTGCGTCATGAAGACCGATCCGAAGGATGGCTTTGCACCCGCGCTGGCGGAGGCCAGGGACGGGGCGAGGCAGATGCTAGCCGTTCTCAGCTATGCAGAACCTTGAAAAGCACCGCCACGGTCGCGGCAAGATTGGTGCCCGCGATCCAGGTCAACACTGAGAGGCGCGTGTCCATGCTGGCAAGCCTGTTCTCGTATCCAGCCATCTCTTGCGCCGCCTTGTTCCGACCTCGTTCTTAGCACGGTTCGCGCAGTCAGAGCATCAAACTCAACGGGTCTTCCATCACCCGCTTGAACTCCGCCAGCCACTCAGCTCCCAGCGCGCCATCGACGATGCGGTGATCCACGCTCAGCGTGCAGGTCATCACGGTGGCCACCGCCAACGCGCCGTCCTTGACCACCGGCCGAAGCTGTCCGGCCGCTACGGCCAGGATGCCGGCCTGCGGCGGGTTGATGATCGCGGCGAAATTGGACACGCCGTACATGCCCATGTTCGAGATCGAGAAGCCGCCGCCCTGGAATTCGTCCGGCTTCAGTTTTCCGGTCTTGGCGCGCGCGGCCAGATCCTTCATCTCGTTGCTGATCGCGGCGAGCCCCTTCTGGTCGGCGCGGCGGACGATCGGCGTGATCAGCCCGTCGGGGATCGAGACGGCAACGGCGATGTCCACGTCGTCGTACAGCACGACGCCGTCATCGCTGTAGCTCGCGTTGACCTTCGGAATCCGCCGCAGCGTGATCGCGGCGGCCTTGATGATCAGGTCGTTGACCGAGAGCTTGAACGCGCCCGGCCCGTCCTTGGCGCTTTTCGCGTTCAGGTCGGCGCGCAGCTTCAGCAGCGCGTCGAGTTCGATATCGGTCGAGACGTAGAAATGCGGGACCGTCTGCTTGGCCTCGGTCAGCCGCCGCGCGATCACTTTGCGCATCGTCGAATGCGGCACCAGCGTGTGCGGCGCGGTGATCACCGGCGCCGGCGCCTTCGGTGCGGCCGGCGCCACGACCGGCGCGGGAGCGGGCACTGCCGCCGCCGGCGCGGAAACCGGAACGGGGGCCGCCGGCGCGGCCGGGCCGCGCGCCTGCGCCGCCTCGATATCGACCTTGACGATCCGCCCGTTCGGCCCGCTGCCCTTCAGCGAGGACAGGTCGATGCCGGCCTGCTGCGCCATCCGCTTGGCCAGTGGCGAGACGAAGATCCGCTCGCCCGACGCTGCGACGGGGGCGGCGTCATGACCGTTGCGTTGGGGCGCGGGAGCAGCAGCGGGCTCGGGCGCGGCCGGCGCGGCTGCGGCGGCGGGTTTGGCGCCACTCGGCACCGCCTCGCCCTTGTCCACAAGAATGGCAATCGGCTCGTTCACCTTCACCCCGGCGGTGCCGTCGCCGACCAGGATCTTGCCGAGCACGCCCTCGTCGACCGCCTCGACTTCCATCGTCGCCTTGTCGGTCTCGATTTCGGCGATCACGTCGCCGGACTTGATCGCGTCGCCCTCTTTCTTCAGCCAGCGCGCCAGCGTGCCCTCGGTCATCGTCGGGCTGAGCGCGGGCATCAGGATGTTGGTGGCCATCGTCCGTGTTTCCCCTCGCCTCGCCCGTCAGATCAGCTTCTTGACCGCGTTGACGATCCAGTCAGGCTGCGGCAGGCACAGTTTTTCCAGATTGGCGGCATAGGGCAGCGGCACGTCCAGCCCCGCCACGCGCGCCGGCGGCGCGTCCAGCCAATCGAAGCACTGCTCGACGATCTGCATGTTGATCTCGGCGCCGATGCCGGCGAACGGCCAGCCTTCCTCGACGGTGACGACGCGGCTGGTTTTCTTGACGCTGGCGACGATCGTCTCGGTATCCAGCGGCCGCAGACTGCGCAAGTTGATGACCTCGGCGGAAATCCCCTGCTCCGCCAGCGCCTCCGCCGCCTTCAGCGCGACGCCGACCATGATCGAAAACGCGACGATGGTGACATGCTCGCCTGCGCGCTCGATCTTCGCCTTGCCGATCGGAAGGATGAAATCCTCGGAGGTCGGAACGTCCGACGTGTGCCCGTAGAGAATTTCGTTTTCGAGGAAGATGACCGGGTTCGGGTCGCGGATCGCAGCCCGCAGAAGTCCCTTCGCGTCCGCCGCCGACCATGGCGCCACCACCTTCAGGCCGGGGCAATGCGCGTACCAACTGGCATAGCACTGGCTGTGCTGCGCCGCGACGCGGGAGGCGGCGCCGTTCGGTCCCCGGAACACGATCGGGCAGCCCATCTGCCCGCCCGACATGTACAGCGTCTTCGCCGCCGAATTGATGATCTGGTCGATCGCCTGCATCGCGAAGTTGAATGTCATGAACTCCACGATCGGCCGCAGCCCGTTCATCGCGGCACCGACGGCCATGCCGGTGAAGGCATGTTCGGTGATCGGGCTGTCGATCACGCGGCGCGGTCCGAACTCGTCGAGCAGTCCCTGGCTGATCTTGTACGCACCCTGATACTGCGCGACTTCCTCGCCGAGCAGGAACACGCGGTCGTCGGCGCGCATTTCCAGCGCCATCGCATCCCGCAGCGCCTCGCGCACCGTGTGCGGCGCCGTCGGTCCCCAATCCTTCTCGCCCGCAATCGCGGGAACCGCCGCCTGAGCCGGAGCGGGGGCCGGAGACGGCGCGGCCGGGGCCTTGGCGGCGGGCGCTGCCTGCACCACCGCGCCGCCGGGCGCTTCGCCGTTGCCGACGCTCTCGCCATTCACGCTCAGCACCGCGATCGGCGTGTTCACCGCGACACCTTCGGCGCCTTCCTCGACGAGGATTTTCGCGAGCTTCCCCTCGTCGACGGCTTCCACTTCCATCGTCGCCTTGTCGGTCTCGATCTCGGCGATGACGTCGCCCGAGCGCACCTCGTCGCCGACCTTCTTGAGCCAGCGCGCCAACTTGCCCTCGGTCATCGTCGGGCTCAGCGCCGGCATCAGGATTTGCGTGCTCATGCGATCAGCCCTCCACCAGCACGTCGGTCCACAGTTCCTTCGGGTCCGGCTCCGGGCTCGCCTGCGCGAAATCGGCGGCCTCCTGCACGATCCGCTTGATCTCGTCGTCGATCCGCTTGAACTCCGCTTCCTCGACGCCGAGCGCCTCCAGCTTGTGCCGCACCCCTTCGATGCAGTCGCGCTCGGTGCGCATCTTCTGCACTTCCTCGCGCGTGCGGTACTTGGCGGGGTCGGACATCGAGTGGCCGCGATAGCGGTAGGTCTTCACTTCCAGCAGATACGGCCCCTTGCCGGCGCGGCAATGCGCCACCGCCGCCTGTGCCGCCTCGCGCACCGCCATCACGTCCATGCCATCGACCTGCATCCCCGGGATGCCCCAGGGCGCGCCGTTCTTGGACAGGTCGTGCGAGGCGGACGCGCGCTCGACGCTGGTGCCCATGCCGTATTTGTTGTTCTCGATGACGTAGATCACCGGCAGATGCATCAGCGCCGCGAGGTTGAAGCTCTCGAACACCTGCCCCTGGTTCGAGGCGCCCTCGCCGAAATACGTCACCGACACGCGGTCGTTGCCGCGGTACCAGTTGGAGAAGGCGAGCCCGGTCCCGAGGCTCACCTGCGCGCCGACGATGCCGTGGCCGCCGAAGAAATTCTTCTCCTTGCTGAACATGTGCATGGAGCCGCCCTTGCCGTGCGAATAGCCGCCCGAGCGTCCGGTCAGTTCCGCCATCACGCCTTTCGGGTCCATGCCGGTCGCCAGCATGTGGCCGTGGTCGCGGTAGGAGGTAATGACCTCGTCGCCCTGCCCGAGCGCCATCTGGATGCCGACGACGACGGCTTCCTGGCCGATATACAGATGGCAGAAGCCGCCGATCAGGCCCATGCCGTAAAGCTGGCCGGCCTTTTCCTCGAACCTGCGGATCAGCAGCATGTCGTGCCAGGCGCGCATCAGGTCGTCGCGGCCTGGCGCCGCCGCCGGGGTTTCCTTCGGCTTGGCGCGCCGCCTCGTTTCCGCCGCTTGGGCCATGATGGGCCTCCCCCGCTTTCGCTGTGCCGGACGTACACCGGAACACCTACCCGCCCCAACGCGGCGCGGCAAGCGCAGGGCGGCGGAAAAGCGTTATTGTGCAATGCAATAGGGATGCTTAACCGGAATCCAGTTAAACGCTTGGCGGGCCGGGCCGGATGCGGACAGGCTGCATTAACCTATTGCCGCCGGGGCGCTCCCGCCGATGTTTTCTTGCGTGCCGTCAGGCAAAATAGCAGCGTCCTTGCCGCCGCGCAGACGCGCGCGTGTTACGGTCTCAGAACAGCCGCTGGCCCTTGTCGTACGGCACGATCACGTCGCGCGGGTCGGACAGGTTCAGCATCGCCCGCGCCCGCTCGTCCAGCGCATCCGCGTCGATCCGGCTATGCAGCCCCTCGATGCGGCGCTGCCACACCGCGACCTCCGCCTCCGCCCGCGCCTTGTCAGCCAACGCCTGCGCCAGTTCCTGCTGCCGCTCCGGCGAGGCATCGAGGCCGCGATCGCCTTGCGTCGCGCTCCACAGGAAATAGCCGACGAGCGCCAGAAACACGCACGGCGCCACCGCCGCCCGCAGCTTGCGCTTCACGAAACGCCCCAAGCTCATTCACACACCCGATCCGTCACGACTCGGCAAATGATACGCACATTCGCCGAGGTGAGCGTATCGCGGAAATGCTGCCGGGGCATCAACAACCCCGTGTTGCCCGAAGGCCGGCCCTACCGCTTCAGAATTCCCCGCCCGGCGAACTTCGCGGCGTGGCCGAGTTGCTGCTCGATGCGAATAAGCTGGTTGTATTTCGCCGTGCGGTCGCTGCGCGCCAGGCTGCCGGTCTTGATCTGCCCGCAGTTGGTGGCGACCGCGAGATCGGCGATCGTGCTGTCCTCGGTTTCGCCGGAACGGTGGCTCATCACCGCCGTGAAGCCGGCACGCTGCGCCGTCTCGACCGCTTCCAGCGTCTCGCTCAGCGTGCCGATCTGGTTGACCTTCACCAGGATCGAGTTGGCGCTGCCCAGCGCGATGCCGCGCTTCAACCGCTCGGTATTGGTGACGAACAGATCGTCGCCGACGAGTTGCAGCTTGCCGCCAAGGGTTTCGGTGAGCAACTTCCAACCGTCCCAGTCGTCCTCGGCGAGCCCGTCCTCGATCGAGATGATCGGATACCGCGCGGCGAGGTCCGCGTAGTAGGCAACCATGCCGGCGCTGTCGAGCGACTTGCCCTCGCCCTTCAACTCGTAGCGCCCGTCTTCGTAGAACTCCGTCGATGCGGGATCGAGTGCGAGAAAAATATCCTCGCCGGGTCGGTAGCCGGCCTTCTCGATCGAGCGGACGATGAATGCCAGCGCCTCGTCGGCCGATTTCAGGTTGGGGGCAAAGCCGCCTTCGTCGCCGACATTGGTGTTGTGGCCTGCGTCGCTCAATCCCTTCTTCAGCGCATGAAAGACTTCCGCGCCCATCCGCACCGCATCGGAGAGGCTGGCGGCGCCGGCCGGCTGGATCATGAATTCCTGCACGTCGATCGGATTGTCGGCGTGCTTGCCGCCGTTGATGATGTTCATCATCGGCACCGGCAGCGTGCGCGCGAACACGCCGCCGACATAGCGGTACAGCGGCACGCCCAGCTCCTCCGCCGAAGCCTTCGCGGTCGCCAGCGAGACTCCCAGAATCGCGTTGGCGCCGAGCCGCGCCTTGTTCGGCGTGCCGTCCAGGTCGATCAGCGCCTGGTCGAGATCGACCTGGTCGGTGGATTCCAGTCCCTTCACCGCGTCCAGGATCTCGCCCCCGGCGAAGGCGACCGCCTTCAGCACGCCCTTGCCGCCATAGCGCTTCTTGTCGCCGTCGCGCAGTTCCACCGCCTCGTGCGCGCCGGTGGAGGCGCCGGAGGGGACTGCCGCCCGGCCGATGGCGCCGCTTTCCAGCACCACGTCCACCTCAATGGTCGGGTTGCCACGGCTGTCCAGGATTTCGCGGGCGATGATGTCGGTGATGGCGCTCATCTGGGGTCTCCGTGCTGCGGTGCGCCGCCGGTGCTATCACCCGTGCCGATGCACGCCAAGAGCCGGGGGAAAACCGGTGGCGGGACCGGCCGCGCGCTCGGCAATGACGCATCCGGCCCGTGGCCAAAGCTCGCCTTGTTGCCGGTATCCAGAAAACTCTCGCAAGGCATCCCCTCGGCCAGCAGCACGTCGTGCGCATCCAGTTCGACATGCAGGTAGGTCACGCGCGGAACGCGGCGCTGTGCGACGCTGCGGCCGTTGATCAGATACCGCACCGGGATCAGCACGCCGCCGACCAGCACGGCATGATCGGGCGACAGCAGCAGGTCGCGGCGGGGCCGGCCGGGGGCCAGCGCGTGCGCCTGCACGCACACCGGCGCCACGTCCCATGGCCGGGCATGTGCCGCCACCTCCAGCGTCCGCCGCCCGACCCAGGTCACGCGCCGCAACCGGCCCGACATCTGCCCCGGCACGAGGTCCCCGGTGCGGATGTCCTCCACCGGCACCTCGCCGGCATCGGTCAGGACGCGGGTGCCGAGCGCGAAGCACGGCAGCGTGCCGTTGAAGCTGCCGTTCGGCGCGAACGCCAGATAGCTGCCCGGCGTCTGCGACGTCGCCGAAATCACCCCGAACTGGCCGGCGACGCTCTGCCGGGCTTGCAGCGCGGCGATCAGCCCCGACAGCGACAGCGAGGAAATGAACATCGACTGGGCGTTGAACGCGAGCACGTTGTAGGTCGTCGATTGCGCGAACGAGGCGACGCCGCTGCCGCTCGCCTGGGTGACGACGATCTGGTTGGCGGCGTCATTGACGGCGGCGATCGTGTAACTGGTCGCGGTGCCGCTCGACGACAGCAACGATGGCGTGTCGAGCACCTGCGTCAGCAGGTCGATCACCGTGCCGTCGGCCGTCTGCGCGAAGGACACCAGGGCGACGCCGACCATCTGGCTCGCCCCGAACGACATGCCGACCAGCCCGTCGAGTTGTCCCGCCGCAACCACCATTTTCGGCTTCCCGCGAAGGCGCGCGCGGGCGCGGCGTCGCCGGGGGAAGTGTGACGGGCAGACGGTAACGCATCGTTTACGCGGCGTTGGCGCCCCGGGAGAAACGTCAGGAGAAACCGATGAACCCCGGCATGTCGCTTATCGGTGGCGCCGCGCGCAGGCGGGCGAGGTCGGGAAGCGGCCGCGCGGTCGACGGATTTTCCGCGACGATCCGCTCCAGTGCCTGCGCGACGCCGAGCACGAACGCGTCGCCGCCGCGCGGCCCCACGATCTGCAACCCGAACGGCATCCCCGCCGCGTCGCGCCCGACCGGCAGGCAGACGGCGGGATGCCCCGCCAGCGTCACCGCATAGGCCAGCGCCAGCCAATGGAAATAGCTTTGCGTCGCCACCCCGTCGATCTCGCGCGGGAACAGTTCCGACCACGGGCGCGGGCTGATGCTGATCGCGGGTGTCAGGATCACGTCGTAATCGCCGAAGAACGCCTGCCAGCGCCGGTACAGCTGGGTCTGCGCCGTCGTCGCCCGCGCCACGTCCATCGCCGAGTAGGCCCGCCCGTCCGCGACGTTGCCCCGCACGTTCGGGCCGACCTTGTCGGGATGCAGCCGGACCTTTTCCTCGTGCGCGGCCAGGAACCCGACCGCGCGCAACACCGCGAACGCATCGTCCGCCCCCGCGCAATCGGGCGTCGCCTCCTCGGCGCGGGCGAACGCGCTCGTGAAGGTCGCGATCTTCTCGGCAAACGCCGCCCGCACGATCCGCTCGGTCGGCGCGAAACCGAAATCGGGTGTGATGGCCACCCGCAGCCGCGACAGGTCGATCTCCGGCAGCGGCGAGAAATCCTCGGGCCGGCGCACCTGCCTGCCGTGGATGGTCGTCGCCAGCGGATCGCGCGAATCGTCTGAGGCCATCACCGACAGCATCAGCGCCACGTCGCCGACCGTGCGCGCCATCGGCCCGTTGACCGCCAGCGGCGACCAGCCGAACCCGCGCATTTCCGTTGCCACCAGCCCCGGCGTCGGCCGGAACCCGGTGATGCCGCAGAACGCGGCGGGGTTGCGCAGGCTGCCACCCATATCGCTGCCGCTGGCGAGCGGGACCATCCCGGTCGCCAGCGCCACCGCCGAGCCGCCGGAGGACCCGGCGGCCGAGCGCGACGGGTCGAACGGGTTGCCGGTCGCGCCATAGACGGCGTTGCGGGTGTTCGCGCCGGCGCCGAACTCCGGCGTGTTGGTCTTGCCGACCACGATCGCGCCGGCCGCGCGCACGCAGACGACGGTGCGGTCGTCGGTCGCCGGCACATTGTCGGCGAACAGCGGGCTGCCGAACGTGGTGCGCAGCCCCGCCGTGTTCTCCAGATCCTTGATGCCCACCGGCAGCCCGTGCAGCGCGCCCAGCGCATCGCCGTGCATCACCGCCTGCTCGGCGGCCCTCGCGGTGGCGCGCGCGCGGTCGAAATCCCGCGCCACCATCGCGTTGACCGCGTGGTCCACCGCCTCGATGCGGCCGATGCAGCTTTCCAGCAGCTCGACAGGCGAAAGCTTCTTCGCGCCGATCAGGGCGCGGGCGGCGCGGGCGGTCAGGTCGCAGGCGTCGGTCATCGCGGGGCGCTCCGTTCATCGGCGGGTTTCTCTACCCTCTCATGGCGCCTCGGCACGGCGCCAGCCCCGCCGGCGGCACGAAAATATCGCAGCCGGACATGACATAATATGTTCATTGCAATGACTCTGCCGCTCGTGGCGAACATGCTCCCAGGACAACGGCAGAATATCCAGCGCGCCGGCAATGTCGGCGGCGCCTGGAACGCAAAGCGTTTCAAATGTTTGGCAACCGGGAAAGGAAACTCCGATGCGGTTATTCACGGTTCGGGCGGCGGCGATGTCGCTGTTCGCCCTCGGCATGGCCGGGCCGGTCCATGCCGAGCCGGCACCTCCGGCCGGCGCCGGCGTCGGCTATTCGCCCGGCCGCGACTATGACGTTCTGAGCTGGGCGACGTTCATCACCGCCGTCACGCCCGCGCCGGCCCCTGCCCCGGCGGGCACCGTGACGTTCCAGACGTGGGCGACGGACGCCGAAACCTTCCAGGCGCCGGGCGTTCCGGTCTGGCCAGGAACGCCCTCCACGGCGGGACATCCGGTCGCGACATTGCAGGAACACCTGTCCCATCCCTTCCAGCCCAGCCAGCTTGGGCGCGCGCGGGCGCACCTGCCGCAGGTCCAACTGGAGCAAGGCGGCGGCGAACTGCCGCCCTGCGGCCCGCCCGGCGACGCGGCGGCGGGCAATTTCCCGACACCTGCCACCAAAACGGCGAACTGCTACGCCGAGGAAGTGACGCGCAACCAGGCCTCGTTCCAGTACATCGTCAGCCAGAACCTGTATTCCACGGCCGGCCTGAAGGCGGCCTTCAGCGCGACCACGCCGATCGCGTTTCCGACAGATTCGCTGGAGGTCAAGACAGACTGGATTCCCGTCCACACGGTCGCGGTCTGGCTCACCAGAAACCAGGGCGCAAGCCAGGTCGTCATCAGCGATGACTTCGTGAAGAAGAACTATTTCCTGACCCAGCAGGACGGCCTCGACTATGCGCTGGTCTCCATGCATATCAGCTCGAAACTTCTGCCGAACTGGCTGTGGGCGACGTTCGAGCATCGGCTCAATCCGGGCCGTTGCGATACGATGGGCTGCTATGACCAGTTTGGCACGACGAAGGCGCTCGCCAGCGTTCCGCCGCGCAAGACCGCCAACACGACCTATCCGACCTGCGTAAAATCCCCCGAGCTCGCCGCCCTGTTCGGCAGGGCGGGCCTCGCCCCGGTGTGGATCAATTATTGTCTCAAGGAAACGCAGATCGACTATCTCTCGACCCAGCCTTCCACGAAGGGCCGTCCGGTGCTCGGCGGTGACAGCTTCACCGAGCGTGTGGCAGCCGATGTGCCGATCCCGCAATCGTCCTGCATCACCTGCCACAAATATGCGAGTTTCGGCGCGCAAGGCTGTGTCAGCGGCACCAATCCGGGCATCAGCAATCCGGCGCCGATCGGCACCGCCGCGGCGCAGAGCGGACAGAAGGACTATGACTTCGTCTGGGGCCTGATCACCATGACCAACAGCGTGTGCAACTGACAGCGCGGCGCGACTGACAGCGCGGACCCGGGCGCAATCCCGGGTCCCCGTTTCGCAACGGCGTTCGCTCAAACTGGCCGCGCGACCAGGGAAATATCAACTGGCCGTCCAGTTTCCAAAGCCCGCACGCAGGCAATCGCGGTCGCCGTCGCGGCGTAGCCGTCCCACGCATCGGCACCTTCGTAGCGCCCGCCGGCGATGCCGCGAACCCAGGATTGCAACTCCAGCCGATACGCCTCGGCGAAGCGCGGCCGCCAGTCCGTGGCGAACCCGGTGGCCTCCGCCCCGTCGTGCCGCAGCACGTTGCCGAACACCGGCGCCAATGTGACCGTGCCGCGCTCGCACACCAGCTCGCCGCGCACGTCGTAGCCATAGCGGGCGTTGATGAAGACCTCGATGCTGACCAGCGCGCCGCCCGCGCTCTCCAGCGTCAGCAGGATCGGGTCGGCCGGCCGCGCCGTGCGCGACCGCGTCACCGTCGCCCGCACGAACTCGCGGCCGAGCAGCCAGCGCGCGATGTCGATCTCATGCACCGCCGAGTTGGCGATCGCCATGAACGGCTCGAACGCATAGGCCGGCGCGACGTTGCGATGCACGCAATGCAGCAGCAGCGCCGCGCCGAGCGTGCCGCCGTCCAGCGTCGCTTTCATCGCGACGTAGGCGGGGTCGAACCGGCGCATGAAGCCGACCTGCACGAGCGTCCTGCCGGTCGCCGCCTCGGCCGCGACGATGGCGAGGCATTCCTCCACCGTGACCGCCAGCGGCTTTTCGCACAGCACCGGCTTGCCGGCGGCCAGGCACGCCAGCACGAGTGCCGCGTGGGTCGCGTCCGGCGCCGCGACGATCACCGCGTCCACCGCCGGATCGGCGATCACGGCAAGCCCGTCGGCGAGCACGCGGGCGCCGCTGCCCGCCGCCGCCGCCTCGGCGCGCACTTCGGAAATGTCGGAGATCGCCGCCAGATGCGCGCCGGAGACCTGCCCCGCGACGATCCGCGCATGGTCCGCGCCCATGATCCCGGCGCCGATGATGCCGATACCCAAACTCATTGCCGCTCCCCCCCGTGCTTTCTCCCGGCAATGCCACAATCGGGCGTTGCGCGACATCGTTGACCTCGGCGCTTTCCGACGGTACTGTGAAACTGTGAAAAACATAACTGTTTCCGTGGACGACATCACCTACCGCCGTGCCCGAATTGCGGCAGCGGCGCGGGACAGCTCGGTCTCCGCTCTGGTGCGCGACTTCCTTAACAGCCTCGACGCCGGTGACTCCGAGGCGGAGCGGCTGCGGCGGGAGGAGCGTGCATTGCGCGACCGCATCGACCAATTCAGCGCCGCCGACCGCCTGCCTCGCGACGAGGCGCACGCCCGCGGTGCGTGAGCGGCCGTGCCACACTTCCTTGATACCAACATTCTCCTCTACTCGATTTCGCGCGATCCGGCTGAAGCCGATAAGCGAAATCGCGCCCGCGACCTGCTCGATCGCGAGGACGGCGCGCTTTCAGTGCAGGTGCTCCAGGAATTCTACGTCCAGGCCACCCGCACCAGCCGCTCCGATCCGCTGCCGCACAGCATCGCAGCCGGTCTGATCCGCACCTGGACCCGCTTTCCGGTCCAGGAAACCACGCTCGCGCTCGTCGGCGCGGCGCTGGAGATCAAGGCACAGGCGGGACTGTCCTACTGGGACAGCGCCATTGTCGCGGCGGCTAGGGCGCTGGGATGCGACGTGCTTTTTTCGGAAGACATGAACCACGGCCAGGTCATCGGCGGCGTCAAAATCAGCAACCCGTTCCGATAGGCGCGCTAGCGCACCGGCAGATGTTGCGGAATACGTCCTGTTAGGCCATGAATATAATCGCACTCGCGCAAAAATGACGCTTCTTGCGACAGCCGTGGTCCCGCGCCGCCAGCGGGGGGAGAAAAATACGATGTTCCGCCGTCTGAACCTGTTCGCGGGCTGGGTTTCGCGTGCGGCGTCCGGCCCCGCTCGTCGCGTCATGCTCGTTTCGGCTTGCCTCCTCGCGGCTCTTTTCGCAGCCTGCCCCCGCGCCGAGGCCCAGACTGCCAGCGCCAGCTATACATGCGGTACCACAAGCAACGACGGTCCAACCATTCAGGCCGACATCGCCTCCGTCGCCGCCCAGGGCGGCGGCATCGTCAATCTGTCCGGCATCTGCCTCGTCAGCCAGCCGATCATGTTCCAGAGCGGGGCATCACCTTACGCCAATGTCTGGCTCAAGGGGGCCGGCGTCGGCGGCACGATCCTGCGTCGCCTCGATGCCTCGGGCAATCCGGCGTTCGTGCTGAGCGCGTACATGCTGCAAGCCGCCATCGGCGTGCCAGCGGGCCTGCCGGCCGGCTCGACGGCGCTCACCGCCGCGACCAATCAGAACATCCGCATCAGCGACCTGACGATCGACCCGGGATTTCTGTTCGTCACCAACGCTAGTGTCCCCGCGACCGCCACCGGCGCCTTTGTCATCGCGCTGCCGAACGCCGACTTCGCCACGACGGTGCAGCCCAACTCCGGGTTCGCAGCCGGGATCGGCCAGTGTGCGCCCTGTGCGCAGGTCGGCGTGTTCGATCTGTCGCAGGCCGGCTCTCCCGGTTCAGCGCTCAATCCCGGCAGCGTCGCGCCCGCCATCACGCTGCCGGCCGGTGGCAACGTGGTCTCCGTGTCCACCGACGGGCAAAACACCTATGTCCAGCTTGGCCTTTCGATCAGCAACTGCGCGTCGCCCAACGCCCCCGTCGCCTGCTGCCCACCGGGCGCCAGCCTGTCGAGCCCAGGCACGCTGAACGGCACCGCGAGCGCCTGTTATTGCGCGCAGACGACGGACAACCAGATCCAGCCTTGCTACGCCTCGCCGATCAATTCCGGCATCGCCGCCGGCGACACGCTGGCGATCTTCGCGTTCGGCGGTGTCGTCGATCTCGAATATGTCGATGGCATCGCCATCAACAACGTGGACATGGTCAACGGCGCCGCGTTGCTGCTGGAAAACGACGCGAATTTCGTCGTCGCAAACAGCACATTCGCGACCAACGACGACCTCGCCACGTTCAATTGCGACGGCGGCCTGTTCATCGGGAACAACGGCCCGCTGGGCAATGTCGACGGCCTGGTCGTCAACAACGTATTCGTCAACAGCACGATGGAGATCGATTCCGACAACACCGTCGTGTCCGGCAACAACGTCGATGGCACGACCTGCGGCGGCATCAACGGCAGCATCGGGCAATACGACGTGTTCCAGGGCAACACCGTCCACGATTCGCTGCAATCGACGAACTATCAGGGTGCGCCGATCTATTTCAATCACGACGTCCTGGTCAATCCGGCGATCCAGCTATGGAACGACAACGCGACCATCATCGAGAACGTCGCGTATAACAATGGCGGCTCCGGCCTCCAGGTCGGCGGCGCCAACGGTGTCGTCGCCCGCAACATAACGTACGACAACGGCCAATCGCCCTATTGCAACGCCGGCCTCGGGTGCAGCGGGATCGTCGTGCAGGGCAACGGCGGCGAATATGCCAGCCAGATCAGCGTGGCCGATAACCTGTCGTGCAACACCGCCGGCGGCACCTTGGTCCCGTCGCAGCCGGACTGCATTCCTGGACCCGGCTCGCAGCTTTTCGCGCTCGATATCAGCTCGGACGTCGCTTCCGTCAGCGTGTCCCCGGACAATCTGTTTTACCCGGCAACGATCGGCAACCTCAATGGCATCGCGATTTCCAATGTCGCAGCACTTCCGGAGGCGACGATCTCGGCGACGCCCTGCACGCTCGGCCCATCCGGGACCTGCACCACAACCATCACCTGGCAGAGCCAGAACGTGAACGGCACCTATGTCTATGTCAGCAACTCGTCAAATCCGTCCTTCGTCCAGGAATTCGCCAGCGCCGGCGGCGGGCGGGCATTTTCGCAGTCCGCGTCCTGGATACAGAACCACATTTACGTCTTTACGCTCGTCAGCGACCTCGGAATCACGCTCGCCAGCGTAACGCTGCAACCGACCAATTTCAGCCAATGAACGACGCGACCGACGCATATCGGTGAAGCCGCGTTAATCGGTTCCACACCGCCGGGCGGCACAGTGATCGGCAGCGTCATGACTGCCGAAAGACCGCAAACCAGCCATGGAAACGTCAACGACGAGCCGGAGCGAAACCCGGGCCGCCCAGAACACCATCTCGTTGGCTCGGGCTCTGCCCGCCACCTTGCTGATTGCGGCGCTCGCGCTGCCGGCCGCGCGTGCCGCGCCGCCCCCGACCAGCGTGGCGCCGCCCAAGGGCATCAATCTCGGCAGCACCAGCTTCTACGACGGGTTCGGCCGCACCGACGAAGGCTTCACCTGGCTGCAATACGGCCGGATCGAGGAACTGGATAAAATCTCCGGCCCGACCGGCGCCGACAATCCGCTGTTCAAGGGCACCCACATTCAGGCCCTGGTCGAGCAGACGCAAATATCTTACGCCAGCAACTGGCACCCGTTCGGCGGCGACGCGGTCGGCATCGCGGCGCTGTTTCCGCTGGTCGATTTCAGCTCGCACTTCGCGTCCGACAGCCCGGTCAAGCTCGCCAACAACGGCTTCGGCCCCGGCGACCTCAATATCGGGCCGTTCTATCAATCGAAATACTACATGCAGGACGGCCGCCCCGTGTTTGCATGGCGCACGCAATGGAGCGCCTACGTCCCGACCGGATCGGTCGATACCAGCAAAAGCATCAACCAGGGCTCCGGCTTCTGGGCGTTCACGCCCTACGTCGCGTTCACCTGGGTACCGATCCCCAACTTCGAAGTCAGCAGCCGCATCAACTACCAGTACAACTTCCAGACCTCGACGCTGCAAAGCCCGCCGCCGATCCCCGGCTTCGTCTACCACAACGGCCAGGCGGGCCAGCTTTTGTATGGCAATTACGATGCCTCCTATACGGTCCTGCCGAATTTCGACCTCGGGTTCAACGGCTACGCGCTGATGCAACTGACGCCGAACCAGACGAACGGCGTGGACGTGCCGCACTCACTGGAAACGGAAATCTCGCTCGGGCCAGGCGTGCGGTACGTGTTCAACCCGTCCAACGTGCTGCACGTCAATCTCTACCTCCCGGTCATGGATCGGAACGCCACCAGCGGAACCCAGGTGACGTTCCAATACATCCATCGGTTCTGACGCCGAGCCGAAGCACGCCCGGAACGGCGAGCCGCCTCAATACCCCATCGCCACCCCATCCTTGCGCGGGTCCGACGCGCCGATCAGCACGCCGCGCGCGCGGTCGATCTGGATCGCCTGGCCGCCGCCATGCGGCAGGGGAAGGCGCTTGATGCTGTGGCCGAGCCGGGCCAGCCCGTCGACCACGGCCAGCGGCACGCCGCGCTCGACCTCGGTCATGCCCGCCAGACTCATCACGCGCGGCAGGTCGATCGCCTCCTGCACATCCAGCCCGTAGTCGATGTGGTTGGTCAGGAACAGCGTCTGCCCCATGGGCTGGAAGTGCCCGCCCATCACGCCGTAGCTCAGCACCGCCTCGCCGTCCTTGGTCATCATGCCGGGAATGATCGTGTGCATCGGCCGCTTGCGGGGCGCGATGCAGTTCGGGTGGCCGCGCTGCAAGCGGAAGCTCTGCCCGCGATTTTGCAGCATGACGCCCGACTTCGCCGCGAAAATGCCCGAGCCGAACGAGGAGAACAGCGAGTTGATCAGGCTGCACGCATTGCCGTTCCGGTCGACGACGGAGAGGTAAACCGTGTCGCGATGCACCGGAAGTTCCGCCTCGCCGGCCGGCGGCAGCGCGCGCATCACCCGGTCGTCGCGGATCAGCCCGCGCAGCGCGGCCAGATAGGCGGGGGCGGTCAGCCGCGCCACCGGCACCTCGGTCTGCAACGGGTCCGCCAGGAAGGCGTCGCGGTCGCGATACACCAGCCGCGCCGCCTCCAAATGCCGATGGTAGCGGGCGACGCTCACCGGCCCCTCCGGCACCGGCGACCAGCCTTCCAGGATGCCCAGCAGCATCAGCACCAGAAGGCCGGACCCGTTCGGCGGGCATTGCCAGATCTCATTCCCGCGCCACGCGGCGTGGATGGGCTCGACGAAATGCGCGGCGGTGCGGGCGTTGGCGAAATCGGCCTCGGTGTGCAGCCCGCCACGGGCGCGCAGGGTCGCCACCATGTCGGCGGCGACCTCGCCCTCGTAGAACGCGCGCGCACCGTCCCGCGCGATCTTCCGCAGCGTGGCCGCCAAGGCCGGCTGGGTGAACCGGTCACCCACCGAAGGCGCTTTCCCGCCGGGCAGGTAGGCGTCGGCGCCCGTCGTGCGCAGCTTCTCCGCCGCCTCCCCCCAGTCGGCGGCGACGCGCGGATGCACCGGAATCCCGTCTTCCGCATAGCGGATCGCCGGTTGCAGCAGCTCGTCCAGCCCTTTCGTGCCATGCGCCGCCAGCAGCGTCTCCCACGCCGAGATCGCGCCCGGCACCGTCACGCTGTGCGGCGACGTGGCGACCAGTTCGGTGATCCCCTGCGCCTCGAACCAGTCGATCGTCGCCCCCGCTGGCGCCTGCCCGGACCCGTTCAGCGCCACCACCTTCTTCTGCCCGGCCGGGGCATAGAGGCAGAAGCAGTCGCCGCCGATCCCGGTCGATTGCGGCTCGATCACTCCCAGCACGGCGACGGCGGCGATGGCGGCGTCGAGCGCGTTGCCGCCCGCCCGCAGCACGTCCAGCGCCGCGAGCGTCGCCTGCGGCATCGAGGTCGCCGCCATGCCGTTGGCAGCGAACGCGGGGCCCCGCCCCGGCAGATGGAAGTCGCGCATTCTCAGCCCCCCGGCGTGCGGCCCCCCATTGGCAACCGCCCCGCTTCGCGGGATACACCAAGCCGCAGCGGAGGCACAGACGGTGGCCACGATCGAGGATTTCGAGCTGCTGGACATTCGCGTCGGCCGGATCGTGGACGCCAAGGCGTTCCCGGAGGCCAGGAAGCCGGCGTTCAAGCTGTGGATCGACTTCGGCGCGCCGCTGGGGACCAGGCAATCCTCGGCGCAGATCACCGTCCACTACCATCTGGACCAGTTGATCGGCCGCCAGGTACTGGCCGTCGTTAACTTCCCGCCGCGCAAGATCGGGCCGTTCGTCAGCGAGGTGCTCACCTTGGGGGTGCCGGACGAGGACGGGGCGGTGGTGCTGCTGAAGCCTGACTTCCAGGTGCCGAACGGGGGACGGATGTACTGATGGCGACGCATTATTACACGGTGACCTGGGACCAGTTGCACCGCGACGCCCGCGCGCTGGCGTGGCGGCTGATGGCGCTGCGCCCGCTGAAGGGAATCGTCGCCGTCACGCGCGGCGGATTGATTCCGGCGGCGATCATCGCCCGCGAACTGGATGTGCGCCTGATCGAAAGCGTGTCGATCGTCACCTATGACGAGGAAGATCGGGGCAAGCCGCAGGTCACGAAGCCCCCGGCGGCGGCCGGCGACGGTACGGGCTTCCTGATCGTCGACGATCTGGTCGATACCGGCACCACCGGGCGCGTGGTGCGCGGCCTGCTGCCCAAGGCGCATTTCGCCTGCGTCTACGCCAAGCCCGCCGGCAAGGACATCGTCGACAGCTTCGTCACCGAGGTTTCGCAGGACACCTGGATCATGTTCCCGTGGGACACCGAGCCTCAGTTCGCGGTGCCCTTAGCGAAACGATCCCAGCCGGAATAGCCCGACGGACCGCTGATTTCCGCGCCCCTTGGCCCGGGGCGCCGCACGTAGTATCCAGGGATCACAACCGGCGTGATCACGCGCCGGACAAGCACCTGCTGTCCCAGGAGGAAACCATGCGCCCCACGCGCCGCGCCGCTATCGTTACGATCGCGTTGTCAGTTCTTTCGCTGCCGGCGCTCGCCGCCGACCCGATCAAGGTCGGTCTGAGCGGCCCGTTCACCGGCGGCTCCGCCTCGATGGGCGTCTCGATGCGTGACGGCGTCAGGCTCGCGGTCGCCGAGATCAACAAGGCCGGCGGCGTGCTCGGCCGCCCGATCGTGCTGGTCGAGCGTGACGATCAGGCGAAAAACGAAATCGGCGTGCAGGTCACGCAGGAACTGATCAACAAGGAACAGGTCGTCGCCACGCTCGGCTACATCAACACCGGCGTCGCGCTCGCCAGCCAGCGTTTCTACGAGGAAGCGGAAATCCCCGTCATCAACAACGTCGCCACCGGGTCGGTGATCACGCAGCAATTCAAGGCTCCTGACCACGAACACAACTTCGTCTTCCGCACTTCCGCCAACGACAAGATCCAATCTAGCATGATCGCCAACGAGGCGGTGACGCGCCAGGGCTTCAAGGCCCCCGCGATCCTTGCCGACAGCACCAACTACGGCCAGCTCGGCCGGCAGGATCTTGAGGCGGCGCTCGCGAAACTCGGCGTCAAGCCGGTCGCCGAGGAGAAATTCAACATCGGCGACACCGACATGACCTCGCAGTTGCTGCGCGCGAAGCAGGCCGGGGCGGACGTGATCCTGACCTACGGGATCGGGCCGGAACTGGCGCAGATCGCCAACGGCATGGCCAAGCTCGGCTGGAAGCTGCCGATCATCGGCAGTTGGACGCTGTCGATGTCCACTTTCATCGACAATGCCGGCCCGAACGGCGACGGCGCGCTGATGCCGCAGACCTTCATCCAGTTGCCGAACACGCCCAAGCGCAAGGCGTTCATCGAGGCATACCAGGCGGCCTACAAGATCGATCGCATCCCCAGCCCGGTCTCCGCCGCGCAAGGCTATGACAGCATGTTGCTGCTCGCCGCCGCGATCACCCAGGCCGGCGACACCGACGGCAACGACATCCGCAACGCGCTGGAGAATCTGAAGACCAAGGTGGACGGCGTCGTGACCGTCTACGACCATCCGTTCTCGGCCACGGATCATGAGGCGATCAGCAGCAACATTCCGGTGTTCGGCCTGGTCCACGGCGCCCGCGTCGTGCCCGCGCACCCCGAGGACGTGCAGGGCGACAAGGCCGTGCGCATGAAGACCGAGGGCTGATCACACCTCTATGCTGATTCTGGCGCAGCTGGTCGCGAGCGGGATCGCCGTGGGCATGATCTACGGCGTGATCGCGTTCGGCTACCAGTTGACGTTCGCAACCTCGCGCACGCTGAATTTCGGCCAGGGCGAGGCGCTGATGCTCGGCTCGCTCGTCGGCTGGACGCTGGTCGCCTACACCGGCTACCTGATCATGCTGCCGATCGTGCTGGCGTTCGGCATGTTGCAAGGGGCCGTTGTCGAACGGCTCGGCGTGCGCCAGGCGATCCGCACGAAATCCGAGTCCGGCTGGATCATGGCGACCATCGCGCTCGGCATCATCTTCCGCAACCTTGCCGAGAATATCTGGGGGCGCGACGAACTGAAATTCCCGTCGCCGCTTCCGGAGACGCCGCTCGACGTCGCAGGCGTGCATGTCCTGCCGATGGAGATCGCGATCGTCGTCGGCGCGGTCGCGATCATGCTCGCGATCGAGTTCTTCAATCGCTACAGCATCTACGGCAAGGCGGTGATCGCGACGGCGGACGACCGCGACGCGGCGGGGCTGGTGGGCATCAACACGTCGCTGGTGATCACCTTCTCCTACGCGCTGTCGTCGATGGCCGCCGCGTTCGCCGGTGTGCTGATCGCGCCAGTCACGCTGACCGGGGCGACGATGGGCGGCGTGCTCGGCCTGAAAGGCTTCGCGGTCGCGATCATCGGCGGCCTGACCAGCGGCATCGGCGTCGTCGTCGGTGGCCTGATTTTGGGAATCACCGAGAACCTGACGGGGTTCTACCTGTCCACCGGCTACAAGGACGTGCCGGGGCTGGTGCTGCTGCTGCTGGTGCTGTCGTTCAAACCATCCGGCCTGTTCGGCCGCGCCGCGATCAAGAAAGTCTAGCGTGCGCACGACCCTGCCAAGGCTCGCGGGGCTGGTCGCCCTCGCCGGCTTTCCGTTCCTGGTGAGCAGCCCGTACTATCTGCATCTCGTCGTGCTGATCATGATCTATTCGATCGTCACACTCGGCCTCGACGTCGTGTTCGGCTACACCGGCGAAGTGTCGCTCGGCCACTCGGCATTGTTCGGCATCGGCGCCTACACCGCCGGGACGCTCGCCCTGCATCTCGGCATCAATTTCTGGTGGTCGCTGCCGCTCGGCGCAGCGTTCGCAACCGCCTTCGGCGCCCTGCTCGCGCTGCCCGCGCTGCGCGTCACCGGCCCGTACCTGGCGATGGTCACGCTCGCGTTCGCGACGATCGTGCAAATCCTGATCAACGAGATGACGTTCCTCACCAACGGCCCGCTCGGCATTTCGCTGGGCCGGCCGCAGGTGTTCGACTGGCGGCCGTGGTTCAAGATGCCGCTCAGGCGGATGCAGGATCTGCAATTCTACTACGTCGTCGCGATCCTGCTGCTGCTGACGATCCTTTTGATCACCCGCCTGCTGCGCAGCCGCTACGGCCGCGCGTTCGAGGCGCTGCGCGATTCCCCGATCGCCTGCGACTGCATGGCGGTCTCGGTGTATCGGCACAAGGTCCTCGCGTTCATGCTCAGCGCCGGCTTCGCCGGTCTCGCGGGCGTGCTGTTCGCCTACTCGGAACTCTACATCGCGCCGGAGAATTTCGGCTTCGACCTGTCCATCACCTTCCTTCTCGCGGTCACCGTCGGCGGGCGCAAATCGCGCGCGGGGCCGATCATCGGCGCCGCCATCGTCGTGTTCCTGCCCAATCTGCTGGCCGACATTTTCCTGTTCCGCGTCGCCGCCGGGGTGATCGCGGCGGCTTCCCTGCTCGGCGGCGGATTCACCGCGCTGCGCTTTCCCGAAAAGCGCCGCACCGTTGCGATGCCGGTCGCGCTGTGCGTCGCGTTCTTCGCCTTCTCGCTGCTGCTGCGCAGCATCACCGACTACAAGCTGACCGTGTTCGGCCTGATGATCCTGTTCGTCGTCTACTATCTGCCTGACGGGATCTACGGCTTCGTGCGCCAGGGCTTTGCCGTCATCGGCCTCGCCGCGCCGCGCGCCCGTGTCGGCGAACAGCACCGCGAGTCCGATGCCTGGGGCACGGCGCCGCCCGCGACCGATGTCGGCCGTCCGCTGCTCGACGTGCAGGCCGTCGTCATGCAGTTCGGCGGATTGCGCGCACTCGACCGCGTCGATCTCGCCGTCCGCGCCGGCAGCGTCCACGGGCTGATCGGCCCGAACGGCTCCGGCAAAAGCACGATGATGAACGTGCTGACCGGGATCTACGTGCCGACCGGCGGCGACATCGCCTTTGAGGGACGCTCGATCGTCGGCGACAACAGCAGCGTCATCGCCGCGCGCGGCATCGCCCGCACGTTCCAGAACGTGCAACTGTTCGGCGAACTCTCGCTCATCGAAAACGTGCTGGTCGGGCTGCACCACGGCTTTCGCGGCACGATGCTCGACGCCGCCTTGCAGACACCGCGCGAACGGCGGGAGGAAGCGGCGGCGCGCGACCGTGCGATGTCGCTGCTGCGCTTCGTCGGTCTCGACAGCGTCGCCAAGGAGCAGGCGCGCAATCTGCCCTACGGCAAGCAACGCCTGCTGGAGATCGCGCGCGCCCTCGCGCTCGACCCGAAACTGCTGCTGCTCGACGAGCCCGCCGCCGGCCTGACCGCGCCCGACATCGAGGAACTGATGACGATCATCCGCCGGGTGCGCGACCACGGCGTCACGATGATCCTGATCGAGCATCACATGGACGTGGTGATGAGCGTCTGCACCACCGTCAGCGTGCTCGATTTCGGCCAGAAGATCGCCGAGGGCGCGCCCGCGCAGGTGCAGCGCGACTCCCGCGTCATCGCCGCCTATCTCGGCGCCACCCATGATGCCGAGGCGGCCTGACAGATGCTGAACGTCGAAAACCTTGTCGCCGGCTATGGCCGCGTGCAGGTCCTGCACGGCATTTCGCTGCGGGTGCCGCAGGGCCATCTGGTCACGCTGATCGGCTCCAACGGCGCTGGCAAAACCACGACCCTGCGCGCCGTCTCCGGGATGATCCGCCCGCAATCGGGCCGCGTGCTGCTCGATGGCGCCGACATCGCCGGGCTGCCGAGCCATGACATCTGCAAGCGCGGCGTCGCCCATTCGCCAGAAGCGCGGCGCGTGTTTTCCCGCCTTCCCGTTGCCGACAATCTTGTGCTGGGCGCCTTCACGCGCCTGACCGGCGCGCGGCCGCGCGGCGACGTGAAGCGCGATCTCGACCGCATGTACACGTTGTTCCCGCGCCTCGCCGAACGCCGCGCCCAGTTCGCCGGCACCCTCAGCGGCGGTGAGCAGCAGATGCTCGCGATGGCGCGCGCGCTGATGCTCAATCCCGCCGTGCTGCTGCTCGACGAACCCAGCATGGGCCTCGCGCCGAAACTGGTCGAGGAAGTTTTCGCCACGATCGCGCGCCTGAAATCCGAACGCATCACGATGCTGCTGGTCGAACAATTCGCCGCCGCCGCGCTCGATGTCGCCGACGAAGGATTTGTTCTAGAGAACGGCCGCATCACCGCGAGCGGCCCGGCCAAGGCGCTGAAAACTGACCCCGCCGTCCGCGCCGCCTATCTCGGCGCCGCGCACTGAGGCTTACGACGAAGCGTGCTCCGCCAGCACGCGCCCGCTTTCTGAATCGCGCTCCTGCAAATGCACGCGGTAGCCCCACAGCGTCTCGGCGCACAGCAGCGTCTTGCGCGCGAGTTCGGCGTCGAGCCGCGTGCCGCGCACCGACTCATGCACGAGCTTCAGCGCCCGGTTGCCGAACAGATCAACGTCCGCCACGTCGATCATCGGCGCGATATGCGCGGGATCGTACTGCTCGGCCATCAGCGAGGCGATGCGGCGATAGCCTTCCTCGTCGTGGATCTCGTTGACGCGATACGTCGTCTCCGCCGAGCGGTCGGCCAGATGCACCATGCGGAACGCACGCATCACTTTCGGCCCGAGGAACTGGCGGATCAGTCCCTCGTCACGATAATTCGCCCACACGTCGCGCAGCGTCGCCCACGGATCGCCGTTGCCGGCAAACGCAGGAAACCAGTCGCGATCCTCCTTGTCAGGGTCGAGGCAGACGCGCTGGATGTCCTTCATGATCGCGAAGCCGAGCGCATACGGATTCCAGCCGGAGAACCGCTGGTCGCCAAGCTGCGGCTGCATGATCACCGAACTGTGGGAATGCAGGAACTCCAGCAGTGCCCCATTGGAAATCTGCCCTTTCTCGTGCATCCGGGTCAGTATCTCGTAATGGCAGAACGTGGCGCAGCCTTCGTTGGCGACCTTGGTCTGGATCTGCGGGTAGAAATACTGCGCCAGCAGCCGGACGATGCGCACCAGTTCGCGTTCCCAGTCGGCCAGGCGCGGCGAGTGCTTTTCGCAGAAATACAGCACATTCTCCTCGGGCAGCCGCAGCCGGGCGCGGGCGATTTCCTCCACCTGCCGGCGCGCCTGCGGCTCGGTTCGCGCGGCGGCGTAGCCGGGCACCGTGCGCATCAGCGGATCGTACGTCGTCTCCGCGTGGGCCCGCCGCGCCAGCGCGCGTTCCGCTTCCTCGCCCAGCCGCCAGCGGCGCTTCGGGTAGCGGTGGATGCCCTGGTGCCGCAGCGCGTGCGCGGCGTCGAGGATGCGCTCCACGGCGGCGGTGCCGTGCCGTTCCTCGCACTCGGCGACGTAGGATTTGGCGTATTGCAGATAGCCGAGAATGGCCTCCGCGTCGGTCCATTGCCGGAACAGGTAGTTGTTGCGGAAAAAATGGTTATGGCCAAAACAAGCGTGCGCAATCACAAGCGCCTGTAACGTCGCGGTGTTCTCCTCCATCACATAGGCGATGCAGGGCGAGGAGTTGATGACGATCTCGTACGCCAGCCCCTGGAACCCGCGCCGATACAGCACCTCGTCGCGCGCGAAATGTTTGCCGAAGCTCCAGTGCCGGTACATCAGAGGCAGACCGTTCGAGGAATAGGCGTCGAGCATCTGCTCGGACGTGATCACCTCGATCTGGTTCGGGTAGATCTGCAACCCGAACTCGCCGACAGCAATCTCCTCGCAGGCGCGATGGATGGTGTCGAGCGTGTGGAAATCCCAGTCGGAGCCGCTGAACAACAAGCCCATTATGCCGCCGCGCGCCCCGCTTTTGCGAACAGATCGGCCAACACGCCCCAGACTCCGGCGCCATCGCTGACCCGGCGCATGGCGAGGCGGTTGATGTCCGCCGTTGCCGCGGCGATCTGCTCATACGTGTCCCACAATTCGGTTTTGCGCCGTGTCGCCGCGTGCGGGAAGGCGCTGCGGTCGGCGCTGGTCTCGACATAGGCGAAATAGCGTACCATCGGCAGGATCTTGGTCTGCATCAGCGATGTCACCCGCGCCCGGTCGCCGCCGTCATTGTCGCCGTCCGAGACCTGGGCGACGTACAGATTGTAACGCTCCGCCGGGAAACGCGCCGCCTGCACCTCCAGCATCACGTCGAGCGCCGACGAAACCAGCGTCCCGCCGGTTTCGCGGGAGCGGAAGAACGTATCCTCGTCCACCTCGGCGGCGCGTTCGGTGTGGCGGATGAAGATCACATGCACGCGGTCATAGCGGCGGCTTAGGAACAGATGCAGCAGCATGAAGAACCGCTTGGCGAGATCCTTCATGTGTTCGGTCATCGAGCCGGACACGTCCATCAGGCAGAACATCGCCGCCTCGGTCGCCGGCTGCGGCTGGCGGACATGGCGGGCGTAGCGAACGTCGATCGGATCGACATAGGCGATGCGGATCTTCTTCCGCCGCGCCTCGGCCAGCGCCTCGCGCGCGGCGGCGGCTTCCTCGGTGTCCTCGGCGCTTTCGGCCTTCAGGCGCAGCGCCTCAAGTTCCGCCTCGTCCGGGCGGCCGAGCGCGATCCGCCGGGCGAGGCTGTTGCGCATCGTGCGGCGCACATCCAGCGCGCTCGGCTGGCCATAGACGGAATATCCGGCCCGGCGCGGCTTGCTCATCTTGTCCTGCGACAGGCTGGTGCGCAGCAGATGCGGCAATTCCAGTTCGTCGAAGAAGTAGTTCAGGAATTCCTCGCGGGTCAGCACGAACTCGAACGGGTCCTCGCCGCGTCCCCGTCCGGCCCGGCGGCCCTGGCCCTCGCCGGCGCCGCCCTGCGGCTTGGGCAGCTTGTCGCCCCGGTTCAGCGTGCCGGGGCCGGGCAGCACATAATCATGCTCGCCCTCGCCGGTCGTCGCGAACCGTGGTTCCTCGGTGCCGTCAACGCGCACCCGCACCTCCTCGGTGCTATCGACGTCGGCAATCCGCCGCTTGGCAATGGTGTCGGAGACCGCGCGCTTGACGTCCTCCCGCACGCGTTTGAGGAACCGTTCGCGATTCGCCAGGCTCTTGCCCTGTGGATTCGCCCGTCGGTCAACGATCACCATTCCCCAGTCTGCCTCACCCTGCCTTCTGCACGCGCATGTACCACTCAACGGCGCGCCGCACCTGGCGTTCCGTGTAACCGCGATCGTGCATCCGTGCGACGAAGTCGGAGTGCTTGCGTTCCATGTCGGCGTCCTTCTTGGCGCCGAAGCTGATCACCGGAAGCAGGTCCTCGACCTGGCTGAACATGCGCTTCTCGATCACCTCGCGGATTTTCGCGTATTCCGTCCAGCGTGGCATCCGGCCGCCATTGCTCGCCTGGATGCGCAGGCAATGTTTCACCACATCGTTGCGGAAGTCTTTCGGGTTGCTGATGCCGGCCGGCTTTTCCACCTTGGTCAGCTCGGTGTTCAGCTCCTCGCGGCTCATCATGATGCCGGTGTCGGGGTCCTTGAAGTCCTGGTCCTCGATCCAGCGATCGGCGATCTGGATATAGCGCTCGAACACGTTCTGGCCGTAGTCGCTGTAGGATTCGAGGTACGCCTTCTGGATCTCCTTGCCGATGAACTCGGCGTAGCGCTGCGCCAGCACCGCCTTCAGCGTGTGCAGCAGCCGCCGCTCCGCGTCCTCGGGGAACTGCTCGTGGCGGACCGCCTTTTCCAGCACGAACATCAGATGCACCGGGTCGGCCGCCACCTCGGACGCGTCGTGGTTGAACGTCTCGCTCAGCACCTTGAAGGCGAAGCGGGTGGAAATGCCTGTCATCCCCTCGTCGATGCCGGCCGCGTCCCGATACTCTTGCACGGAGCGTGCCTGCGGGTCCTGCTCCTTGATGTTCTCGCCGTCATACACCCGCATTTTGGAGAACAGATTGGAGTTCGGATGCTCCTTCAGCCGCGACAGCACGGAGAATCGGGCCAGCATCTCGATCGTGCCGGGCGCGCAGGGGGCGGCCGACAGTTCCGAGGATTCCAGCATCTTGCGATAGATTTTTTCCTCTTCGGTCACGCGCAGGCAATAGGGCACCTTGACCACGAAGATGCGGTCGATGAACGCCTCGTTGGTCTTGCTGTTCTTGAACGCCGCCCATTCCGCTTCGTTCGAGTGCGCCAGGATCACGCCGTGAAACGGCATCGCGCCGATGTTCTCCGTGCCGACGTAGTTCCCCTCCTGCGTCGCCGTCAGCAGCGGGTGGAGCATCTTGATCGGCGCCTTGAACATCTCGATGAATTCGAGGACGCCCTGCGTCGTCCGGTTCAGCCCGCCCGAGTAGCTGTAGGCGTCCGGGTCGCTCTGCGAGAACGACTCCAGCCGGCGGATATCGACCTTCCCGACCAGCGAGGAAATATCCTGGTTGTTCTCGTCGCCCGGCTCGGTCTTGGCGATCGCCACCTGCCGCAACCGCGACGGCATCATGCGGACGACGGTGAAACGGCTGATATCCCCCTCGAACTCATCCAACCGCTTGGCCGCCCAGGGGCTCATCGGCCCGCGGATCGAGCGGGTCGGGATATTGTATTCGCGCTCGACGATCGCGCGCATTTCCTCGCTGGCGAACAGGCCCAGCGGGCTTTCCAGCAGCGGGCTGATCTCCCGACCCGCTTTCAGCACGTAGATCGGCTCGCGCTCCGCCAGCGCCTTGATCCGTTCCGCAAGCGATGACTTGCCGCCGCCGACCGGCCCGAGGAGATACAGAATCTGCCGCCGCTCCTCCAATCCCTGGGAGGCATGGCGCAGGAAGCCGACGATTCGCTCGACTGTCTCCTCCATGCCGTAGAAATCGGCGAACGCCGGGAATCGCGCGATCGTGCGGTTGCCGAAGATGCGGCTCAGCCTGGGGTCCTTCGCCGTGTCGACAATCTCAGCCTCGCCGATCGCGCGCAGCAGGCGCTCGGCGGCGGACGCATAGGTCGACGAGTCGGTCCGGCAAAGCCGCAGATACTCGTCCAGGCTCATCTCCGCGTCGCGGCGCCCCTCGTAGATCCTGCTGAAAAGGTCACGGACGGAATCGAGAGGCATGCGCGGCACTCCTTCCAAAAACGTCAGGGGCGAACCCGATCCACTCACATATATAGGTGGAGAAGCATGATGCCACCGGGACGGTTGGGAACGCCACTGCTCATACTAGCGGTGTGGCACCAAGGATGCATTGGAAAATGGTTGTTGAGCGAAGATTGAGGTTCGGTTCGGCGATAGGTTAATGTGAGGGAAGTCTTCGACTCCGCCGGGGTCGACACGCTAATGTGCGTTCTTGTAACGTCGAATGGCGGCGCGCGGTTGCGTGCGCAATGATCCTTGCACCCTTCCGGGCGATGGCCTGACCTGTCCGTGGAGTCCGTGTGACATCTGCTCCATCTCGCGCGACCCGCCGGCTCGTTTGGCGCATTTCTGTCTACGCCCTCCTCGCACTTCCGGCCGGCTGCGGAACCCAGCCCCCGGTTCCCCCGCCTGGGCCGATCGCCACCAGCATCATCGTCGCGGTCGCGGATACCGGCTGGCACACCGACGTCTGCCTGCGCCGGGAGGACGCCGGCCCCTGGCTCGCCGCCCTGCCGCGCGACCCGGCCGGAATGCGCTTCCTCTGCTTCGGCTTCGGTGACGAGGAATACATGGTCGCCCACGACCATAGCGTGCTCGCCAAGCTGCGCTCGATGCTGCCGAGCGAGGCCGCGATCGTCATGACGCCGCTGCGCGATGAGCCCGCAACGTTCTTCGGCGCCGAGAACGTGGTGCCGCTCGGCATCAGCCGCGCCGGCGCGGACGGAGTCGCGTCGTTCATCCGGGCGTCGATGCGGGCGGACGCCGCCGGCCACGCGGTCGCTCTCGGCGACGGCCCGGTCCCCGGCCGCATTTTCTTCGCGGCCACCGACAGCTACAGCGGCCTGAACACCTGCAACACCTGGACAGGCACCGCGCTTCGCTCCGCCGGCCTGCCGGTGCGGGACGGCGCGCTGTTCGCGAGCGACGTGCTCGGCCAGGTCAAACCGCTCGCCGCCGCGCAGGCGAAGGCAGCTAGTCTCGCGTCAACAGCGCCAGCATCCCCTGAAGCAACGCGACCGGCGTCGGGGGGCAGCCCCTGATCTGGATGTCGACCGGGATCACCGCGCCGACCGAGCCTATGCAGGCCGGGCTGTTCGCGTAGACGCCGCAGCCGATCGCGCAATCGCCGGCCGCGACGACCCATTTCGGCGACGGAGTCGCGCGAAACGTCCGCTCCAGCGCCTCGCGCATGTTGCGCGCGACCGGCCCCGTCACCAGCAGAACGTCGGCGTGGCGCGGCGAGGCCACGAAGCGCAGCCCGAACCGCTCCAGGTCATAGAAGCAATTGCCGAGCGCGTTCACCTCCAGCTCGCAGCCATTGCAGGAGCCGGCATCGACCTCGCGGATCGCGAGCCCGCGCCCCAGCCGCCGCCGCGCCGCCGCGTCCAGCTTGGCACCGAGTGCCGCCATCTCGGGATCGACCGGCGGCGCCGGCTCAGTCAGCGCGCCACGAAAAAAACCGTCCCACAAAATGTTGCGCACGCCGCCTCCGTTACAAATCGTGCCCGGAATACGAGCAATTGAACGACTTGTTGCACAGCGGGAAGTCAGCAACGATGTTGCCCTCGATCGCCGCCTCCAGCAGCGGCCACTGGAACCACGACGCATCGCGAAAATGGCAGCGGGCGATCCGCCCGTCCGGCCGCAGGCGCAGCCACGCCAGCACGTCGCCGCGAAACGCCTCGGTCAGCGCCATCCCCTCGCGCCCGGTCGCTCCGCCCTGCCATCCCTCGGCAAGTCGGATCGCGCCCGGCGGCAGCGCCGACAGAATCTGCCGGATCATCGCGACGCTCTGCTCGACCTCCCTGATCCGCACCCACACGCGCGCATCGACATCGCCCTGTTCCCGCACCGGCACGGTGAAGCTCAGCCGGTCATAGGGCGGATACGGCAGGTCGCGCCGCGCATCGAACGCGCGCCCGGATGCCCGCCCGATCGGCCCGCCGGTGCCCCATTGCCGTGCAAGCTGCGCATCGAGCCGCCCGGTGCCGACGGTGCGGTCCTGCAAGGACGCGGTCTCGTCATACAGCCTGACCAGGGGCGGAAAGCGACGGTCGATCTCGGCCAGCAGATCGCCGATCGCGGCGACGCCCGCCGTTCCGATGTCGCCGGCGACTCCGCCCGGCACGATCACGTCCTGGCACAGCCGGTGGCCGAAGCAGGCGGCGCTGGCGCGCAGCACGCGCTCACGCAATACCCCGCAATTGACCAGCATGATCGCGAACGCCGCGTCGTTGCAGATCGCGCCGATATCGCCGAGATGGTTGGCCAGCCGCTCCAGTTCCGCGACCAGTCCGCGCAACGCCTGCGCGCGCGGCGGCACCGCCACCCGCGCCGCCGCCTCCACCGCGCGGGCGAACGCGAACGCGTACGCGACCGTGGTGTCCCCGGAAATCCGCCCGGCGATTTTGGCAGCCTCCGCAATCGTGGCGCCGGCAAGCAGCGCCTCGACCCCCTTGTGCGTGTAGCCGAGGCGCGCCTCCAACCGCACCACCGTCTCGCCGTCGCAGGTGAAGCGGAAATGCCCCGGCTCGATCACGCCGGCATGGACCGGGCCCACCGGGATCTGATGCAGATCCTCCCCCTCCACCGGCAGGAATTCGTAAGGCGCGGTGCCGTGGATCAGCCACGGCCGCAAATCCGCCAGCCCGTCCGGCACGACGGAGAAAAGATCGCGCGCCGCCCGTTCCAGCCGGATCGCCGGCGGATGCATCCGCCCGATCGAGGGGAACCGGCCGTCGCGGCAGGCGACCGTCAGCACCGCGACCTCCGCCGCCGCGCCGAGCAGCGCCATGTGGACGAACCCGGTCTCCCCCCAAAGCCCGAGCAGCGTCAGGTCTCCCGCCGCCAGAAGCCGCCCCGCCTCCTCCCACGCGCCGGTGCCGACCAGCGCGTGCGGCCATGTCGCCTCCGCATCGACCGGATCGCCGCTCGCGAGCAGTTCGGCGAGGTCGGACATCGACCCGCCCCCTACCCGAGCAGCAGCGCGACATGCTGGAACCAGCGCACCAGCGGCCCCGGCAGATAGATGCCGGCCACCAGCACGATCGCCAGATGCGCGAACATCGGAACATAGGAGGCCTGGACCGGCCCGGTCCGCCCGCGCGTCTCGCCGAACGCGATGCGCGACACCTGCATCAGCAGCGCCCCGAACGCGATCAGCAGCCCAAACGCCACCGCCGTCGCCAGATAAGGCTGCCGCGCGAAGGTGGAGCTGACGATCAGGAACTCGCTCATGAACACGCCGAACGGCGGCAGCCCGGCGATGGCGACGACGCCGATCACGAGCCCCCACCCGAGCACCGGATGGCTCGCCGTCAGCCCGCCGATGTCGGACAGGCGCTGCGAGCCCTTCACCTGCACGACATGGCCGACCGAGAAAAAGATCGCCGACTTGGTCAGGCTGTGCATCGTCATCTGCAACAGCCCGGCGAAATTGCCGATCGGTCCGGCGACGCCGAACGCGAACACGATCAGGCCCATGTGCTCGATCGACGAATACGCGAACAGCCGCTTGATGTCGCGCCGGTTGTACAGCATCAACGCCGCGAACAGCAGCGACACGAGGCCGAGCGCCATCATCAGCGGCCCCGGCGGCAGCGCCGACGGATTCGCCGCCAGCAGCATCTTGAACCGCAGCAGCGCATACAGCGCCACATTCAGCAGCAGGCCGGACAGCACGGCGGAAATCGGCGTCGGTCCCTCCGCGTGCGCGTCCGGCAGCCAGGCGTGCAGCGGCACCAGCCCGACCTTCGTGCCGTAGCCGAGCAGCAAGAACACGAACGCGACGTTCAGCAGCGACGGGTCGAAATCCCGCGCCCGCGTGATAAGGATGGTCCACACCATCGAATCGGCGCCCGCGCCGACCACCGGCCGCGCCGCCATGTAGACCAGGATCGTGCCGAACAGCGCGAGCGCAATGCCGACGCTGCCGAGAATGAAATACTTCCACGCCGCCTCGATCGCCGCGCTGGTGCGATAGATGCCGACCATCACCACCGTCGCCAGCGTCGCCAGTTCCACGGCGACCCACATCAGGCCGATATTGTTGGCGACCAGCGCCAGATTCATGCCGAACATCATCAACTGGTACATCACGTGGTAGAACCGCAGATATCCGGCGGTCAGCCGCCCGGTTTCCAGTTCGTGCGCGATGTAGCTGGCGCTGAACACGCTCGCGGTGAAACCGACGAACGTGTTGAGCACGATGAACACGACGTTCAGATCGTCGACCATCAGATAGGCGCCCGACTCCGGCCGCCAGAGCGGCAGCGACGCGGCGGCGGCGAATGCGACGAGTGCCGCGATCGTGTTGAGAGCAGCCGAGATCCGATAGCTCGGGATCGCCGCCAGCACGGCGGCGGCAAGCAGCGGCGCCCCAAGCACGATGCCGACTGCGGAAAAACTCATCGCTGCTCGCCGCGAAAGCGGTCGAGCGCCCGCACATCCACCGTGTCGAACCGCTCGCGGATGCGGAACAGGAAGATGCCGATGATGATGAACGCGATCAGGATCGAGAACGCGACGGAAATCTCGACCACCAGCGGCATTCCCTGCGCCCCGGTCGCGGCGAGCACGATGCCGTTCTCCAGCGACATGAACCCCGCCACCTGCGAGACCGCGTTGCGCCGCGTCACCATCATCAGCAGCCCGATCAGCACGACCGAGAGTGCCAGCGCGATATCCTCCCGCGCCAGCGGATCGGCGTGAATCGTCGCCGGCAGCATCACCACCAGCGACAGCGCGATCAGCCCGATGCCTGCCAGCATCGTGAAGCCGGTGCCGACCACCACCTCGATCTCCCGGTGGATGCCGAGCCGGAACACCATGCGCCGGAGCGCAGCCGGCACCGCGATGGACTTGAAGCCGAGCGCGATGAAGGCAGTGATGTAAAGATGCGGCGCGTGCTGGATATACGCCTGCCACGCGACCGACAGCGCCAGCACGAATGCGTGCAGCGCCAGCGTGTTCAGCAGCGAATACAGCCGGTCCTGATACAGCATCGCCAGACTCGCCAGCACCAGCAGCCCGGCCAGCATGTGCGCGACATCGAAGCCGAACCCGTGCATCGCTACAGATTCCCTGAGACGAAGCGCAGCAGCGTCGCCAGCAGGCTCAGCATCAGCGCGACGCCGATGAACCCCGGCACGCGGAAGATCCGCATCTTCGCCGTCATCGTCTCGAACGTCGCCAGCAGCGTCGCCGTGACCACGAGCTTCGCCGCGTACGTCGCACCGCCCAGCAGATACGGGCCGGCGCCGCCGTGCCCCAGCGTCATGCCGAACGGGCAGAAAATGCCGACGATCAGCGACATGTAGCACAGCAGCTTCAACGACGCCGCCAGCTCGATCATCGCCAGATGGCGCCCTGAATATTCCAGCACCATCGCCTCATGCACCATCGTCAGTTCCAGATGCGTCGCCGGATTGTCCACCGGGATGCGCCCGTTCTCGGCCACCGCGACGATGACGAATGCCACCAGCGCCAGCGCCAGCGTCACCCGCAAGCCGGCCTGCCCGGTCAGCAGATAATCCGCCATCGTCGAAAGCTGCGTCGATCCGGCGATCAGCGCGACCGCGAACACCGTCATGATCAGTGCCGGCTCGGCGAGCGAGGCGAACATCACCTCGCGCGACGCGCCCAAGCCGCCGAAACTGGTGCCGACATCCATTGCAGCCAACGCCTGCAAGAATCGCGCGGTGCCGAGCAGCGCGGTGATCACGATCAGATCCCCTGACCAACTGAACAGCAGCCCGGTCGCGAATGTCGGCACCAGCGCCGCGGCAACCCAGGTCACCGCGAAGACCAGATACGGCACCACGCGGAACAGCCAGGACGCATTGCCGGCGAGCACGACTTCCTTGCCGAGCAGCCGGCGGATGTCGCGATAGGGCTGCCAGATCGGCGCACCGATGCGCCGTTGCAGGCGCGCCTTCAGCTTGCGCACGCAGCCGGTCAGCAATGGTGCCAGCAGCAGCACCAGGAACATCTGCGCGCCCTGCGCAACAAGATCGAACATCACTGCCACGCGGCGAGCGCCATCAGCAGCAGCACCAGCAGCACGAACACGAAGCCGAGATAGCGGCCGATGGTCATGAATTGCAGCGCGTTCAGCCTGTCGGCGATCGCGCCGACCGCCGCCGCGATCGGCAGATAGATCGCCTCCCACGCCAGATCGTGCCTCTCCTTGCGGATGCGCGCGGGCCGCGTCTCGCCGGGCGGCGGCATGTCCACGATCTCGCGCGCACGAAAGAACACCGGCCCGAACACGCGCCGGATCGGCTGCGAGAAACTGGCGCCGCTATACTGCGTCGCCGGCCCCAGCCCGGGAAATCCGCAGTCCCACGCATCGCCCCTGCGCACCGTCCGCGCGCCGAAACGATGCACCGCGAACGCGGCGAGCCCCGCCGAGACCAGCACGAACAGCAGCACCATCAGCCCGTTGTATGAACTGTTGCGCGCGGCGATCGGCACGATCGAAAGCCACGGCTGCATCATTTGCTCCGCCAACCGCCCGCCCAGCAGCAACCGCGTCACCGGCGCCAGCGCGTCGATCACCGCACCCGGGAACATGCCGGTCAGCAGGCACAAGGCCGCCAGCCCGCCCATCGCAGCGCGCGAAAACCTGTCGGTTTCAACGGCGGTCTCGGCCTTTGCCGAACGCGGCCGGCCGAGAAACGCAATGCCGAACGCGCGAACGAAACACGCCGCCGACAACGCCGCCGCCAGCGCCAGCGCGGCGCCCACCGTCGGCACCAGCAGCCGCAGCGTCCATTCCGGCAGTTGCGGGCTGACCAGGATCGTCTGGAACGCGAGCCATTCGGAGGCGAATCCGTTCAGCGGCGGCAGTGCGGAGATCGCCATGCAGCCGATCAGGAAAAGACCAGACGAGACCGGCATCCGGTGGATCAGCCCGCCCAGCCGCTCGATGTTGCGCTCGCCCGTTGCCGTCAGCACGCTGCCGGCGCCGAAGAACAGCAGGCTCTTGAACAGCATGTGGTTGAAGGCGTGGAACAGGCCGGCGATCATCGCCAGCGACGCCGCCTCGGGCATTGCGTTGGCGCGGAACGCCAGCGACAGGCCGAGCGCCAGAAAAATGATTCCGACATTCTCGATCGTGCTGTATGCCAGCAGCCGCTTGAGGTCGCTCTCCATCAACGCGCTCATCACGCCGAGAACGGCGGTGATCCCGCCGATCGCCAGCACAGGCACCGCCCACCACCACGAAGGCGGCCCGAGCAGGTCGAACACGATGCGGATGAAGGCGTAGATTGCGACTTTCGTCATCACGCCGCTCATCAGCGCGGAGACGTGGCTCGGTGCCGCCGGATGCGCCAGCGGCAGCCAGACATGCAGCGGCACCACGCCCGCCTTCGACCCAGCGCCCAGACAAACCAGCGCGAGCACCAGAATTGCCCGAGGCGGCGCAAAGGTGCCGAGGCGCATCACCGCGAACGCATAGAAACCGTCAGGTCCCGCCAACAAGCCGAACGCGAGCAGCAGCGACAGCGCGCCGCCCGTCGCCATCAGCAGATAGACGAAACCTGCGCGCGCATTGCCGGCCTCGCGATGATGCGCCATCACCAGCGCCCACGACGCCAGCGACATCAATTCCCACGCGAACAGGAAGCCGTAAGCATCGTCCGCGATCACCACCAGATTCATCGCGCCCAGGAACACCGGGTAGAACGGCAGCACCCGCTGCGGCTCGTGCTCGTGCGCGCCACGGCCGAGCGCATACAGGCTCGCGAATGATGATCCGACATCGATGAGAACAACGAAGAAGCGCGACAGCGCGTCGATGCGAAAATGCGCGCCGAGCCACGGGACGCCGAGCGGCAGGATCATCTCGGACGTGCCGCCGTCAAGCAGCGCGCCGGTCAGCGCGACCACACAGATCACGAGGCAGGCGCCATAGACGATGCGGCTCGCGCCCGGCCGCCGCGCCACCGGCACGCAGCCGATGCCGACGCCCAGGAACGCTGCGACCGCGAGCAGAACGAACTGAATCATCAGGCGCGGCGCCGCGCCAGCCGCACGCCCCGCCCGCCATCCTGGCTCGCCACCCCTTCGCCGATCAGCTCCACCCCGGCAGCGTGCAGCGCGGCGACCAGCTTCATCAGCGATTCGACGTTGCCGCGCACGACGCCGTCGCTCGCCTCCATCCGCTGGATGGTCGGCAGTGACAGCCCCGCCAGCTCCGCCAGCGCCCGCTGGTCCACCCCCAACAGCGCCCGCGCCGCCTTCATCTGCGCGCCGGTGATCATGCTTGAGACATCACACACATCGGGAATCGACGATGATGCATTTGTAGTGATATCTCAAGCATCACGTTGGCGCGGATGAGTGGCCGCCGCACGCCATAGGCTGGTCAAGGCGCCGTCGCCAACTCCGGGATGTCAGTCGAAGAGAGCTTCAATATCCCGCCGTCCGTGAACGACGCGCAGAATCAAGACGTCGCTGCCATCTACGTGATAGAAGATCACATAGTGGCCGACGGCAGTACTGCGCCTACCCTTGCCCAAATCGTGGTCTCGTGCCCGGCCAATGTACGGAAACCGGGTGAGCACGAGAAATCGCCTGACGAGCGCCGCGATCAACCGTTCGGCCTTGCCGATGTCACCAGTCTCGGAGGCGATGTAATAGGCGATGTCGTCCAGGTCCGCGGCTGCCTCGGGTGCGAGACGATGCGCCATCAGCCGGCCGCGCTCTGCTCCGCTTCGATCCGTGCGCGGCAGCGATCCATCACGTCGTGCGACAGTGCCGCCATCGCCTCCGCGCTGATCTCGATCCCCTCGCCCCGTGCCAGCGAGGCGTCGGCGGCGTCGAGGCTTGCGAGCAGTTCGACCCGGCGCCGCTCCCGCGCGACCCACAGGTCCATCGCTTCCTGGACGGCTTGGCTCAGATCCTGAATGCGTCCCGTGGCCATCGCGTGACCGATAACGGCGCTGTGCTCTGGCGTCAGATCGACTTCCATCCGATTACCATAATGGCTCACTCGCGGGATGTCACGGCCAGCGCCCGCTACGCCTTCATCTGAGTGCCGGTCATCATGCTGAAGCGGCACCACCGCACCGAATCAAAATCGCGCCGTCGTGTGTTATCTCCCTTGACTCGTCGAGTCATCCACACTACCTCACCCGGGTCCATGACATCCCCACCTCCCATTCCCCCGATCGACGGCGCGCTCGCCTGGTTACGCGGCTTCTTCAACTGGCTGATGATGGACCTCTCGGCCTCTCTGGCCTGGGCGGCACGGCCGCCGCAGGCGCCTACCATGCCGATGTTCGTCGAGATCAGCCGCCGCATCCAACGGCACCAGCGCCGCATCCAGGAG
>Ga0116226_10000359_pt1 | contig 38620 bp, 34 predicted proteins | sample S1TSphfallax_FD_89692 | JGI IMG/M metagenome (GOLD analysis project Ga0116226, IMG submission 89692) | Host-associated microbial communities from peat moss isolated from Minnesota, USA - S1T2_Fa - Sphagnum fallax MG | ecosystem: Host-associated > Plants > Peat moss > Unclassified | place: USA... | reverse complement strand
CTGATCGCTCGCCCGGGTTCGAACCCAAACCGCGTTGCCGCGGCTATCGTGTTCGACGCGACCGCTCTTGTCCACGCTTCTGCGCGAGAACTTGGGTAGAGGCAACTTGACGGTATCGGACATCGAATAGGCTCCCATCGGAGTCTCATCCTGTGAAAAAAGCGCCGACTCTGCCGTGAATGCCGTCACGTCCTGGCTAAACGGTTAACATGGCGGCTTTGAAGTTACCGGAGTGCCTCGCTTGCGGTCAAGGATGCTGCTGGTTTTGCTGTGTTTTTTCGTCGGCATCAGCGCCCACGCGCAACAGGCCGGCGCCGCCGGCCCTGCGATGACCATCCGCTTTCTGACCCGGGACGAGGCGCGCAGCGCCTTGACCGAGGGGGAGGGGAGGGCGTACTACGTCGGGCTGCAATTGGGTGAAATGCGTGCCAAGACCGGCTTGCCGCTCCAGGACCTGAGCCTTGCGGAGGCGCGCGAGCGGGTCCGCGAGGTCTATGGCGAGCGGACCATGGACTTTTCCGTCGAAGAGCAGGCGATCCTGCGCGAAGCGGTCACGAATTTGCAACCGCGATTGCTCGAGCGGGCCCCGCTGTACGCCCGAACTCCTTGGTCGTTCATCAAGGTGGCGGCGACAATCGAGGGTGGCATGCCGCACACGCGGGGCGACAGCATCGTCCTTTCCGACGCGCTGCTCTCGCGACTGGTCAGTGCTCATGCCCATGCGGCGTTCGATCGGCCGTCGGATCTGTGGAATCTGCTCGTGCACGAGCAAGCCCATGTGCTGGAGCGACGCCATCCGGAGCGCTTCACGGATCTCTACACGAAAGTGTTCGGCTTCCGTCATGTCGTGCTGGGGCCTGCGCCTCCCTGGATGCTGATCCGCAACGTCGTGAACCCGGACGGCCCGGTGCAGGACTGGGCATTTCCGGTCGGCGAGGGGGGCGCGCGCCGCTGGCTCGTGCCGGAAATCCAATTGCGCGAGTTGGACAAGCCGCGCATGCCCGAAGATTTCGAACTCGTCGCCACTCCTATCCGGGCTCGGGGCGGCATTTGGGAGTACAGCGATCAGTCCGCCCCCGGGAAGACGGATCAGCTAATGGACTACCCGGAATTCTTCGCCAAGTTTCCGATCCGCGACGAGCTGTTTCACCCGAACGAAATCGCCGCGGGGCTGCTCGCCGGCCTGATCACGGATTACGGTCAGGAGAGCCCGCAGGCCGCGCTTTGGGAACAGACCCGGCGTTGGTCGAGCGTCGGACTGCGCTGAGCAGTTCCTCGTCCTCGCGATGCTGCGGCCACCAGCGCTGCAGCATGGCCGCAGCCCAACTCCGGCCGCCGATGCCGAACGCGAGCGCCAGCGCGAGCACGAGACCGCCGAGCAGGATCAGAAAGGTTCTCTGTACGATGTCACCGCCGATTTCGACCTGGCTCAGGGCGATCATGACGACGAACGTCATTATCAGGTAACGCGTAACCCGGCCGAGCATGTCGGCATCGGGGATCTCGGCGTCCAGGCAATAAGTGTTCACGGCGTTGCCCACGAAGCGCGCGCAGTAAGAACCGAAGATCACGATCAGCATCGACACCAGGAGTTTCGGCACGAACAGCACGGCTCTGTCGAGCAGCTCGGTGATGTAGGTGAGGCCGAGGCCGTTGCAGGCGATGATCAACGCCGCGAGGATCACGACGCAGTAGGCGAGCAGCCCGAACACCGTGGTAGTGTCGCCGCGCATCCCGGCCTGACGCAGGAAATGATCGGTGCCGGCGCGTTCCGTCAGGACATTGAAATTGATCGCGCGCAAGCCTCGCTCGACCGCGAAGCGCGCCGTCTTCGCGAGCAGCCAGCCGACCAGCACGACCAAGACGGCGAGCAGCAGCCGCGGCAAGAACGCCGCGATTTGATGCAAGAACTCCCGCGCGGTATCCAGCAAGATGTCAATGCTTTGCATCGGGTGAACTCCATTCTAAGATGCCTTGCAGAGGAATGCCGGCCCATCCGGGCCTGTTGCCGAGTTCGTAACGCACTTCGTAGAACGCCTTTTCGATTTCGAACAAGGCGAGCAGGCCGTCGTTCGTCGCCTTCTGCGCGGCGGGGGCGTCCTGCTGAGCCTCGTCGTACGCATCGAGGAATGCCGTGCGCACCTCGCTCTCCCAGGCCCGTGCCATCGGCGTCAGCCGTGCCGCTTCGGCGTCATTGTGCGCATATTTGCGCACCGCGCTCTGCCCAACGTAGCTGAACGAACGCAGCATGCCGGCGAGGTCGCGCAGCGGGGATTGTTTCGCGCGACGTTGTTCGAGACCGCGGCCCGGCTCGCCTTCAAAATCGATGATCACGAAGTCGTTGCGCGTCAGCAGCACCTGGCCGAGATGATAATCCCCGTGGATTCGAATCTTCTGGCCCTGCGGGGCCGCTTGTGTGCACGCGGCCATGCGCGCCAGCAGGCGCTCCCGCAGCGCCAGCACGGCGGTCGCTTTGTCGCGGTCGGCCGCGTTCAGCAGGGGGAGCGCATCCCGCAACTGATCCAAGGCCATGGCGGCCTCGGCTTGCGCACGTTGGGCGTAGGCGTCGACATCGGCGCGCGACAGGGGTTCCGGATCGAACGCGGGATTGTTCGTGCGTGCGCTCAAGGCGCGGTGCAACTCGGCGGTCCTCAGGGCGAGCGTGCGGATCAAGGCCAGGTGGGCGTCGTGCAGGTTTGCCGGCGGATTCTCGTCCGCGGGCGTCGTACGGTGTTCCTCGAGATGCCGACGCAGATACTCGAGCACGTAGTTCCAGCCGTCGCCTTGGTTGGCGACGTAGGCCTGCAACAGGCCGAGCGGCCGCATCTCGGCATCCGCACCGGTATATTCGATCACGCCGGCCAGACGCGCGCAGTGGGGGAAATGCGCGACCTCGGTGAGGAAGGTGCCCATCTCCAATTCCGGACTGATGCCCTCGCGCAGGCGCCGGTAGCCCTTGAGCATGAGCCGCTCGCCCATGGTAACGATGGTGTTGGAGCTGGAACCCAGTGGCCTCTCCACTTTGAGCGCGGCGGCCTCAGTTCCGGCAATCTCCGCAAAAGCCTCCGTCGGCCGGAAGCGCAGGCGCCCCTGAGCGCCTGCCACTTCGCGATTGGCAGCGATCGCCGCGACGATCGCGCGGCAAAAACACTCGTCGGCGAACGCGTCGCCCATGATGCCCACGTTCGCCTGCTGGCGGATCTTCGCCACCGCGGCGGTCGACAAGGCACGGACTCGATCGTCATCGCGATCCTCCCAGGCGAGCGCCAAGGGCACGAAGTAGGTCATGCGCTCCCCATCGCCGGTGAGTTCCAGATCGACCACGGCAAGTAGCCACGCGAGCCTGCCCTCCTGCCACAGGATTTGTTCCGCGAGGCGGGCCCGATCGATCTGGCTCCCTTTGGCCCCGAACCAGCGCTGCGTTTCGATGAAACGCGGCAGGGTCTCCGTCTCGAACTGCTGGCGTGCCTTCTCCGCCATCCCGATCCGCCAGGGAACGACGCGATCGCGAAACAGGCTCGTCCACCCATCGAACAGCACGAGCACCGGGCGTTCGTCGATCGAGAAGATTTGCTCGTGCCACGCCGGTGCCTCCGTGTCGGTCGTCAACCGGAACCAATAAAAGCCGTACGCGGCAATCGTCAGCAGATAGGGGAGTTCGCCGATCGGCGGGAACGCCGTCCGGCCGAGCATCTCGACCGGTACGCGGCCCTTGAAGGCGCCGAGATCGAGTTCCACGGGCTGGGCCGAGCGCGACAGATTTGCGACGCAAAGTATGGTGTCCTCGCCGAATTCGCGCAGGTAGGCGAGAATCTTGCGATTACCGGGCTTGAGGAAACGCCGCGACCCGCGGCCGAATGCCTGACTGGTCTTGCGTACCGCCAGCATGCGTTTCGTCCAGCTCAGCAGGGAGCTCGGGTCGCGCGTCTGTGCCTCGACGTTGACCGACTGATAGCCATAGACCGCATCCATGATCGGCGAGAGATAGAGGCGCTGCGGATCCGCGCGCGAGAATCCCGCGTTCCGGTCCGGACTCCATTGCATCGGCGTGCGCACGCCATTGCGGTCGCCGATGAAGAAATTGTCGCCCATGCCGATTTCGTCGCCGTAATAGAGTATCGGTGAACCGGGCATGGACAGCAGCAAACTGTTCATCAGTTTGATCCGATCGAGATTGTTCTCCATGAGCGGCGCCAGTCGCCGGCGGATCCCGAGGTTGATCCGGGCCCGCACGTCGGCCGCATAGGTCGTGTACATGTAGTCCCGTTCCTTGCTCGTGACCATCTCCAGCGTCAGTTCGTCGTGGTTGCGCAGGAAGATCGCCCACTGGCAGGTTTCTGGAATATCGGGCGTTTGCTGCATGATTTCGATGATCGGATATCGGTCCTCCTGGGCAATCGCCATGTAGATCCGCGGCATCAGCGGGAAGTGGTAGGCCATCTGGCACTCGTCGCCGTCGCCAAAATATTCGCGGACGTCCTCGGGCCATTGATTCGCCTCCGCGAGCAGGAAGCGATTCTCGTAATGAGCGTCGATCGCCGCCCGGAGCTGTTTGATGACCGCGTGGGTTTCGCGCAGATTCTCGTTGTTCGTGCCCTCTCTCTCGACCAGATAGGGGATCGCATCGAGACGGAAGCCGTCGACGCCGAGGTCGAGCCAGAAGCGCATGATCTTGAGGACTGCTTCCAACACGCGGGGGTTGTCGAAGTTTAAATCCGGCTGATGACTGAAGAATCGATGCCAGTAATAAGCCTTTGCCACCTCATCCCAGGTCCAGTTCGATTTCTCCGTGTCGGTGAATATGATCCGCGTATCCCCATACTTCTGATCCGTGTCGCTCCAGACGTAGAAGTCCCGCAGCGCCGATCCCGGCGCCGCGCGGCGCGCTGCTTGGAACCAGGGGTGCTGGTCGGACGTGTGATTGATGATCAGCTCGGTGATCACCTTGAGTCCCAGCCGGTGCGCCTCCTCGAGCATGACCCGAAAATCGTCGAGCGAGCCGAATTGGGGAAGGACTCCCTCGTAATCGCTGATGTCATAGCCGTCGTCGCGCAGAGGCGAAGGGTAGAACGGCATCAGCCACAGCGTGTTCACGCCGAGTTCGCTGATGTACGCGAGTTTGGAGGTCAAGCCCTTGAAGTCCCCGATGCCGTCGTCATTGGAATCGAGGAAGGACTTGACGTTCAGCTGATAGATCACCGCGTCCTTGTACCAGCAGGGATCGCCGGGCACGGCGGCGACGATCGGGCGGGCGCTGTCGGCAATGAAATCCCTGGCTTGGTTCATGGGCGGCTCAAAGGAAATAGTCGAAGTCGTTTTCGCGGCGCTGGCGGCGGCGCAGCCGCAGCACGTGGGCGGGCATGCGCTGCGGATCGAGCGAAACGTAGTTGCGCGGTCCTCGCCACAGGTAGCGCTGATCGCTCAGCAGGTCGTGCACCTGAAATTCCATGCGTGGATCGAGCTGCAGCCGTTCGAGATCGAGTTCCAGCCATCCGGACTGGACGTGCAGCGGATCCAGGTTGACGACCGTGAGCACGACGTTGCCGCTCGCCGCATCGCGTTTCCAATAGGCGATGACCTGATCGTTGTCGATCGTGCAGAATCGGAGTTCCTGGTTCGACTGCAGCGCGGGGTTTTCCCGGCGTGCGCGGTTCACGCGGGTGATCAGGGATCGCAGACTGTCCGGGCGGTGCAACGGCCAATGGCGCAATTGGTACTTCTCCGAGTCCAGATACTCCTCGCTGCCCGACTCGCGGGCGGCGCTCTCCAGAAGTTCGTAGGTCGGACCGTAAATCCCGTAATTTCCCGACAGCGTCGCGGCGAGTACGAGGCGTGCGGCAAAGACCGGCCGCAGTCCCGATTGCAGCGGTTCCGGCAGGATGTCCGGGGTGTTCGGCCAGAGATTCGGACGGTAGAACTCCCGGCTCGGTCCCGTGCTCAATTCGATGAAATAACTCGTGAGCTCGCGTTTGGAGTTTCGCCAGGTGAAATAGGTGTAGGACTGCGTGAACCCCAGCTTGGCGAGACCGAGCATGAGCTTGGGACGAGTGAAGGCCTCGGCGAGAAAGATGACGTCCGCGTGCTCGCGTTTGACGGCGTCGATCAGCCACTGCCAGAAGCCGAGGGCCTTCGTGTGCGGGTTGTCGACCCGGAAGATCTTGATGCCCTGGTCGATCCAAAAATCCACGACGCTCTTCAGTTCACGCCACAATGCCGGCCAGTCAGCGCTCTCGAAGTCGAACGGATAGATGTCCTGGTATTTCTTCGGCGGGTTCTCCGCGTATTGCACGCTCCCGTCGGGCCGCCGCCGGAACCATTGCGGATGCGCGGTCACGTAAGGGTGATCCGGAGCGCACTGGAAGGCGAGGTCGAGCGCGATCTCAATGCCGAGTTCGGCCGCCCGCGCCACGAGACGGTGAAAATCCTCGAACCCGCCCAAGGCCGGCAGGATGGCTTTGTGGCCACCCTCGGTCGCGCCGATCGCCCACGGGCTGCCGACATCCGTGGGCGCGGCTGCGAGCGCGTTGTTGACGCCTTTGCGGTTGACGCGACCGATCGGGTGTATCGGCGGGAAGTACAGCACGTCGAAACCCATGCGCGCCAGTTCGGGCAGTTGCTCCTCGACGTCGCGGAAGCTGCCGTGTCTGCCGGGCTGCACGGCGCTCGAGCGCGGGAACAGCTCGTACCAGGCACTGAATTCCGCGCGTTTGCGATCGACGATCAGCGTGTAATCGCGACGGGTCGCGAAACGACGGTCTGCATGGCGGCGGGCGAGCTCGGTCCGGCCGGTATCGAGGGCCATCGTCTTGAGCCTGCCCCCGTCGCTGCGCGGATCGTTTGCCGCCGTGCGCAGCCCCGCGCTCCAGCTGCGCAAGCTCTCGGCGTCGCCGCTTGCGGCGCGGTCTGCGGCGCCCTCGATCAATGCCGCTCCGACCGAGAGCGCAACGCGGATGTCCTGCACGTCGTCGCGCCGCTCCAGGTCGTGCCGCCAGGAATCGAAGGGGTCCACCCACGCAAGCACGGCATATTGATAAAGCCCCGGCACCCGGGGCAGGAAATCGGCGCGCCAGACGTCGTCGACGTCGGCGGTCATCTCGACTTCGTAGACCTCGCCGACATCGGCTTCGGGGTCCGCAACCCGGCGGTCCGCAACCTGGCGGTCCGCAACCTGGCGGTCCGCAACCTGGCGGTCCGCAACGATTTGCCACAGGAGCATGGCGCGCAGCCGATCATGTCCGTCCGCGTAGCAGTGCGCTTCGATGGCGACGCGCTCCCCGACGATGCGTTTGAGGGGATAACGGCCATCGTCGACGTTCGGCAGGACGGCGTCGATGGTGGCGCGGCACCGTCCCTCCGCAGGCAGCCGGGTCATGGCTCCCCGGCCTCGCCCGACCAACGCAGCACGATCGTCGCGAGCGGCGGCAAGGTGAGATTCACGGATTCCAGCCTGCCATGCGCCGCGACCGGGCTGGATTCGACGCCGCCGAGATTTCCCCATCCTGCGCCGCCATATTCGCGCGCATCGCTATTGAAGACCTCGCGCCATGAGCCCCGCGCCGGCACACCGACGAGGTAGTTCGTGCGCGGTACTGGCGTGAAATTGCCGACCACCAGCAAGGTCCCGCGCCCGTCGCCGCTCTTGCGCACAAAAGCGAAGACGCTTTGTTCCGCGTTGCCGGCATCGATCCATTCGAAGCCAGTCGCGGAAAAGTCCAACTCGTGCAGCGCGGGCTCGGCGCAATAAAGTCGGTTCAGCTCACGCACGACCCGGCTCACGCCGGCGTGTTCGGGCAGATCGGCGACCCACCATTCGAGCTCGCCCTCGTGGGTCCATTCGCGCCGCTGCGCGAACTCGCCGCCCATGAACAGCAATTTCTTGCCCGGATGGGTCCACATGTAGCCGAACAGCGCCCGCAGATTCGCGAACTGTTGCCACTCGTCGCCGGGCATCTTGCCGATCAGGGAGCCCTTGCCGTACACCACTTCGTCGTGCGAGAGAGGCAGCACGAAATTCTCGTTGAACGCATAGATCAGCGAGAAGCTGAGCTCCCCCTGATGGTATCGACGATAGATGGGGTCTTGCTGGAAGTAGCCGAGCGTATCGTGCATCCAGCCCATGTTCCATTTCATTCCGAAGCCGAGTCCGCCCGCCTCGGCGGGCCGGGAGACCAGCGGCCATGCGGTCGATTCCTCGGCGATCATCGTCACGTCCGGATGATCGCGGTAGGCGGACTGGTTCAAGAGTCGCAGAAACTCGATCACCTCGAGATTCTCGCGTCCCCCGTGGCGGTTCGGGATCCACTCCCCCGGGCCCCGCCCATAGTCCAGATAGAGCATCGAGGCGACGGCATCCACCCGCAGGCCGTCGATGTGATAGCGCTCGAGCCAGAACAGCGCAGACGAGAGCAGGAAGCTGCGGACCTCGTTGCGGCCATAATTGAAAATCGCGGATTTCCATTCCGGATGGAACCCCTGACGGGGATCGGCGTGTTCGTACAGATGCGTGCCGTCGAAGTAGGCCAAACCATGTGCGTCGTTCGGAAAATGCGACGGCACCCAATCGAGCAGGACACCGACGCCGCGTTGATGCAGCTGATCGATGAAGTACATCAAGTCCTGGGGCGTCCCATAGCGCGCGGTCGGCGCGAAGTATCCGGTCGTCTGGTAGCCCCACGACCCGTAGAACGGGTGTTCCGTAACCGGCATCAATTCCACGTGCGTGAAGCCCATGTCGACGACATAGTCGGCAAGCGCCTGCGCCAGGGCCCGGTAATCGAGCGGCACCCCGTGCCGCCGCCGCCACGAACCGATGTGTACTTCGTAGATCGAGATCGGCGCCTGCGCGCCGTTGCGCGCACCGCGGGTGCGCATCCACGCGCTATCACTCCAAACGTAATCGAGCGACCAAACGCGCGAGGCAGTTGCCGGCGGGACTTCAGAAAAGCTGCCGTAGGGATCTGCCTTCTCGAAGACCCCGCGGTCTTCGTTCGCGACGATGCGATACTTGTACGCCTGACCGAGGCGGGCACCAATGACCGGGCCTTCCCAAATACCAGAGCCGTCGTCGCGCAGCCTTAGCGGCGAGGCGCCACCGTCCCAGCCGTTCCAATCCCCGATGACCGACACCGATGCGGCGTTGGGCGCCCAGACCGCGAAATACGCGCCGACGCCGTCCGGCGCGGGAACACAGCCCAGTTTTCCGAACAGGCGGCTGTGGCTGCCCTCTCGAAACAGGTAGATATCTTGATCGCTAAGGGGCACGCGTGGGCCTTTTTGGGATTCGTTCGACACGGTATAGCGTGCTGCGCCGCCACGCCTGTCGCCTCAGCGCAGTCTCTCCTGTAGGAATTCGGCTACTCGGCCGCGGCGATGGACCGACCCCGAAACGGTGCGGGCCGCCGACACAGTGGCAATCGCCGAGATGGCCTTCGGCGGTGATCCCGCGGCGAAGGAGGTGATAAAAGCTTATAATCAGATGACAAAAATGAAGGCACACAAAACCTCCGGCGAGACTCCCCGCGCGGTCCCACCCCGTCGCCACGAGCGCCCCGTTGGAGTGCGGCGCATCCGCATCGGAACACGCGAGGTGATCACGCAGGGCATCGCCCGCGGCGTCTTTCAGGACTTGTTTCATTACTTCATGACGGTCAGCTGGCCGCAGCTGTTCCTGACGATCGCGCTGTTTTTCCTGTCCTTCGACTTGTTCTTCGGTCTGCTCTATTTCCTCGTGCCGGGGTGCATCGCCAATCTCAATCCGCCGGGATTCGCGGGCGCGTTTTTCTTCAGCGTGGAAACGCTCGCCACCGTCGGCTACGGGGACATGCACCCGATCAATTTCTACGGGCACAGCGTGGCGATGCTCGAGATCTTCGTCGGTCTCATGTCGCTCGCCGTGATCACGGGGATCATGTTCGCGCGCTTTTCGCGTCCCAAGGCGCGTTTCTTGTTCGCGCACAATGCCGTCGTCCGACCGCTCGACGGCAAGCGGACGCTGATGCTTCGCGCCGCGAATGAGCGGCAAAACGTCGTTCAGGAGGCAACCGCGAGGCTGCGTTTGTTGCGCGACGAGGTCAGCGTCGAGGGCTACCGGATGCGCCGCGTGACGGATCTGCGGCTCGTGCGCTCAGAACATCCGGCTTTCGTGCTCGGTTGGAACATCATGCACGTGATCGACGAAACCAGCCCCTTGTACGGACAGACATCGGAAACGTTGGCGCGGGATGTTGCGGTGCTCATTTTAAGCGTCAGCGGCACGGATGACACCACGGGGCAGACCCTGATCGCCCGTGGTGAGTATCCAAGCACGGCAATCAGGTGGAACGCGAGTTTCCGGGACGTGCTGGAGCAGTCGCCGGACGGCGCCTTGACGATGGACTACCGCAAGTTTCACGACGTCGAAGCCTTGGGCGCAGCGGACGATAGGCACCCCATGGCGTGATATACCCGCCGTGCTTGCCAGGTCCTGACTACAGGATGGCGCGGGGCGGCGCGCGCTTTCCGCCCCGCGTTCCGGTCAAGCGCCCGCTTTTTTCGCCCCCGGCGCGTTCTTGTCGGTCCAGCCCTGACAATAGCAATGGGTGCATACATCGCCTTCTAGCAAGGCACAGTCGCCCGAGTCCTTGCCATAGGCCCCGGTGCTCTTGGGCGAAAAGTTGATGCAACCGGCACAGTTCTCACCGTTTTCGCCGGGAGTATCCTGAAAATAAAAGTCTTCCTTGGATGCCTTGGACTTGGCGAACGCGACTCGTGTGCCGAGGCAGACGATACTGATCGCGGCGAGTGCCTGGCCGCCCTTTGCGAGGGCCGCGCGGCGTGTAAGACTCGAAACTTCTTTGTGTGACATGTGAAACCCCTCCAGCCGTGACTGACCACCCTAGTTTACAGGGTGCTCTGCCAGGCCAAAGTGTCGGGCCGTTCATCGATCGCCAGTCGGACGGCGCCGACAGCCCCGGACCCGGACCCGGACCGGGTTCAGAGGCCGAGCAGCCAGGGCAGGGAGGATCCCTCGTAGAGAATGAGCGAAGTGTGCTCGGCGAAATCCCAGGCTTCGTCGGAGAAGCTGCCCGTCGTGATCGCAAACCCGCCGGCCGCACCGTGCGCCGCCACGAGGCGCGACAGGGCGATCAGCTCCGGTACGCCGACACGGCGCTTGTGCCAGTGACGGGACTGCACGAGAAACCGCTTGCCGTCGCGCAACAAGCCGATGTCCGCGGCAACCGCGTCGGGGCGTGTGCCGCCGAATCCGGTCACGACATAGCCGCGCCGTCGAAACGCGTCGCCGATCAGACGTTCCACCGCCCGCGAATGCAGGTCGGCCGGGACCATCGCAGGGACTGCCGCCGCCTCCAGCGCCTCCTCGACCCAATCCTGACGAACTGCCATGGGTGCGGAGTCTGCGGGCTGGCGAGCGTCGATGATGCGATCTTGATCACGGACCGACGCAGTTGCGCTCCCGGCGCCCGGGGTGGCACTCTGCGGCGCAATGCGCACCATGCTGTTTTTGCTGCTGGCCCTCGCCCTCGTGCCGGCTCATGCCGGGGCGACCCTGGATCGGGTCAAGCGGACCGGCGTCGTCATCAACGTCCTGCTCGATTCCTACCCGCCATTCGAGTTCCTCGGACCGGACAATCAGCTTGCCGGCTTCGATATCGACGTCGCCCGCGCCTTTGCGGCCAAGATCGGCGCCAAGCTGCAGCTGCAGACACCCAGCTGGGAGACCATCGTCGGCGGTCATTGGCAGGGGCGCTGGGACATCTGCATCTGCTCCATGACGCGCACGGCCGAGCGGGAGCGGAGCCTGAGTTTTCCGGTGCAATACTATGCGTCGCCGGCGGTCATCACCGTGAACAAGAACGAACAACACATCAAGTCGGCCGCCGATCTGTCGGGTAAGCGGGTCGGCGTCGGCAATGGTTCGACGTATGAAAATTATCTCAATCGGGCGCTCGTGCTCGATGGTCAAGCCGTGGTTTCCTACCCCTTCCACGACGTCGTCGCGATACCCGGCGACGAGACGATCAATTTCCGCAATCTCGCGCTGGGGCCCGGCGTCCGCTTGGACGCCATCGTGTCCTCCCTCGCCACGGCGACCGCGAGCGCCGCCGCGCTGCCGGCGCTCAAGGTGCTGAGCCCCACGCTTTATGCCGAGCGCAGTTCCGTGGCGACCGAGAAGGGCGACCCGGACTGGGATGCGCTCGTCGCACGCACTTTTCAGGAGTTGAAGGCTGACGGCAGCCTCGCGAAAATCTCCCAGAAATGGTTGAACATGGACGCGATCGTTTATGGCCCTTGATGCCGAGGTTGCGGCGGGAGCCGCGCGACGCGGCGCGGCGCCGCGGGTCGCCCGCAAGTCTCATTTTCGGATGCAGGTCTGGGCCACGTGGCTCGTCTTGGCGCTACTGCTCGCCTGGGGGTGTCGCGCGCTGCAGCTGGACTTCGGTTACGTGGCGCAAAAACTCCCGTTCCTGCTGGGGCTGCGTTTGGGCCCGGATGGGTTCATTCAGGGGGCCGTCCTCACCCTGTTCGTGACCGCCGTATCGATGGTCTGCGCTTTGGGGATAGCCATGATCACCGCGGCCGGGCGCTTGTCCGACAACCCGGTCGCCTTCGCGCTCGCCACGTTCTATGCCTCCTTGTTTCGGGGAACCCCGTTGCTGGTGCAGGTTCTGATCATCTACCTTGCCCTGCCGCAGGTCGGCGTCGTGCTCGGGGGGCTGACCTCCGGCCTGATCGCGCTGTCGCTCAATTACGGCGCCTATCTCGCCGAGACGATCCGCAGCGGCATGATGGCAATCCCGCTCGGACAGCGCGAGGCAGCCATGGCCTTGAGCCTGCCGCGCTGGCTGATCATCTGGAAGGTCACCGGACCGCAGGCGCTGCGGCTGATCATCCCCCCGGCAGGCGCGCTGTTCGTGTCCATGCTCAAGGACTCCGCGCTCGTTTCCATCCTCGGCCTCTGGGAGCTGAACTTTCTCGCACAATCCTATGCGCGAGCGAGTTTTCGCTACATGGAGATGCTGCTGGCCGCGGCGCTGATTTATTGGGCCTTGTCGATCGTCTTCGAGATCGTCCAGTTCCGCCTGGAGCGGCGCTTCGGCAGGGGCGTCGCGGTCGCCGCACGCCGCTGATCCCCCATGGCAGACCTCGTGAGCATCGATCGGATCAACAAGTGGCATGGCAGCCTGCATGCCCTGCGCGATGTCTCGCTGGCCGTCGCGCCGCACGAGCGACTCGTGATCTGCGGCCCTTCGGGTTCCGGCAAGTCGACCCTGCTCCGCTGCATCAATGGCCTGGAAACCTACGACTCGGGCGAGGTCATCGTCGACGGCACACGGCTCACGAACGACTCCCGGACGGCGCTGGGCGTGCGGCGCGAAGTCGGCATGGTGTTTCAATCCTTCAACCTGTTTCCGCACATGACGGTGCTGGAGAACTGCGTCCTCGCGCCGATCTGGGTCCGCAATACGCCGAGACTCGAGGCCGAGGAACTCGCCCGCAGTTACCTCGACCGCGTGCACGTCGGTGCCCAGGCGGGCAAGTACCCGGGTCAGCTGTCCGGGGGCGAACAGCAACGCGTCGCGATTGCCCGCGCTTTGTGCATGGCACCGAAAATCATGCTGTTCGACGAGCCGACGTCTGCGCTGGATCCGGAAATGATCAACGAAGTTCTGGACATCATCGTCGGTCTCGCGGACACCGGCATGACCATGGTCTGCGTCACGCACGAGATGGCCTTCGCGCGCCGCGTGGCCGATCGGATCGTGTTCATGGACCGGGGCGAGATCATCGAGCAAGGGCCGCCGGCCGAGATTTTCGACGCGCCGCGCACCGACCGGCTCAAAGCATTCTTGAGCAGCATACTGAAAGATTTGCGCTGAGCGGCACAGGATGAAGCCTGAGCTCGCGCCTGCGGGCTATACCGTGCGCCCGGATCAGGGGTATCGTCCGTGTCATCCGCAAGGCACTTTTTATATCCGTGAGAGCTTTATTCATGTCATCGATCAACTACCCGCAATTCCGATCGGTACTCGTTGGAATCTTTCTTGCGGCGCTGCCTTTGTCGTTTGCCGGTACACGAGTGAGCACGGCAGCTACGCCAACCGGGGAAATCAATCTTGGCGTCACGACCCTGCCTGTTCAACAATTTGGAACAACGGTCAATCCCACCACACATTCTTTTCTAGGAAAGACTGACCGACACTATATTCCGATGCCTGATCAAAAAGGCGGCTGTAATTCGGACGCTTGGTACCAGATTCCGGGCTATCCCGATCTCTTCGTTGGGCGCTACATCGAAAGCAACAAATGCATCACGGATGGAAGCGTGCCTAACGGCCTCATGACCTTGGGGTTGGCTCAAACGAGCGGGGACACCGACGGCTTCGCCTGGGTGAAAAAGCCGCTTTTATCCTATACAGAGTCAGCCAGTGTCCTCAGCGGCGATGGCAATCATTACACAGTTCCCGCTCAAACAATTCAAGACGGTTACGTCATTTACACAGCCTACGATCCCTCGGTTATTTCATACGATGGTGAAATCTGGGTTGCTTTCGAATGTGCCTATGTGGGCGCCCATGCGGCCGACTCCTGCATCGGTCCCCTCATCACCAACGGCGATACGACTGGAGCTCACTGGTACGTTGATCCGACACGCACGACGGTAGTCGTATCGGACGGCTCTGCAAATCCTTATGATGTCTATGCCCACGCGGCATCGGTTCCCAAACTCGTCGTTTTTCACAGTAGCGTTTATCTTTATTATTCCTCGGGCCGGTTCGGGAATGATGGCGCTATCGATATCAACGTCCGCGGGGTCAAGCTCTGGCAAGTCGCGGGCAGCACCGGTAAGGTTTTCCGAGTGAATGGCTGGTATCAGCCGGTTTTTGCTTATGACGACTCCACAAGCATCGAGGTCATGGGAGTCGACGCCGAAGAACCGCTATCCAACCGTGTGGCAGATGCGTTCGGCGCGTATACCGACGGAACCTACATTTACCTCACCGGAGCGGTTGGTGGAGGCGCCTATTGCCCGGGTCTGGGCGGAACGGCTCCTGGGTGCTATCGGCTCTCGGTTTCGAGAACTGCAAGTCCATTGACGTATCACTCGTTCAACACTTTCCGTGTGCCCGATCGCGCGCTGCCTGTTAATCCACAGGAATACACTCGCCAGTTGATTACTCCACAAGGTTTTTCCTACTTCATCGGAGACTATTTCGAGAGCCTTCCCGGATACAACACGGAGAATGCCATTCCGCCGAGCACGACCTCGGTGCACGGGATGTGGATGTATCCGGCCAATTTCGCGGCGATGGACTTTGAGCAGACCGCGATCGGACACAGGTCAAACCAGTCTTGGTTCGGACATTACTTTGACCCATTCAAGTTGATTGCCGGCCAGAGCTCGACGATTGGGGATCTCACGTTAAGCATGCAGTCCGACGGAAACTTGGTCGTGTACCGTGAAGGGGTCGGCAAATGGGCAACCGGGACCAACAATTGGCCATCCAATTGCACTACCTGCTATGCCAGCTTCCAACCTGACGGAAATCTTGCGCTCTATAGCGCCAATAGCAATGGTGAATCCACTGCTTACTGGTCAACGGGTACAAATGGCCATCCAGGTGCCCAGCTCCATCTCTCAGATTCCGCACCCTATCTCTCGATTGTCCAAGGCGTTGAAATCTATCCGGCGAAGAATTCAGGGCCGTCCCATTTTGCCCCATTCAATTTGCTTGCCGGCCAGAGATTCACGATAGGGGATCTCACATTAAGCATGCAGTCTGACGGAAACTTGGTCGTCTACCGTAACGGACTCAGCAAATGGGAATCCGCGACCAACAATTGGCCGTCCACCTGTACTACCTGCTATGCCAGCTTCCAATCGGACGGAAACCTCGTGCTCTATAGCTCCAATGGAAATGGTGAATACACACCCTACTGGTCGACCGGGACAAATGGCCATCCAGGTGCCCAGCTTCTGTTATCGCAAGCCGTCCCCTATCTCTCCATTGTTGTGGGCTCAACCCAACTCTGGCCATAAATGGCCGCGCCGTCGTCTTCCCCGAGGTATGACGATGCAAACCACGCAGAGCAATCCAAGCAAAGTGCCAGGCGTGACGCTGCTCATCTCACTATCGGTGTGGTATCGGGTGGCCGGCAGTGTATCGACGAACTCAATTACAACGCGGAAAGCGGAGTCTTTTTACTGGGTCACGATCCTCCTCTTCTGGACCGCCTTCGTGCTGACGCGTCCGCTCGGCGCAGTTGTGGGTGATCTGCTGGACAAACCGATTACCAGCGGCGGCATTGCAATCAGCCGTTACGCGGTATCGGCCGTTCTTCTGGCATTCATGGTGGCATGCTTGCTAATTTTTCGACAGAAGCCAGCGTCCGCGCAGCATTGACTGCATCTGAGGCTGGAAATGATGATGAGTGCTCGATTTGAGGACTGATTAATCAATGCAGGTGACTCCAGCTCATGCGGCGACTTTAGGCGTTGCGGCGCTCTCCATCGCGGGCGTGATTTTGCGCCCGTGGCGGCTGCCGGAAGCGATCTGGGCCGTGCTCGGCGCTGCAGCGCTGGTCGCGTTCTCCCTCCTATCACCTTATGACGCGTTGCTCGCGATTCGAAAGGGTGCGGATGTCTACCTGTTCCTGACGGGCATGATGGTGCTCGCGGAGTTTGCGCGTCACGAGGGTCTCTTCGATTGGCTCGCCGCCTGCGCCGTGCGCCGTTCGAAAGGCTCCCCGAAAACGCTCTTCGTATTGGTCTACGGCGTCGGTACGCTCGTGACCGTGTTCCTCTCGAACGATGCGACGGCCGTCGTGCTGACACCCGCGGTCTACGCGGCGGCCAAACGGGCGAAGGCGCAGCCGCTGCCGTATCTGTTCATTTGTGCCTTCATCGCCAATGCAGCGAGCTTCGTACTGCCGATTTCGAACCCGGCCAATCTCGTGGTGTTCGGGATGCACATGCCGTCTTTGGGGAGTTGGGTGTCGCAGTTCGGAGTCGCTTCGATCGCCTCGATCGTGGTGACCTATGGCGTCCTACGTTTCACGCAAAACGGGGCTTTGACGAAGCCTATCGAGAACGAAGTCAGAGTGCCCACCTTGAGCGTCGGGGGACGGCTGGTCGCCGGCGGGGTGTGTTTGACGGCAATTTTGCTGCTCATCGCTTCGAGTCTCGATTGGCAATTGGGCTTGCCGACGTTTCTCGCCGGCATGGCGACCGGCATGGTCATTCTCCTGCGCGAACGGGCGGCTCCGTGGCCCGTGATCAAAGAGATCTCGTGGAGTGTCCTGCCGCTGGTAGCGGGACTATTCGTGCTGGTGCAGGGCGTCGAGGGGACGGGTCTCCTCGCTCCGCTCGGCCGTTTCATCGAACGCGAAGCCACGGACAGCGCGGGACTGACTGCGCTGCTCGCGGGCGGGGTCACCGCCATCGCGTGTAACCTCGTTAACAATCTTCCCCTGGGACTCATCGCCGGAACGCTCGCGACCAGCTCGCACCTTTCCGCTCCGGTCACAGGGGCGATGCTCATTGGCGTCGACCTCGGTCCCAATCTCTCAGTGACGGGTTCGCTGGCCACGATTCTTTGGCTCGTGGCATTGCGCCGCGAAGGACAAGACATCAGCGCCTGGAAGTTTCTGGCGCTCGGCGCAATGGTCATGCCAACCGCGTTGCTGGCCTCGCTTCTCAGTTTCGACGCGCTGGCTTTCCGGTGACCGAAACCCTCGTATCCGGAGGCGCGTTCGCGGTGGTGGGGGGGCGAACAAGGTTGATCCGCTCACCTACCTGGCCTATGTCCTCGCCAATGCGAGGAACAAGTCGATCGTGCTGCCAACCCCGGACGAATTTACCGCCTCAAACATCGCCCACGTCGGCTGATGCGCTCTTTAACAATCTGGATTATGCTGAACTGTAGGTTGCTGAGCGGAAGTGCCATCGTTTGCCTGTTGTGTGCTTACCGCTTACCTTTAAACGAGTTCCAGTCTTACCTGACGCCCGACAAGCGCCGCAGCGCGCTGTAAACTGGAAATTGTGATGTCGCTGCGCGGGTCGAGTAGCCGATTGACCTGGGTGCGGCTGGTATGGAGGAGCTTCGCCATGCCGGCCTTGGATACGCCGCGTTGCTTCATTGCTTCGCCGAGCTGCCAGGCAACGACTTCCTTGATCGCTTCCGTTTGCAATTCCTCGAAGACACCTTCCGATTTCAGGAAGTCATCGAGATTGCTTCCGATATGCGGGTTCTTTTTCCTGCTCATGATTTCGTCACCTCTTTCATTCGCTTTTTCGCCAGGTCCAAATCGGCCGGCGCGGTCTTCTGCGTTTTCTTGATAAAGCCGTGCAGCGCAATCAGTTCATGACGATGCACGCAGAACAGGACCCGCGCGCGATGCGGTCTCATCAAGTTGCGCCCGATTTCCTTACGTTCCGTCGCCGGCAGGCTCTTTAGCCAATCCAGGACGGGTTCCGCACCGGCTTTGCTGCGATTCCTTGTTTCGAAAGTTCTCCCCCGCGGCCACGGCCACAACGCGCTCGATACCCCAGAGTTCGAAACGCAGCGTGGTTACCCGTATGACCCGAGAGTTGGTGTCCATTTTCGTCGATGACGCATGGCTCGCCGCAGGTACGGTGGCCTGGGTTGCACTGTCCACATCGGTCGCACCCGCTCTGCCGATTGCTGCCATGACGAGGGCCGTAAGCTTTACAGTCGGCCTTACCATGATTTTCCACAGCAGTAGCGCGCGCGGAGCGCGCAATAAACGGTAGATTTCAATTATGTCGCTGATGATCGGTGCTGCGTTTCTGCGTAGAAAGCCGATCCAGAGGGCCGGTGACGTCGTCGTTTAAGGCCCAACCGACGGCAGCGGACGCCACGCTACCGTCATGCTGCCCAGCAGCCCGGATCAACGTGGCAGGATGGTCTTCACGATCGAGGCGTCGAGCGCTTCGTAGTCGCCGTAGCCGATCAGGTCGTAGAGTTCCTGGCGCGTCAGCATCCGGTCCAACACACTGCTTACCACCCCGTCCCTGGCCAGGGCCGAGTACAGATCGTCCTGGGCGCGGGCGGCAATGCGCAGAGAGCTGACTGGCCAGATGACCATCCGATAACCCATCGCGGCAAATTGCGCCGCGGTGAAGTAGGGGGTGCGTCCGAATTCCGTCATGTTGGCGAGCAGCGGGGCGTCGACGCGGCTCGCGAATTCACGGAACATCGCCTCTGTCGTCAGCGCCTCGGGGAAGATGGCATCCGCGCCGGCCTGCAGATAGAGTTTGGCGCGCGCCACCGCGCCGTCGATGCCTTCGGAGCCGGCAGCATCCGTACGGGCGATGATGTACAGATGCCGGCGCGCCTTTACGGCGGCCGCGATCTTCGCCGCCATATCCTGCGGCGTCGCGAGCCTCTTGTCGTTCAAATGCCCGCATTTCTTCGGCAACAACTGATCCTCGATGTGGACCGCCGCGGCACCGGCATCCTCGAAGCTACGGACCATATGCATGACGTTGAGGGCTTCGCCATAGCCCGTGTCGCCGTCGACGAGCACGGGCAGGGCGGAGGCACGGACGAGTTGGCGCACGAAAAAAGCCGCTTCATCGACCGTGATCATGCCGAGATCCGGCAAACCCATGGACGCAGTCATGGCGGCGCCGGACAAATAGAGCGCCTGAAAGCCATGGCTCTTGGCCTGGATCGCAGCAAGCCCATTGTGCGCTCCGGGCAGCTGCAGGATCGAAGGGTCCATGAGCAGAGCCCGAAAGCGATTCCCGGCGGGCATCGTGGGCAGATCATCGGCGACCAGATAGCTCATGTCGCGCCGTTTTGCATGTGATCAAGGCCCATGTCATCCAGCCCCATGTCGTTTAATGCTGGTGTCATATCACGTACAGATCGACGTAATCGTTGACCGGCAGCGAGGCGAGCCGTTGGGCGTCTAGTGAGACCTCAAGGATCGCGCGCTGCTGTTTCTCGGGAAAGCGGCGTCGCAAATTGGTGCGAAATTTTTCGACGAGCAGGGGTATGCCGTCGCCACGACGCCTGCGGTGGCCGATCGGATATTCGACCAGGATTTCGTCCAATCGCGTGCCGTCGTCGAGTTCGACGAGCACGGCGTTCGCGATCGAGCGCTTTTCGGGGTCGTGATAGTCCCGCGTGAAAGTCACATCCTCGACGCAATGAATTTTTTCGCGCAGCGCATCGATCCGCGGGTCCGATGCGATGCCTTCCTCGTAGTCTGCCGCGGTCAACCGTCCGAACAACAAGGGCACCGCGACCATGTACTGAATGCAGTGATCGCGATCCGCGGGATTGGCGAGCGGTCCGCGCTTGTCGATGATGCGGATGCAGGCCTCGTGCGTGCGAATGGTGATGCGCGAGATCAGCGCCGCGTCCTTGCCGAGCGCGCGCAGACGGGCATGCGCGGTCATTGCGGCTTCCACGGCCGTTTGTGCATGGAATTCCGCCGGATACGAGATCTTGAACAGCACGTTCTCCATCACGTACGAACCGTAAGGGCGCTGCATTTTGAAAGCCTGGCCCTTGAACGACACGTCGTAGAAGCCCCAGGTCTTGGCCGTCAGTACCGAGGGGTACCCCATCTCGCCGGTCTTGGCGATCAGGGCGAGCCGCACCGCGCGGCTGGTCGCGTCCCCGGCCGCCCAGCTCTTGCGCGAGCCGGCGTTCGGGGCGTGGCGATAGGTGCGCAAGCTCTGGCCGTCCACCCAGGCGAGCGAAACGGCGTTGATGATCTCCTCGCGCGAACAACCGAGGAGCTGTGCAACCACGGCGGTCGACGCGACCTTGACGAGCAGCACGTGATCGAGTCCAACGCGGTTGAAGCTGTTTTCCAAGGCGATCACGCCCTGGATTTCGTGGGCCTTGATCATCGCAGTGAACACGTCCTGCATCAGCGGCGGCGCTTTGCCCGCCGCAACGCGATTGCGGGCCACCCAATCGGCGACTGCCAGTATCCCGCCGAGATTGTCGGACGGATGGCCCCACTCGGCCGCGAGCCAGGTGTCGTTGAAATCCAGCCAGCGAATCATGGCGCCGATATTGAAAGCGGCCTGGATCGGGTCGAGTTGGAACTGCGTTCCGGGTACCTTGGCGCCCTGCGGGACGACCGTTCCCGGCACGATCGGGCCGAGAAGCTTCGTGCAGGCAGGGTACTCGAGCGCCTCCAGGCCGCAGCCCAGGGTGTCGATCAGGCAATACCGCGCAGTGTCATAGGCAAGTTCAGAACTGATCTCAAAATCGAGGACATAATCCACGATGTCGGTGATGACGGCGTCCGGCGCCGGGCGGGCCGCGCCTGGGGATGCGTGCACGAAACATTCCTTTTGTTGTCGTGCGTCATCATACCACCGCAACTCGAGGGTGCAGCGAGCGGTGCCTGCGGCGGTTCAGGCGTCGATCTGCAAATGTCGGTCGAAGGCAAGTACGCGTCGCGACGGCGCGGTGCGTTCCGGGAACCCACGATCACTGATCTTGCCTAGCCTGCGCCAGGGATCATTTGCGGCGACCCGCGTCTCGTTGACGCAGAGATGGTATTGGAGCTGGCCATGACTACGTGCGTAAAAAAAGAACACGCAGCCGGTACTGAAACTTTTTAACATCGTTGCCGTACTCCGTTGCATACGCCTCAGCCATGAGTTTCTCCCCGGAGCTTGGGGTGCGGCTGTAGGACGTTTCCGCAAAGCGCTGTGAGACCGCATTTGCGGCACTGCGTCGGCCAGCGGCGGCAGGATATCGGGGGCCGCCTCAAGACATCTTCCGTCATCCGTATCGGACGAACACCGACAGCCAAAGGCACGTAAATCGGCGATCCTGGAGGTCCTTCCCAACCGCGGCTTGCCGCAAAGTGGCTGTCAATGCCGATCTGGATACGTTGTGCCGCGCTGCTGACCCTGTCGACTTTCGCCTTCCAGGCAGGGGCGAACTCCCCGTCAGCGGGACAATCGCTCGTGGCACGCGGCGAGTACGTTGCCCGAGCCGCGGATTGCAATTCCTGCCATACCGCGCCCGGCGGCAAATTGTTCGCGGGAGGCGACGAGTTGAAGACCCCGTTCGGCAGCATTTACGGCCCCAATATCACCCAGGACCGGCGCACCGGCATCGGCTCTTGGAGCAAGGAGGATTTCGTACGCGCACTGCGGATGGGCATACGCAAGGACGGCGGTTATTTGTATCCTGCCATGCCCTACATCGAGTACACGATGATGTCGGATGCCGACATCGACGCGCTCTGGGCCTACATGCATACCATCGCGCCCGTCTCCCACAGCGTTCCTACGCCGGAAAAGACCTTCCGCTTTCCGTTCAACTTCCGTCCCGGTATCCGTGCCTGGCAGGCGATCTATTTCAAGCCGCACCGCTGGGAGCCGACCCCGGGCGAGGACGCGCAATGGAATCGTGGCGCCTACCTGATCCAGGCCTTGGCCCATTGCGGCGAGTGCCACACGCCGAAAAACGTCGGCATGGCTCCCGAAGCGAAATATCGTCTGACGGGCGCTGCGCTGCAAGGCTGGTTCGCACCCGACATTTCGGCCGATCCGAACTCGGCCATCAAGAAATATGACGTGCCTCAGTTGGTCCAGTTCTTGAAAACGGGCGTCATGGCGGGAAACGGCCATGCCTTTGGTCCCATGGCGGAGACCGTGCACGACAGTCTCCGCCATCTCGATACGGACGATTTGCGCGCCATGGCCGTGTATCTGAAAGACCAGAAGCCGGTCAGCGAGCCGGCCATAGCGCGCGCCGTGGCCTCGCCCGCGGAGCTTGCGATCGGTAAGGAGATCTATGAGAACAATTGCAGTTCGTGTCACCACAACGACGGCAAGGGCATGGCCAATACGGTCCCGGCGCTCGCGGGCAATACGGCGGTCACCGCCGCGGAACCCGATAACGTGATCATGGCCATCCTCGAGGGCTTCGGCCCGCAGGGCACCTGGGGTGCCATGGGCTCGTTTGCACATCAATTGACCGACGAGCAGATCGCCGATGTAACCAACTACGTGCGCACCGCCTGGAACAATCACGGCGTGCCAAATGCCCAGCAGTGGGAAGTGGGCAACGCGAGGAACATTGCCAGCATTCCGGGGAGGGCCCGTCAACCCGATTTGATCTGCCCCTTGCTGCCGGCCAAAGTCGCGAACGCGGCGCTCAAGGAGAGTCCTGCGACCTTGCGGGCGGCCGGCAATGATCACACGACCTTGGTGCGCGTCGTGCACGAGTACACGAGCGCAGCACCCGACAGCAGTCCCGCCGAGGTCATCGAAGCCCTGACCGAAGCTTATTGCCGGGCTGTCGTCGGTGAAAACGTGCCGATGTCGAGCAGCGCGGGCGCAGTCGCGAATTTCTCGCAGCAGGTGGCGATCGTGCTCACCGAGGCGCCCGATCGCCCCACAGCGAGCGAAGCAGCGGGTAGCGGCGCAACTGGCAGATGAGCCAGGGATAATAGGCAGTAAACATCAGGAACTCGTCCATACGCTGATCCTTCCGACCGAAACCACAGAACTTATGAGTCTCGGCCTAGCCCGGCTGCATCGCTAGCAGCGGTGGGCATCACCGCTCGTAGGAGCGATCTTGCACCGCCGCGCCCTTGCACCCAGAATAGGGTGATGGGGATTGGTCAATGAATGCCTCGCCGTTTGTTCGCAATCTGACGCGCAAGAGCCAGCGGGCGATGCGCAGCGCCCGACTCGGGCTGGATGACGGCGATCCCGCGCTCGCGATCGACCGGGCGTACTTCGCGATGTTCAACATCGCCCGAGCTGCTTTGTTGTGTGCCGGCGTACCGGAAGAGCGCCTGCCGTACGAGCATAAGGAATTGATCGCCGCGTTCCGCCAGTATTCGGTGCAAACCGGGCAGATCGATCGCGATCTTGCCGGGGTGCTCAACAAGACCGAAAATCTTCGCCTGCAGGCGGACTACACCGGCGCGGACATCGATCCGCAATTCGCGGCCGAGGCGGTCCGGCGTGCCGAAGTCTTCGTCAGAACCATCGAGCGTACCTTCGCTCTGCAGGTCGCGGCAAAGCCGACTGACGCCGACGCCTGAGCGCATGCCCCCCGCTGCGCCGGACCTGCTTCGCCGATTGTTTCAGGCCGCCTTGGGCGCCGCCCAAGCCGACGCCTGCATCCCAAGCCATCTTCCATCAGTGCCCCGCGGCAGGACCGTGGTTATCGGTGCCGGGAAGGCATCTGCGGCCATGGCGCGGGCTCTAGAGACGCACTGGTCCGGTTCACTATCCGGTCTCGTCGTGACACGTCATGGCTATGCCGTTGCATGCGATCGGATCGAGGTCGTCACGGCATCGCATCCGGTGCCGGACGAGGCCGGCTTGCAGGCCGCGCAGCGACTCCTCGAGCTCGTCGCGGGTCTCGGCCCCGAGGATCTGGTCATCGCCCTGATGTCGGGGGGAGGATCAGCGCTGCTGCCCTTGCCTGCCGCTGGGGTTACCCTGGCCGACAAGCAGGCGATCAGTCGCGCACTGCTGCGCTCGGGCGCGACGATCAGCGAGATGAATTGCGTGCGTCGGCACTTGTCGGCGATCAAGGGCGGACGCCTCGGCGCGGCTTGTTATCCGGCCCCCGTGCTATCCCTGCTGATCTCCGACGTACCCGGGGATGCCCCGGCCGACATCGCCTCCGGTCCCACGGTCGCCGATTCCTCCACCTGCGAAGACGCCTTGCGTATCGTCGAGCGTTACCGGATTGCGGTCCCGCCGGGGGCACGGCTGCTGCTCGAGAGCGGGGCAGGCGAATCGATCAAGCCGGGCGATCCCCGCTTGGCCGGCGCCGTATACCGTCTCGTCGCGACGCCCCAGATGGCGCTGGAAGCCGCGGCCGCCGCCGCACGGGCCGCCGGCCTCGAAGCGCATATTCTCGGTGACGCGATCGAAGGTGAGGCGCGGGAAGTGGGCCGCACAATGGCCGGCATGGCGCTGCAGATCGCGAAGCGCGATCAACCCCTGCGCGCGCCCTGCGTGTTGTTGTCCGGCGGCGAAACGACCGTGACGGTGCGCGGCTCCGGGCGCGGTGGTCGCAACGTCGAATTTTTATTGTCGATGGGACTGGCGCTGCAAGGCCATCCCGGTATTCATGCGCTGGCCGCGGATACCGATGGCGTCGACGGGCAGGAGGAAATCGCCGGCGCCGTGCTGAAGCCCGATTCGCTCGCGCGGGCTCGGGGGTTGGGCTTGTCGGCGCGCGAGATGCTCGACGACAACGACGGACATGCCTTCTTCGAGGCCCTCGGGGACTCTGTCATTACCGGGCCGACGCTGACCAACGTCAATGACTTTCGCGCGATCTTGATCGACTCAGTCTAGCTCGCCGCGCGCCGCTCGGTCGCCGCTGGCCGTGGTTGCGCCGTCGTATCGCCGCGGCCCCCCGAGGCAACCAGTCCGCTCGTTGTCCCGGTCGGTTTCGATTCGCCGCCGACGCGATAGCGTGCGATCAGTCCGGACAGGTTCGCCGCCTGTTCCATCAAGGCCTGGGCCGCGGCGGAAGCCTGTTCCACGAGCGCCGCATTCTGTTGCGTCACGGCGTCCATCGCCGTGACTGCCTTGTTGACCTGGTCTATGCCCGAGGCCTGTTCGCGGCTCGACGCGGAGATCTCCGCCACGACGTCGGTGACCTTCTTGACGCCCGTGACGATTTCGCCGAGCACCCTGCCAGATTCGTCCACAAGCTTCGTTCCTTCGGTGACCTTGCCGACCGAGTCCTGAATCAAGGCCTTGATCTCCTTCGCAGCTCCGGCGCTGCGCGAGGCCAGGTTGCGCACTTCGGAGGCCACCACGGCGAAGCCGCGGCCCTGCTCGCCGGCCCGCGCGGCTTCGACCGCCGCGTTCAAGGCGAGAAGGTTGGTCTGAAACGCGATCTCATCGATGACACCGATGATGTCGGCGATTTTCTTGCTCGCGACGTTGATCTCGCTCATCGCGGAGACCGCGGTGCCGACGACTTTTCCGCCGCGTTCGGCATGGTCGCGCGCCGCCACGGCGAGTTGGCTCGCCTGAGCCGCGTTGTCGGCATTGTTCTTGACGGTGGACGTCATCTCCTCCATGGACGAGGCGGTCTCCTCGAGACTCGAGGCTTGTTGTTCGGTGCGCTGACTGAGATTCAAATTGCCGCGTGCGATCTCGTCGGCACCCGTGCTCACCTCGGCCGCGGCCCTTGCCATCGCCCGCACGACGTCGGCCATGTTGCCGATCAATCGGTTCATGCCTTCCGCGAGCGTCTTGAAGAAACCCTCTTTGCCGCGCTCCTCGATGCGCACGGTCAGATCGCCGTCGATCGCCCTGGCGACCATCAAATTGACTTCACTCTCTGTGCTTATTTCCTGCGTGCGGTCGTTCCACTGCACGACCGTTCCCACCCGCCGGCCTTGCGCGTCGTGGACAGGGTTGGCCGTGATGCGCAGCGTCGCCCTGCCGAGCTTGATATCGACCGCATGGGCTGAAGTCAGGCCGGCCAGCATGTTGCGCTGATGCGCGGCATTACGATGAAAGATGTCGAAGGATTCCCCGACGATGCGACCGGGATCGAACTGGGGTATCTGAGTGCGGATCTCGCCCGCCTGCGTCGCAAAGATCTGACGCGCGAAGTCGTTTGCATAGATGATGCGCCCGTCGTTGTCGGCCAGCATGACCCCCGCTGTGACGCGATCGAGGGCGGTACGGATGCGGGCGTTCTCGGCGGAGACTGCGCGCTCGGCCTCGCCGCGAGCCTGAAGGTCTGCTTGCATCTTTGCGACCGTCGCGAACAGACTCGAGTCATCGCCGGGGCGAAGCACGATCTCGGTGGAGAAGTCGCCGGTCGCGACTTTCTTGGCGACTTCGGCGACAGCGTCAGGCTCGGCGCCCAGTTGTCGCACGATCTGGCGGAGAATGATCCATCCCAGCGACACGACGATACTTACGGTCACGAGGGCGAGCGCGACTCCGGTCATGAGCGCCCTGGCTTTGATCCTGACGGCTTCTGCCGCGCCTTGCTTGCCCAGCGTCTCGTTGTAGCTGCGATGCTCCTCGAAGTCCGCTTTCAGCTTTTGGACGATCGGGAATTGCGCCACCATGAGTTGCGCGCCCGCGCTTTCTTTGCCGCCTTTCACCATTTCTTCGACCTGATCGCTGACGTGGAAATAGGCGGCCATATCGGTGCGGTCTGCTTCCAGCAGCGCCTTGTCCTTGTCGTCTGAAATGAGCGGCTCATAGTCCTTGAGACCGCTCTCGAGCGCCAGGCGAGACTTCGAGATCTCCTGCGCGTATTGATCCAGCGCAGTGGGATCATGCAGCGCGAGCATCTTCCACAGATTCAGCCGAGCCTCGCTCAGCGCAATGTCCAGTCTTGCCAGCACCAGCAAACTCGGTACCGTGTTGACCGTCCCGTAGCTCGCGGACTCGTAGATCTGGTCGCATTCATGCAGCAGCGTGCCCGCAACTAAAACGATGCCGAAAAGAGCGGCGACTGGAAGCAGCGCGAGTTTTTTCGCGACCGTGAGACCTTTACGCACCGCCATGACCCGACCTCAGCTTGTTAGAACCGCTAAGGGCTGATAGCGGCCGTTGCAATGCAGTGCTGTAGGTGATTGACCCGGGACTGGGTCACAATTGACGTAAAGAAGTTGTTAGGTTTGTGCCTGTCGCCCGATCGACGGCGATCAAAGCGCCTCTGCGATCAGGCGCCAGCGTCAATGCGTCTTGAGGACCTTCCGAACCGCGTCCAAATGCTGGACCGCCGTGGCCTCGTCGCCCCGCGTGCAGGCGCGTCCCGCAATGCTGAGTTCGGCGCTCATCCAGCGAGCGGCTCCGGCCGTGTACTCCGAGCCATCGGCCGCGAACACGCGGGCTTGGCCGGGTTTGTCGAAGCGTATCGAACTTACCGTGCGCTCGGCGTCTTGCAGCGGGACGCTCAGGCTCGGTATGCATCCGGTGCCGGCCTGCGCTTCGAGTGCAACGAGACTGAACACCAATGCGCTAATCGCGACTTTGACCACTGCTTTAGCCATGTGACTCCCGGCGTTATCCGAAAAACTGTGAACGCGAACGCACTTCACCGGACGAAATTGTGACACAGCCGGCCCTTCACGGGAGGCCTGCAGGGAAAACACCGTCGATTTTTGCGTAGCGCTTCGAAGTTCCCCTGGCAATATGGTGAGGCACGGCGGCGTTATGACAAACGCGCTCATTCAGTCGGCTGTCTCCAGACAGCGCTTGAAGCGGGTGTCGACGCGGTTCGCGTACCAGGCGGTAGTCAGCGGTCGTTGGATCTTGGGGCTGTGTAAATCGATGCTGGGCAGAAGGGCGCGCGGCCGCGGCGTGCCGGCAGCCTGGTCTGCGAGCGCGAATAGTCGACGATAGAGCGCCGAGGATTCGAAAGCCTGGGTGCGGCCCTGATCGAGCGCCGCGTGGATTTCATCGTCATCGAGGCGCAGGCTCGTCTCCAGGCGGTGCAAGGCTGACTCGGTCGGTCCTGGCGCCGGGGCATTGCGCGCATCTCCTGGCAAGAGCGCCCCGTCCGCCGGGACGGAGGTCTTCGCGAGACGGGCGAGCGCGCTTTGAAAAGCGGCATTGCGACTGGCGTATTGGCCAGCATTGAAATCCGCGAATCGGAAGAGGTAGCGATCATAGGGAGCCGAGTAGTCCAGTAGATGAGCGATCCCGAAATAAAGGCTCCCGCGCCGCGTAAACACCTCATCGGCGATGCTCACGCGCACGGGATAGGGATAGGGCTTGGCATCGGCATAGCGCTCCGCGAGAGCGATGTTGACCTGCATGGGGCCGCGCGTGCGGATCGGGTTGTGGTCGGCGAACAGTCGGGTACCCAGGGGTACGCGACCGATGAAATCTTCGTAGATGTCGCTGAGTTCCTTTTCGGTGCGCGCAGCGTCGATCCGCTTCCGGTAGGTCTGGCCGGTGCTCGAATTGAGCTGCAGGACGGCGTGCACCAGCGAGAGCGGAATGCCGGCTCGGCCGGCACGTGCGTCGATCTCGCGCGCAGCGATCGCGCCGAGATGCGGAATCACCGGATCGGTTTGAAAGTTCGATTCCTGCGCGATCACAGCGACGACGGCGCAAACGTTCTCGCGTGTCGGTGGCAGGCCGAGCGCCGTGAAATCCGTATATAGATCCTGGGCCCATCCGGCGCGTTCCGGGATTCCGCGCGGCAGCGCCCGATCAATGATGGCGTGGGCGCCGCGCGCACGCGAGGCGCTCTCATGGCGATCGACTGCGCAGGCGCTCAAGAAGCACACGAGCGCCGCGATCGCGCAGACACCGTAGGGCAATCGATCGGTTTGGCGGTGGGGCATTTGCGTACGCTACTCCGAATCGCCATTCGGGGGGGGGGATCGTCGGGGCGTCTCCGCGCGCGCCGGCTAGTTAAGCGCCTGGCTGACCCGTGGCCTGCGCAGCGTGATCGGAACTTCTCTCGCCCGCGCTGATCCGATGCTAACCTGATCATCAGAAAAAAAGGAGCCAGCGATGCAGTCTAGAAAATTGGGGCGCAATGGACCATCGGTGTCGGCGATCGGACTGGGCTGCATGGGCATGAGCGACTTTTACGCCGGTCGTGACGAGCAAGAATCCCTGGCGACGATTCAGCATGCCTTGGACCGCGGCATCACTTTGCTGGATACGGCCGACATGTATGGTCCGCACACCAATGAATCCTTGGTCGGTCGCGCGATCCGCGGTCGTCGCGATCAAGTCTTCCTCGCGACCAAGTTCGGCATCATGCGGGACCCTGACGACCCCTCGGTCCGCGGCATCAGCGGTCGCCCGGAATACGTGCGCCGCTCGGCTGAAGGGAGCCTCAGCCGTCTCGGCGTCGAGACCATCGATCTGTATTATCAGCACCGCGTCGATCCTTCGGTCCCGATCGAGGAAACCGTGGGAGCGATGGCGGAGCTGGTCCGAGAGGGTAAGGTACGCCATCTCGGTCTGTCGGAGGCTGCACCGGCGACGATTCGGCGGGCGCACAAGGTGCATCCGATCACCGCATTGCAAAGCGAATATTCGCTGTGGAGCCGGGAACCGGAGGACGGAGCATTGGCCACCTGCCGCGAACTGGGCATCGGTTTCGTTCCTTACAGTCCCTTGGGCAGAGGCTTTCTTACCGGGACTATCCAGAAGCCCGAGGATTTCGCAGCCGAGGACTACCGTCGTTCGAGTCCGCGCTTTCAAGGTGAAAATTTCGCGAAGAATCTCGCTCTGGTCGATCGGGTCCGGGCTCTTGCCGGCGCACTGCATTGCACGCCGGCACAGCTCGCGCTCGCCTGGGTGCTCGCCCAAGGCGATGACATCGTCCCGATACCGGGCACCAAGCGACGGGTGTTTCTGGACGAAAACATCGCCGCCCTGAACGTCAGCTTGTCGGCTGCTCATCTCGCGACGCTCGCGCAAATATTTTCTCCGAACGCCGCGGCCGGCGAACGCTACCCGGCTCTGAGCATGGGCACGATCGATCGCTGATTGCGACCCTGGCGCGCCGTGGTGCTGGGGCGCTACGCGTGCGGTTCGCCGCGAAGTCCGGCTAGCGCGCGCGACGGAAGGTCAGGTTGTAGCGATACGCTTGCGTTCCTGGATCAGCGACCGAGGCGATGCGGCGCACGGCGTGGTACCCCGCGCGTGCGCTCGCGCCCCAAACCAGTACATCTCCGCTGCTCAGAGGCACTTTGAGGGGTTTGCCGCTGCGAACCGCCCCGTACCAACAAAACACCGCGGGCAGTCCGATCGAGACCGAGACGATGGGCTGAGACAGGTCGAGTTCGTCGAAATCGCGATGGGTGCCCATCTGTGCGCCGACGGCATAGCGATTGATCAGACAACAGTCAGGCGCGAACGCACCGAAGCCCGCGCTCGCGGCCGCCTGTTGCGCCAAGTCGGCGAAAGCCTCCGGGATGGTCGGCCAGGCGCGATCCGTCAAGGGATCGCGATCCACGTAGCGATAGCCGCGTTCGTCGCTGTGCCATCCCCAGGCGCCGCAGTTGGTCATCGCGACCGACATCATGCCGCCGCGCGTGCGCAGGTGTCGAAACTCGGCCTCCGCCGCGATCGCGGCGATCTGCGCGCTCAGAACCGCAGGCGAAGCGAACCGGCGGAGGAGCACGAGATCCTGCGCCAGCTGTTCACGCGCCGCCTCGGGAAACAGCGACCCTGTGTTATTGCACGCTGTAACCGCGGCCCTCCAGACACGCTGCTTGGGCCCGCGTGTAGTCTTGGCGCTGCCCTTGGCCGTTCGTCGCGGACGGCGTCGCCGTCGGATCGAAGCCGCTCTGCTGCGCGGCCCACTGGTGGCAGGCGTACTTGTCCGCGGCCTGAAGTTCGGTGCTCTGACCGTTCTTCGGATAAGCGAAAACGGTCGTCCCGCCGCCCGGCGCCGCGCCGCCTCGACCGTCCCCCGACTGGCTCAGCACCTGCGTCGGCGGAGTCGTGACGACATAGCCATTGGCTGAAGGGTTCCAGATGTAGTAGCTATTGTTGGCGTAGTAGTAGGGAACGCCGTCCCACCACCAGGTCGAATAGTAGAGCGGGAGAGTCGCTAGAAACGCGCCGTAGCCGAGGCCCCAACCCCAACCGCCCCATCCGCCGCGCCACCCGCGATACCCGTAGCCGTAACCACGACCACCGTAGCCATACCCGCGGCCACCATAGCCGCCGTAACCGCGGCCGCCAGCGTAGCCACCCGCGTGACCACCGCCGTAGCCGCCGGCATGACCGCCGCCGCCGCCATGACCGCCGCCGCCGTGCTGGGCAAACGCCGTCGGCGACAAACCCAGGCAAGCGCAGGCTGCGAGCGCCAACAGTCGCCGTCGTCCCGCCCCCTGTCGTCCCATGATCGTATTCATAAGCTGACCTCGCATTCTTGACGCCATCGAACTTGTAAAAAATTGGACCGCCCAAACCCGGCGAGCGTTCCGCAATTCTAGTGCACGTACCGATGCGGTGCACGGTAGGATCCGCGCCATGGAGCACGAGACGAATTCGGGGCAGCCGCCCAAGCCTCAAACCTGGCCAGCGGCCCTGCTGCGGCTCTGGCAGCTACGCGCCGTCGGTTCCGTGGGTGAGAGTGGCGCGGTGCGCGCGAGCGTCGCAGTGGGCCTGGCTTCCCTTGCGCTCTGGGTCGGAATCGATTGGTGGCAGATCCAGCCCGATCCGCATTGGTCGGCGGCTGCGATTCCGCTGTTCGCCTGGTACGGTCTCGCGTTGCTCGGGCTTTCCGCCTTGCTGCAGCGCCTCGTCCACATTCAAGGCTCGGTCGCCATAATGCTCACCGTCGTCATGGGCCTCTCGCCGGTTTTGATACTTTTCGTGGCGAGCGTGACCATGTGGGTCGGCTCGCGCTGGCTCGCCGCCTCGTGGGCACTGATCGCCGTCTATACCCTCGTCTACCTGCTGCGGGGCCTGCGTTCCGTGTCCGGGAAATCGCAGCGGGTCGCGGCACTGCTCGGTGTCGTCTATGTCGGCGCATTTGTGTGGGCAAGCGATGCGCTCGACGTCATCCCCGATGTCTGGGTCTCCGCCGACGCCGCAGATGCCCCGCAGTCGGGCGCCGCTACGGACGGGGACACGGACACCGACGCGGGCGATGACAAAAATGCCACGGCGGGCGCTGATGCGGAGGCGCTCCTCTTCCGTCAGGCTGCGCAAATCGATGCTGCACTCGCGCCCATACGGCGCGCGCCGGGCGACGCACCCGAGGCCTTCTTCCTGGGCTTCGCGGGTGTCGGCGAAGAACGGGTCTTTGCAGGGGAAATTGGCTTGGCGCAGCGGGTCATCGGCGCGCGCTATCGAGTCGCGGAGCGGCACTTAGAATTGATCAACGACCAGCATGATCTCGAGCAGCATCCGCTCGCGACGGTTTCGGGTCTGCGCTACGCCTTGACGGGTCTGGCCGCGCGGATGCGCCTGGATCGCGATATCCTTTTTTTGTCGATTTCCTCGCACGGCTCTTCGGATGGCGCCGTGGCCGTATCGAACGATCAGTTGCCACTCGATGACTTGACGCCGGCCGATCTCGTCGAGGCGCTGCAGGATGCCGGCATTCAGTGGCGCGTGATCATCGTATCAGCCTGCTATGCCGGTGCATTCATTCCTGCACTCGAGGACCCACGCACGGTCGTCCTGACCGCCGCGGCGGCCGATCGCACTTCCTTCGGCTGTTCGAACGACCGCGACCTGACGTATTTCGGCGAGGCTTTTTATCGCGACACCCTGCCGAAGGCGGATTCGCTCGAGGCTGCGTTCGCCGCGGCGAAGCTTGCGATCGATGCTCGTGAGCGGCGCGAGGGCTTCACGCCCTCGAACCCGCAGGCTTACTTTGGCAAAGCGGTCCTACCGAAGCTCGGGGTCATTGCCCGCGGCGCAGGCTCCGAACCCGATTGAGGGCGCTCAGGGTCCGATTGCGTGTTCGAAGGATCGCGCAGGGCCAGACCCATCCCGAGAGAGGTGCGCGCCGGAACCGCGGCGATCACTGCCCGCTCATGGACACGCATCGCCGGGGCTCGTCTGCCCGGAGACTGCCGCTGCGCCTATTAGCGTAGCCCGACAGTCGGGCCGCTACGGCGAAGGAGGTGACGGCGCCGACCGGCGAACAGCAGCGCGAAGAAGACCGCCCAGATCAGCAGCGGTGGATACAGCAGAAAATACCCGCTCGCGAGCGCCGCGACGGCGGCGAGGAGCGTCAAGGCCAAGGGTACACCGAAGACGATGGCCCAGAACGAGCCGGGTCGCGTCGCGCGTCGGAACGCGGCCGCAATTTCCGTTCGGCCTTGGAAACCGCTTGCGCCCACGACACAAAAAAAAGCGGCCACGATCAACAGGAGTACGAATCCTCGCCGGGTCGCGGCGATGTGCGCCGAGAACACCGCGGCGCCGGAGAGCAATCCGCGGGTCCGCGCGAGCAACCACCAAGCCAGCAAGCCTACGTCACTGGCAAAGGCCGCGGCGACGCCGATCAGAAACACGATCCAGACCGAGTTCGGTGTCCGGCTCGTGACCCAGGGCCGGCGCGACGCGAGACCGATGGACAGTGCGAGCTCGATCCCGCTCGCGCCGTAGTCCTGCAGCAGAAACCGCGACCCGGCCTCCATGCCGCCGACGAATGCTGCGCTCAGCAGCAGCACCAGCCCAATGAGGGCCGCGGCCGCCGCGATGCGCTCGGCGGTCAATCCGCTCCGGCAGGGGTCGCGAGGCCACCGCGACGATAGACGATCCCGCCCTTCATGACGAAGCGGACTCGGTCGAACTCTCCGGCATCCTCGATCGGGTCCTTGGCGGTCGCGACGAGATCGGCGTAGTACCCCGGTCGGATCGCGCCGATGTGGTCGCCCGCACCGAGCAGGTCGGCCGCGTTACGCGTCGCAGCGAACAAGGCATCGACGGGCGACAAACCGTTGTCTATCAATAGTCGGAACTCCATCGCGTGATCGCCTTCGCCCAAATCGGTTCCGTAGGCGATCTTGACCCCCGAGCGGACCGCCAGGGGCAGGTTCCGCTTGGGCAGTTGATCGTTGGCCAATTCCTTCGCGGCCGTACCGGGCGCCAACAGCTCGGGATGGTCGTGTGCCGTTGCATAGAACACCTCGTAGACTGACAAGGTCGGCACCAAATAGGTTCCATGCGCCCGCATGAGCGCGAAGGTATCGGCGGTCGCGAAGGACCCGTGCTCGACGGAGTCCACGCCGGCGCGCACGGCATTCTCGATCGCACCCGCAGGATAGATGTGGGCCGCCACCTTCATCCCGAGTGAATGCGCCGTCGCGACTGCGACGTTCATCTCCTCGTTGGTCATCAGTTGCTGGCGCGGATCGTCCCCCGTGGACGCGATACCCCCTGAAGGCATGAGTTTGATGAGATTCGCACCGCGGGCCTTGTGCTGGCGCACGCGCAAGCGTGCCTCCTCGGGCGAGTCAACAATGCCGCGCTCCCAGCCCGGGTGGGACAGCGCGGGATCCAAGCCCGTCTTTGGATCCCCATGTCCGGCCGTCGGGCCGAGCGGTTCCAGCGCAACCCAAAGACGCGGTCCCGGAATCTTGCCATCGGCGATGGCGTCCCGCACGGCGAGCGTGTCGTCGCCGCCGCCGACGTCTCTGGCGCTCGTGAAGCCCTGTTGCAGCATGTGTCGCACGAACACGGCGCCATCGAAGGCGCGGTCGATGTCGGAATGGGTCAGCCAATACTCCGTGGCATTGGTCCGGCTCGGCAACAGCGCCGCGATGTGCACGTGGCAGTCGATGAATCCCGGCATGACGGTCGCATTCGATAAGTCGATGACTTCGGCCCCCGGCGGCGACTCATAGCCGTCATCGACCGCCAATATCTTGTCGTCGTGACCGAGGATCGAGACCTGCCGCCGGGGTGTCGACGCGCTTCCGTCGCGCAGCGTGCCCGCATGGATCACCCAATCCCCCGCTTCGGTCCTGCCGGCGCCCAAGCAGAGGAAGACGCCGATGACGAGGCCCGTGACATGGAGCATGACATGGACCATGACATGAACGATAACCAGGAACGGGCGTTGGCCCGGCGGGTCGATTCTGAACGGCGGCATGTAACCCTCTTTGCGTACGCGTAAGCGTCTTACGATAGCCCAGCGCCGACCGGAATGCGCCGTAGAATCCCGCTAAGAATCCAGCAGAGCCACCGATCGTCGGAACTCCCGCAGGGCCGCCAACGCGCTAGGCACGGGCTCGCCGCCCGGCCGGCGCGTGCCCGCCGCCATGTCGTTGCCGCAGGGCGCGGGCTTCAGCAGCGACGGGCTCTCGACTCTGACGGTGCGCTTGTCCGGGCGCGCGGTCTCGGCTGCCGTCTCGATCTCTCGCTTCATCGTTGCGTCCTCCGATCGCCCGCTACAGGGCACACTGATCACGCAGCAAGACACGTGCCAAACGTGCTAATTTGCGAACAATGCAGCAAAGCCACCGCGACGCCGGCTTGATGCGCAGCGTGGGTCCTTGGACCTTGGCGGCGAGCATCGTCAACATCATCGTGGGTGCCGGGATCTTCGAGGTGCCCAGTTCGCTCGCGGCAGACGTCGGCACCTACGGGCCTTTCGCGTTCGCGGCCTGTGCGGTGGCGATCGGCGCGATCGCCATCTGCTTTGCCGAAGGCGGCAGCCGGGTTGCGACCAGTGGCGGCGCCTACGGGTATATCGCAACCGCCTTTGGACCGCTTGCCGGATTCATCGCGGCCGTTTTGCTCGTGTTCAGCGACGTGCTCGCTTGCGGCGGTATCGCGGCGGCGCTCGGCGAGGCGGTGGCCGGCCTGGCGCCGGCGGACTGGCAGACGACGCTGCGCATCGGCGTGATCACGAGCCTCATCGGCGGCCTCGTGCTCGTGAACATCCTGGGCGTCTCCGGCGCCGCGCGCCTCAGTAATCTCGCGACCATCGTGAAATTGCTGCCGCTTTTCGTCTTCGTCGTGATCGGCGCGGGCGCGGTGCAAGCCGGCAACTTCCACATACACGGCCTGCCGGCGGATCACCGCATCGGCCATGGGCTGATCCTCGCCCTGTTCACGTTTACAGGCATGGAGGGAGCACTGTCTGCGAGCGGCGAAGTGCGCAATCCGTCCCGGACGATTCCGCGTGGCTTGGCCTTAGCCATCCTCACGGTGACGGTCCTCTACATGGGCATACAAAGCGTCGCACAAGGGATCCTGGGTTCCGGCCTGTCGGCTTCGAAGGTGCCGCTAGCCGATGCCATGGCGCGCATCAGTCCTACTTTGAGCGTGCTGATGCTCGCGGGCGCTGCCTTCTCGATGTTCGGCTGGCTGTGCAGCGACATCCTCTGCAGCCCCCGTATCCTGTTCGCGCTGGGCCGAGACGGGTTCCTCGTGCAGGCGCTCGGTCGCCTGCACGTGCAGCGGCGTACGCCCTATGCCGCGATCTTGTGCTACGGAGCCGTCGCGCTCGCGCTCGCACTCTCCGGCACGTTCTCGGAATTGGCCGTCCTCTCGGCCTTGGCGGTCGCGCCCCTCTATATGGCGGGATGCGCGGCGGCATGGCTGCTCGCAAGGCGGGATGTCGCGTTCGAGGGGCCGCCCTTACGGTTCCGTTGGCTCGGCGCCGCCGCGCTCGTCGGAATAGTCAGCATGAGCCTGTTGATTGCGCTCGGCTCCTGGCAGGAGATTTTGGGCCTGGTCGGATTGCTTGCCGCCAGCGCGGCGATCTACGCTCTGCGCACCCGCGCCTGGCTGCGGCGCGCCGTGCCCTAGGCCGCGGCCTTGCGTGCCTTGACAGCCATCGATGGCCGGTGAGAGGCAATCTGCTGGCAGCGATTGCTTGTCGGCCGACGACGGATCTAGCTGCAGCTGCCTAGATCATCGGCAGGCTGAGCGGTGGCTCACCGAGGGGAAAGGCGGCGTCGATGCGCGCGAGTTCTTCGGAACTGAGCCGCAGGTTCAGGGCCGCGGCATTGTCCATTATGTGGCGCTGATCGACCGCCTTCGGAATGACGAAGCTGCCGCGATGGCGCAGCAGGAACCGCAGGGCCACCTGGCGAACGGTCGCGCCATGCGCATTCGCGATCGCGGTGAGCACCGCGCCGCCGGGGTTGCGGGGGTCGAAGGTCGCCGCAGACCGGCCAAAAGGCGTGTAAGCGACCACGGCGGTTCCGTGGCGCTCGCACCAGGGGATCACGGCGTGCTCGATCGCGCGCTCCTGCAGGTGATAGAGCACCTGATTGCAGACGGGATGACCGGCGCCGGCGATCGCCGCCACTTCCTCGAGATCCGCGACGTCGAAGTTGCTGACGCCCCAGGAGAGAATCTTGCCCTGCTGGTGCAGGATCTCGAATGCGGCGATCGTTTCGGCGAGTTCCTCGCCGCCGCGCCAGTGCAGCAGGTAGCAATCCAGGCGATCCGTTCCCAGCCGCCGCAGCGTGCCCTCGCAGGCCTTCAGGGTGCCCTGCCGCGACGCATGGCTCGGCAGCACCTTCGAGACCAGGAAGACGTCTTCGCGACGTCCGGCGATCGCCTTGCCGACGGTGCGCTCGGCCGCCCCGTTGCCATACATCTCCGCCGTGTCGATGTGCGTCAGTCCGAGATCGAGTCCACGTCGCAGGGCCGCGATCGTCGCCGCCTCGTCCGTGTCCTCGATGCGCCACGTCCCCTGCCCGATTTCCGAAACGGGTCGCGCGAGTCCGCCGAAGGCGCGCTTCGTGCTCATACCAGCCTCAGGTCGACCGGAGCCCGCTCAGCGAACACGGACGCGCACTGGGCGCTCGACAAGCCCCAGAGGGACCGGAATAGTCCGCCGAGAACGGCGCGATAGTCGTTCAGCACCGGGAAATCGCGATCCTGGAACAGCGTCGCGCGACTGACGACTTGCTGCTCGCCTGCTACACGGCCGCCGCTGACGCCGCCGCCCAAGACCCAGTAGACCGTGCCATGACCATGGTCTGTACCGCGATTGCCATTTTCGCGAAAGGTGCGGCCGAACTCCGAGAGGACCACGACGACCGTGTCCTGCCAGGCCGATCCGAGCGTTTGGGAGAAAGTCTGCAGACCCCGGCCGAGACTCGCGAGATTGGTCGGCAGGCTGCCCTGTGCCGTTCCCTCGCCGACATGGGTATCCCAGCCGCCCACGTCGATGAATCCGATCCGGTATTTGTCGCGCAT
>Ga0116226_10000358_pt1 | contig 38666 bp, 26 predicted proteins | sample S1TSphfallax_FD_89692 | JGI IMG/M metagenome (GOLD analysis project Ga0116226, IMG submission 89692) | Host-associated microbial communities from peat moss isolated from Minnesota, USA - S1T2_Fa - Sphagnum fallax MG | ecosystem: Host-associated > Plants > Peat moss > Unclassified | place: USA... | reverse complement strand
TACAGGCGAGGCCGACGATCGCCGTTGCCACGGATCAGGCCTTGAACTCGATGCCGCCGAAACTGACCGGCTTGCCGCACATAAGGACGATCTGGGTTTCTGTGCCGGCACTCGATAATTCCAGCAGCAGCGCCTTCACCCCCTCCTCCTGCGGGATGAGGCCGATGCCCTTGCGCTCGTATTCCTTCTTCAACGAGTCCGACACCATGCCGGTATCGGCCCACGGCCCCCAATTGACCGACAGAATGCGTCCCGGGATCCGGGCCTGCCAGCTATGGGCGAGCTTATCCAGCACGTCATTGGCCGACGCGTAATCGGCTTGTCCGCGATTGCCGAACGCGCTGGCGACACTGGAGAAGAACACGACGAACTTCACGTCATCGCGGATATATTCATGCAACGACATGGCGCCGCGCACCTTGGTATCGAAGACGCGGTTGAAGCTTTCCTCGGTCTTGTCGCGCACCAGCTTGTCTTCGACGATGCCGGCGCCATGGATCACGCCGTCGATCCGTCCATAGCGCTCATAGAGCGCCAGGATGAAGTCCGCGAACGGCTTGATATCGCGCACATCGAGCGATGTGTAGTTGATCGCACTGCCGGCCGCGCGGATCGCTGCCAGATTCTTGCGCACATCGCGATCAGCCAGGATGCGCTGCACCAGCCGTTCGACATCGGCAGGCCGCCGCTTGGGATCTTCGGTCAGCAAGACCTGACGCAACCGGCGCGGATCCTCGACGCCTTGCGTGGGTGCACCCTCTTGATCAGGCGGTAAGGGTGACCGTCCGACGAGTTCGATCTTACAGCGATAGCGTTTTGCCAGAGCCACCGCGATCAAGGCGGTAATGCCCCGCGCCCCGCCGGTCAGCAGCACGACGCTCTGTTCATCGAGCGGCAGCCCATCGAGCGAACCGCCCGCCAGCACGCTCGGCACGGCCTCGCAGGCATAGCGCCGCCCCTCGTGATAGGCGATCTCGGGCAGCACTTCGTCAGAGAGCAATTCCTGCTCGATATAGCTGGCGATGCGATCCAGCGGCTCAGACAGGTCGATATCGACGAGGTGGGCGCGCACGTCGGGAAACTCTTTGCCGACCGCCTTGATGAGACCCGCAAGGCCGCCGCCATGCCGGAAATCCGAGCCGGCGCCGACGAACCCGAAGCGTCCGCCCAAGCCGCTGGCGACCAGGAGATGCTTGGTCTTGGTCAGCAGCGCTTCCCGCATTACCCCGAACAAATGCTTCACATAACGCACTTTGCCGTCGGGAATGAGGCTGCCCAGGTGGATCAGCCCGTCGGCCTGCACCAGATCCTCGGTCGCTTCACCCGGAAACGGGATGATCCGGCTCGTGGCACCGTGCGCATGAAGCAAGGCGGCGACATGCTGTGCGAGGCCGCGCTGATCGTCGGTAATCAGGAAACACTTGCCCGACAGGCTCACGCCGCCCTTCTTGGCTGGCGGCAACAGCCGGCTGCGCAGCACGTAGCGCTCGAGCGGGATTGAATCGGGTCCCTCTGAAGCGACCACCACCGGCGCCTTAGCCGGCGCGTCGCGCTGGTCCAACCAGCCGATCATGGCGCGCAATGTCTTGAGCTGGGCGAGCCGCTCCAGCATCGCGTCCTTGTCCGCCGTGTCGGCGATCGCCATGCGCTCGCTCAATTGTCCAACAATTTCGAGGCGCTTGATCGAATCGATCGAGAGATCCGCTTCGAGGTCCAGATCAAGATCGAGCGCCTCGACCGGATAGCCGGTGCATTGGCTGACGATGTCGAGCAGCAGCGGCCCGATCTGCACGCGCGGTACGGCGACCGGTGCTTTCTCTACAGGAGGCGCCGATTTCGGCAGCTTATCGTCCAACCAGGCGAGCACCGCGCGCAGCGTCTTCTGCGCGGCGAGCTGTTCCAGCAACGCATCGGCATTTGCACCGATCGATCCCCGGAAATCCAGGCGCTGCGCCAGTTCGCCGATGATTTCGAGCCGCTTGATCGAATCAATCGACAGATCGGCTTCAAGATCAAGATCGAGATCCAGCATCTCAAGCGGATAGCCGGTGCGGTCCGCGACGATATCGAGCAACACCTGCCGTGTGTCCTGGCGCGTCGCCGCCGCTACCGGGGCGGTGACAACGGGCGCCGCCGGACCGGCTGGCAGCTTGCCGTCGAGCCAGCTTATGACCGCCCGTAGCGTCTTCTGCGCGGCCAGTTGTTCCAGCAGCGTATCGGCATCGGCGCCGAGCACCGACCGGAACGCCAGACGCTGGGACAATTCACCGATAATCTCCAGCCGCTTGATCGAATCGATCGACAGATCCGCTTCGAGATCAAGATCGAGATCCAGCATCTCAAGCGGATAGCCGGTGCGGTCCGCGACGATATCGAGCAACACCTGCCGTGTGTCCTGGCGCGTCGCCGCCGCTACCGGGGCCTTGACCGGCGGCGCGATCTGCTGAACCGGTGCCGGCCTTTGTGGTGCGGGCGCTGAGACAATCGGGCGAGGCGCTTGCGGCGCCCCGAAATAGCCCAGCAGCACGTCACGCTGCGCCTGGACCATCTCGCGCATATTGGTGAGATAGCCGACCAGCGCGCCGTCACCCGCATCGGGCATCGGCGTCGCCACCGTCACGGCCGGCGCGGTGGTTAAATCGACCACCGGCTCCAACACGACCGCCGCACCATGCGCAGGCGCCTGACCATTCAGCGGCCAAGCCCGGCCGCCATTCACCATCCAAGTGGTGACCGGCAGCTTGGCCGGCTTGTCGAGATCGATCGAGTCAGTCCGCCCCGCAAACAATGAGGTGGCGTCGAACGCCGGCAGCCGCACCGCCAACTGCGCCACGACGTTCATCAGCCCAGCGAAACCGCCCTCCTCCGGATCGATTGCCAGTGCCGTGTGCGGCTTACCCTTGAGGATCTTGGTGACGAGACCGGTCAAAACCTTACGCGGCCCGATTTCGAGGAAGAGCCGCGCCCCGTCCGCGTACATGCGATCAATCTCGGCAACGAACCGGACCGGGCTCACAATGTGACGGGCCAGGCTGCCGCGGATCGTCGCTGCATCATCCTCGTGCGGCGCCGCGGTAATGTTGGAATAGACCGGCCAGTGCAGCGCACCCACCTTATGGCCCGCCAGCACATCGGCATAGGCCTGCTCGGCGGCCGCCATCAGCGGTGAATGGAAGGCGCAATCCGTGTCGATCTTGCGGGCGCTGACGGCATTCTTTCCAAGGAAGGCGCAGGCGGCGGCGACATCCGCGGTCGGGCCGGAGATCACGGTCTGGATCGGGCTGTTCTGGTTCGCCATCACCACGGTCGGGAAATCGGCAAGCAGCGGCCGCAGCGCCTCGACATCGAGCCGCACCGCCGCCATCGATCCGGAATCCTCGCCAGCCGATGCCAGCATCGCCTCGCCCCGCGCCCGGGACAGGGCCGCCAGCGTATCGGCGTCAAACGCCCCGGCAGCCGCCAGCGCTGCCAGTTCACCATAGCTATGACCCGCCGCCATATCGGGGGTGAGGCCCAACCCCTGCAGCCACTCGAACGCAGCCAGCTCGACGAGGCCAAGCGAAGGCTGCGCATTGCGCGTGTCGGTCAGAGTGCGCTGCGCCTTCGCCTTCGCCGCATCGTCATAGAGCGACGGCGGATAGATCACCGGCAGGTAAGCCGCGGCGGCCGGCAGCGATTGCAGGAAGGGGAAATGCACGAATAGGTCGCGTAACATCCCCGGATACTGGCTGCCCTGACCCGCGAACAGGCAGGCGATCTTCCCGGTCGGCTCGGTCGGGCGATACTGGATCCCGGCCTCGTTTCGCCGCGCCAACGCTGCGCCAGACCTGTCGGCGGCCTCGCCAAGCCTAGCCGCGACGAAGGCGATTTGCACGGGCCCAGTGCCCGCCTCCCAGGCAGCACGCGCGACATCGCGCAGTGCCACCCGCGCCGTCGAGCCGGCGACATACGCACTGATTTTGCGCAAAACCGCATCGGCGGCGGCCATTGTCTCGCCGCGGATGACGAACAGCTCGGCCGGAAACTGGGCGCCGCCGAGCTGGGTCTGGTGCGCCGGATAGGCTGACAGCACCGCATGGAAATTCGTGCCACCGAAGCCGAAAGCGCTGACCGCGGCGCGTGCCGGTCCCGTCTTCGCCGCCCACGGTGCCGGTAACGCATTAAATTGAAACGGACTTGAGTCCTGCTTGTGCCAGCCATTTGGCGCCGTGATGTGATTGGTCGGCGGCAGCACGCGGTGATGCAGCGCCTTCGCCACCTTGATCAGCCCGGCGATACCGGCCGCGCACTTCGTGTGGCCGATCTGGCTTTTGACCGAGCCCAACCCGCTCTGCGCCGGGACCGCGCCTCCCGCAATATAGACTTCGGTCAGGGTCTTCAGTTCAGTCCGGTCACCAACCACCGTGCCCGTGCCATGCGCCTCGACCAAACCAATCTCGGCCGGCAATACCCCCGCCTGCCAATAGGTCCGCTCCAGCGCCCGCTTCTGGCCTTCCTTGCGCGGCGCGGTGAGTCCTAAGCCCTTGCCATCGCTGGATCCTGCGACGCCATCGATCACGGCATAGATCCGGTCGCCATCGCGTTCTGCCGCGTCGAGCCGTTTTAGTACAACGATTCCAACGCCCTCGCCCAAGCAGATCCCATTGGCACGGTCATCGAAGGAGCGGCACCGCCCGCTGGGCGACAGCGCACCGGCTGAGGTGAACATCAGGAAATCGACAATGCCGTTATGGAAATCGGCGCCCCCCGCCAGCACCATCTCGCTCGACCCGGCGCGCAATTCCTTAACGCCCAACTCGATCGCGGTCAGTGAGCTGGCGCAGGCAGAATCGACGGAATAATTAACCCCGCCCAAGCCAAGTCGATTGGCGATCCGGCCGGAAATCACATTGACCAGAATCCCCGGGAACGAATCTTCGGTCAGGCTCGGCAGCGCCGCATCCAGCGCCGGCGGCAGCTCGCCACAATACTGCGGGTAGAGATTGCGAAAAGTGTACTGACTCGCGAGATCCATGCTGGATTCCGCGCCAAAGATCACCGCAGTCTTTTCCCGATCGAACCAGCGCGACTGATACCCCGCGTCTTTGAGCGCATCGCTGGCGATGGCCAATGAGAGGAGCTGGCATGGTTCGATCGCAGCCAGGGACTGCGGCGGAATCCCGAATTTCAGCGGATCGAACGGGGTATCATCGATGAACCCGCCCCATTTACTGACGCTTTTGCCCGGTGCCGCGACGCCGCGATCATAATAGTGATCGACGTTCCAGCGTTCGGCCGGCACTTCGGTCACCAAGTCGCGCCCGGCAACGATATTGGCCCAATAGGCCTCCAGGTCCGGCGAGCCGGGATAAAGGCAGGCCATGCCGATGATGGCGACCGGTGCCGCATTGGCGGCTTTCGGCAAAGCAGGCGGTTCGATCGCCTCCAGCAGCGCCGTCGCGCCGCGCGAGACATCGTCATGCAGCGCGGCGATGGTTACGACCTGACGCCGCAAGGCGATGATCTGACCGATCATATACATGCCTTCGGCTTCCTGCCGGGTCAGATCGACTGTGGACAGCTTGCCTTCGACATAGTCGAGGCCCTTGGTCGCAATGCGCAGCCGGCCGACCGTCAACGCCTCAAGGGCTTTCCAGGCCTCTTTCTGATCGACCCCTTCGGCCTTGAGCCGCGCCTTCTCCCGCTGGAACAAATCCATGAAGCCCGATGGCAGGCAGCGGATGGCATGACCCGGCGCGGTCTCGACCAGAACCGTGCGCTCGCCGGACAGGGATTTTTTCTGGAACTCATCCAGCACCGCCCCGCCCGTAACCGCCTCTACAGTGGCGATATAGGCCGTGCCCATAAGCACACCGATCTTGGCACCCCGCGCCGCCAGCGGTGCGGCGATCGCCGCCACCATGGCACCGGATCTGGCATCGTGGATCCCACCGGCGAACAGGATATGCAGCGTCTCCGGGCGCTCGACCTGCATCAGCAGGGCAAGCGCTTGCTCCCATAAAACGAAGCTGTAGCGCGGCCCGACATGGCCGCCGCACTCCCGCCCTTCAAAGACGAAATGCGTGCCGCCGTCTTTCAGGAAAATATCGAGCAGGCCAGGCGACGGCACATGGAGATAGGTCGGGATCCCCATCTCGACAAAGGGCCGCGCCTGTGATGGCCGGCCGCCGGCCAGGATCAGCGCAGACGGCTTGAACTGCTTGACCAGTTCGAGCTGCGGATTGAGCACTTCCGGCGGGGCAAACCCCAACACCCCAACGCCCCAGGGCAACGTTCCAATCTCGGCCTTGGTCGCCTCCAGCAGCTTGCGGCAGGCCGGTTCCTGCATCAGCGATAGCGCCAGAAACGGCAGGCCGCCGCCTTCAGCGACCGAAACCGAGAACGCCGCCGTATCGCTGACCCGGGTCATCGGACCCTGCGCGATCGGATAGCGCGTGCCGTGGGATTGCGCCCAGGCATTTCCCTCATCCAGCACGCGCAAGCGCTGCGCCTGACGAATTTGCGCCACGCTGCGCATACGGAGCGTTTGGAGCAGCGTCTCGATAGTCGGGCACTCTGCGAGCACCAAAGCAGAGAGCGCCGCATCCTGGCCGGTCGGCAACAGCTCACCGGCTGCAATGGCCGCACGGACCTGTTCGGGTGTTAGCGTCGCCTGGGCCTCAAGATCGCGCCGGCCGCGGGTATAGACCTGATAGCCGCCGACCTGCTGGACCTCACTGCCGTCCATCGCCAGGATTTGGGCTTTAAGATCGGCTGGCAGGCAGGATTCCGGATAAGCGGCGAGCACTGAATCCAGCACCACGCCGAAGGCACCCCCGGCAAGTGCGCCGGCAGCAGTGTTAAGGCCAATCCCCCCTTGGCACCACACGGGATCAGGTGCTGCGCCGGGATAGGCTCGGTCGAGAGTGAGTGCCACGAGGCGCTGGAGCAGAACGAAGCTGCTCTCGTCACCGACACGTCCGCCTGCTTCCTGGCCTTTTGCGATCAGGCCGGCAGCACCGTCATCAAGCGCTTGCGCAGCTTCCTCGACCGAGCAGACCTGACACAGGATCGGAAGCGCCTTCCAGGAGTCGGGCCAGCCCACGAAATCGAGTCCGCCCGCCACCAGGAATTCGACCGCGTGGGGTAGAACCAAGCCCGTCAGCGCGACCCCGTCCGGGACACGCAATCCGAGGCCCGAGCGAACCGGCTGCCGCGTCAAACTCACGAATAATTCCGGCCACAGCGCAGGATCCCGGCCGATATCGACAGCGACGGCACAATTCTGGCGCCACAACGCGCGCGCCAGAGCAAGGTCTGGCCGTTCCAACGGCGTAATCGCCAAGGTCCGGAACAGCCACGCAGCGCCGGTGTCATTGTCGATTTTGGTCCAGGGTGCTGCCTGGAAGGCGGTCGACGGGTCAGCCAGATTTGGGAAGGGCTTATTCATGAGAGGCAGATCCCAGCCAGCAAGGTTCTATCGAAAATCGTTCTTAGAAGGAGATCCCCTCTCTGCCCTTCAGGGCGGAGAGGGTTAGGGTGAGGGGGGCTGTACCGACGCGAGATCGGCGCGATTACGCAAACGTCGAATCCCCCCCTCACCCCGACCCTCTCCGCCCCAAAGGGGCAGAGAGGGAGAAAAAAGCGGATGACCGGAGCCAACCCCACGGCGGCTAATCCAACGTCCATCGGAACAAGCCAGCGCCCACCGCCAGATAAACGCAGATCATCCCGACCATTGCCGTGACCGGATAGGCGATGTCGTGCAGCCCTGCACCATCCAGCATGACCGCGCGCGCCGCCGTCAGCATGTGGGTAAGCGGGAAGAATGCCGCGAGTTTCTGAATGAACGCCGGCGCTCCATCCAAGGAGAAGAACACGCCGGACATGATCATCATCGGCCAGGAGATGAGATTGAGCATGCCGTTGGCGAGTTCCTGGCTGGCGCTCCGCACCGACAGCACGAGGCTCATCGACATGATCGACATGGCGCCCAGCGTGACCACCGCCAGCAGATCGAGGTAACTGCCCTCCATCCTGAGATGCAGCAGGATCCGGCATGCCGTGAAGATGATCGCCGCGACCAGCACGATCAGCACCGTGCAGGCAACCAGTTGCGCTGCGAGAAACTCGATGGCCCGAAGCGGCGTGCCTTTCAGCCGTTTCAGATAGCCGGACATCCGGTACTTGATGATCACGTGACACATCGAAAACAGGCACGAGAACATGATGTTGACGCCGAGCAGTCCGGGGACCAGCCAATCGGCATAGCGGATCTGCGACCCCGTGACGGTTTGGAGTTCGGCATCCGGCGCCTGTGCCTTCAGCAGCGACTGAACAAGACGCCCTTTGGCAGAATCGTCATTCATCCAGTAATGCACGGGCTGAGTATTCAGATCGACCAGCAGATCGAGACTATGGCGCTTTACCTTATCGATCGCCTTGTCCAGATCCGGCTGCGGCAGAAAATCAACCGCATCGGTCTTGAGGAACGGGTTGCTGGCGGTAAGGGCCGGCACGTCACCCAGCACGCCGACTTTCAGCACTTTCTGCGGTTCGTTCGATACGAACATGGCGACGCCGATCACCAGCATCGGCGCAAACACGAGGTTCCAGGTCAAGGCGGCCCGGTCGCGCAGGATTTCCAGCATCCGCGCCCGGATCATGGCAAAAAGCGGCGTCATGAGCGCAACTCCGTGCCGGTCAGATGCAAGTATAGATCTTCGAGCGTGCGCGGCCGGATCTTGAGATGTGTTAGCGACAGGCCGGCCGCGATCAGTTGCTGGACGCTGCGATTGACGTCGACGCTCAGAATTTCGACCCGGTCGGTTTTGCGGACCAGCGGCATTTCCAGCTCCCGCCCATCCACTTCAATGGCGGGCAGTTCCAGGACCGTGTCGTTGAAATGATCGGCCAGCAATTGCGCCGGCGCGCCGGATGCGATCATCCGACCGTGATCCATGATCCCGATCTCATCACACAAGAGATAGGCTTCTTCCATGTAGTGTGTCGTGAGCACAATCGTGGTGCCGCGCCGCTTGATCTCGAGCACCAATTCCCAGAAATTGCGTCGTGCCTGCGGATCAAGGCCCGTGGTCGGCTCGTCCAGAAACACCAGATCCGGATCATTGATAAGCGCGATCGCCAGCAGCATGCGCTGCCGCTGTCCGCCCGATAATTTCCGATGGTCGCGATCCAGGAATTCTTCGAGTCGACAGGCCTCGATCAGTGAGTCGATAGAGGATGTCCGCCGGTAGAGCGCCGCGAAGAGTTTCAGATTATCCCGAACCGTCAGGAAATCCTGCAATGCCGTATTTTGGAACTGAATCCCAACCCGGTCCCGATAATTGGTCTCCGCAATCGGCTTGCCCCGGAACTGGATCTCCCCGGAGGTTGGTGTGACCAGCCCTTCAAGCATCTCGACGGTCGTGCTCTTGCCGGCACCATTCGGCCCCAAGAGGCCAAGACAGGTGCCCTCTTCGACATCAACGCTCACACCATCCACGGCCTTGACCTTCGGATAATGCTTGCGGAGCGCTCGGGCGGATAAAATCACGCTCATGGGGATTACTCGTGCCCGCTCAAATGCGATTTCGGCGCTTGGCGGGACCGCGTTTTCCGAGAGAGTGAAGAACAATCAAACAAGGTTCTCTCCAAAATACTTAGAAAGTGGTAGCCTGCACCAATTTTTTACACGTAAAGCGTCATATTACTCGCTATTGACGCGGTTTCTTCGCCGCAGCACAATCCATGCCATGGTCCAGCGCTCTTCGTTGCAGGTCGGTCAAGCACCGCGTCCCCGCTACCCGTCCATCCAGTATCAAGAGTAACCATTGATCGTGAATGAATGGTTGCCACTTCAATGAGCGATACCGCAACGCAGCGGATTAAATCCGACTGCGAAGCGATAAACCGAGATGATTAAACGCGCTTGATGGCGATTAGATCAGAGTTAAAGACCAGTGAATCTCTAATCGTGAATCGAGTGTATACAGATATCTATTTCGGTTATCGACAATCACAGGCGAGGTTTTGCGCAAATGTGGGTAACGGCTTATTAGCAAGTAAGCAGACTTCCACGATTCGAACGCGGGCTGAGACGTGAAGTCCTCCGACGCGACGCGCTAGAGAGTTTAATCATCTTGGCGAATTCAATGGCAAAGCCATTTTTAAGTGTCGAAAGTATCTCTTTCCCTCCCCTTGATGGGGAGGGCGGCGCACCAGCGACGGGTGGGGTGGTGCCGTAGCCGCCGTTCCGAGCAGATTCATTCCGGCGCCGCATCCCTCGCGGGAACATCCCCCACCCGGCGCTCCGCGCTACCCTCCCCACAAAGGGGGAGAGAAAGGAAATTGCTGGATGGCATACATGTCGCCCGAGGAAGAAGGTGGTGGGACGTAAATTCAGATGGCGCGACGTTCGTCCAGCCTTGGCGGATAATAGAGCGATGTCAGGCGAACATTGCACACATGACCGGAATCCCGCGGATAATCACGGTCGAGCTCGGTATCCAGCATGTCACGCACCCGATCCAGCGCGGCAATCGCTTCGCCTGTCTCGAGGGCTGCGTCAGCGCCGTAAGAGCGGGTGATATCGTCGCCGAGCCGCTTCAAATCCTGACGCAGGCGTACCAGCATCGATGCGGCATCCTGATGATTTTCAAAACTGAACCGTTTCGCTTTGTGCGACATTATTATCTCCTTCAAAGGCAATTCTCGCCGAGTCGCGGCGATTCGCCCAATGGAGACAGGCTCTTACGCGGCTTCGCGCGAGCATGCAACCGTGTCTTTCTACCCCACGGCCTGCGCGTAAGTCATGACGAGAAACAACACCGCTTCGCCGCCGCTCAAATTCTTATAGGAATGCGGGACGTCTGCGAGAAAATGCACCGAATCGCCGGGTTCCAGCACCGCATGCTCGGCACCCGCGGTGATCTCAATCTTGCCTTTGCTGACCGTCAGATTCTCCGTCGTGCCCGGCGCATGCCCCTCGGCCTCTTCCAGGCTGTTCGGTTTCATCGTGAGCTCGTAGAATTCGACCCGACGTTCGCTATCGAACGGAAATAATGCGCGCGAGCTGAAGCTGCCGTTGCGCGAGCTCAGCACCTTGGCCTTGTCGGCTTTCAGCACCGTCATGCCGCCGCCAGCGCCGCTGCCCATCAGGGCCGCGAACGGGACACCGAGCGCTCGGGTGATTTTCCAGAGAAGACCGATCGTCGGCATCGAGCGGCCGCCTTCGATCTGGCCAATCATGGCGCGGCTGACGCCGGCCTGTTTCGCCAACGCTTCGAGCGAAAGTCCGCGCTTGGTCCGCAGCCGGCGCAAATTGATACCGATCACCGCGCCCAATTCGTCAACGCGCGCATCGGGACCGATCGAGTGGGCTGCTTCTTCTTCGACACTCATTACGCTGTCCAACTCCAAAACTTTGGTCTATCGCTTCTGTTCTATGAGCGAAAATACCCCACGCGGCAATGGCCGCAACATGATCATCGCTTTGGCCTGCACGCTGGTTGTGGTCGGCATGGTCACGCTGGTCGGCTTCTCCCTGCCGCTCTATCGCGCATTTTGCGAAGCAACCGGATTCGGCGGCACCACTCGGCGCGCGGCCGCGGACACAGTTGCCGCGAGCACCAGGACGATCGTCGTACGCTTCAATGCCGATGTGGCGCCCGGTCTACCCTGGCGCTTTGGCCCGAGCCAGGAGCAGGTCACCGTGCATCTGGGAGAGCCGACTCAGATCAGCTATTGGGCGGAAAATCGCAGCGACGAAACGCTCGTCGCACATGCGACCTATAACGTGACGCCCGAACTCGCTGGCGCCTATTTCAATAAGATCCAATGTTTCTGCTTCGATGAGGAACGGCTGAAGCCGCATGAGCGGGTCGAGATGCCAGTGATCTTCTTCGTCGACCCGGCGATCCTGAAGGATAAAGATATCGGCAATCTGCCAACCCTCACCCTCTCCTACACGTTCTTCAAATCGGCGGTGGCCGCGACACCCAAGGATCTCGATCGTTTTGGCGCGACACTGGTATCTTCCCCTTTGCTCCAAGGCGATCCAGAACGGGGCGAGCATGTCTTCACGGGCAAATGCGCGACATGCCACGCGCTCGACCACAACAAGCTCGGCCCGCTGCTGGGCGGGCTCGCCGGTCGCAGCGCCGGCAGCCTGCCTGATTTCGATTATTCGTCGGCTTTAAAACAAAGCGGGATCGTTTGGCAGCGCGCATCGCTCGACCGCTGGCTCGTCGATCCCCGCAGCGACGTTCCGGGGGTCCGGATGCCGGCCAATGTAGCGGATCCCCAGGCACGAGCCGATGTCATTGCGTATCTGCTGGGGCAGCCAACGCAACTCACCCATTGAGCCATCCCGCTCCCCTCACAGGACCGCGGATGCCACATCCGCCAGCATGCGCCAGCCAAGCTGGCGCGGCATGATATTATGCTCGATCCGAACCGCCTCGACCCGGAACCATGGGGCCAGGATCGAGCCGATCGACCCAGCCTTGGTGAGCGCATCACGGACCGCACCGGCGACCGACAGGCTGACCGCCTCAGTGCCGGTATCGGCGATGTAGAACACGCGAAGTGCCCGCCCGATTTGCGCCATGTAGGGCGCGACCGGTGCATGGTGCAGTGTATGAATGGCTTTTGCATCGTCGGTGATCGCCCGCTCAGCCCATTGAAGCAGCAGCGGCGCCTCCGAATAAAGCGCGTCATAGACATGAAGCTCATGCGGCTGAAAGTCGCTGGCAACCGGCATCATCGCAGCCCCGCCACCGGAATGCGCCGTCAGAATGCGCCGGCCGATCGCCGGTGCACGCAGTCCAAATCGCTGTGCGAACCGCAGAATTGCGAAGCGGACGAGCTCGGCGCAGCTTCCGGCGCGCTGCAACGCCGGAAAATCATAGCCATGCTCGCTTCGACCGCCGAAGAAATTGCCGCGCGGCAGGATGCAGAGCGTCGGACGGTTGCGCATCGCGGTCGACCCCGGCGGCCGATCCGGATCGCCGAAATCGAGCCCGCTCAGCCTCAGCTTCTCCGTCGCGAGATTCATCGCGGGTCCGGCATCGGAATAGCCATGCAGGTGCAGCACGATATCGATCGCCGCAGGTGGTTCCGCCATGTCGTTCCAAATCAGGATGAGATCAGGATGGCTGCCGATATGGCCCCCAAGCAGGGGAAGTTCCATCACGATATCACCGCCGGCCGGAATTGGCCGCGCTACAATTTTGCTTGGTTTACGTGTGGTATGGGTCATTAAAACCTGAAGTTTGGTCCGTATATCGCTGGATAATACCAAATCGCTTTCGTAGGATTTTCGTGGCTAGCTTACGCATAAAACTTGCATATACTCCCGCCAACCGCGGTTAGAAGCGGCTCAGGGGGGGCGTTTCGCGCATTGTCGATAGCAAACTCTCCTGGGTCAATCAGTGTTGGGGGATCGGGGCGCCACCCGAGAGGAAGCAAGACATGGCCGGCAGCAAGCTTCACGATTGACAATTTATTGGAGGTATCGCCGTAATGTCGGCCTGTCTCCGTGTGCACAGCAACCAAGTCGAGGCTTAATATGGCAATTCAGAAAATCATCAAAGCGCTGACCGCACCTTCGCTCATGGCACTCAGCATCGCGGCGGCTCAGGCCGCCGAGGCGCCGGTCCATAATTATTCACCGGCGATCCATACCGCGACCGATCTCGGTCGGGTCGAGCCCTCGAGAGTGATCAATCTTACGATCCGGCTGAAGCTGCCGAACCAAGCGTTGTTCGACCGCACGCTTGAGGCGCTCTATACGCCCGGATCGGCCAGCTTCCATCATTGGCTGAGCGACAGCGATCTCAAGAAATTCGCACCATCGTCTGATCAGCTCGAGACCGTGACCAAGGAACTGGAACGGAACGGGCTCAAAGTCTTGTCCTTTGACAAGGACGGTTTTTCGGTCCGCGTCAGCGGCACGATCGCATCGGTCGAAAAGGCTTTCAACACCGAGATCCATCAGTTCGAGCTGAACGGCAAGCTCTTCCGCTCGCATGTCACGGACGCTCATCTGAGCGGGAAGGCCGACGCCTATGTCTCGACTGTGGCCGGGCTGGAGAGTCACACGATCCATCCGACCTTGAAGCGGGCGGTGGATCCGAAGACGCGGAAACCACTCGCCAAGCCGATTTCTGTCGCCGACGTTGAAGCGAAGGGCGGTCTGTCAGCGTTTATCACGACGACAATCCTGTCTCCGCCGGAAAAATGGAAGTTGGGGTTGGGAAGAACGACCTCTGGTACTTTCTCTGGTGACGTCTACGGCATCAGCACGCCCAAGCGCTTCCCGGATTACGGTCCAAAGGAACTTGAAGCCGCGTATCATTTGCAGCCGGCCTACGCAGCCGGTATCGATGGCACGGGCCAAACCATTGCGCTTCTTGAAGGCTATGGCTACCCGACGGCGGCAGCGGACGCCGACGCCTCAGCTACGCTTTCCGGGCTGCCGCAACTGACCGCCAAGAATTTCAGGACAATCTACCCCGAAGGCAAGCCGTTCGATCCAAACGCAGGCATCGAAGAGGGATGGGATGGTGAGATCGCACTCGACATCCAGTCGGCTCACGCGATTGCGCCGGGCGCGAAGATTCTGGTCGTCGCAACCAGCGGCCAAGATAGCGAAGATTTCCAATATTCCATGCAATATATCGTCGATCACCATCTGGCCGATGCCGTCTCCGACAGCTGGGAGGAAGATCTTGATCTCGTCTCCGGTCCGTATGAGGAAGAGTCCTTCGAGCAGGTTCTCGCGATCGCGGCAGCAAAGGGGGTGTCGTTCCAGTTCTCGACCGGTGATAGCGGCGATGGCGGTGTGGGGTCGCCGATCGGCGCACCGGGTGTGCCCTCAGATGCGCCGCACGCCACCGCGGTCGGTGGAACGGCCATATTGAACCAGCCCGGCGGCGATTATCGGTCGGTCAGTTGGGGCGACGTTTTTCAGACGCTGGCGATCCCCGGTTATGATGTGACTGATCCCAGCTCATACGCAAGTTACGACTATTTCTATGCTGGCGGCGGCGGCGGCGAGAGCGTCTACTTTGCCAAGCCCGCGTGGCAGTCAGCACTTCCCGGAACCGGCCGTCAGACTCCCGACGTTTCAGCGCTCGCCGACCCCTATACCGGGTTCCCGATCGTCGTCTCGTCGACGGGCTGCTCAAAGACTGGTAAGGTGGAAAAATGTCTTGAAGCAGGCGTCGGCGGCACGAGTCTCGCCAGCCCGATCTTCACAGCCTTCTGGGTGCTGGCCAATCAGCAGGCCGGCCATTCACTGGGTCAAGCCGCTCCAACAATTGCCGGCCTGGGCCCAGATCGCGGCGTCATAGATGTCTTGCCGACGAACAGTTCGGGTGACGTGATCGCGACGATCAAGACATCATCCGGCTCAACACACTTCACGGCGCCGGAAATTTTCCCAGGTTTCGTTCCAACAGGGGAAGGTTTCACCAGCGCCCTTTTCAATGATCCGTTTGATGGTGAGATCGAAGGTTTAGCATTCGGACTCGACTCGTCACTCACCGTGACCAAGGGCTGGGATAGCGCCACCGGTTATGGCACGCCCAATGGCTACACCTTCATTAAAGCGGCTGCCGCCTACAAGTAACCCAAGCAGCGCCCTCGGAGCATGACGGGAGCCGGGCACACCGGCTCCCGTTTTTTGTTAACTGCAGATCCTAAGGATGCGGCGGCGGCGGGAAGCCAGGACCATGGTCTGGACCACCCGGACCTGGTCCAGGGCCATGCTGCTCAAGGGCATGGTCGGCCATGTCTTTCTGCTCCGCAGTCAATTGGGGATAGAGCGTGTCGACCGCCTGCCGAAACGCGCGCAATTGCGCGAGGCGGGCGCTATCGACATCTTCCATCACCGCCAGCCGATCCGGCAGCGCCTTAGGCTCCGGCTTGCCTTGGATCTTCTGGCAGAGCTCGTGGATGGGCGCTTGCGACGCTTTGGCCTTGTCCGCGAACTGGGTCCACGCCGCCTTTTGCGCGGGTGCAATCTGCAGCTTGGTCTCGGCGAAGGCCAGCATGGCGGCCTGCCGTGCATCCGCATCCGTACAGAGCATGTCGGCCGGATTATGCGGCGGCCTTCCTTCGTGCGGCGGCGGTGGGGGTGGGGCCTGCTGAGCCAAGGCGGGAATGCCGAGCGCCGTCGCGGTTACGGCGACGAGGCCACAAAGCGCGTATCGCATATGATTTTGAGTCGACATAGAGCGTCCTTCTGTTCCGATTGACCGATTGATACCGGGTGAATCGGACGCTAGACCCGCCCTGTAGCATCCCTGTATACCGCAAACGGTAGAATTGTAACAAAGTGCGTCAAAGAACGGCCACGTCACGCACTGATACAAAATCGGCCCAAGCGGTACAGAGATCCTGTGCTATCGATTTCAATACGATGGAACGCACGCCCCATATCCTGATTGTCGATGATGATCGCGAAATCTGTTCGCTCACCTCGCAAATCCTGACGCGCCACGGGTTTCGCGTCTCGACCGCGCGGGATGGCATCGAAATGTTCCGGGTGTTGGAAGCCGCCCGGATCGATCTCGTCGTGCTGGATCTGATGCTGCCGGGCGAAGACGGGCTGACGCTCTGTCGCCGCTTGCGGGGTGAAAGCACGACCCCTGTCGTGATGCTGACCGCGATGGGCGAGGAAATCGACCGGATCGTCGGGCTCGAGATGGGTGCCGACGATTACCTGCCGAAACCGTTCAATCCCCGCGAATTGCTGGCCCGGATCAAGGCGGTGCTGCGCCGGACCAATCAGCTCGGCCTGAGTGGTGCGGACATCGTATCCAATGGCCGAATCCTATCGTTCGAGGCGTGGCAGCTCGACCTGACCAAACGCGAACTGCGCAAGATCGACGGCGAGATCATCCCGCTCAGCTCCGGCGAATTCGATCTGTTGCAGGCTTTTGCCGAGCATCCGCAACGCGTGCTGAACCGCGACCAGCTACTCGATTTGTCGCGGGGCCGGGCAGCCGCGCTCTACGACCGCAGCATCGATATCCAAGTTATGCGGCTCAGACGCAAGGTCGAGATTGACCCCAAGGATCCACAACTGATCAAGACCGTACGCAGCGGCGGCTATATGTTTACCGCGATGGTCCGCGCCAGCGGCGACGAAAAATGAGTTTCTTCGGCCGCGTGCGCGCAGCGATTCCGGATACGCTGTTTGCCCGGATCGCCGCGATCATGGTGCTCAATCTGCTGGTTGTGCAGGCGATAGCCTTCGTCCTGATCGGGCTCGAGGCCAATCGGCTGCCGTTTGATGATCCGGATCTGGTCGCGCGGGTGAGTGCGGCCGTGCGGGCCATCGATGCCTTGCCGCCCGGCGACCATGATCGCTTCGCCCATGCCCTGTCCGAGCCGGGCTTTTCAGTCCATGTTTCAGGGCCGCACGGGCCGAGCCTGCCGTTCAATCGGCCAGAGCCACCGCCGCCCCGCAATGACGGCGATTTCCGTCCCCCGCCGTCACCGCCACCAGCTCTCGAAAATTTCCCGCCCCCGGATGGATCGGACACTGATACCCGCGCCGCCGCGCTGCGCGCGCAGCTTGAAGCGGCGCTGGAATCCTATGGCAAAATCCCGGATGTGCGGGTCATCGTCGAGCCTATGGGCATCATGCCGCCCGGCGAAGGGACACGCTGGCTGCGCATCGTAGTGGGTTTGCGGAATGGGGATTGGGCGGAATTCAGGCTGCACCGCCACCCGCCGGCGATCCGCTGGACCTTGCTGCTGAGCCTCGTGGCGCTGGTCTGTATCGTGGTCAGCGCCATGTCGATCGTCTTCGCCCGCAATTTTTCACGGCATCTCAGCAGTTTCGCGGGCGCCGCCGAAGCGTTCGGCCGCTCAACCGATGCGCCGCCCTTACCGGAGGCGGGCCCACGCGAAATTCGGCTGGCGACCGACGCGTTCAATCGGATGCAGGAAAGGCTGCGCCGGTTCGTGCGCGACCGGACGCAGATGCTGGCAGCGATCAGTCACGATCTCCGCACGCCACTGACTCGCCTGCGGCTCCGCGCCGAGTTCGTTGAGGACGATGAAATCCGCGACAAGATGCTGGTGGATATCGCTGAGATGCAGGCGATGCTCCAGGAGACCCTGTCCTTTGCCCGTGACGAAGATACGCGCGAGCCGCGCCAGCCGGAAGATCTGGATCAGCTGCTCGACGATCTCTGCACAGTGCTGCACGAGGCCGGGCAGGATGTTGCCTACACAGCGACCGGTCCAGCTATGATCCAGTGCAGTCCGGTGGCGATCCGCCGGGCCTTTGCCAATCTGCTGGACAATGCGGTAAAATATGGCTGCCGCGCCCGCGTCACGTTGCAGCGTTCTTCCAACCAACTCTCGATCGATATCGACGATGATGGGCCTGGTATTCCGCCACCGATGCAGGAGCGCGTGTTTCAGCCGTTCTTCCGGCTAGAAAGCTCACGCAATCGCGACACGGGCGGCGTGGGCCTCGGCATGTCGGTCGCCCGCACGATCGTCCGTGGCCATGGCGGCGATGTGACGCTGGCCAATCGCGCGCAGGGCGGGCTGCGCGTGACGGTGACGCTCCCGGCGTAATTAGCTATCGACGATTTTTCTCCCTCTCTGCCCCATGGAGCGGAGAGGGAATTGTCTAATCGCCGTGCCCTCTCACCCAGCCGTTACAAACTCCACCGCAATCCGGTAGGTCCCGGCATCCGTCTCGACCGGCTCGCCCGGCATTGCCGCGTCCTCGGTGAGCAGGATTTCTTCCGCGCTGATCGTGTGGCGGAGATCGTCGAGAACGCCGGACAGTGGGCCCTTGCCGATGATCGTCAGACGCTTGACCGGGGTTTTGATCGAGAGTTTCCGCTCGCTCTTGACCTTCCGCACTGCGGCCAGCAGCGCGATGCCGATCGCACCGGTCGCTTCGGCGTCACTGTCGATCGATTGATCGGCGGGCTTTGGCCAGATCCCGCGCGCATGAACCGAACCCCACTCGGCAAAGCGCGTCGGGAACTGCGTCGAGTAAAGTTCTTCAGTCAGGTTCGGCATGACCGGCGCGAACAGACGCAGGATCGTCTCAAGGCAGTGATAAAGCGCGAACCGGGCCGAGCGCCGGCCCTGCTCGTCGCCAATTTCGCCATAAAGCCGGCCCTTGACCAGCTCCAGGTAATTGTCGCACAGGTCCGCCCAGAAGAAGCGCTCGATCGCCTCCAGCGCATCCGTGTACTCGAACGCGTGATATTTCTCGGTAGCGATATCGATCACGCGGGCGAGACGCGATAGGATCCAAAGATCGAAGCTCTCGGTGATCGCGTCGGCGGCGATATCAGCGGCGGGCGTGGTCGGACTCTCGGCAAAATCACCGAGTTGCAGCATGGCGAAGCGCGACGCGTTCCACAGCTTGGTTTGCAGCCGCTTGCCAATCTTCAGCGATTCTTCGTTGAAGGCGGTATCGAGCCCGAGCCGTGCCGTTGCCGTCCAATAGCGCACCACATCGGCGCCCCATTTCGCCAACAGATCCCGCGGCTCGACCGAATTGTTCAAGGATTTCGACATTTTTTGCCGATCCTTGGCGAGACACCAGCCGCTTACCGCAACATCGTGCCACGGCGCCTTGTCTTCATGGAGCGTCGATTTGACGACCGTGTAGAACGCCCAGGTCCGAATGATTTCATGGGCTTGCGGCCGCAGATCCGCCGGGAACAACTTCGCGTGACGGTCGGGATCGATCGGGTGCGTGGCCGAGATCGAATGGCTGTTGAGTTGCGGCGAGACCGACGATGTCGCCCAGGTATCCATCACGTCCGGATCCGGCTCGACCTCGTCACGCGTATAGCCACGCGGCAGATCGGTGAGCGGATTGACGGGCAGATCATCCGGATGCGCGACGAGGATCTTGCCCTCTTCGCCAGCGCGCTTTGAATACCAGAATGGAAACGGCACGCCGAAATAGCGCTGGCGGCTGATGCACCAATCCCATTTCAAATTTTCGGTCCAGATCTCGAAACGCTGACGCATATACTCAGGGTGCCACGCGATTTCGCGGCCTTTTTCGATCAGCGCGTCCTTCTTATCGAGCACGCGGACGAACCATTGCGGCGTGACCAGTATCTCGAGCGGCGCGCCGGAGCGTTCGGCGCTGGGTACCATGCGCGTGACCGCGGTTTCACCGGTGATCCGGCCATCCTCGGTCAGCAGCGCCACCATCTTCTCGCGCGCAGCATTGACCTTCAGCCCTTGAAGTTGCGCTGCCGCCAGCGCCGCCTGCGCCGGATCCAGACTGGGCCAGCCGGCACCACCAATGCCGGATAAATCACCGATCGTGCCCTCTTTGGTCAGAATCACGCGGGTCGGCAGCTTGTGATCGCGCCACCACTCGATATCGGTCGCATCGCCGAAGGTACAGCACATGACCATGCCGGTCCCTTTTTCAGGATCGACCCGCTCATCGGCCAGCACCGGCACCGTCACGCGAAACAGCGGCGTCACGACGGTCTGACCGACCAGCTCGGCGGCGCGCGGATGGTCCGGATGGATCATCAATCCAACACATGCCGCGAGCAATTCCGGGCGGGTTGTCGCAATCTCGATCGTGCCGCCGGCCGCAAGGTCAAACGCGACCTGCCACATTTTGCCGGGCTTTTCCTTCTCGGCGATTTCGGCCTGGGCCAGCGCCGTGCGATCTACCGGATCCCACAGAGTCGGCTGGAGCGTGCGATAAAGATGATCCTTTTCAAAGAGATCCAGCACCGACAATTGGGAAATCCGCCGCGACAGCGGGCTGATCGTGCGATATTCCGTGCTCCAATCGACCGACAAGGCGATCTCCTGGAACAGGTTGCGGAAATCGGTTTCGGCGTCCTGGACCTCATCAAGGCAGATCGCGATGAATTCCTCCCGCGACATATCGGCCGCGCGGATATTGCGGCGTTTTTCGACCAGCCGCTCCGTTGGCAGGCCGTTATCGTCGAACCCCATCGGGTAGAACACGTTCTTGCCGGTCATGCGCTGAAACCGGGCGATCAGATCGGTCTGGGTATAGCTATAGACATGACCGATATGGAGATAGCCGGAGACGGTCGGCGGCGGCGTGTCGATGACATAGGACTGCTCACGCGGCGCGGTCGGATCCCACGTGAACACCGAGGATTTCAACCAGGCTGCCCGCCATTTCGCCTCTGTCGTCGCAAAATCATATTGCTTCGATGCTGCTGTCTCGCTCATCAAAAGCGCCCTCTCAACGGTCTTTAAGCCTGTGAGGCTTAGCGTAAAATATCATTGTGGCGCCAGACGGCCGGGACCGATAGGGACCGGTCGGCAGCAATGCGTCCGGAGCAAATGGGTCGGGCGCTTGCCTTGCCAAAATCCGTGGACTAAGCAAAACCGCTCTTATGGGCGAAGGAGACACGGCGATGCGGTATGGAATTCTGTTGCTGTGCCTTGTCCTGGCCCGCGTGGCGCTGGCGGATGGACCGATCGACGCTGGGGCCGGCATGGCGAGGCTGGTCGATGGCGCCGCTTTGCAGGCAGCGTTCAAAAAAGCACCGGCCGGTGACGTCGAAATCGCGTTCGAGCTCAGCGATGATGGAAAAGTGCTAAATCCCAAAATCGTCAAATCCACGCCGTCCGGCATCTTTGACGCGGCGGCTCTCAGTATCGTCGACGGCGCGCGTTTACCGCGCCGGGACGAAGCTATGGGCAAGGCATCATCACCTTTCCACCTTATTGTGCATTTCAGGGAAGATGCCGAGCCGCAAACTAGCCTTGATTCAACCCATTAGCTAAATAACACACGAGAGACAAGGATATCCGGCGACTTTGGCGCGTCTTGAAGTTGCCGAAAAGGCCCTTATGTTCTTATCCATATCGAGTTTTGGAGAAGGAACGACAATGACAAACACGACCGAAGCGGTTGTACGGACCCGGACGAAACAGAGATCCAGGCCAACCGTTGCCGAGGGTGGCCCGCATCCGGTAGACGTGCATGTCGGCAGTCGCGTGCGGCTCGCGCGATTGCTGGCCGGGCGGACGCAAGAATGGCTTGGATCGCAAGTCGCCCTGACCTTCCAGCAAATCCAAAAATACGAACGCGGCGCCAATCGAGTTTCATGCAGCATGCTGTCGGAATTTGCGACGGCGCTGGACCGTCCGGTCGGCTGGTTTTTTCAGGACGGTCCTGCAGAAAATGCTGAGTCGACGCCCGATCCGGCACTCGGTGAGCGGCAACGCCTGACCTATGAGCTAACCAGCAATTTCGCCAAAATCCGCAATGAGCGTGCACGCGAACATATTGTCGGTCTGGTCAGAGCCGTCGCAGAGGGCGATTCCGATGGCAAGCTGGCCGCCGGCGAATAACATAGTCGGCCTTCAGGTCCCGCCATTGCCTATTTTTAGGCGTAAGCATTTGCTCTTTCCCTCCCCTTGATGGGGAGGATGGCGCGCTAGCGTCGGGTGGGGTGGTGCCGCCCCCGCCGTTCGTGGAGGTTCGTTAGTTTCGGGGACGCTATACTAAACTCCACGCAGTTTAGTATAGCGTCCCCGAAACTCACGAACTCTTACAGCAGTATTCCGCCCCACCCAGCAGTCCGCGCCACTTCGTCTTCACCGAGTATTTCCTGCACCCGGCCTGCCATTTTCGCTGTGCGGTGCCATCTTCGATATTGTCGCGCCCCGTACAAATGTGAGATCACAGTCGGAGATATTCTGACAGTTTTCGGGGAGGTCTCCATGCCCAGCAATCACGATCTTCATGCCCGCCGCACCGCCGCGGTGGTCCGGGGCATAGGGCATTCGACTTCGATCTCCGCCGCGCGGGCGCTTAATGCCGAGGTCTGGGACGTCGAGGGCAAACATTATATCGACTTCGCAGGCGGTATCGCGGTGCTGAATACCGGCCATTGCCATCCGCATGTGATCGCAGCAGTGCAGGCGCAACTTGAAAAATTTACCCATACCTGTTTCCAGGTGCTGATGTACGAGCCCTATATCGCGGTCGCTGAAAAGCTGAACGCGTTGGCGCCGATCTCCGGGCCCCTGAAATCAGCCCTGTTCTCGACCGGCGCCGAAGCGACCGAAAATGCGATCAAGATGGCCCGGGCGGCGACCGGCCGCTCTGGTGTGATCGCGTTTACCGGCGCGTTTCATGGCAGGACGATCATGGCAATGGCAATGACCGGCAAGGTCGTCCCCTACAAAAAGGGGCTGGGGCCGTCTCAGCCGGAAGTCTACCACGTGCCGTTCCCGGTCGAACAATTTGGCGTGACCGTCGAGGATTCGCTGAAACATCTGCATTTCCTGTTCAAGGCCGATATCGATCCAGCCCGCGTGGCGGCCATCATTCTGGAGCCGGTCCAGGGCGAAGGCGGTTTCTACCCGGTGCCGACCGCATTGATGGAGGGGCTCCGGCGGATTTGTGACGAGCATGGCATCGTGCTGATCGCGGATGAGGTCCAGACCGGTTTCGGGCGTACGGGGAAGATGTTTGCGATGGAGCATCATACGGTCGAAGCCGACATGATCTGCGTTGCCAAGAGTCTCGCCGGCGGGTTCCCGCTATCGGGCGTGATCGGCCGTGCCGCCATTATGGATGCCGCAGATCCGGGCGCGCTGGGCGGCACGTATGCCGGTAATCCGATTGCCTGCGCTGCGGCGTTGGCCGTGCTTGAAGTCTTCGAGCAGGAAAAATTGCTGGACCGCGCAAACGCCATCGGTTCGCGGATAACGGCACGGCTGGAAGCGATGCGGCGCAGCAATGCGCTGCTCCCGATTGCCGCGATTCGCGGGCTTGGCGCCATGATCGGCTTCGATATCGTCAAGGAACGCGGCACCCATGAGCCCGACGCGGCAGCCACCAAGAAGGTGGTGCAGCAGGCGACCGAACATGGCTTGGTCCTGTTGTCCTGCGGCACAAATGCCAATACGATCCGTATCTTAGTGCCGTTGACCGCGTCCGATGCGATCGTCGATCAGGGGCTGGATCGGCTGGAACAGGCACTCGCTGCCTGACCATTAATCTGGGTTTTGCCGGCCCGCACGGGTCAGGCATGCCCAGAATTGCCGCAAAGCTGCCGCGTTGTTAGAATTTCTTGTCCATACAGGTGCTAGAGTGCTCCCGAGATAGCGTCCCGATTCTGCCTGATAGCGGTTCAATTGATGAAACTTTGGTCATGTCTGTGCGGTTTTTTGTTTGCGATTATCCTCGTTGTCGCACCAGCCTTGGCGAGCGAGCCGGGACGTAATATAGGGGTCTTCGGCGATTCCCTGGGGGATGGCGTCTGGAGCGGGCTCTATGTCGTGCTAAAAAAGCAACATCCCGGCGATCACGTGTTCCGCCATGCCAAGGTCGGGGCCGGACTGACTCGCAGCGACTTTACGACGTCACTGCCGGAATTCGCCACATCGCTCGACAACGAGAAAATCGACACCGCGATCGTTATGGTTGGGGCGAACGATCAGGAAAGCATCCGGGACGATAATCATAAAGGCTTTCTGTTCCAGTCAGCCGGTTGGAAACGGACCTATATCGCCCATATCGACGCGCTCTTCGCGGAGTTCAACAAACGCAAGATCAAGGTGATTTGGTTGGGCCTGCCGATTTTGCGCAAAGACGATCTCAACCCCGGCGCGGCTTATTTGAATGACATCTTCGCCGACGCCGTTGTCCGTAATGGAGGAACCTTCGTGCCGCTGATCGATGTTTTCAAAGGCGCCGACGGGGGCTTCGCCAGCCATTTGCCGGATTCCGAAGGTCACCTGCAAAAGGTGCGCACCGAAGACGGAATCCATTTCACACAATATGGCTATGAGTTGATTGCCCAAAAGGCCTATGACGCGATCCCCGGCACCCCGTCGCCGGTGGCTGGCGCAGAGGCGGTGCATTAATTGGCGCCGCAACGCCAACGGCGCGGGAAACTGAACCGACTGGGCGTTATCGTCGGGTTGGTGCTGGCGCTCACGGCCTGCCGGGATACCCCGGCCGAGGCCGGATCGGATCAGGGCCAGGTTACATTGGCAGCTGTGCCGCGGATCCCGATGCCGACGTCCGGTGCCGATCTCGGCCGGTTCTATCGTGATTTGGCGCGGCTTGATGCCGGCCAGATCGATCAGGTGCATATTCTTCAACTAGGCGATAGCCACACGGCCGCGGATTTCTTTTCCGGCCGGCTCCGTACGCTGTTGCAGCAGCGTTTCGGCGATGCCGGACGTGGCATTATGCCGCCGGGTCTCGCCTTTGACGGTATGAGCCAGCGCGTCGTCTCGGTCACGCAGAGCGGCGGCTGGGCGATCGAAAACAGCCTGTTCCATCCGGAACTTGGGCCCTATGGCGTGACCGGCTTCGTTGCGCGCAGCACGCATCCCGGCTCCCGTATGGCGGTATCGCCCAAGAATGATGCCGGCTTTGACGTCGCCATTGTCGATTATCTGAGAAGTGCCGGCGGCGGCTCGTTCGACGTCTATCTCGATGACAAGCTCGCCGCGACAGTATCGACGGCCGGCTCACCCGAACAACCGGGGCATCTGGTGCTGAAAGCGCCGAGCAGTGCCCACCAGCTCGCGATCGCAACCCGGTCAGCCGGGATCGGCATCACCGCGTGGTCAGTCGAGCGGCGCAGCCATGGCGTCCTGCTGGAGAGCCAAGGCGTGGTCAGTGCGCGGGTCGATCTCTTCGACCATTGGGACCCCACCATCGTTCAGCATAATATCGAAGACCTGAAGCCCTCTTTGATCATCCTCGCCTATGGCACCAATGAAGGCTTCGATTCCGGCTTTGATGCGACCAATTATGAGCAGCATTTCGACTCCGTGGTGGCACGTCTGAAGCGGTTCGCGCCGCAAGCCTCGATCCTGGTGGTCGGGCCGCCGGATGGTCAGCGGGTTGATTCAAGCTGCGCCGCCCGCAGGACGGCACCGGAACGCTGCCATTGGGCCACGCCCGCCGCGCTGCCGGCGGTGCGGGCGATCCAGCGTGAGACAGCGATGCGCGACGGCGTTGCCTTTTGGGATTGGGCCAGCGTCATGCCTGAAGGTATGGGCAGTTGGGTCAGCCGTGACCTTGGCCGGCCCGACCATGTTCACTTCACCGTTCAAGGCTACGAGACCGCGGCGGACCAGCTCTTTGACCATCTGATGCAGGGATATCAAGCCTATCAGGCGACACTGCCCGGCAGCGTGAAGCATCACTGAGCTCGACGATATGGCACGGCGGCCCACCCCCACCCGTCGCTTCGCGCCACCCTTCCCACAAGGGGGAGGGAGAGGAAGCAATTTACTTTCCCTCCCCCTTGTGGGGAGGGTGGCGCGAAGCGACGGGTGGGGTTCTCTGCCCCATATAACCCCGCCTCAGGGCTAATCGAGCCTCTTCATGCTGTTCCCGACCCTGAATTTCGGCTTGTTCTTTGTCGTGGTTTTTGCCGGTGCCTGGTCGCTGCAGCGCTGGCACCGCGTGCGGCTCGGGTTTCTGGTAGCCGCAAGTTATGTGTTCTATGGCTTCTGGGATTGGCGCTTTTGCTTCCTGCTGTTCGGGAGCTCGTTCGGCAATTGGGCGTTTGGGCGTGCCATCGCGACGACCAACAATCCCGGGCGTCGCAAGGGTCTGGTCGCGATCGCGGTCACGCTCAATCTGCTGCTGCTCGGCTTCTTCAAATATTGCAATTTTTTCCTGGATCAGGCGAACGCGGTACTCGATGCGCTGGGCGGCGTTCGGGAGGTGCCCTATCTCGACATCGTTCTGCCGGTCGGGATTTCGTTTTTCACCTTCCACGGCATTTCCTATGTCGTCGACATCTATCGGCGAAAGCTAGACCGACCGGCGACGCTTCTCCAGATCCTGCTCTATATCTCGTTCTTTCCGCAGCTGGTCGCGGGACCGATCGTGCGGGCGTCGCATTTTCTGCCGCAATTGGCAAAAACGGTCGACCCGCGTGGCATCAAAGCGACCGGGGCGTATCTGCTGATCCTGGGCGGCCTTTTTAAGAAAGTCGTGGTCGCTAATTATCTGGCAACCGATCTGGTCGATCCGGTGTTTTTCGATCCGACCTCGTTCGGCACGCTCGATCTGCTGCTCGCTACCTATGGCTATGCCGTTCAGATCTATTGCGATTTCAGCGCTTATACCGATATCGCGATCGGGGTCGCCGCGCTGTTTGGGTATCAGTTTCCGCAGAATTTTGATCAGCCTTATCGGGCCTTGGGTTTACGCGATTTCTGGCAGCGCTGGCACATATCGCTGTCGTCCTGGCTACGCGATTATCTCTACATCCCGCTCGGCGGTAATGAGGGCGGCTGGCGGCGCTATCGCAATCTTATGCTGACTATGCTGCTCGGCGGGCTGTGGCACGGGGCGGCGCTGCATTACGTGATCTGGGGCGGGCTGCATGGGACAGGGCTGGTGGTCGAGCATTTACTGCTCCCCGACCGAACGCGGTTACAGAGATGGTCATGGGTCGCTCGTGCCGTGGGTATCGTCATGACCTTTCATGTCGTCTGTCTCGCCTGGATCTTCTTCCGGGCCGCGGATATTGATCACGCCGTTCAGTTCCTGGGTGGGTTCGCCAGATGGGATCTGACGCCAAGCCAGATCACGCCGTTCACGCTGACGCTCATCATTGGCGGGATTGCCGCGCAATTCCTGCCGCGCGACCGCATGGCACGGCTGGAATGGTTGAGCCGTCCCATTCCCATTGCGCTACAAGGTGCCCTGGTTGGTGCCGGCATCGTGGCGGTGGATAGTCTTGGGCCGGACGGTATCGCGCCCTTTATTTACTTTCAGTTCTGATGCAAAGCCGAGCGATCCGCTACCGGCCGACTGTCGAAGCGCTTGATGGCGCGACGTCCAGCAACCTCATGCAGGTTTCGCTATCGATCATCCTCGCCGGTCTGGTCATGCTGCTGCTGGGATCGAACAGCCTGTTGTCGTGGTGCAATAATCTGCCGGTTGGTCAGGTCAGCGATTCTTTGGTCAGTATTTGCCAGACCTGGCAGGATGCGTTGACCCAAATCGGCTTGACCTGGTTCGCCGAAACGATCCGTGCCGTGCTCCGGTCTTTCGAGGCACTGCGGTGGGGTTGAGCTAATGCCGCCGCGGCGGCTGATGATCATCCATAACGTGGCTGCAGGACGTCGGAATCTTCGTGCGTTGAACGAATTCCGGCAGGCGCTGGAGCGCTGCGGCGCATCATGGTCGATGATCGAGGTGGATACTCTCCAGGGCGCCGAGCGCGCGGCGCGCAACGCAGATCCGGCGGCGTTCGATGCGGTGGTCGCAGTCGGTGGCGATGGCACGATCACGCAGATTATCAATGGTTTGGTCGCAGCAACGTGCCCTTTGCCGGTCGCGATCCTGCCGCTTGGCACCGCCAATGTGCTGGCCCGAGAACTGGGCCTGCCGCTGGATCCGCCTGCAGCGGCCCGGCTCGCTGCATTCGGGCCGACCCGCGCCATTCATCCCGGCCTCGCCATGTTCGAGGGTCAAGCGCCGCACCGCTTCATGCTGATGCTGGGCGTCGGTTTTGATGCGGCGGTCGTCGCTGGCGTCAATCCGCTGCTGAAACGCCTCATCGGGCGGGCCGCCTTCGTATTCAGCATTGTTGCGCGGCTCCTGACCTTTAGACCGGCGCCGCTTCACGTAACCATCGACGGCGAGACGTTCCAGGCAGCTTCGGTGATCGTGAGCCGTGCGCGTCTGTATGCGGGTAACTATATATTGGCGCCGAACGCCAATCTGGACGGTACGGCGTTGATCGCCGTCCTGTTTCTGCAATCGGGCTTTCGGGCGTCAGTGCGCTATGGCTGGGACTTGGCGCGCGGGCAGCTTGGCAACAATCCCGCGGTTCGGATGCACCCTGCCGACCGGGTCTCCATAGCGGGGCCATCCGAGTCATTGGTGCAGATCGATGGCGACGGGATCGGCTCTCTTCCGGTCACCCTTAGCGTCGCCGAGCAGCGTATCGAGATCATCGCACCCGCTCGCTAGAGCCGGTACACCGCCAACCGCCGAATCTGCGCTGCCGGGCCAAGCGGAATGCGGATGCCGCTGCCACACGGTTCGCCTACCACTTCCGATTGGTTGAGCGTGATCCGAGCAATCTTGCTTGCGGGAATACCGGGAAACTCGATCGCCGTATCATCGTGCTCAATTGGCGGCAGACTCATCAGAATCGCGCTCCGCTCCCAAACGATGTCCGTGATGCGCCCGCGCACATTGCTCGCCAAGAGTACCATTTGGCACGCCAAGGACGCCATTTCACACGCTAACAACACACTCAGCCAACCATTCTCGACCCGAATCACCACTGGCCCAGCTGGACTCTGCATCGGCCCCAGACGGACATCCTGACCGGTATTGACGAGATCCCAGCCGTGCCAGGGCGAGATATCGGAAATCTCGGCAACCCCCATCAGCGGCATAAGCGCGCCCCAGCCATAGAAACCCTCAGTGTCTGCTTGATCAAGCGGTTCGCCGGTTTCCGCGTTGTAATTCTCCGGGCAGAGCCGACGCTCTGCCCAGGCACCCCGGAACAGGTCCAGACTCGCCTCGGCCAAAGCCGAGGCTCGGGCAAAACACCCATAACGGCGCAGCCCCTGCCAGACAAAATAATTGAGCGGCGGCCACACCCGGCCGCGCCAATAGACATTGTCTGGGTAGGCAGGATCGTCCCGGCTGATCGACGGAATCACATGGGTTCCGCCGAAAGTCGCTTTGTCATCGAGATGGGACAGCAAGCAGTCGCGCTGCGCATCCGAGGCAGCGCCGGCAGCCAGCGGATAGAAGCTGGTTGGCCCGATACTGCGCACGAAACCGCCGCCGCGGAGCCGGTTCGCGAAGATCCCGCGCGTCTCGTCCCAGAGATGATCGCGGACAAGGTCGCGCGTCCGCGCAGCAATGGCAGCATGCTGCGTCGCCTGATTATCAAAGCCGAGTTCGCCCGCGATCAGCGACAGCATCTCGGCATCGAGTGCCAGCAGACTGTTGAGTCCAACATCGATCGTGGTGAGCGTACGCGTCGCCGGATCATAGGCTGCCTCATCATGGATCGGCGAATTATCCATGCTGGATTCATTACGGGCGCCGAACGAGGTTCCCTGATAGAGCGCCTCGCCAACCCCGGACGTGCCGTACGAGCAGAGATTGAGCCGGTCCGGATCGCGTTCTCGCCACCACCAAGCATGGTTCCGGGCCAGCACATTATAGGCGCGGGCGAGAAAATCGCGGCCGCCCACGCGCCGATAAATCAGCCAAACCACGAATGCGCCGACCGGAATCTGGGTGCGATCAACCCAGGCATCGTTAGCGGTCAGCAAACAGGCAAGATTACCCTGCGGCGTCGCATTGGCGAGCGCCACAGCGACATTGTCCCGCGCGAGATCAGGATCAATCAGCGCACATAGCAGCGCATGATAGAACTGATCATCGAGCCAGACGCCGAAACCTCCGAATTTCGACAGGTTCCAGTTCCGGCTGATCGAGGTATAAACCCGATCATTGACCGTGTCCCACACAGTGTTCCAGCCCATGACGTCGCGGATCGCATCAAGACTGCCGGCATGTCGTCCAGTCTGACGGGAGACAGACACCTCAGAGGGCTCCTTGAGCGCCGCTTGTGCCTCGGCCAGGGCCAGCGCCCGGTCATCGCCGACCGCAGCGGCAAACCGGGCCGCCGGCATCATCTCCAAATTATAGCGTAGCATGATGACCGGTGCCGCGAGGCTGCGCGAGCGCGTGTCGAAATAGCCATGCTGCTCATAATCCGCGGCTGCCGCCTCGATCGTCGCATGGCCGGTGATCTGCACGGGGTTTTCACCTCCAACCAACGCCACCCAGCGCGAGCCGATTTTCACGAGGGCGGCGCCCGATGCCGGGTCCACCTCGACGATGGCGCCTGATTCGGCCGAAAGGCAGAGATTGATCCAGAAGCGCAGGCCCCACTCACCCTGCGTCAGGCTGCGCCAAGCGCCGACAATCCGATAGGGATCGGGCTTTTGATAGGACCAGGATAGCGTCGTCTTCGCGTGGGCCGCCTGGGCCTCGATCACGCTACCGTCGAGTTCGTGCCGACCGAAGAGGAGTGTTGGTCCCGATGGGAAGAGGGTCGCCTTACCGGTGCTGCCAGAGAAGGCAAGTGGCGTGATGCGGACGCCAAGCGGCAGGAACACCATTTCAAGCGGGCGAGACGACCAGCTATTCCAGGCGCGGTCCGCGGCAATTGTGGGGTTGCGCAGCATGTCAGCGCCGATCGAGCGCCCTAAGAATCTCGGCGGTACTGGCGATCTCGACCTGATCCGGCATACGGGTCAGGATATGTTTCAGCGTGGCCTTATGCCCGTCGGTCGACGAACTCGCGAGCGCATCGGCTGCGGCAATGACCCGGTAACCGCGATCGATCGCACTCATCAAGGATGCTAGTACGCAGACATCGGTCTCCACCCCGGAGAAGATAATCGTGCTGGCCTGGAGCCCGGAGAGGATCTCTTCGCAGCGTGGGCTCTCGAACACGGAATAGGTCAGCTTGTCGATCAGCAGGTCAGGCATTGCGTAGCGCGCGAGGGAGTCGACAAGATCGACCAGCCCCGGGTCCATGACGGCGCCCGTAAAGCCGTGCCAGCGCCGATAATAGACCTGCCAATGGCCGCGCGCCTGTTCTGCGGTGTGCGGTACCATAAAGCGCGTGAAGGACGTCCGGTCCGGCAACGCGTCGGACAGCGCCGCGATCTTTGGCACGATCAGGTCGAAGCCAGGCAGATGCCAGTCGGTTTTCTCGGCGAACACGCGCTGCATATCGATCGCGAAATGCACCGTATCGGGCGGAAGGACGAGATCCGTCATGCGGGCCGCGCCGCCCGGCGCCAATCGGCCAGACCATAAACGCAAATGATCATCTGGATGAAAAAGAGTAAAGCCGTAGGGTAAAGCCCCTTATAGCAGTACATCCCGATATAGAACACATCCAACGCGATCCAAAGCCACCATGACATTAAAAAGCGGCGTGCCGACCAGACTTGCGCGACAACGCTGAAGCTGCTGAGGGTCGCATCAGGCCAGGGAACGGCCGCATCGGTAAAATGGCCCATCGAATAGCCGAGCCCGATGGTGCCCAAGAGACCGGCAATGATGCTGAGCGCAATTTCCCGATGAGACGGCACCGCAAGTTCGAACGTGCCCTCAAGTTCCTGTCCGCGCCGCCATTGCCACCAGCCATAGACGATTGACACTGCAAAAAATACCTGGAGGAGCATATCGGAATAGAGCTTTTGCTGGAAAAATAGCCAGAAATACAAGGCGACCCCAACAAACCCAACGGGCCAGCACGCCATGTGCCGGCGCGCCATCAGCCACACGCCGATTGCCGTAACCACCACGGCGATCCATTCCAATGGCGACATGTCGAATGTGGCGAAGAACGCCACCACATTGTCCCATATCGCCATTACTTCATTCCTGCAGTCTCATACCGAATCACTCTCAAAACTTGACCTTCATGGTCAAATCAAAGCTGGTCGGCGGGGCGCGCGTGATGAAATCATTGCCGTAGAACGGGTAGTCATTGATCAGATTATGCTGATCGGTCACGTTATAGACCGACAGCTTGATCAGGTACGGGTCCGCCTCGTAATAGAGCGACAGGTTCATCGTGTATTGCCAAGGAATCACCGGCGACTGGTAATAACCGTGATTGGCGATAACCGATTGCGGCACATAAGGAGCCCCGCCGGACGCCGCCACATTGATATATCCCGACGTCGAGGTCTCGATCGGCCCCGTCACCTGGACGCTTCCCTGCACGCCAAACCCGGACGGGAATTTATAGTTGCTCAGCAGATTGAATGTTTCCTGCGGCAAGCCCGGATCGTCGAAATGCTGGCCGGGGTAGAACACCGCCAGCGCACCGGCCCCGTCGTAATTCACCCCCGGATGGGCTGGATAGTTGTAAAATCCAGCTGCGGTATCGAGCCGCGTATGGATATTGGAGAAGCTCGCCGTGGTGAAGAAATTACGGTTGGGCTGATAATTCAGCTCAATTTCCTCGCCGGTGATTCGGGCACGGGACGAGTCGATGCCGCCCGGACCTGTCGGAACGCCGCGCTCCTGGCTGAACAAAGCCGACGAAATAAACAGGCTCTTATCGAATAGATTAAACTTCAGCCCGGTTTCGTACAGTCTTGTAGATTGCTGTAGTTGCGTGTGATCGACAATGCCAAACGTGCCGACCCCGCCATCATTTGAGTTGGGATCGACATATTGCGCATAGTTGTAGGTCGCGTAGAATGTGCCCCACGGCGCAAATTCGTAGACAGGGCTGAAATTGCCGTTGCCAAGCCCGTACCATGCGGTGGAATGCGTATCCGGCAAGCCGCCATAGACCGCGCCGCCGATCGGATCCGACTCATCCAACTGGACCAAGTCGCCGCGTAGTCCGTACAGCACGCTGACTTCCGGCGTCACCTGGATGCGGTGCTCCAGGAACGCCGCGAAATCATACAGATTTGAGTCGATCGTCGCGTTATAAGCCCCACTATTGCGCCCTGGCACAGCATATTGGATCCGACCATCGGCGGCCACGATCGGAATTGCACCGCCTTCCGACTGAAATTGCTGCGGATAGACCCAGCTTGCCGGATTGCCCGCAAGGTTCCAGACGCTGACCGGTTCGGTCAGGAAGGCCTGCAACTCGTCGACATGGGCAAAGCGGAAAGTGCCGCCAGCATTGATCTCGTTCTTGAGGTCCCATCCACCATTATTGGCATCACCGATCGGCGTGTCGAACTTGATTTTAAGATCCGTCTTGTTTTCGATCGTGTAAGAGCCTTCCGCTGTGTCAGCGAAGTAATACACGACCTGATTCTGCCGATTAAGGTAATTGAAGAACGTATTGTTCGTCAGTGTAACGGCGTCGTTGAATGTGTAGGTCTGAATCGCCTGGGCATTGTAGCGCCAAGCGAGCGCACTGGTGCCAGGGCCTTCATCGATATTAACGCGATCCCCGAGCAGTGTCTGGTTGTCGAGGTGAACCGGTGTCAGGAACGATGAAATCTCGTCGGCCGGCGGCTGCCCGGTCAAATAGAGCCCGTGATCGATCAGTTGCTGACTGACCCGGTTCACGCCGTCATTTTCGGTATAATGCTGATAGACCAGCTCCGTATTGAACTGCACCGAATATTTATCGGTCGGGTTGGCCAGCAGTACCGCGTACACCGAGTGCTCGTCGAAGAACTGATCATTATAGTAGCTACCGCTCTGCTCGCCAGCATAGCTGATCCGGTAAGCGGCCGACGTGCCTGAGATCGGGCCGCCGAAATCGATGCCCCAGCGACGATGATCGACCGTATCGAACTCGACGGACGCGGTGCCCCCGAATTGTTCGACATTGGGCAGCTTGGTAGTGATGTCGATCGAGCCGCCGACGCCCTGGCCAGGCCCGGCTTGCACGCTGGCGGGCCCCTTCACGATGTCGATTGTATCGAAGCTGTTGAAGCTGAGCGGCGCCCCATAGCCATTGGAAGTGAAGCTGTCGCGCATCCCGTTGAAGAACACATCGCCATACTGGCCACGGATACGCGGCACGTCCGGCACACCGAACGCCGCATCCGTGTAGCTGCTGGACGTCAGATACGAGAATTCATGCGGGTCCTGGATATTGAGCGCATCCAGCTGTGCATGGGTCAGCATCGTGTTGTTGCGCGGCGTGTCCATCACGCCAAGATCGAGCCCATAGACCGATGACGAACTGATCGTCGTCGGCAGGATGCTCTCATTGAGCGGGACCGCCGTGACTGTCACGGTTTCCTCAACCGGCGCGGCGGGCGCTGGTGCAGGCTGCGCCGGAGCGGCGGCCTGCTGTGCCCAGGCGACATTGGTAAGAGCGGTGCTGGCCAGCAAGGCCATCAGCGTCAAATTAATCGTGCGATCCAACGGGAGCCCCCACGGCTGGTTTGGTTGTGTACAAACGATACGATGCGAACAGCAATTTTCATACCGAATTCGGCGATTGCGCCGGCTCAAAGCGCGTCGGGGTTGGCCCCGTTATATCGCGCCGCCTCAAGCCAGGTATCCTGGTATGTAGCACCCGCCCCAACGCGGGTGAGCGCAGGCCCGCACAGCATATTTATCGTGCCGAACCGAGCATCGGCGTCGGGCCGCTGACCGATCACGAGCACCACACCCGGCAGTGTTTCGGTGCCGATCGCTGCCCGGAACACCACCCGCCCGTGGTCGTTCGCGAGTTCAACCCAATCTCCTGCCGCAATTCTGCGCGATGCCGCATCGGTTGGATGCAAGATGCAGCCTGATTCCCCTGCCCTTCCCTCAAGAAACCGTGCCCCGGCGAAGGTCGTATGGCTGAGATGAAAACCGGGAGCCGTCAACAGCCGCAGCGGAAATTGCGGGTCACTCGGCCGATCGCTCGGTCCGGGCTGCCAGTCCGGCAACAACGTCGCTCCCGCTTCGAACAATGCAGAGCACGCAATTTCCAATCGGCCTGACGGCGTTGCAAATCGCTGAATCGGGGGCGGCGACAGCTTGATCGGCGCGCCCGACAGCACCTCGTCAGCATCAACCCCGCGAACGAGCCCGGTCGCATCTTCAATCAATGATCTGATGATCGCCTGATCGCTCTCCCGGAAAATCGGCAGGTCGATGCCCATTCTTTCGGCAAGTGCCCGCGCTACCCAGGCGTTCGAACGGGCTTCCCCCGGCGGCTCAACCGCCTTGGCGCCGTACTGCACGCGATAAGCACCATAGGCCGTGTAGAGATCATCGGTTTCGAGATAGGTCGCGGCCGGCAGAACTATATCGGCATATCGCGCGGTATCGCTCATCGTCGGCGCTTGCACGACCACGAAGAGATCGTCGGCAGCAAGCGCGCGGCGCACGGAATGGCTATCGGGACAGGTCACTGCCGGGTTGCTGGCCGTCACGAAGAAGCCACGCACCGGCGGATCCTGCATTTCCAGGAGATCACGGCCAGGTGTCGCCTGATTGAGCATCCGCCGACCGGACGTCCCGACCGGGAGCGCAACCCGGCCCGTCGGCAGGCCATAGAGATAGGAACAGGAGCTAAGCACCCCCGCCCCCTCCTTGCCGTAGGCGCCGACCATCGCCGGCAGGATCGCCACCGCCCGCACCGCATCGGCGCCATGCTGGTTGCGGCTCATGCCAAGGCCTATCCGCAGGAACGGCTTAGAAGCTTCGGCATAGAGCTGCGCCAGACGCTCGATATCCGCCGCATCAACCCCGGTGATGGCCGCGGCGATATCGGGCGGGAAGCGCGGCAGCACCTCGCGCTCCAGCTCATCAAAGCCGATTGTGGCGCGCTCCAGATAAGCGCGATCCGCCAGCCCGTCACGCACCAGAACATGCATGACCGCGAACGCGAGCGCTGCATCGGTCCCGATGCGCGGCCGCAGATGCAGATCAGCCTGCACGGCCGTCCGGGTCCGCTGGGGGTCGATCACGATGATCTTCGCGCCGCGTGACTTTGCGATCTGCGTCTTGGCCCAGAGATGCACATTGGTGGTGACGAGATCCGCACCCCAGGCAAGGATCAGGTCGCACTTATCGACCCGCTCGGGATCGACACCGCCGACCGGCCCCATCATCGCGGTTATAGCCGCATCCGCCGTGGCATCGCAGACCGTGCCCGTCTCGACCCCGCCCGCACCCAGCGCATCGAACAGTCCCATCGGCAAGCCGGCATTGAGCTTACCCATATGTCCGGCGTAGGAATAGCCGACGAGCGCCGCCGGTCCGCTTTCGTGAATAATGCGGCGCCAGCGCTCGGCGATGTGATCCAACGCCTCGTCCCAGCTAATCTCAACGAAATCCGCATCGCCCTTGGCGCCTTGCCGGAGCAGGGGCCGCGTCAGGCGCGCCGCTGAGTTGATCAGTTCCGGTTCGCGGCCGACTTTGCCACAGACAAATCCCGCGGTGAAATTATGGTCAGGATCGCCGGCAATGCGCGTGACCCGCCCCTGCTCGACCGTGACCAGCAAAGAACATTGGTCCGGGCAATCATGCCCGCAGACGGCTCGAACGATTTCCCCTGATCCATCCATGGCCCGACCGCGCTCCACATCGCCTGGATGTAGATAGCGCGAACCGACGCCGGATCACAATCACCGCATCGCCAGTGGGAGCGGATCAGGGGATCCGCTCCCTTATGTTAGGTCTACAGCTTCGTCCGATCGTAATAGCGAGTCCGCTCCGCCGCGATCTCGTCGGCCGTGTAGGGACGTGCCCGCTCATCGAAGCGGGTCCAGCCCTCTTCCTGGTAGAACCGGTTGCGCTCCTGCCAGTCCGCCCGCGAATGGCGCGCGAGAATGGCATCAACCTCCGCCATCCGCTCCGGCTCGATCTTCACGGTCAGGATCGTGCCGCCACGCCGCACGGATTCAGCATAGAAATGCGCTTCCTCTTCGCTGACGCCAGCCTGGGTCAGCGAGCCGATCAAGCCACCAGCCGCACTGCCAAAACCCGCACCGGCGCCGACACCGACCAAGGTGGCTGCGATCCAGCCCGCCACCGCGATCGGCCCCAAGGCCGGCAGCGACAGCAACGAAATGCCAGCCAGCAACCCGCCGGCACCGCCCAACACGGTTCCGACAGTCGCGCCAGCCTTGGCACCATATTCACCGCCCGGCGGTGTATCGACAGCGCCCGCGCGGCCATCGCTGTTGTTGGTCACGATCGCGATATCCGCATAGGGAACGTCAGCTGCTTCAAGCTCGCGGACGGCCTGGGCCGCTTGTTCATAATTGTCGTAAAGGGCTGTGAGGGTTCGATTCATCTCGTGCTCCACGCCACTCGGGCCAATTGTTTCCGATGGGAGGTGAACCCGGGCGGGGCGGGATGGGTTGCATGGGGGGTGGAAAATAGTGAGCGCGGGGGTTGGGGAGTGGCGGGATGGGGTGATGGTTCGCATGGGGTTATTGTGGCATGTCTTCAGACAAGCAAATTGCTGCGGGCAATCTCATGTGGTTGGTTCCATTAGATGTTTTGCGCGACACCCCGATTCGTCGTCGATTCCACTCCTCTGGACGGACGGTTTGCCATCCGTATCATGGCGACCGACGAAGAAGCCTTGATCGCGCGGCAAACGCTGGATCTGATCAGCGGAGAGGCAGCCTAGCCGCGATCACCCCCAACGCCACAGGGTGGAGCGACGCGGTGCAGTGCCCTGCCCCGGCAGCTCGATATTTTCGACCAGCGGGCTCGGCTGTTCGACGCAGTGCTGCCAAGCGATATACCCATCCGATTTTGTATGGAACGCAACGGTCGGCACCGGTGCCGGGCGGTTCAGCAATTCGGGTTCGCGCGAGAAAGCCGGGCTATAAAACCGGTCGAAGCGTAGCACCAGCGGGGCCAGCAGGCTGGCGACCGGGTGATGCACCGGGCTGCAGACCAGTATCATGCGGCGCACTCGATCCGGATTCATCTTCGCAAGTTCGCGCAGCAACACACCGCCGAGACTTCGACCGATCAGCGTCACCTTCTGGCCGGTTTGGTCGTTGAGTTCGGCAAGGCGCCGCTCCAGGCCGCTGACGATCTTGTTAGTCGGCCCGAAATTGGCCCCTAGAGCGGTTTGCGATCTGAAAGAATCGGGATTCCCAAGGACGCTGGATCGTGATTCCCTACCATTGAAGGGAGATTGGGATGGCGAAGGCACTATCTGTTGATTTGCGTGAAC
>Ga0116226_10000357_pt1 | contig 38691 bp, 35 predicted proteins | sample S1TSphfallax_FD_89692 | JGI IMG/M metagenome (GOLD analysis project Ga0116226, IMG submission 89692) | Host-associated microbial communities from peat moss isolated from Minnesota, USA - S1T2_Fa - Sphagnum fallax MG | ecosystem: Host-associated > Plants > Peat moss > Unclassified | place: USA... | reverse complement strand
TCGGAATGGCCCACTACGGCAAGATCTATGGCGTGCTGTACCTGACGTTCGGGATCGGCTCGGCGATCTCACCCCCTATCTACGGCTACGTCAGGGATGTCACCGGTAACTACGATCTGGCGCTGCGGGGCGCCGGCGCGGCGTTCCTGGTGGGTGGCCTCATCCTCCTAGTCATGGGCCGCTACAATCGCGCGACGCGCTCGTGGAACGCGCCCGAGGTCGAGCGACTGCAAGGCGTGGTCTCGACGAACGGCGTAACGGCGACATGAAGCGGCTTCAGGTCGCTGACGTGACCGTCGACACGGTACTCGAGGCCTTGCGCGTACCGATGAAGCTCGCCATCCTGCCGGCCGCGGACCCCGCGATCCTCGCCGCCGCGCGGTCCTGGCTCGAGCCGCGCTTCGCGGATCTGTCGACGGGCGTGTTTTTCCTCGCCTTTCATACCTACGTGGTGCGCACGCCGCATCACACGGTGCTGATCGATACCTGCGTCGGCAACGACAAGCCCCGCGCCCGGGTGCCGGCCTTCCATATGCTGAAGACCAACTGGCTCGATAACCTGCGCGCCTGCGGAGTCGAGCCCGAGAGCGTCGATTACGTGCTGTGCACCCACATGCACGCCGATCACATTGGCTGGAACACGCGGCTCGAGGATGGCCGCTGGGTGCCGACGTTTCCGAACGCGCGCTACCTGTTCGCGCGAACGGAATTCGAGGCGAGCCAGCGGATCTATGAGGCTGGCGATGGTGATTTCCGCGCTACGGCGTACCGCGATAGCGTGCTGCCGGTGATCGAGACTGGTCAGGCCCTGATCGTCGAAGGGGACCATGAGCTCGACGATTGTCTCAGGCTCGAGCCAGCCCCCGGCCACACACCGGGGAACGTGCTGATCCACTTGCGGTCACGTGCCGAACGGGCGGTGTTCTCGGGCGACGTGCTGCACCACCCTATCCAGGTTGCCTATCCCGAATGGTCGGCGGCGTTCTGCGAAGACCCGGCCCAGTCCGCCCTCACCCGGCGCCGCTTGGTCGAAACCTGCGCCGACACGCCGACGCTGGTGCTGCCCGCCCACTTCCCGGATCCGACGGCCGGTCACATCGTGAGCGCTGCCGATCGCTGGCGGTTTCGGTTTCTGGGCGAAGCATAGGTAGGAACCGCTAGTTCATCAGGCGATCTGCCAGATACGGCATCAGTGCCAGACCCGCTGTCACGACCGCCAGCCAGCGCGAACGACCGGTTACGCGGGGCAGTGTCCCGAGCAGCTCCCACACGGCCCATGTACCCGTCAGTGCCGCCGCCGCCGAACACAGCGCGAATCTCGCCGCAATGCGATCGCCCGGGTCGAGCTCGAGATGCGCCGCGGGTGCTTTGCCCTCGAAGAACCACCAGCGGGCGCACAAGTTCGCCGCTACGAGCCCCAGCACTACCGCCACCAGTATCCGCAGCACCCACTGCAGCCAGGGCTCGACGAGTGGCTTCTGCAACGAGGCGTCCGGCGGGGCATTCATGAAGCCCCAGCATATCCAGCCCGGGCGCCCCGCTGTCTGGCGCAGGTCGCAATTCCCGCCCCGCGGTTCTAGCCCTTCGCGCCCTGGCCCTGCACGCCCTGGAGCAGGCTTGCAAGATCTTCCGCATGCTCCTCTTCCTTGGCGAGCACCTCTTCCAGCATGCGGCGGGTGGTCGGATCCTTGTCGCGCAGGTAATCGATGATCTCGCGGTAGCTATCGATCGCAATGCGTTCGGCGACGAGGTCCTCGCGGATCATCGAGGCGAGCGAGTCGCCCTCGACGTATTCCGCATGACTGCGCGTGAGCAAGCCCTCGTTATTGAAGTTTGGGCTGCCCTTCAGTTGCGCTATGCGCGCGGCGATGTGATCCGCGTGTTCCTGCTCCTCTTTGGAATGCTCCAGGAACTCCGCCGCAACGCCTTCGGCATTCTGGCCGTGCGCGGTAAAATAGTGCCGGCGGTACCGCAGTGTGCACACAATCTCGGTTGCCAGCGCGTCGTTCAGGAGCTTCACGACCGTGTCGCGATCCGCCTGGTAGCCCTCGGTGATGGCGCCATCCTCGATATGCTGGCGGGCGCGGGCGCGAAGTGTAGCGATGTCGGTCAAAAACGGCTGTTCGGACATGATGACTCCTGGTGAGCCTCGCAGCTGAAGGCGGCGGGCGTTGAGCCTGAAGCAAGTTTCACTCCTGCCGGCGGAGCCCATGCGAGCCTCTGTGCGATCATTCGCGCACGCACCTCTGCATTGAACTGGAGCGCTCGACCATGCATTCCCTGAATACGGGTCGCAGTTTAGTCACGGTATCCGGCGTAGCCCGGGTCGCCCGGTTGAAGTGGACTCTCCTCGCCCTGGGTCTGTTCGCGGCCGGCGTAGTCAGCGGCTGTGCAACGCGGCCGCCGGCGAAGCCCGCCTGGTCCCCGATGCCGAGCATCGCCTCCGGACGCTTCTGCGCGATAGCCCAGGAGCGCATGTCCTCGACGCACCTCGAGGTCGTCAACGTGGTGCACGCCGACTACGATGAGTTCGTAAAATCGAAGCCGCGGGTGCGCCCCCTCGAAACCGAGGAATACCACTGGCAAGACCCGTCCGGCGCGGGACTGCGGATGGTTTCCTGCAAGATGAAAACCGTCGACCATCTCAAAGCCGAATACGGGCCGGACAGCGCCGGCGAGGAGGGCAGCTGTGCGGCGCTCAATGCCGCCACTCTCGCAGCCGTGATCGCGGGCCTGCCTGCCTCCCAACGCCGCCACCTCAGATTCGATCACGGGCGGGCGATCGTGTTCGATGCCGACGTCATCACCAACGACGGGCCGCTCTGGCTCGCGCCCTTCGCTCTGGTCCACCTGGGCGCTGACGGTAGCCTGCATGTCGCGTCCAAGGCGATGCGCAACGACTGGAACGATCCGCGCCTGAAGGATGCGCCGGTGCGCTTCAAAGGCACGCGTTACTGCCACCTGATCGCACCTGACTACCTCGCACGGCTTCTGCTGGGCGAGGAATCGGTCCCGACGGGTTGAGCCTCAGGCGGGAGTGCGCGCTTGGATCTCGGCGAATTCGACAGCATCGTGATCGGTGCCGGCGCCGCCGGCCTCGCCGCCGCGGCGGTGCTCGGCGAAGCGGGCCAATCGGTGCTGCTGCTCGAAGCCCGCGCGCGCCTCGGCGGCCGTCTCTTTCCGGTAGAGGTCCCGGGCAGTCCCGTCGCCGTCGAACTCGGGGCGGAGTTCGTACACGGCGACGCCGCCGACACCCGCGCGTGGCTGCGCCGGGGGGGTCTGTCGATCCTCGACACGCTCGAGGAACACTGGACACTCGAGAACGGTGAACTCGGCCAGCCGGACGGCAACTTCGCCGAGATCGCGGCGCTCATGCAACGCGTACCCGCTGCGGGCGCCGACCTGTCGCTACTTGAGTTCCTGGATCGACCGGAACAAGCCGAACTCAAGAGCGAGGCGCGCGCACGGATCCTCGGGATGGTCGCGGGATTCGATGCCGCCGATCCCGCCCGCATCAGCGCCCGGGCGGTCGCCTCGGAATGGCAAGCCGGGGGCGCTGCGATCTCCTCGTCAGGCCGACCGCAGGGGGGCTATCGATCGCTGCTCGACCTGCTCGCCGGCGCGCTCGACCCAGAGAAGGTAGCGCTGCGACTGCGTACCGTCGTGAAGCGAGTCGTGTGGCGCGCCAGCGCCGTCGCTATTGAAGCTGAATGTCTCGGCCAAAGGCTGCATGCCCGGTCTCGTCACGCGGTGATCACGCTGCCGCTCGGCGTGCTTCAGGCACCGACCGGCGCCCCGGGCGCGGTCGAATTCGAGCCACCTCTCCGGTCGAAGCGAACCGCGCTCGGAAAACTCGCCTCCGGCCCGGTGGTGAAGGTCGTGCTGCAGTTCCGCACGGCGCTTTGGGAAACTTTGCGAGGCGGACGCTACGCGGGCGCCGCGTTCTTTCATGCCCCGGGTGTCTCCTTCCCCACCTTCTGGACGGCACTGCCGCACCATGCACCGTTGTTAGTAGCTTGGGCTGGCGGCGCGCATGCGGAACGACTCGCAACGCTTACCGAGCCAGAGCTCATCGCGCGCGCGCTGCAAGACGCCGCTCACCTGTTCCCTGACGCGGACCTCGGCCGGGCATGGGTCGGCGCATGGACCCACGACTGGCAGAGGGACGCTTACGCGCGTGGTGCCTATAGTTATGTTCTCACCGGGGGCGAGGATGCGAACCGCGCACTCGCCGAGCCGGTGGAGCGCACGCTCTACTTCGCCGGCGAGGCGACCGACGACTCCGGCGGCGCGACGACTGTATCCGGCGCACTCGCGAGTGGCCGGCGCGCAGCGCAGCGCCTGCTCGCCGAGGAGCGCTAGCTCACGGCGTGGACGACCACGAAGCGTTGGTAGATGACGGGCATGTCGGCCCGAGGCACTTCGCCGATCCGGGCCAGGGTGGGTGTCCAGTAATCCCAGTGAACCGCGCGCCAGGCGGTGACGTCTCGCAGCTGCCGACCTTCGCAATCGACATGGCGCTGCGAGATACCCTCGAACGGCACGGTCTCGACTTCGGTGACACGATAGAGCAGCGCCGGCGTGCCATCGAAGCGAGTGACGAGATAGTGATCGCCCACCACCGGCGCCGCCTCGGGCCGATCGCGAAACTCCGCGGGGATCGAGAAGGTGCCGGTTTTCTCACCCGACACGATGAGACCAATCAGGACATCCGCCATGGCGGCGGAATTGCCGAAGCTGCGCCGCTTGATGGAGCCGAGGGCCACGTTGGGCAGGGCGCTGCGTGCAGCGGCGAGAAATTCAGTAATCAGCGCTTCCGACATCGAGGCTCAGCTCCTTCGCGGCTTGCGGCGATTCGCGCCGGGGGCGGGGGCAGGGGCAGGGGCGGGCACAGGCTTCGCCGGGGCGTCGCGCGTATCGGTACGCCGCAGTTCCTCACCGCGCAGCTGCTCGATGATCGCCGGGTTCTCGAGCGTCGAGACGTCCTGGGTGATCTCCTCGCCGCGCGCGATGGCTCGCAGCAGCCGACGCATGATTTTCCCCGAGCGCGTCTTCGGCAGGCTGTCGGCAAAACGAAGCTCATCGGGTTTGGCGATGGCGCCGAGCTGTTCGGTCACCGTCGCCCGCAGCGCCTCGATCAGCTCCCGGGCATCCCCTTCAGGACGCGCGCCCCGGCACACCACAAAAGCGAACACCGCTTCGCCCTTGATTTCGTGCTGTTTGCCGACGACGGCCGCCTCGGCGACTCGCGGGTGCGCGACCAGCGCGGACTCGATCTCCATGGTACCGAGGCGGTGTCCGGCGACGTTCAGTACATCGTCGATGCGGCCCATGATCCAGAAATAACCATCCTTGTCGCGGTGCGCACTGTCGCCCGCCACATAGAAACGATTCTGAAATTTTTCCCAGTAGGCCGAGAGATAACGCGCGTTGTCGCGCCAGATCGTGCGCACCATCGCGGGCCAGGGCTTGCGGATGACGAGATAGCCGCCCGACTCCGCGGTGGTGACCGACTCGCCCTGATCATCCACGATATCCGCGAAAATCCCGGGCAGAGCCTGGGTACAGGATCCAGGTTTGGTCGCAGTCGCCCCGGGCAACGGCGAGATCATCATGGCGCCGGTCTCGGTCTGCCACCAGGTATCGACGATCGGACAGCGTTCACGGCCGATGACCCGGTGATACCACATCCAGGCTTCCGGGTTGATCGGCTCGCCGACACTACCGAGCAGACGCAACCTCGACAGGTCGTGCTGTTGCGGAATCTCATCGCCGAGCCGCATGAGCGCACGAATCGCCGTGGGTGCGGTGTAGAACACGCTGACTCGGTGGGCCGCGCAGATCTTCCAGAAACGACCGCCGTCCGGAAACGTCGGAGCGCCCTCATACATCACGAGCGTCGTACCCGCGGCGAGCGGTCCGTAGGTCACATAACTATGCCCGGTCACCCAGCCCACATCGGCTGTACACCAGAATACGTCGTCCTCGCGCAGATCGAATACCCACTGAGTCGTGAGCTTTGCCTGCAGCAGGTAGCCCGCGCTCGAGTGCTGGATACCTTTCGGCCGCCCGGTGGAGCCCGACGTATAAAGGAGAAACAGTGGATGCTCCGCCTCCACCCACTCCGGCGGACAGGAGTTACTCTGCCCCTCGATGACATCGTGCCACCAGAGATCCCGTCCATCCTGCATGGCAACGGCCTCGCCGCTGCGTCGCAGGACGACGACTTTCTCGATCGTCGCACAGCCGCCCGCCAGCGCTTTATCGGCCGCCGCCTTCAGCGGGACCACATGCCCGCCGCGGAAGCCGCCATCCGCCGTAATGAGAACTTTTGCCCCGGCGTCTTCGATCCGCTCCTTGAGCGAGAGCGCTGAAAAGCCGCCGAACACTACCGAGTGAATAGCGCCGATGCGCGCGCAGGCCAGCATCGCGATCACGGCCTCAGGGACCAGCGGTAGATAGATCACGACCCGATCGCCGCGACCCACCTGCAGCGCCTTGAGGGCATTGGCGAAGCGGCAGACCTCGGCGTGCAACTCGCGATAGCTGAGGGTACGCGTGTCACCGGGCTCGCCCTCGAACACGATGGCCGGCTTCTGGCTGCGCGTCTCGAGGTGGACGTCGAGACAGTTGTACGCGACGTTCAGGCGGCCGTCGGTGAACCAGCGGTAATTGGGCGCGTCCGCGTCATCCAGGATTACGCTGAACGGCCGCTGCCACTCGAGTTCACTGCGCGCGAGTTCCGCCCAAAAACCCAAGTAGTCGACGGCCGCCTTGCGGTGCAGCGCCGCGAGTGCCCGCGGCGTGATGCGCGCGCCGTCGGCGAACCGCAGGGGTGGCGGGAACCTTCGATCTTCCTGCAGTGCAGAATTGATATGGTCGGGCACGCGGGCTTACCGATGACGGGGCCGGAGAGGATACTCCCCTCGGGCAACGCCCGGCATCGTGCCCCTTGTCAAAACGGTACGCGAGCCGCAGTGTCCGCCGTCGTGTACGCCCCCGAAGACCTGCGGTATCAGCCGCGTATGCCGCTCGCGTGGCGACTCGCGCTGTCTTGCGTGACTCTGGCTTATGTGAGTCTACTTGCAGCCTGTGGCACAGCGCCCCCGGCGGCGACGAGCATCGCACTGCTCGATACCTGCGGACCGGTCAACCGCTCGCGCGCGCTCGATGCAGAGCTGGTTGCCCCGGGAGCCGGGGCGCTGCGAATCGACGTCGGCGAGCACGGCGTGGATACCTCGCTACGTGCGACGCCCCAACGGGGCCAACCGAGCCAGGTGACATCGGTAGTGCCGCGCCGTGCTTGGCAGGTGCTCCTCATGCCGGTAGAGGCCGGCGAGCGGCTTGCGGTCGAGGTCGCATCGATCGATCCCGCGCCGGCGGGCGGAACCGCCTGCCTGCGGGTACGGCTGCTCGATTCGAAACTCCCCGGCGCGCACGCCGAACTCGCCGCGGCGGGCGAGCTCACGGCGGCCGGCCAGGCCGTCACCGCGGGCCGTTGGCGCGACGCGCTCGCGCATTATTCCGCGGCAGCGCGCCAACTCGATGCGCTCGGACAGACACTCGCGGCGACCGAGGCGCGACTCGCCATGGCGCTGATCGACACGCATCACCTAGACCGCGATGTGGACGCCCTGGCGATGGTCGCGAGCGCCCGCACGGACCTCGCCGCCGGGGGGCTCGAGACCCGCGCCAAACCGCTGGTCGCCGAGCTGCTCGTCGCCGAGGCCGAGGCGCTCACCGAAATACCCGATACGCAAGCCCACGACGCACTGGTGGTGCAGCTCTTGGCGCGCTCGCGCGCGCTGTTCGCGGGACTCGCTGCAGGCCAGCGCGAGCTACCACGCATCGACACGCTCGCGGGTTTTTGGAGCTTCGCCCACCACGACCGGGCCGCGGCGCGCGCGGCCTTCGAACGGGCCGCCGCCCGTTGCCTGATCCTGGGTGACCCGGAGTGCGAAGCGCGCGCGCGACAGAACCTCGCAAAGCTCGATGTCCGGGCCGCGCAGCCGCTGCTCGCCGAACAGGAATACCAGCGCGCGCGCGCGGTGCTGCCCGTCGCGCAGACGCCGGAACTCGCCGCCGACATCGACGATAACTTGAGCCAGCTACAGGGGACGCTCGGACTGGTCTCGGAAGCGGAGCGGCTGGCGGTCGAGGCGATGCGGCTGCACGCGCAGGCGGCGGATTGCGAGGGCGGTCGACGCAGTCTCGACGGCATCGGCGCACTGCTCGCCGAAGTCGGTGATTCCGATGCGGCCCGCGGTTACCTGCGGGCGGCCTTGCTGGAATGCGGTCCGCTCCTCGAAGGCATCGCACGCCGGCCGGCGTTCGGACGAACTGCGCCAACGCCGGTTGCCGAAGACTGCCGCCCGCCCGCCTCGGCGGCGCTACGCCCCGAGACCGCCGACGGAGCGGCCCGCGCCATCGTTGCCCTGGCGGCGCTCGACCTCGCTAACGGCGATGTCGCGGCGGCACGTCGCTGCGCCGACGCGGCAGGCCCCATGGAGGGCCTCGGCACGACGCGGCTGCGGATCATGATCGCGGAGTCCGAAGCAGACCTCGCGGCGGGCGAGCCTGAGCGGGCGCTGGGACGGCTCGAAGCCGCCACCCGGGAGGCTGACCGCCTAGGGCTTCCGTCGGGACATCTGCTGCGACGGCAACTCGATCTCGCCGCCGCGCGCGCCCTGCTCGAACTCAAGCGCCCGCAGCAGGCTTGGGCAAGGGCCACTCGGGTTCTGCGCGACGGCGCCGCCCGCAGCAGTCCCGGCGAATTGCTTGAGAGCCTGAGACTCGCGGCGCAGAGCCTGCGGCAGGCCGGTTACCCGGAACTGGCCACGGGCCTGCTCGAGAGCGGCACGCAGATCGCCACGCGTATCCCAGTGACGGCTCTCGATCCCGCGGCGGCGGCGAGCTTCGTTGCCACCCAGCACGCGCTGTTCTCGGATCTGACCGACCTACTCGCACGCGCCGGCCTCGACGCGCCGGCACTCGCCGCGGCCGAGTCGGGACGTGCGCGCGCCGCGCGCGCCGCGCTCGCGCGCACCCGTCTGCGCGAGACGGGAGTCCCCGACTCAGACGGTAGCAATGCCCTGCTCGCGTTGCGTAACGACCTGGCCAAACACCTCGCACCGATTGCGCTCGCGCCCGTCATCACCGGCAGCGAGGCGCAACGGGTCGCAGGCGCGCTCACGGATGCGCTTGCCGAATCGCAAGCCGAATCCCGCGCAGAGTCCGACGCGACGCAGCGCCCGGAGCCGAGTGCAGCCGATTTCACGGCCTATTCCGAGCGACTGCCGCCCCACAGCGCCGTCATCGAATATGCGGCGGCGGGGGACGACCTGGTGGCTTTCGTGCTGCGCGATGGGACGCTGCAGCTCGTCAGGCTGGGACCGCGCAGCGTGATCGCCAGCCGCGCCGCGCGCTTTCTCGCTTTGCTCCAGGATGCAGACACCCCCGGGTCGCTGCTCGATTCGGCCGCCGGTCGTCTGGCGGAACTCATCTGGTGGCCGCTGCCGCTGCGCGGCGCGCAGTCGATCACAGTCGTACCGGATGACAGCCTGAGTGCAATACCCTTTGCCGCTCTGCCCTCATCCGCGGCCCGGGACGCGCCGCCCGTGGTCGAGCTCGCGCGTACCGGGCTGATTCCGTCGCTGCGTTACGCCTGGGAGAAGGGCCCCGCCGCACCGCGCTCGGAGCGCGGCGCCTATGCGGTGCTCGGCGACCCCGTGTTCCAGGTGGCCGAGTGGCAGCGTGATTGCGAGCCGGCTGCACCGTCCCGCACGGCAGGGCCGGTCGCGATTCCCGCGGCGATGGCGTGGACGGAGCGGCTGGCGCCCCTTCCCGGTGCCGCAGCGGAGGTTCGCGATATCGCAGCGCTCACGTCCCGGCTGCGCCGCGGTGACCCGACGCGATCGCTGCTCGCCTGCGGCGCCACCCGAGGCGCACTACATCGGCTGGCCGGCTCGCCGTTGCAGCTGCTGCATCTGGCGACCCATGCCCGGATCGACCCCGAACGTCCCCGGCTGTCAGCCATTGCCCTGACCCCGGAATGGGAGGGTGGGACGCTTCGCAGTACCCTCGGCTATGCCGAGATCGTCGCATGGCAGCTCAAGGCGCGGTTGGTCATTCTCGGCGCCTGCGACACCTCACGGGGCCAGGTGCTGTCCGGCGAGGGCGTACTGGGACCGGCGCAGGCATTCCTTCAAGGCGGTGCGGACAGCGTGGTCGGCACCCTCTGGTCGGTGGACGATCGCGCGACGGCGGCATTCATGCAGAGTCTCTATCGGCATCTGCTCGTCGAGCGGATGCCGATCGGCGCGGCCCTGCGACGCACGCAGATCGAGTTCCTGCGGAATCCTGGCCAGGCCTCGGCCCACTTCTGGGCCGCATTCACGCTGTTCGGGGCACAGGACAGCGAAATTTAATTCGCAAAGGGTGAGATAAAACGACGGCTCGCGACAGATATCTCCTTGTATCGCCGTGTTTCTACAAGGAGTCCCCATGTCACTGTCCCGCTATGCGCTTCTCACTCTCGTTGCCGGTTTGACGGTGTTCTCTACAGATGCCGGTGCGATTGCCGCGCAATCCCCGCAAATCGCTGCACCCACTGGCCTCTTCACCAGCTCCGTGCAGGGCAACGTGGCCGCCAAGCCGGCCCCCTGCTGCGGCACGATCGTCGGCGACGACTGAGCGTCGGCGCGGCGGTGTCAGGGTAGCGGTCGACCTGGCCGCACCCTGACGCACCGCCCTCGGCCTTAAGGGGCAGCGAATCCCCCCTGCCCCGATTGAAGTTCCGCCCCGATAGGTTTGGCGGCGGCCAGCCTATGCTAGATTTACGCTGGGCGGTTCAATCCGGCGCCCTTGGCCGGGCAGAACGGGGGGAAAACGATTCCATGACCGAGACGGTTGTCAGCACCGCTGCAGAGCAGCAGCCGTCCAAGGCGGAAAACGCGGACCTCGTCCTCGCGATCGCGGAGGGCACCGACCTGCGCGGCGAACTCTACTCTCGCTATCGGCGCCCACTGCTACAGGTCTTCCTGCAGCGACGCGTCCACCGCGATGCCGCGCAGGATCTGTTGCAACTCACGTTCCTGCACGCCATTAAAAAGATCCGCGCCGACGGTCTCGACGATCCGAGCAACCTCGGTGGCTATCTCTACCGAACCGCGACCCGCCTGGCGACCGCCTATTGGCGCGGTGAGCTCGGCGCGCGCGAAGGCGAGGCGAGTGACTTCGATCTCGACGACCTGCGGGACGAAGCGCTGAGCATCGAGGAGCGGATCGACCACCAAATCCTCTCCAAATGTATCCGCGATCTCATGAAACATCTCTCCGGAGCGCGCGACCGGGAGGTGCTGCTGCGGTTCTACCTCAACGAGGAGCCGAAGAGCGATATCTGCGCAGAACTCGAACTCACCGAGCTGCAGTTCAACCAGGTGCTGTGGCGCGCGCGCCAGCGCTTCGGCGAAATTCTTCGCCGCCACGGACTCAACTCGAGCGCGCGCTGCCCGATGCTCGTGGTCGCGCTCGCCTTCGCGCTGCTCGCCACGACGGAAGGCAAACTGCTGATCACCGATGACGGCGACCTTGGCGTCGAGCTGCATTCCGCCCTCGCTTTCGAAAACACGGACACTCTCAAATGAGCCACCTCAGCTTCAAGGCAAGCCAGGCCGCGGCGCAGTACGTCGCGCACGCTCTGCCAGACACCGAGCGCGAAAGCTTCGAGCTGCACATGATGAACTGCAGCGAATGCGTCGACGATGTCGAGACCTGGCGCCTGCTCGCAGTCGGTCTAGCCGCGCAAGAACCGACGCGGCGTCCCGGTACGCTCAAGTCGGTCCGACCGTCGAATACCGCGGCGGCCGTACCCGCGCCGGCCGCGAACAGCCGCCAGGCCACGCGGCCGGGAGCGCGGCACCGCTGGCAGATCGCCGCCTCGGCCCTGCTCGCCACGTCGCTCGGACTCTGTGCGGGCTGGTTCCTGCACCCGAGCTCGCCTGCCTCCCTCGAGGACGGCTCGCTCGAGCTCGTTTCGCTCGCTGGCACCAGCCGTGGCGCTGATTGCAGCGTGGTACGGCTCGCGAACGACGCGCGCATCGTCGCAGCGCGGATTCCGGGCGCGTCCGCCGGCGCCGTGCTCGTGGCCACCAGGCTCGACGGTCGGCCGCTGGAAGCACGCGAGTATTCGGTGCGCACGCAGCCCGACGGTAGTTGGCTGGTACGCCTGCCTGCCGCCAGAATTCTTGGCCAGGAAGTACGGCTCGAGGCGCATTATCCGGCAGCGCCAGGCGAGCCTGCGAGTAGTGAGCCCGTCGGTTGCCTCTCGGGACTCGCAGTCCCTTAAAGCGCGAGCTTTGCGAGGCGCTCGGCTTGACGCCGTAGCATCGGCCCGAAATCCTGCGCATCGAAGAACTCCGTCAGAGCTTTCGTATCGGGCGCGCGGCGCCGGAGCGATTCGTGCGAATCGATCTCGAGCGGCATATCACAGGCTATCGAGGTGAGCGCTCGCGCCAGATAGGCCGCTTCGCGGTGCCGCTCGAGCCGTGCCGCGAGCGTCGCGGCGCCACGAATCTCTAGGCCCGAGATCAGATCAAGGTTGTCGTAGATTTCCTCGAGCGAGACGAATTCACGCAGCAACACCGCGGCGGTCTTCGGACCGATACCGGGGACGCCGGGAACGTTATCGACGCTGTCGCCGGTGAGCGCGAGATAGTCGGCAAAGCGTTCTGGCGCGACGCCAAACCGCTCGGCGATGTCAGCGTAATAAAAGCGCGCATTGCCGGCGTAATCCCAAAACACGTCGCCCTCCCGGACGACCTGGGCCATGTCTTTGTCGCGCGTGACGAGCGTCGCTCGCAGCCCCACCGCGCGGCAACGCGTAGCGATCGTTCCGATGATGTCATCGGCCTCGTATTCTTCGCTCGCGAACTGGCGTACGCCGAGCAGCTCGCAAAACTCCCGGCAGAGTCCGAACTGCCAGTCGAGATCGGGCGGCGCGGGTTCGCGGTTCGCCTTGTAAGCCGGATAGATTCGATTGCGGAACGAGGTGGTGAGGCTGCGATCGAAGGCGACGGCCAGGTAGCGCGGCGTGGCGCGTTCGATCAGATCACAGAGGAAGCGGGCAAACCCGAACACGGCGTGTACGGGGCGGCCATCGCGGCCCCGCATGTCCGGGGGCATCGAGTAATAGGCCCGGAACACGTACACCGACGCGTCGACGAGATAAATCAACAGCGCGACTCATCCGCGCCGGAGGCGCCGCGCCTCGAGCTCACTGAAACCAGCGCTGAATGCGGTCGTGCAGCGGACTCGAGCGCGGGAAATGCGCGAGCAGATATTCCATCTGGTCGGCGAGCACGCGTCGGCCCTTGAGGAAGATGTACTCGGCGTAGGTGGGCGTGAACGGCACGGCGATCAGCTGCATCTTGGCCTGTTCCGGGGTGCGCGAGGCCTTCTGGTTGTTGCAGCGACGGCAGGCGGTCACCACGTTCATCCAGATGTCCTTGCCACCCTGGCTGAACGGCCGGATGTGGTCGCGCGACAGATCGCGCGCCGCGAAACGCAGCGCGCAGTACATGCACACGTAGCCGTCGCGACGGAACAGCGTCTGGTTGTTGAGCGGCGGCACATAGTCGATGCGGGTGTTGCCCGGATTGCCGGCGTGGCCCACGGTCGCGATGATCGAATTGACGTCGAGGACCGTCCGCCGGCCGGTGAGCGCGTTCACTCCGCCGTAGAGCTGGAACAGCGTACTGCCGCAGGTGTACGCCACCTGCTCCTGGGTATAGAGACGCGCCGCCTCCTTGTAATCGATCCACTCGAGGGGCATTCCAGCCACGTCAGTACGCAGCACGAGCTGCGAGAGCGTGCGTACCAGGGGCGACCCGACGGCTCGAATGTCCTCTTCGAGGCCGCGGTCGGCGCGATCGAGGTCGATTGCAAGCATGACTCACTGTAAGATAAGCGAGTCGCGAGGGGGAATTCAACGGCGCAAGGCCTTAATTCCCCACACATTTCAGAGTCGGTTTATTAAAATTGGCGGCCGCTTAGAGCTTGGCCCCGGGAGAGCGGTTCGCATGGCCTTTACGATCGGCGCGCTTAACGAAAGCGCGCGTGGAGAAACCCGTGTCAGTCTCGTTCCCGAGGTCGCGGACAAGTTCTCCAAAGCAGGCGCCCGGGTCCTGATGGAACGCGGCGCGGGAATCCGCGCCCAATTCCCGGACGCCCTTTATAAGAGCGTCGAATGGGCGGACTCCGCCGCCGCCGTGCTCGCGCAAGCCGACCTGTTGGTGACGGTTCAGCCCCTCAACCTGGCCGAGATTGCCCAACTACGCCCAGGGACGATCGTGGTGGGCTATGCCCAGGCGCATGCCCGCCAGACCGAGGTGAAGGCGCTGCGCGATGCCGGCATTACCAGCCTCGCCATGGAACTCGTGCCGCGGATCTCGCGCGCCCAGTCGATGGACGCCCTCTCCTCGCAGGCGGCGATCGCGGGCTACAAGGCCGTGCTCATTGCGGCCAACCAGCTCGAGAAATTCATGCCGATGCTGACCACGGCGGCCGGGACCATCCGTCCTGCGGCCGTGCTCGTGATCGGCGCGGGCGTCGCCGGCCTCCAGGCCATCGCTACGGCGCGCCGGCTCGGCGCCGTGGTGGAAGCCTACGACGTGCGCAGCGCCACCAAGGAGCAGGTGAAGTCCCTCGGCGCGAAGTTCGTCGATGTCGGGGTTTCCGCCGAAGGGACCGGCGGCTATGCCCGCGAACTCACCGCGGAGGAGAAGGCGAAGCAACAGGAAGTGCTCGACGCACGCATCGCCGCCATGGATGCCGTGATCACCACCGCTTCGGTACCGGGACGGACTGCGCCGCGGATCGTCTCTCGCTCCGCCGTCGAGCGCATGCGGCCCGGCTCCGTGATCGTCGACATCGCCGCCGAGCAGGGCGGGAACTGTGAACTCACCCGCGTCGGCGAGACGGTCGTACACCAGGGCGTCAAGATCATCGGCCCGGTGAACCTCGCCGGACAGCTCGCCTACAACGCGAGCGAAATGTACGCCCGCAATTTGTACAACCTCTTGAAACCCGCCCTCGAGAAGGGCGAGTTCAAGATCGACTGGAACGACGAAGTATTCGCGCAGTCCTGCCTCACGCGGGATCGTGCGATCGTGCATGAGCCGACGCTCAAGACCATCGAAGGATCGCCGCAATGACCGGAATCGTAGCGCTTTACATATTCATGCTCGCCGCCTTCACCGGTTATGAGGTGATTTCGCGTGTGCCGGTGATCCTGCACACGCCGCTGATGTCAGGCTCGAACTTCGTGCACGGCATCGTGCTCGTCGGTGCTATGGTGGCGCTCGGTCACGCGGTGACACCGCTCGAGAAGACGATCGGAACGATCGGCGTGCTGCTCGCGGCCGGCAACGCGGTCGGCGGCTACGTCGTGACCGAGCGCATGCTGGAGATGTTCAAATCCTCCGGCGGGCGGGCCAAGCGCGGGGGCGGGGCGCACGGATGAACGACGCGGCCAGTTTCGCGGGCGGCATCGACGCCCGCTCGATCATCGATGCCAGCTATCTCGTGACGGCGGCTCTTTTCATTCTCGGCCTGAAGCGCATGAGCTCGCCGGTCACCGCACGCAGCGGCATCCTCTGGGCGGGCGCGGGCATGCTGGTCGCGACCCTCGTGACCTTCGCCTATCCGGGTCTCAGCAACTACGAGCTGATCCTGGCGGCGATCCTCGTCGGCGGCGTGATCGCCTGGTGGAGCGGCAAGCGGGTCGCGATGACCGACATGCCGCAGATGATCGCGCTCTACAACGGCATGGGCGGCGGCGCGGCGGCGGCCATTGCTGCGGTCGAGCTCTATGGCCTGGCGGGTGCGGGCGGTCATAGCGAACCCTTGAGCCTCGCGGCGAGTTCGCTCGGCGTGATTGGCGGGATCATCGGTGCCGTGTCTTTCGGCGGTAGTCTGATCGCGTTCGGTAAGCTTCAGGACCTCATCAAGCGCTCGTTCCGTTTCGGCGGCCAACAGATTCTGAATCTGCTGATCCTGGTCGCCGCGCTCGTGGTCGGTGCCCTGGTGGCAACCGGGTACAGCGCGACGCCGGCAATGGTGACCGCGCTGTTTGCCATCGCTCTCGTGCTCGGCTTCAGCATGACGCTGCCAATCGGTGGCGCGGATATGCCGGTCGTCATTTCGCTCTACAACGCCCTGACCGGTCTGGCCGTCGCGTTCGAGGGTTTCGTGCTCGGCAACGCGGCCATGATCATCGCCGGGACCGTGGTCGGCTCGGCCGGCACGCTTCTGACCCAGCTCATGGCGAAGGCCATGAACCGCTCGCTCGGCAACGTGCTGTTCAGCGGCTTCGGCGATACCGGCGGCGCCACGAGCGGCGCCGTCACCGGCAGCATGAAGGCCATCGAGGCGGCCGACGTCGGAGTGATGATGGCGTTCGGACAGAAAGTCATCATCGTCCCGGGCTACGGACTCGCCGTCGCCCAAGCGCAGCATAAAATCTGGGAGCTGGCGCAGCTGCTCGTCGATCGCGGCGTCAATGTGAAATTCGCCATCCACCCGGTCGCCGGTCGTATGCCGGGTCACATGAACGTGCTGCTCGCCGAAGCCGGTGTGCCGTACGACATCATTTCCGATCTCGACGAGATCAACGCCGAATTCGAGACCGCGGACGTGGCGCTCATCATCGGCGCCAACGATGTCGTGAACCCGGTAGCGCGAACGGACAAGTCGAGTCCGATCTATGGGATGCCGATTCTGAACGCCGACAAGGCGAAGAACGTGATCGTCATCAAGCGCGGCAAGGGCGCCGGCTTCTCGGGGATCGAGAATGCGCTCTTCTACCTGGACAATACGCGGATGCTGTATGGCGATGCTCAGAAGGCCACTGCGGAACTCATCACGGCGGTCAAGGCGGCGGGCTAGGATCCTACCGGGCGGCGTTGCGCTTCGAGGGCGGCTCTGCGCCGCGCCCGCTCTCCCGGCCGAAGCGTCGAGACCCAGGGTGAGTCGCGGTCGAAGAAGCGCCACTCGCGCGCCGCCCACTCGCCCGCGTAGTCCACGCCGATTCGCGGCGCACGGCCGATGCGGTATCGGCGTGCTGCCGCGGTGACCTGAGGCGACTCGATCCACAGCCGCTCTCCACACAGATCGGCGCCATTCAGACGCCGGTCTACTCCGAGGGCGCGCGCCAGAAGGCCCGGACCCCAGCTGCGCTCATCCAGGTTCTCCACCGGCTCGAGCGCTCTGATCAACACCGCGTGCGGCACGCCCAGAGGACGCACCACGACATTCAGGCAGTGCCACATTCCGTAGATGAGGTACACGTAGGCATGCCCGGGTGGGCCAAACATCACCTCGTTGCGAGCCGTGCGGCCGCGGGCGGAGTGCGCTGCAAGATCGCGCGGCCCCTGATAGGCCTCGGTCTCGACGATGCGGCCCACGCGTCGCACCGCTCCGTCCCGGTGAACGACATGCATCCCGATGAGGGCGCGCGCCACCGCGAGCGCGCGGCCCGAATAGAACGCTCGCGGCAGCCGGATCGGGATCGAACTAGGTAGCTTCAAACATCTCGTTGGCCGCTTCAGCGCGACCGATGCGGCGCCGCGGAATGCGGGTGCCCCGCCCAGTGCGGATGGCCCTGCGGATGCGGGGGACGCGCCGTCTGCGGGGGACGACCCGGCTGCCCGGGCTGGCCCTGCTGCAGGCGTTGCTGCTGACGCTCGCGCATCTGCTGCATCATCGCCTGCCGCTGCTCAGGGGTTGCCGCGCGCCATTCCTCGCGCAGCTGTGCGCGGCGTTCGGCAGGTAGCGCCCGCACTCGCCGGAAAGACTCGCGCACCGCGCGCTGCTGGTCGGGCGGCAGGCTCTTGAACTGCTGCCAGCGCTCGCGGATGAGCCGCTGCTGGTCCGGTGACAGCGCGCGCCACTGTGAGAAGCGAACCTGCGCGCCTTGACGCTGTTCGGGGGTCATTCCGATCCACTTGCTGGCTCCGCGGCTGAGGGACTGCTGGCGTTCCGGTGGCAGGGAATCCCACTTGCCCGCGACGCGGCCGAGGAGCTGCTGCTGCGCCGGCGAGAGCGACGACCAGGGAACGGGCTGGGCAGCCGGAGGCCCCGACGGTCCACCGGCGCTGGAGGGCGACTCCTGGGCGCGCGCCGGCGGCGCGAACGCCGCCACGGTCGCGAAGCTCGCTGCCAGCGCGAGCGCCACCAGCAGCGCATGCACTCGGACGTTCAAGACTTCTTCACCTCGGGCGGCGGGGGCGCAGGCTTCGGCGGCGGCGGCTTGGCGGCCTGCGCGATGTCGGTCCGTGACAGGTAATCGGTGAACTCGGCATCTTCGCCGCCCACACTCCCTAAAAATTCGAGCAGATCCTCGTCGGCTGCCTTGGCCGTCGGCTTGCCGTTGTTCGGGTCCTTGTCCGCGGACCAAGCCACCGACCCCCAACTCGGCATCATTACGACCAGCAGACCGAGCACCAGGAGCGCGCTGCGGCGCCCCGCCGCCGGCTTCATGAGCCGATCTCTTCCCCACCGGACTTAGGCTCCCCAGCAGACTTTGGCGCCGGCTGCGCAGCCGCCCACTCATAGAAATCGTAATCATCGGCGTTCGGTAGCTCGATCGCGTCGTTGTCGGCGATCAGCTCGAGGTCATCGACCGAGGGGGCGCTCGGCGCGGCGGCCGCCGCCATCACGGGCACGCTCGAGACTCGCGCGACAGTCGTAGACCCGCGGTGAACGCCCACGATCAGCGCCACAGCGACCAGGGCGCTCGCCGCCACCGCGCCGGCACCGACGGGAAGCCACGCTCCAAACGTCCCGCGAACCGGCGAGCGCCGGGCTTCGAGCGCCGCGTACCGGGCGCGGGTGAGCCGCGAGCGCACGCTGCCATCGAGTCGCTCCGCACTCTCCTCGAGCAGCGAACGCACCCGGCGTTCAAATTCCTGGGGAGCGCCCGACACAGCGGGGTCGGGCAATGGCACGCCGTCTTCGGACATCATTTCCAGAACTCCCCGAGCTCGCTGCGCAGCTGCTGCACGGCTCGGAAATAATGCGTTTTGACGCTACCCTCGGAACAACCCATGGCTGCTGCAGTCCCGGCGACGTCCAAACCTTCAAAGTTACGCAGCAGAAAAGCCTGCCGCTGGCGCGTGGGCAAGCGCGCGAGCGCGCCCTCGAGGGCGCCCATCGCCTCGTTCAGCTCGAGCCGCGCGAGCGGCTGAGGTTCGAGACTTGGCGCCGCCGCCATCGGATCCTGTGCGTCATCATCGTCTTCCGTCGCATGCCAAGGCAACCACGACATGACACGTCCACGCACCGTGCGCCGCCGCTGCATGTCGCGAATGCGGTTCTCGAGGATGCGGTAGAAGAGCGGCTTCCACTCCTCTGCCGGGCGCGAAGAATAGGCGCGCACGAGTTGCAGCATCGCGTCCTGGACGGCGTCGAGCGCATCGTCCTCGTTACGCAATGCAATCTGTGCGATTCGGAAGGCCTTGCGCTCGATGCCCGCAAGAAACCTGTCGAGCTCGCGCCCACCCTGCGCGGCTTCCGGAGCGGACACCTGATCGAGTCCCCCTATTGAAACGGCTAGCGTACCGACGCCCCCCATGGACGCCGACTCGGTGCGGACATCGCCCGTGCTATAAGCGGACGGCAGGGTAACAAACGCGTGCATGACGCGTATAACGCAGCGGCGCAGAGGCCGTTGACCGCAGCCTTTTGGACCCGCTACGGCACGGCGAATCAGCCACTTACGAACAATCCCGCAGGCAGCATGTCACTTAACCGTCATAAGCCGGTGTGACAACGAATCCAGATCGTTGCAATGCATTGAAAGAATGAGACTTTTTGACGCTTTCCGGGCCCACACGCCAGTCATCCGGCGCATCGCGTCTTGCCGTTCTTGCAGGCCCCCAGGTAACGCTCATGCACAGGCTTATCCACAGTCTCTCGGGGAATCCCTCGGAGCCGAATCATGGGCCGAATCATGGGCCGAATCATGAGCCCAGACATGAGTCCGCGCATCGTCCGGGTGGCGATCGATACCCCCCTGCGCAGGCTGTTCGACTACCGCTCAGCCGAGACTGGCCTCAAGCCGGAACTCGGCACCCGGGTCGTGGTCCCGTTCGGACGCCAGCGCGTCACCGGAGTCGTACTGGAGCACGCGTCGTCCTCGGAACTGCCGCCCGAGAAGCTGAAGGTGCTGCTGGAGGTACTCGATCCCTTGCCGATTTTCGATCCGGCTGCGATCGAGCTGCTGCGCTGGGCGGCTGATTATTATCACCATCCGATCGGCGCCGTGGTCGCCGCCGCGCTGCCGAAGGCGCTGCGCCTGGGCGCGCCGGCACGCCCCAGCCGCGAACTCTGGCGCGCTACGCCTCTGGGCATCGCCGCCGCCAGCCGGGGAGACCCGGCGCGGGCGCCGGCGCAGCGCGCGCTGCTGGCCTGGCTCACCCGCCCGAACGCGCCGGCAGACGGCGCCGCGGCCGAGGAACTCGGCGCCGCGCTTCCCAACTGGCGAGCGGCCGCCAGCGCGCTGCGCGCCCGCGGTTGGATCGACCTCCATACCCTGACCCCCGCAGCGGAGGACAGCCGCTGGCAGACCCGCGTCGCGGGTCCGCCGCTCACGCCGGAGCAGGCGGTCGCCGTCGATTCGATCCGCGCAAGCCTCGGCCGCTTTGCGCCGTTCCTGCTCGATGGGATCACGGGCAGCGGCAAGACGGAGGTGTATCTGCGCGCGATCGAGTCGGTACTCGACGCGGGAGGCCGAGCGCTCGTGCTGGTGCCGGAGATCGGACTCACCCCCCAACTCGTGTCGCGCTTTCAGGATCGCTTCGATACCCCGCTCGCCGTCATGCACTCGGGTCTCACCGATGCCGAACGACTCACGGCCTGGCGTGACGCCTGGTCGGGACGGGGGCGGCTGGTGCTCGGTACGCGCTCGGCGGTGTTCGCGCCGCTCCCGAAACTCGGGCTCATCGTGGTCGACGAGGAGCACGATGCGTCGTTCAAACAGCACGAAGGCGGGTTCCGCTATTCGGCGCGCGACCTCGCGCTCGTACGCGCACGCCTCGCCGGCGTACCGGTGGTGCTCGGTTCGGCGACGCCCGCACTCGAGACCCTGCACAACGCGGCGACCGGCCGCTATCGTCTGTTATCACTACCGCGGCGCGCCGCGGAAGCGGTACCACCGCGGGTGGCGCTGGTCGATCTGCGGGCGCACGCCGTCAAGGCGGGCCTCTCGACACCGGTGGTGCAGGCGATCAAGCGCCATCTCGACGCCGATGGCCAAGTGCTGGTGTATCTCAACCGCCGCGGCTACGCACCGACGCTCGCCTGCACGGCCTGCGGCTGGGTGGCGGCCTGCCGCGATTGCGACGCCAGGCTGACGGTTCACCAATCTGCGGCGCGTCTGCGTTGCCACCATTGCGGCGCCGATGCCCCGCTGCCTGAGCGCTGTCCGGTGTGCGGCTTCAACGTCAAAGCGGTAGGCCAGGGCACCGAGCGGATCGAGGCCACTCTGGGAGACCTCTTCCCCGCGGTCGGTATCGCGCGCCTCGACCGCGACGTGGTGCAACGGCCGGCGGACCTGGAAGCCGTGATGGCGCGGGTTGGGGCGGGTGACGCCCGCATGCTGGTCGGCACGCAGATGGTCACCAAGGGTCACCACTTTCCGAGCATGACGTTGGTGGTAGTCCTCAACGCGGACCAGGGCCTGTTCTCGACCGATTTTCGCGCCGCCGAGCGGCTCGCCCAGACCATCGTGCAGGTCGCCGGCCGTGCCGGCCGCGGCTCACGTCCCGGCGAGGTGCTGATCCAGACCGAGTTCCCGGATCATCCGCTGCTGGTGAGCCTGCTCGCCGAAGGGTATGGCGGCTTTGCGCGCACGGCGCTCAGCGAGCGCGAGGCCGCGGCCTGGCCACCGTTCAGCCGACTCGCCGCCTTGCGCAGCTCCGCGCCGACGGAAGCGGCCGGGCTCGAGTTCCTGCGCGCGGCGCGGGCGGCCGCGCGTCCCCCCGCCGGAGTGCGCTTGTTGGGGCCCGTTCCCGCGACTCTCGCCCGCCGGGCGGCGCGCTACCACGCGCAGCTCCTGATCGAAAGCGCGGACCGAGCCGCGTTGCAGCGCTTTCTCGGCGCTTGGATCGCCGAGGTCGAGGCGCTGCCGGGCAGCCGGCGGGTGCGCTGGGCGCTCGACGTAGACCCGCTCGAGCTGCATTGAACCGCAGGGCGGGTGGTTTCGGTAAACTCTGCCGCCCGCCCCGCTCCTTCGGATCCCAGTCACCGTGAAGCCTCAGCTCGAGCAGCTGCTCGCCGCCGCCCTGACCCAGCTCACGGGCACGCTGCTCCCGGAGCCGGTGGACCCGGCGAGTATCGTCGTCGAACGCGCCCGCGGCGCGGAGTTCGGCGACTACGCGAGCAACGTGGCCATGCGCCTCGCGAAGCGCGCCGGTCGCACACCGCGGCAGCTCGCCGAGGCCATCGTTGCCGCACTCCCCGCGAGTCCCCTGATCGCCCGTACCGAGATCGCGGGCGCCGGTTTCATCAATTTCTTTCTCGCTGCGGATGCCGCGACGCAGTCGCTGCGCCGCGTGCACGCGGAGGGTGCGGCGTATGGACGCGGCACGAGCGGCACCGGCCGGCGGGTCATCCTCGAATTCGTCTCGGCCAACCCCACCGGGCCGCTGCACGTGGGGCACGGTCGCCAAGCGGCCTATGGGGCGACCCTCGGGAATCTGCTCGAGGCGAGCGGCTGGCAGGTCCATCGCGAGTACTACATCAACGATGCCGGCCGGCAGATGGATATCCTCACGGTAAGCGTCTGGCTGCGATATCTCGAACTCTGCGGTGAGAAGCTCGAGTTCCCCTCGAATGGCTATCGCGGCGACTACGTGCGCGAGATCGCAGCAAAGCTCGAGGCCAGCGCCGCTCGCCGACTGCAGCGCGGCTCACCGGAGGTATTCGCGCAGCTTCCACCCGATGCGCCGCTCGGCGACAAGGATGTGTTCATCGACGCGCTCATCGCGCGGATGCGTGGTCTCATCGGCGAGCCCGCCTATGAGGAGGTATTCGAGATCGCGCTGCAGACGATGCTCACGGGGATCCGCAGCGATCTCGCGGAATTCGGCGTCGCGTTCGATCGCTGGTACTCGGAGCGCGAGCTCGCGCGCAGCGGTGCGATCGACCGAGCGTTCGAGCGGCTCGAACGCGATGGCCGCCTATACCGCAAGGACGGCGCGCTCTGGTTCCGCGCCACGGACTTCGGCGATGACGAAGACCGGGTGGTCGAGCGCGAGAACGGCGTGCGCACTTATTTCGCCTCCGACATCGCCTATCACCTCGACAAGCGACTGCGCGGCTTCGAGCGCTCGATCGACGTGCTCGGCGCCGATCATCACGGCTACGTCGCGCGGGTGCGCGGCGGACTCGCCGCGATGGGTGAGCCGCCCGACAGCCTCGAGGTCTGCCTGATCCAGTTCGTGAGCCTGTTTCGCGGCGGCGAGAAGATTCCGATGGGTAAGCGCGAAGCGCAGTTCGTGACCCTGCGCCAGCTTCGCACCGAGGTCGGCAACGATGCCTGCCGGCTCTTCTACTTGATGCGCAGCAACGATCAGCACCTCGATTTCGACCTCGAACTCGCGAAGTCACGTAGCAACGAAAACCCGGTTTACTACATCCAATACGCGCATGCGCGCGTCGCGAGCGTCATGAAACAGCTCGCTGCGCGCGGGCTCGACTTCGATCTCAGCGAAGGGCTGGCGCAGCTCGCGCTGCTCTCGAGCGAGCACGAACTCGCCGCGCTGACCGCAGTCGGACGATTCCCCGAGGTGATCGAGCAGGCTGCCACGCATCGAGCGCCGCATGCTCTGGTGCATTATCTGCGCGAAGCCGCCAACTCGCTCCACACCTGGTACAACGCCGCGCCGTTCATCGTGCCGGAGTCACCGCTGCGAAACGCGCGCCTCACGCTCGCGCTCGGCCTGCAACGGGTGTTACGTAACGGACTCGCCATCCTTGGGGTCGATGCTCCGGAGACCATGTGAGCGCACCCGTGCGCCGACTGATGAGTCGCGATTACAAGCTCAGCCGTCGCCGCGTCGGAATCCTCTCCCGTGCGCGTGAGTTCGGCGCCGGTATCGCCCTTGGCCTCGCCGTCGCGGCGGTCGCCGGCCTTTACGGCCGTTCACTTCTGCATCCCGCGCTCGCCCCGCCTGAGCCGCAGAAACCGGAGCCCCAGAAAGTGACGCCTCCCGATCCGGAGGCGCCGGCCGCACGCCAATACGATTTCTACGAGATGTTGCCGAAGTTCGAGGTCGTAGTCCCCGAGAAGGATCACGAGGTCAAGCAGGACCTGCCCGCCGCGAAGATCGAGCGCCCGGGGGTCTATGTGCTTCAGGCTGGCTCCTACCGCAACTTCGCCGACGCCGATCGCGTGCGCGTCCAGCTGGCAAAGCTCGGTCTCGATGCGAAAGTCCAGCGGGTCGCGGTCGACACCGACGTCTGGCATCGGGTGCGCATCGGCCCGGTGAACGACCTCGAGCGTCTGAACAAAATGCGCGCCCAGCTACACGCCGCGGACTTCGACGCGCTGGTGATCCGGGTCGGCGACTGACTTAAACTCCTAGGCCGCGAGCGCCGCCAACGTCCGTCGGGAGCGGATGTAGCGGTGATGCACCGCGAGATAGGCGCGCTCGTACAGCCGGTCGATGGCGTCGAGGCGCGGGAAGAGCCGCATGAAGCCGGGTCGCACCGGCTCGATGGCGAGCTGCGCCGCGCGCAACAGTTTCAGCAGCAGCAGCCGCGGATCGCCGTCTCCGGTGGCCACACAGATCGTCGTGGGGGTAATCCCCGGATCGTGTCGCAGCGCGCCCGTCGCGCCAGCATCAGGATTCGGCCGAGCCGTAGGGTCCGCTTGTAACAAGGCCACGAATCGCGCGAAGGCGGCCGGGTCCAGCCAGCGAGCCTCGCCAGGCGCCGGCTCGAAGTCGAAGCTGAAGAACGGCGCCGGAAGCCCGAGGAACGTCAGTCGCCGGGCGAGTTCGAGATTCGGATCAGCGGGTGCCGCCGAACTCTGCACCCGGATCAGCCGATGCGCCGCAAGAGCTCGCACCAGCACCATGGTACCGACGCCGCTTTCCAGCAGTCGCAGTTCCAGGCCCCGCAACGCCGCCCGCGCTTCCTCCGGCGGGCCAGGCATGACCGCGGTCGCAAGCTCGTCCGAGGTCGCGCCGCCGGCCAGGAATCCGCTGCCAATGGCCGGCTCGGCTCCCGGTCGACGGGCGATAACGAGCCCCGCCCCGCTGAGACCCGCGCCATGCGGCTCTGCGCTCCCCTGAATGACGAGGTCGGGACGTTCGCGTGGATCCGCGCGGCGCAAGGTGGGCTGCAGAAACGGGGTCCCGAGACTGCGGTCGCAGAGCACCGTGTGGCCGCTCGCATGCGCGGCCTGACAGATGCCAGGCAAGTCGAGGACGTAGCCATGCGGCCGGCAGGGCGACTCGAGCCACACGAGCAGGCGCGCGCCGGGCGCTTCGGCCTGGGCACGCTCGAGTCCCACCCCGAACGCCGCCGCGGTCACGCCCTCGAAGAAGCGCAGTCTGATGCCGCCGTCCGCATCCCCGCTGAAGCGCTGCGCAAGTCGACTGGGACCGAGGCCATGCGGACTTGCGCTGGCGAGTACCACATCGTCCGGACGCAGCACCGCTGCGAACGTCGCGTCGAGCGCCGCGGTGATCGAGGGCCAACCCCAAGCGCGATATTCCTCCGCACGCGGGCCGGCCTCGATCTCGAGCAGAGAATGCGCCAGCATCAACGCAGGGTCCGGCCTTTAATCGTCGGTGATGTTGCGAAAGTCGACGCCGAGCGAGCGTAGCTTCCGGTACAGATGCGTGCGCTCCATGCCGACACGCTTTGCGAGCTGGCCGACCTTGCCGTTGCAGAGCTGAAGCTGCTGCTGTAGGTAGGCGCGCTCGAACTGCTCGCGCGCTTCACGCAGCGGCAGAGCCAGAAGATCCTGCTTCACGAGCGGCTCATCGCGCGGCGCCTGCACTTCGAGCTCGCGCTCGATCTCCTCGAGCCGGATCTCCTCGGTGCCGCCCTGGATGAGCATGCGGTGGACCAGGTTCTTCAGCTCCCGAATGTTGTCGGGCCACGGGTAGTTACGCAGGCGATTCTGCGCGGCCACGCTGAAACGCCGAAAGGGCAGCGCCTCGGCATCGACCAGGCGGTCCACGTAATGCTTGAGCAGCTCCGGCACATCCTCGGCATATTCGCGCAGCGGAGGCACCCGCACGACGAGGGTGTTCAACTGCGCGAGCAGATCCCGCCGCAGACTCTCCGTCCCCGCCCGACCCTCGACCCCGGGTTGGGCCGAGGTGACGATCCGCGCCTTGATCGGAATCGCAGCGCGCCCGCCCACCCGGGTGATCGTGCCGCTCTCGAGCGCGCCCAGCAGCAGTCGCTGGGCGGCTGCCGGCAGATCCTCGAGTTCGTTCAGGTACAGCGTGCCGCCGCGCGCTTCCTCGAGCAGGCCGGCCTGCGGGCCGCCGCCCGACTCGCGACCGAACAGCGTCGTCTCGAAATCCGCCTCGCGCAGCGCGCTCGCCACCAGCACTACGAACGGCTCCGCATGTCGCGGGCCCGCCTCGTGCAGATAACGGGCACAGGCATCGCGACCGGTGCCGGGCTCACCGACCATGAGCACTGGCGAATGATTGAGCGCGATCTGCTGCAGGTCGGCGCGCAGCTGCTGCATCAGTCGGCTCTTGCCGACGGGGGCAGATAGCGAGGAGCCGAGAAGCCTGCCGCTTTGCCGGCGGCGTCGGCCTGCGTCGAGCGCAAGCTCGACCGTACGCAGTAGCTTGGCGAGCGACAGTGGCTTCTCGACAAAATCGAAGGCGCCGAGGCGCGTTGCCTCGATCGCGGTCTCGACCGTACCGTGGCCCGACATCATCACTACCGGACAGCCATCGGTGGTCGTGGTCGACCACTCCCGCAGCAGCGAAATCCCGTCCGTATCGGGCATCCAAATGTCGAGCAGCACGAGGTCGGGCGCCTGACGTGCGCGCGCATCGCGCGCCTGGGCGGCGTTGCCCGCCACATCGACCTCGTAACCTTCCTCGGAGAGGATTTCCCGCAGCAGCCCACGGATGTCGGCTTCGTCGTCCACCACCAGAATCCGTGCCGCGCTCATGCTCGTTCCCTTTTCACTTCGGCCCGGCGGTCGCGCATCAGCGAACTCCTCGAGCTGTCTTTGACAGGCAATACGATCTTCACTCGCGCCCCGCCCGTGGGCTGGTTGTCAGCCTCGATCCGGCCGCCGTGTTCCTCGACGATCTTCTTCACTATCGCAAGCCCGAGTCCCGTGCCGCGAGGCTTGCTCGTGACATAGGGCTCGAACACGTTGGCGACCATGCCGCGCTGGAACCCGGGACCATTATCGGTCACGTTGACCACCGCATACGCGGCCTCACCCACCGTCTCGAGCCGGGTCGAGATCTCGACTCGCGCCCCGGCGGTCCCCTCGAGCGCTTCGAGCGCGTTGGTCGCGAGATTATTGAGGATCTGACGGACACGGCCACGATCCGCCTCCACTTCCACCAGCCGCTCATCGAGATCCAGCCGGAAGTCCACCGCCGCGTCCTGAGCACGATACAGCTCCGCGACTTCGGTGACGAGCGCGTTCAGTGCGAAGCGTGCCACCTTCATATCCGGCGCACGCGCGTACTCGCTGAACGCGTTGACCATCTGCTTCATGGCCTCGACCTGGTTGACGATCGTTTGGGTCGAACGCTCCACGACCTCGGCATCCTCCCGATTCGTACTCGTCTGGAAGCGTCGCCTCAGGCGCTCCGCGGACAGCTGGATCGGCGTCAGCGGGTTCTTGATCTCATGGGCGAGACGCCGCGCCACCTCGCCCCAGGCCGCGTCGCGCTGCGCGCGCAAGAACGCGGTGATGTCGTCGAACACGATCACGTAACCGGATTCGTCGGATTCGTTGGCCTCCGGCCGAAGCGGCGTGCAGGCGCACATGAGCACTCTCGGCCCGCTATCGCCCGCGAGATCGACCTGCTCGCGCCACTCCTCGCGTCCGGCGCTGAAGCGCGTGGTAAGCGCGCGCACGAACTGATCGAAGCGCGGGCTGCCGCCGGCAAGTTCCGCGAGGTGGCGGCCGATGGCAGCCGTGAAATCCACGCCCAGGATCGAGTTCGCCGCCTCGTTAGCAATCCGCAACTGCAATAGGCGGTCGATCACCAGCACGCCCGTCGAGAGCCGCGCCAGAATCACGGCGAGCCGCGCGCGTTCGCGCTCCACCGCCTGCTGGCTGCGAGTCGCCTCCTCCCGCGCCCGGCGCAACCGCTTCGTCATGTCGTTGAACGATTGCACCAGAAATCCCATTTCGTCACGCGACGGCAATGGCAGCCGGGTACCGAAGTCGCCCTTGCCGACGGCGCGGGTGCCGGCGATGAGATCCTGCACCGGCCGTACCAGCCGCTGCGCCGAGAAGATGGCGCCATAGATCGCGGTGAGCATCGACAGCAGCAGCACGAGCGTGAGGGTGAGACGGAAGCTGTTCTTCACCGGCTCGCGCACCGCCGCGAGTTCGCCGTACTGCGAATATGCATGCTGAACCGCCTCGGAGAGCGCGGCGATCTGGCGCGGCACCTGGTAGACGGCGAGCACGTAACGGCGCCCGGTACCGGTCGCCGCCTCATCGACCGGGGCGGCGGTACGGATCACGTAGCCGCCGTCCGCGAGCGGCTCGAGACTCACATACGGGCGCCCCTCGCTCACCTGGCGCACGAGCTCGGCGCTCGGCCGCTCCGGCAGCAGATCCGCGGTCGCTGCGCTGCTTGCGACGATCACGCGCTCGTGCGGACCGAACACCACCACCTCTTCGGCGCCGCTCGAGCGGCGCTCGGAATCGACCACGAACGACAGACTCTCCTCCGGCGTATCGCGCAGCAGACGCGCGAACTCCTCGGTCCGCACGCCGTGTTCGCGCATGCGGAGGTTGAGGGTGGCTCGGGACAGTACCAGCGCGTCGTTCAAGCCCTGCTTCACCTCGACCCGGAACCAGCTGTCGATGCCGTGGTTCAGGAACTCGAGCGAGAACGCGTACACGATGATGAGCGGCGCGATGACGAGTGCACCGAAAATAGTGACCGTGCGCGCGGTCAGGCGGGAGCCCGGCACGTGATCGCGGAAATCACGGGCGAGCTGGAAGAGCTTGCGGGCGAGGAGCACGGTCAGCACGCCGACGCCGATCACGTTGATGAGCAGGATCCACGGCTGCAGCCGTCCGAACTGCGTCGAGTTCTGGGCGCTCTTGGCGAGCAGGGTGAGCGCGCCGATACCGAACGCGGTCCAGAGCGCGACCAGGCCGTAGTGGCGCACGATATGGCGTACGACCCCCAGAAACCGGTTCACGGGCTTAACCTTAAGTTCACTGCGGCAGCGACCAGGAGTACCAGGCGCTGGTGCGATGCCAGTCGTCGGTCCAGAACATCACGGTGCGCAGGGTATCCGGCATGCGGCCGCGACGGATGCCGGCGCGCACGCTCACCCGATAGGCGCTGCTGGCGCTCAGTTGCGGCACGACCGCGATCGGCCAGCCATCGATCGTGCCGAGGTAATCGAGCGCCGCCTCGAGAGTCGGGAAACTCTCCTGTTCGCCGCTGCGCACGTCGCGCACGACATAGCGGTCGCTCACCGTGTGATAAGCAAGCTCACGGTGCAGCTGCACCGAAGCGACTTCGGCGTCGAACCACAAACGTCTTTCCCGCGACAGGTTCACCTCGAGATCGAAACTCAAAGTGACGCCGTCCTGAAGTGCCGCGCGGATCTGATCGTTCTCGGGATACTGCACGCGAGCATGCAGTTCGATGACATCGTTATCGACGCTCACGTAGGCCGAGCGCACCTCGAGGGTTCCATCGAGCGCATCCGCCTGGAGCGGCGACCCACATCGCAGCACGCCTATGAGCAGCGCAACCCATAGCACCGAGCGCCGTGCGCTAGCCGCCGGTCGCCTTCGCGCCTCATCGTTGCGGAGACTCAACAAACTCATCTGAAGGACCTGGCTTGATGCGCCGCCCTAGGTGGCGCGTTCGATACAAGCATAATGGAAGCCATCCGTGGCCGCGGCGGAGTCAGGCAGCACCTGCAGACCGTAGCGCCCGCGGATCACCGCCGGGGGCAGCAGCACGGCCTCGGGCCACGGCGCCAGCCGTGCGGCGGGCGTTCGACCGAGAAAGTCGGCGACGACGGTCGCCCCCTCCGCCGGCAGGACGGAGCAGGTGACGTACAGTATCCGACCACCGGGCTTCAGCCGCGCGAAGCTGCTGCTGAGGACCGCAAGCTGGGTCGCGGCCAGGCCCACGAGGTCGCTGCTGCGACGCAATAGTTTGATGTCCGGATGACGCCGAATGACGCCGGTGGCGGAACAGGGCGCGTCCAGCAAAATCCTGTCGAAGTCTCCGAGCCGCGCGAGCGCCGCATCGTCTCGTAGGTCGAGCTGTACGCAGCGCGCCTCCCCGGTCCGCCCGAGCCGCCGCAGGTTGTCAGCAACCCGCTCGAGCCGCTGCGCATCGATGTCGACGGCGACGAGTTCGATGCGACCGGCGGTGGACTCGAGAAGGTGACCGGTCTTACCACCCGGAGCCGCGCAGGCATCGAGCACCCGCATGCCGGGAACTACACCGAGCAGGGGCGCGGCGAGCTGCGCCGCCGCGTCCTGTACCGATACGAGGCCGTCGCGAAACCCCGGCAGCACTCCGACCGGCACGGGCCGCTCGACGACGACGGCGCTCGGGCACCAGTCGATGGCCCGACCGGGGAGATCGGCGGCGCGCAGACGCTCGAGATATTCGAGGCGCGACAGCCGCGACAGATCGACCCGCAGCGTGAGCGGCGGATGCGCGTTGTTGGCCTCGAGGACGGCTTCCGCCGCGAGCGGCCACGCCGTCATGAGCTCCGCGACCAGCCACTCGGGGTGCGCGGTGCGCACGGCGGGGTCGGCATCGGCCTGCGCCAGCAGCATCTCCCGCTCGCGCAGGAACCGGCGCAGGATCGCGTTGACGAGACCGGCGGCGTGTTCGAGGCCGAGCGCGCGCGCCGCATCCACCGCGCGATGCGCCGTCGATTCCGGCGGATTGCGTGAATGTTCGAGCTGGTGCATGGCGACCAGCAGCAATGCCTGCAGCAAGGGCGGCGTATCGGCGAGCGGCCGCGACAGAAGCTTCGCGAGCACCGGCAGGAAGCGCAGACTCCAACGCATCGCACCGAGCGCGACCGCGCGCACTGCCCGCCCGTCAGGCGTCCCGTCCTCGGCAAGGAGCGCCGTATCGGCCGACTGCCCGGCCCGCACCGCCGCGAGCACGGTGGCCGCCGCCGCCAGCGTTGCCGACCCCGGCGCGAGGGCCGTCGCGCGGCGCCCCGCCGGCATCTTGGCGCGATTCTTCGCGGGGCGGGTGATCGTGGGACGGTTCATTCGAAGCGGCCGGCGGCGGTCTGGAGGTTACGACCGAATTCGGCGGCCGAGGTTCGTCGCCGGCCCTCGCGCTGCAACTCGAGCAGCTCGAGCGCGCCCTCGCCGCACCGCACGCGCAGCCCCCGCTCCTCGCTGTAGTGGAGGTCACCGGGCACGCCGGACACGCCAGCTTGCCCCGGCGAACGATCGAGGCGGGCGCGGTGTATGCGCAGCTGCTCGCCGCGAAAGCGAGTCTCAGCCACCGGCCACGGGACGAACGCCCGCACTTGGGCATCGATCTCGGCGGCGGCGCGCGTCCAGTCGATGCGGGCCTCCGCCTTGGAGATCTTCGCCGCATAGCAGACGCCGCTCGCCGCCTGCGGCCGCGGTTCGAGCGTACCGGCAACGATGGCCTCGAGCGTCTCGCAGACGGCGCGCGCGCCGAGCTGCGCGAGCGTGTCGTGCAGCGCAATCGCGTCGGTCTCGCTCGTGATCGGTACGCGCCGCTCGAGATATACGGGGCCGGTATCGAGTCCCGCCTCCATCCGCATGATCGTCACTCCGGTCTCGCGATCGCCCGCCTGGATCGCACGTTGAATGGGCGCCGCGCCGCGCCAGCGCGGCAGCAGCGAGGCGTGAATATTCAGACAGCCACGACGCGGCAGGTCGAGCGCCGCCTGCGGCAGGATCAAACCGTAGGCGACGACGACCAGAAAATCGGGCTGCCAGGCGGCCAGGGCGGCGCGGCCCTCCGCTGTCTTCAGTTCGAGCGGCTGCGCGACCTCGAGTCCACGTGCAAGGGCGGCGTGCTTGACCGCGCTCGATTGGGGGTTCTGACCACGACCCGCCGGCCGGTCGGGCTGAGTCAGGACTCCGACCACGTCATGGCGCTCGATGAGCGCCTCCAGCGGCGGAACGGCGAACTGCGGGGTACCCGCGAACGCGACTCGCAGCCGCGTGCTCAGGGCAAGCGCGCCTCGGCGCCCTCCCGGGGCTGCGCTCCGCGCTCCTTGCGTTCCTTGTCAAGCTTCTTGCGGATGCGCTGGCGCTTCAGTTCGGAGAGGTAGTCCACGAACAATCGGCCTTCCAGGTGGTCCATCTCGTGCTGCACACAGACCGCGAGCATCCCATCGAGATCAAGCTCGTAGGACGCGCCGTTGCGATCGAAAGCACGCACCCGAATTTTCTCGGCGCGCTCGACGTCGTCGAAAATTCCAGGCACCGACAGACAACCCTCCTCGACCTTACCGACGCCCTCGCGGCTCAGGATCTCGGGGTTGATGAACACCTGCGGCTGCGTGCCATCCTTCGAGACGTCGATCACCAGCAGGCGCTTGTGGACGTTGACCTGGGTCGCCGCGAGTCCAATCCCCGGGGCGGCATACATCGTCTCGAACATGTCCTCGATCAGCTGCGACAGACCGGCGTCGAATTCGGTCACCGGCTGGGCGCGGGTGCGCAGCCGCGGGTCGGGGTATTCGAGGATCGTGAGGCGTGCCATGAAGGTATCCGTCGCTGAAGTCCGCGGGTCGTTCCAATCCTTCGACCTGCGAATGCTGATAGTGTTCTGCCCGATGGGCGCGTGACCCAGCGCACAAAAGTCACATTAAGACATGTGCGCTCGGCAGATCACCGATTATAACAGGGGTTGCCTGCCCCACCCGTTTACAGCAGGAGTGGTGGATGTTCCCAACTCGATCGTTCGTCGCCCGTGTAACCGTCCCGTTCAGCTTCGGGTTACTGGTTGCCGGATGCTCCTCCCTGGGCTTCGGACACCGCAGTTCGCCGCCGGCCGCGCCGGTCGCCGCCGTATCCGCCGACGACAGCGGCTCGATGGCGGCGGACCTCGGCGCCACCGCCACCGAGACCGCCACGCTGATCCCGGGCGAAGTGGCCGAGACCACCCCGAGCGAAGCCGGGCCCGTACTCAAGGGCAGCGCCCCCAAGGAATACACGGTCAAGCGTGGCGATACCCTGTGGGGACTCGCCAACCTGTACCTGCGCGATCCTTGGCTCTGGCCGGAAATCTGGTACGTCAACCCACAAGTTGCGAACCCGCATCTCATTTATCCCGGCGATGTATTGGCGCTCGCGCGCGGTTCGGACGGTCGGCCCCAGCTGCGTATCGTTCAGGAAGGAGTCGCCCGCGAGGGGATGGCCCGGCTCAACCCGCGACTCCGGGCATCGGCCGCCGACGCCCCCATTGCGACCATTCCTTACGAGGCCATCGCGGCCTTCCTTCTCCATCCGGGTGTCCTCACCAAAGAGGAATATCAAAGAGCGCCGCACGTGGTGGCGTTCCGCGATGCGCATGACGGCGGCGGCACGGGTGACGAAATCTACGTCACGCACCTCAAGGCGGAGAAGGATGCCCGCTTCAGCGTGCTGCACGTCGAAGACCGTCTGAAGGACCCCGATACCGGCGCGTTCCTCGGTTACCTCGGTATCTACACGGCATCAGCGTTGGTCACCCGTCCGGGCGACCCGGCGACGGCCGTGCTCAGCGACTCGGCGCGCGAGACACTCGAGGGCGACAAGCTGGTCATGATCGATACCAACGTGCCGCTCAATTTCGTACCGCGGGCGCCGCTGCGCAAAGTCAGCGGCACCATCGTGGCGGTCGCCGACGGCGGCGATGACGTGATCGGCCAGTACCGCGTGGTGGTGATCAACCGCGGCGCCCGTGACGGCCTCGAACCCGGCAGCGTGCTCGCGGTCAGCTCGCGTGGCGAAACGATCCGGGATGAGAACGACATCCACCTCTCATTCCTCCACCCGTCCAGCATTCTCGGCCCCAAGGTGCGGCTGCCCGACGAACGCAACGGGACCATGCTCGTGTTCAAGACCTATGACCGCATCAGCTACGCATTGATCGTGGTCGCGGACAACATGATCCGCGTCGCGGATCGGGTCGAAAATCCTTAAGTCGCTGGCACTCGCGACAGGTCCTCGACCGACTGCGCGCCGCTGCCGCGAACATAGACGCTGCGGACCTTGAACTTGGGCGCTCCACCACCGCTCACCTGGGTGACCACGAGCAGATTCCCAGCCGGATCCAGGCTGTAGTCGCGCTCCTGGGTCGTGCCGTCGCCGCCGCGGATCTCGACCACGAAGTCGCGATGGTGCCAGCCGGCCTGGCGTTCGCCGCCGGAGTTACCGAACGAGACGATCGTTCTACCCCCGCCCGCTTCGAACTCATCGGTACCATCGGCGCTCTTCTGGGTGAGTCCAGCGGCGGTCTGAGTCAGCACTATCCGCTCCGGCGACTGCAGCAGCGACTCGAGGCGCCGCCACGCCATCTGCGCGGCGAGACGGTCGCGCTCGATAATCGCATCGCGGTCCCCCTCCGGATCGGCCGAGGGACGCCCGGAGGAGTCGAGCGGGATGATCGTGCGGGGTCGCTGCTGCTTGGCGAGCTTCTTGCGGACGGCGAGGATCGCGGCATGTGGATCGTCGCTCTGCGACGGGTCGAGCTGCCAGTAGCCGCTCAAGTCGAGGTTCTTCGGCGGATCGGCGTCGAGGCTCCTCGTCCACCCGGCCAACGGGGAGAGGAGCAACACCCCGGCCAGCGAGACGACCCAGGTTGTTGTCGGCGCGCGTCGCAGTCTGGCTACCTCATCCACTGACCTCTCCTTAGAATCGGCTCGTTTCGAGCAGATTCGGGCTCTGCCCCCGCGTTCCCCTCAACCCCTATGCTCGCACGCGATGAACGCACTTCGCGCGCTGGCCGCGCTCGGTCGGCTGCAGACCACCGCCGAACGCTGGAGCGCTGCCGTTGCCGCCTGGGGGTCCGAAGCCGCTGCGCTGGCGTCTTACCCCATCAGCCGAACAGCGGACTTCGAATCGCGCCTCGACGCGGACCTCGCCTGGCTGGAAGCGAGCGCTACCCGCCTGATCGCCGCCGACGCCAACGACTACCCGCCCCAGCTGCGTGCCATCCCCGACGCCCCCGCAGTGCTGTATGTGCGCGGCGCCAGCGCCGTCCTGGCTTCCGCCCAAATCGCGATCGTAGGCAGCCGCGCGGCGACCGCTGGCGGCCTTGCCACGGCGCGCGACTTCGCCACGAAGCTCGGCCGAAAAGGCCTCAGCATCACGAGCGGTCTCGCGTTTGGGATCGACGCCGCGAGCCACAAAGCGGCCCTCGCCGTACCCACGCCGACCATTGCGGTGCTGCCGGGCGGCCTCGACTCTGTTTACCCCGCGGAGCATGCTGCGCTCGCCGAGGCGATTATCGCCGGCGGCGGCGCCCTCCTATCGGAACTCCCGCCCGGCTGGCCGCCGCGGCGGAACGACTTTCCGCGGCGCAACCGCCTGATCAGCGGCCTGAGCTTGGGAGTGGTCGTCGTGGAGGCGGTCGATAACGGCGGCACCATGCACACCGCGGGGCAGGCCGTGAAGCAGCGCAGGCCACTCTTTGCGGTACCTGGCTCGATCCACAATCCGCAGAGTGCAGGCTGCCACAGCCTGATCCGAGCGGGAGCCAGGCTCGTCCGCAACCCCGACGACGTTCTTCACGATCTGAATATTATCGAACCGAAACAGCAACTTAACCTCCTCGAAGGCAGGCCTCCAGCAGTCCTGGAATTGGACAAGGGGAGCGAAATCCTGTTACATGCCTGCGGCTTCGATCCCATCAGCTTCGACGTTCTGGTGGAGCGAACGGGCTTCCTGCCGCAAAGGATTGCCGCGCTCCTCCTCCTGCTGGAACTCGATGGGCTCGTCGAATCATACCCCGGTGGCCGCTATGGCCGCGTCCAGCAGGCCTGATGATGACTGGCAGCGTTCTCGATATTTTGATCTACGTGTTCGACCGTTACATGCTCGCGGAAACTCCCGACGTGCCGGAGCGTGATGCACTGGCGAAGGATCTCGAGCGCGCGGGTTTCGCCGAGGCGAACGTCGAGCGCGCGCTCGATTGGCTGGCGGATCTCGCCGGCGAACGCGATCGTCCCGATATCGAAGGCGGCGCCGGACCGCGCCCGGTCCGCGTGTTCGCCGGTAGTGAACTCGCGCGCCTGTCCACCGAATGCCGTGGCCTGCTGCTGCTCCTCGAGCAGATCGGTATTCTCTCGGAGCAGCAACGGGAGATCGTGATCGACCGTCTGCTCGCGCTCGACACCGAGGAACTCGATCCGGAGCAGGTCAAGTGGGTCGTCCTCATGGTGCTCTCCAGCCAACCCGGCCAGGAACAGGCCTACGAACGCATGGAGAACCTCGTGTTCGAGGATTCGCCGGGAACACTGCATTGAGGCACGACCCCTCACGTCGGGACGGCCGCCCGTGGCAATCAAGAACCTAGTCATCGTCGAATCGCCGGCCAAGGCGAAGACCATCAAGAAGTACCTGGGTAAGGACTTCGAGGTGCTCGCCTCGTACGGTCACGTCCGCGATCTGGTGCCGAAGGAAGGCGCGGTCGATCCCGAGCATGCGTTTGCCATGCAGTACCGGGTACTCGAGAAGAACGAGAAGCACGTCGAGGCGATCTCGCGGGCCCTCAAGAAGGCGGGCGCGCTGTACCTCGCGACCGACCCCGACCGCGAAGGCGAGGCGATTGCCTGGCATCTGCACGAGATCCTGAAGGACCGGGGCGAGCTCACCGGCAAGGACGTGCATCGCGTCGTTTTCTACCAGATCACGCGCAACGCCGTACGCGAGGCGGTCACCGAACCGCGCAGTCTGTCCACCGACCTCGTCAACGCGCAGCAGGCACGCCGCGCCCTCGATTACCTGGTCGGCTTCAACCTCTCGCCGCTGCTCTGGAAGAAGGTCCAGCCGGGCCTTTCCGCGGGTCGTGTGCAGAGCCCGGCGCTGCGCATGATCTGCGAGCGCGAGGAGGAGGTTCAGGCGTTCAAGCCCGAGGAGTATTGGTCGATCGAAGGCACGGGCCTGCACACGGAGCAGGAATTCGCGCTGAAGCTGATCGAATTCCGCGGCACGAAGGTCGAGCAGTTCAGCTTTCGCGACGAAGCGGCGGCGCGCGACGTCGAGCAGACGCTGCAGACGGCGGCGAGCGGCGAGCTGCGGGTGATCGCCATCGACCGCAAACAGCGGCGACGCAACCCCGCGCCCCCGTTTACGACCTCGACCCTGCAACAGGAAGCATCGCGCAAGCTCGGCTTCAATGCGCGCCGCACGATGCGCCTCGCCCAGCAGCTCTACGAGGGCGTCGACATCGGCGACGGTGCGGTCGGCCTCATCACCTACATGCGCACCGACTCGGTGTCGCTCGCGAGCGAGGCGGTCGAGGAGATCCGGCAGGTGGCGAGCCGGCTGTACGGGCCCGCATCGATCGCCGAGGAACCGCGGATCTACAAGACGAAGTCGAAGAACGCGCAGGAGGCCCATGAGGCCATCCGGCCGAGTTCTGCCGCCGTGATCCCGGCGGACATCGAGCGCTATCTCGACGCCGACCAGTTCCGTCTCTATTCGCTCATCTGGAAGCGGGCGGTGGCCTGTCAGATGGCGCCCGCGGTGTTCGATACGGTCGCCGTCGATCTCGTTCCGGGAAAGCTCAAGGTCACCGCGCTGGAGGCGATCCCGACCGCTGAGCGGCATGTGTTGCGGGCCAACGGTTCGCAACTCCTCACGCCTGGCTACATTGCCGTTTATCAGGAGGGCCGCGACGACGCGACCGACGACGACTCCGACCGCGTGTTGCCCCCCATGCGGGAGGGCGATACCGCGCGCCTGATGGCGATCCGTCCGGAGCAGCATTTCACCGAGCCCCCGCCGCGCTTCTCGGAGGCCTCGCTCGTCAAGGCGCTCGAGGAGCACGGCATCGGCCGGCCGTCTACCTACGCGTCGATCATCAGCACGCTGCAGGATAGAAAGTACGTCGAGATGGACGCGCGCCGCTTCATCCCGACCGACATCGGCAAGATCGTCAATCGCTTCCTCACCCAGTACTTCCATCGCTACGTCGAATACGGCTTCACCGCCGACATGGAAGACGAGCTCGATGCGGTGTCACGCGGCGAGGAGGAGTGGACTGAGCCGCTGCGCAAGTTCTGGAAGCCGTTCGTCGAGCTGGTCGAGCACACCGAGAAGAACGTCTCCCGCGAGGAGGTGGCCCAAGCGCGTGAGGTCGGCACCGATCCGGCTTCCGGCAAGCCGGTGAGCGTGCGCATGGGACGATTCGGGCCCTTCGTTCAGATCGGGACCAAGGACGACGTCGAGAAGCCGCGCTTCGCGGGCCTGCGTCC
>Ga0116226_10000356_pt1 | contig 38710 bp, 36 predicted proteins | sample S1TSphfallax_FD_89692 | JGI IMG/M metagenome (GOLD analysis project Ga0116226, IMG submission 89692) | Host-associated microbial communities from peat moss isolated from Minnesota, USA - S1T2_Fa - Sphagnum fallax MG | ecosystem: Host-associated > Plants > Peat moss > Unclassified | place: USA... | reverse complement strand
TGACTGGAATCGGCCTTCATGAGCCGGCGGTTTGAGGCTGATACAAATGCTCTGCAAACAACTGGCTGGAGCGGCCCGCCGGATGCCGATGATTTTCCAGTCAGGATGAAGCCGCTCTAGAAATCCCGTCACGTCTCATCCAACGCCCGCCGCAAAGCAATCAAGTCCAGCCACGCCTCCCGCTTGGCCCCTGGCGTCCGCAGCAAATACGCCGGATGCAGCATCGGAAAAAGCCGCGCCGCCGGCTCCGAGCCCGGCAAAACCCGCCATTTGCCACGCAACTTGCGTATCCCGATATCGGTGCCAAGCAGCGCATGGGTCGACAGCGCCCCCAGCGTCACTACAATGCGCGGCCGCAATAACGTCAAATGCCGTTGCAGGAACGGCAGGCACATCAGCACCTCTGCGTCGGTCGGCGCCCGGTTGCCCGGCGGCCGCCAGGGAATCAGATTTGTAATGAGATAGCGGGACCGGTCGAGCCCCACGCTCGCCAGCATCCGGTCCAGGAACTTGCCGCTCGCACCAACAAACGGCTTGCCCGAAAGATCTTCCTCCGCACCCGGCGCTTCGCCCACCAGCACCAGCCCCGCGTCCGGATTGCCGTCCGCGAACACCAGGTGCGTCGCCGTCGCCGCCAGGGGACAGTCGGTAAAGCCGGCCAGAGCTTCACGCAGTTCGGCCACGCTGGTCGCCGCCTGAGCCACCGCCTGCGCCCGCGCCACCACGTTCTGCCGTGGTGCCGGAGTCGGCGCGGCTACTACCGGCGCCGCCACCACACGCGCCACTGGCGGCATCGCCGCCGCGGGACGTGTGCGGTCGACCGGCGTTTCGTCCAGGACTTCGTCGGCACCCCAGGCGATTTGCAGTGCAAGGGCGGCCAGGGCATCCATGCCACCACTATCGCCCGAGGCACATCTTTCGGGAAGCGGGGCAGCGCCGCGTCACACTGTATGATAGGCGCCCCTTGTTGCCCGCCAAGCCCAACCCTAACGTATACGTCAACCCGACACGCCGCTTACCACCACACCAGGAACACGCAAGATGAGCGAACGCGAGGCCATGGAATTCGATGTCGTCATCGTCGGCGCCGGGCCCGCGGGCCTGGCGGCCGCCATCCGCCTCAAGCAGCGGTCTCCGGACATCGCGGTCTGCGTTGTCGAAAAGGCCGGCGAGGTAGGCGCCCACATCCTCTCCGGCGCCGTCATCGAGCCCCGCGCCCTGAACGAACTCCTACCCGACTGGAAAAACCTCGGCGCCCCGCTCAACACCCCGGCCGCAAAGGACGAGTTCGTCTTCCTCACCAAAACCCGCGCCTTCCGCAGCCCCATCACGCCGCCGCAGATGCACAATGACGGCAATTACATCGTGAGCCTCGGCGACGTCGTCCGCTGGCTCGGCGCCCAGGCCGAGGCGCTCGGCGTCGAAATCTACCCCGGCTTCGCCGCAGCCGAACTGCTGATCGAGAGCAACCGCGTCGTCGGCGTCATCACCGGGGACATGGGCGTCACCAAGACCGGCGAGCATGGCGGCAATTTCCAGCCCGGCATGGAGTTGCGTGCCACCTACACGCTGCTCGGCGAAGGCTGCCGCGGCAGCCTCAGCAAGCAGGCCATGGCGAAATACGATCTGCGCGCCGGCGCGGACCCGCAAACCTACGGCCTCGGCATTAAGGAACTGTGGGAAATCCCGCGCGAAAACCATAAGCCCGGCTTCATCATGCATACCGTCGGCTGGCCCGCCGACAGCCGCACCTATGGCGGAAGCTGGATGTATCATTTCGGCGACGGCCTGGTGAGTTTCGGCTACGTCATAGGCCTGGACTACACCAACCCCTGGCTGTCGCCGTTCGACGAAATGCAGCGGCTGAAAACCCACCCGCACATGTGCAAACACTTCGAAGGCGGCCGACGCATCAGCTATGGCGCGCGCGCCTTGTCGGAAGGCGGCTTCCAGTCGATCCCGAAACTGGTCTTCCCCGGCGGCGCCCTGATCGGGGATTCCGCCGGCTTTCTCAATCTGCCGAAAATCAAGGGCACCCATGGTGCGATGAAATCCGGCATGCTCGCCGCCGACGCGATCGCGGACGCGCTCGCCGAGGGCAGGCCCGACGAGCTATGGAGCTATCCGCGGGCCTTCGAAAAAAGCTGGCTATACGACGAACTGAAACGCGAGCGCAATTTGCGCCCCGCCTTCGCCAAATTCGGCCTGTTCGGCTTCCTCGTCTATTCGGGCCTGGACACCTACATCCTGCGTGGCCGCGCCCCCTGGACCTTCCATCACAGCCACCCCGACAACGAAACGCTCACCCGCGCCAAATCGGCCCCGAAAATCGCCTATCCTAAGCCGGACGGCGTGCTCACCTTCGACCGCCTCTCCTCGGTTTTCCTCAGCAACACCAACCACGAGGAAAACCAGCCGGTCCACCTCCGCCTGCGGGACCCCTCCAAATGGCTTGGTATCAACTGGGAAGAATACGCGAGCCCCGAAAGCCGCTATTGCCCCGCCGGCGTCTATGAGGCGGTCGGCATCGAGGAGGGTGCCCCGCGCCTACAAATCAACGCGCAGAACTGCGTCCATTGCAAAACCTGCGACATCAAGGACCCGACGCAGAATATCGACTGGTGCACCCCCGAGGGGGGAGGCGGCCCGGTTTATCCCGGGGGGATGTAGAACAGCGAGGAAAGTAGTTCTTGTTTAAAAAGAACTTAGAAACTTGGCGAATTCTCATGGAATATTCAAAGCATCCGGCACTATGGCGCGCCGCCATTCGCCACTGATGCTATGCATAGCTTTTTGCGGCAGGGTTTTTCGCACGCGTCATCATTGACGCAACCGCATCCAGCCTGCGGCTCGGATAGGCCACTTAGAGCATTTTCAGCCTGACTGGATTCGGCCTTCATGAGCCGGCGGTTTGAGGCTGATACAAATGCTCTGCAAACAACTGGCTGGAGCGGCCCGTCGGATGCCGATGATTTTCCAGTCAGGATGAAGCCGCTCTAAGTGCTGTCCGTAACAAATAAAAGTTTCTTGGTTCTTTTTGTCAAGAAACAACTACTTACTTCACTTTGCCTTCCTTTCACCGGGGGCTTCCCGCCTAGTGCCCTAAGCGGCCGGCGCATGGGCCGTGGAGGCTGACCGGGGTGGTGGCTTTTTGATAGCGGCAATCAGGGCGCGGACCTCCGCGCGGGCTGCGATGTGGCTCATGCCAAGCTGCACTGACAGGCCCGCCTCACGGACGTCCATCAGAGTAAGTCCCTGCAGGTAAAGTTCGCGAAAGATGACCCGCTCGCCAAAACCTTTCACTGTCCGGAAACCAATGCGCTTTGCTAGCGTTTCCAGGCTTGCTCCAACGTCGCGCTTGTTGCGCATTTCCGTGCTGCCCATCCGGTTGCGCATGACGATCCAGTCGATGCGTCCACGGTCGCGCGCAAACCGGCGTTTGCGCGCTTCCCAAACCATCTCGCTGTAAATGCTGGGATTAATGACCACGTGATTGTCTGGATCGACCCGCGCCAGCATGGCGAAATCGACGAAACTGTCGTTGATCGGCGTGACCAGAGTGTCCGCGGACGCGTGGGCAAGGCGACTCAAGTGCGTGTCGGCGCCGGGACAGTCGACGACGATCACCTCGCAGGTCTGCGACAGTTCCTTGTGGGCGTTCTCCCAGCGGCTGCGTTCGTCCGACTCGGCTTCGGTGCGGCTGTCATGTTCGGCGCGATGCAGGCTCGCGGCTTCTGGCATGGGAAGATGCACGCCATGGCGTTCAGCGTAGGCAGCGCGGGAGGCGAGGTAGCCGGAGAGCGTGCCTTGCCGCGCATCAAGGTCGATCGCCCCCACCTTGTAGCCGTCACGCAGCAAGCCTACCACCAAGTGCATGGCGCTGGTCGACTTTCCGGAGCCGCCTTTCTCATTCCCCAGAACGATTACATGGGCTCGTTGTTCGAACGTCACGCTGCTCAATGGTGCGATCTCCTGCAACACCGCCCGACTATGCCAGGCTGCGCCGAGTCCGTCCAAGCGGTCGCGGCGAAATCGGGGCGCAAATCGGATATTGGGAATCGCACCTTTGGCTAACCTCCCGACCATTTTGCATAGTGATCGCGAATGCCAGGATTGTGGATTGTTCCAAACATTGCCGGCTTTGGCGCCCGGCGATTCTGCGTGTTGCGGGCGGTGCGGCGCCACACTTCGGCGTGGCCGCAAGGATAGCCTGACGCGGTCGCTTGCCTGCGCGGTGGGCGCACTGGCGCTTTATGTCGTGGCGCTCCAACTGCCGTTCATGGACGTGCGGGCGGTGGGGCATGAATACCGGGCAACTCTGTTCACCGGTCCTTCGATGTTGGACCAGCGGGGCATGTGGGAAATCAGCATCGTGGTGCTGGTGACACTTGTGTTGATGCCGGCGGTGCAGCTTTTCTTGCTGCTGAGCGTATTGCTGGGATTGCGGCGCGAGAACCCATCTCGTTGGCTCCCGCTCTTGTTCGGATATGTGGAGCGGATCCGGCCCTGGTCGATGATTGAGGTTTTCCTGCTGGGTTCGTTCGTGGCGTACACCCGGCTTCAGGCAATCGCCGAAGTGCAGGTTGGTCCCGCGTTGCTGGCACTCGGCGGCGTGATGCTGTGCCTGATAGGGGCTGATGCGGTGCTCGACCATGAGGCGGTGTGGGCTGAATTGGAAGCACACGGCCTGTTGCATTTTCGCGAGCCGCCGCAAACCGACCGGCTGATCGGGTGCGATTGCTGCCGCCTTGTGCTTTACGCGCCGAGCGGCTGGCCCTGTCCACGCTGCGGACGGAAATTGCGCCACCGCAAGCGGCAGAGCCTCATTCGCAGCTGGGCGTTGCTATTCGCGGCGATGGCGTTGTACGTTCCGGCCAATCTTTACCCGATCATTACGGTAATCCGGTTCGGACAGGGCGAGCCCAGCACAATCTGGCAGGGCGTCGTGGAACTCGTGGACGCCCAAATGCTGCCGCTGGCGCTGCTGGTGTTCCTCGCGAGTCTGACTGTCCCGCTGATGAAGCTGGCCGGCATGACGTGGATGCTGCTGGCGACGAGCAACGGCGATCGCAGATGGTTGCTCGCCCGCACCCGACTTTTTCGGCTCATCGACGCGGTCGGACGCTGGTCGATGATCGATGTTTTCATGCTGACCGTGCTGGTGGCGCTGGTGCATATGGGGTTTGTCGCGACCGTTCTGCCTGGGCCCGGCGCTGTGGCCTTCGCGGCGGTGGTCGTATTGACCATGTTGGGCGCCGCTTCATTCGACCCGCGCCTGATGTGGGATGCGTCGCAGGCGCGGCATGACCTGTCCGCCGTGCCGACCCAGGGCACTGCCCCACTGGAAAACGCGGCGTGACCAATGGTGCGACCCCGCCAGTCTCCGCGGTATTGCGCCGGCGAAGGTTCAATCTGGTTTGGCTGGTGCCGATTGTGGCGATTTCGATCAGCCTTTATCTGGGCGTGCGGTTCATTTCGGATCGCGGGCCGTTGGTCACCATCACGTTTCTCAGCGGCAGCGGCATCACCCCAGGCCAAACCGAGGTGCGGCACAAGGCAGTCTCACTCGGCATGGTGGAAGATATGCATCTGTCGCACGATCTGGACCACGTTGTCGTGCATGTGCGCATGAAGCGTGAAGGCGACGCCATTCTCACCAATCATGCGCGTTTCTGGGTGGAACGGCCGAGGCTGAGTTTTGGCAATATTTCCGGTCTCGAGACGCTCGTATCGGGTGCCTATATCGAGGTGGACCCCGGCGCCCCGGGCGGCAGCGCGGCTTATAAGTTCAGGGGGCTTGAGGAGCCGCCCGGGGTCAGGTCCGACGTGCCTGGCACGACATACAGGCTTCATGCTGCGCGGCTCGGATCGATCGGTGTCGGCACGCCGGTGTTTTATCGCGATGTCTCTGTCGGAGAAGTGCTGAGTTATGATCTTGGCAATGGCGCCGGTCCGGTGGACATTCGCATATTCGTCCGCGCGCCGTACGACAACTTCGTGCGGATGGATACGCACTTCTGGAACGATTCAGGTGTCTCGGTGACCGCCGGGCCGCAAGGCTTTCATGTCGAACTGCAATCCCTGCAGGCCGTTTTTTCCGGCGGCGTAGCCTTCAAGACTCAGCACTTGCAGGCGAGCACCCCGCGCAGTTCGGCGAGCATCGACTTCAAATTGTATGAGGACGAGGCAGACGCCGATAGCGCCCAATACACGCAGAACATTCCGGCTGTTACCTATTTCAACAGTTCGGTAAGCGGTCTGCAACGTGGATCGCCGGTGGAGGTTTTCGGACTGCAAATCGGCACGGTCACCGACGTGCGGCTGACGCTGAACGCCAAGGAAGGCCGCGCCCGGGCGCGCGTGGCATTCGATTTGCAGCCGCAACGCCTGCCCGGTGCGCAAGACGTGGGCGGCATGACCCCGCAGCAAGTCACCGCGGCCTTGGTGCAGCAAGGCATGCGCGCGGTGCTGACATCGAGCAATTTCCTCACCGGCCAGCAGCAGGTTTCGCTGCAATATGTTCCCGGTGCGCCGGCGGCATCGTTAGGTGACGAGGACGGCGCATTCGTGTTGCCGAGCCAGTCCGGCGGGCTCGATAATATCACGACGTCGCTGAGCGACATAGCGACCAAACTGGATCGTATTCCGTTCGATCAGATCGGACGCGACCTGGCCGGCACCATGGCATCGGTGAACGCAGCGGTGCGGGGACCGGAACTGAAGCAAACGATGCAGGATTTGGCGGCCACGATGGCGGACATTCGACAAATCTCACACAAAGCGGATGCGGGCCTGACGCCGGCGCTGAAGCGGTTGCCGCAGCTGTCACAGGACTTGCAGCAGACAGTGGCGAAGGCAAATACGCTTTTGGGCGAGAGCGGATATGGCGGAAATTCCGACTTTGATCGCAATTTGAATCGCTTGCTCGACCAATTGAATGACACGGCCCGCAGCGTTCGGCTGCTTGCGGACTTCCTCGACCGTCATCCGGAAGCACTTATTCGCGGACGCACCGCCCAGGCGGGGGAACGATGAACTCAGCTTGCAACCGCGCTGTTGCTTTCACGGTATCTGGCATCCTGGGGATTTGCGCCACCGCCTGCAGTTCGCCGGAGCCAATCTATTATGATTTGCAGGCAGCGCCCGGGCGCGCTCTTGCCTCCCCAAGACTGGCGGTGGAGGTGGTTCGGCCGGGGCTGGCGGGATACCTGGACCGTTCTGCGATAGTTTTGAAACAGTCTGGCTACAAACTAGATGTTGACAGTCAGGTGCGCTGGGGAGAGCCGCTCGCCGACATGATCGGGCGCGTGCTGTCGCAGGACCTGACCCAGCGTCTGCCCGCCAGCAGTGTCTTCTCAGGTGATGGCGCGATTGGGGCGGATGCGGATGTTCGGGTCGAGGTCAACGTGCAACAGTTTGACGCGGAGAATGATGGTTCGGTGAGGCTGGTCGCAGACGTTGCAATTGTGCAGCGCTCGTCGCACTCAACGCTCGCTGCGCATTCTGTTTCATATCACGTCAACGGTGTGCAGCCGGGGCCCGCTGCCCTGGCTTCTGCCATGAGCTTGCTGCTTGGCGATTTAGCGGATCAGGTCGGTGCCGATATCGCACGAATATAGATAATTTGGCAAACTCATTGATAGGCGAGTAAGCAAGCAGTTCTTTTTTGAAAAAAAGAGCCAAAAAACTTTTTGTCTATTAGTAAAAATTTTGGCGATCATGCCGCACTTGACGGCCACTGAGAAAAAACCGAATTAAGTGCCGGCTTGCAGACCGGCCACGATGGCGTCGTGCAGCGGCCCGGTGCGGGTGCCGTCCATGTCGGGGCGGCGGTAGCCGGGGTTCATCTTTGCCCGCGGCAGGCGGCGTGTCGGCACGGACGGGCTGGGCGCCGGTCGCAATGGCGATGGCGGGGACGCGCATGACGTTGCGCGAGCGCATGGCGGACCCTTTCGATTGTAACGCGAGTTTACGCTAACGGGCAAATTGTGATCGGGTCAACGTGGCATCGCCAGGGCGGTTACGGGCGCCGCGGAGAGTGCTATGGATGCGCCTGGGGTGCAGCAAATGAGGAACGTCATGACCAGCATGATTGACAGATTTTCGCTCGGCGTTGGCAACACGCTGCAATTCGGCGCGCCGCCGCCTGGGTTTTCCGGCTTCGACGGATTGGGGGCACCCCCGGTTGAGGCGCCGAAATTTGGCGGGCTGTATGCGTTCGGCGATTCCCTGTCGGACGTCGGCAATGATTACGAGGTGAGCGGCGGGCTGCTGCCGACTCCGTTTATCTATTCCGACGGGCGGTTCACCAACGGCAAGGTCTGGGTGCAGGACCTGGCGAAAGAGCTCGGGCTGGGCACGGTGAAGGCGAGCCTGGATGGCGGGCGGGACTTCGCCTATGGCGGCGCCGAGACCGGCGGCGAGACGCTGCATGGGGTGGAGCCCATCGATCTGCCGTCGCAACTGGTGCAGTTCCTCGCCGACGATCCGCATCCCGTCGCCAATGCGCTTTATACATTGTCGATCGGCGGCAACGACGTGATCGATGCGATTTCCGCCTATGCGAACAACCCGAGCGGTGCGACCACGGACATTACCGAGGCGGTGGCGAACGAAACCAGTTTCGTCGGCGAACTCGCCCTGGATGGGGCAAAGAATTTCGTCATCCTGAATGTGCCGGATCTCGGCAAGACGCCGGAGGAAAAGGGCGATGCGGCGGTGGCGACCAAGCTTTCCGCGCTGTACGATTCGGACCTGGCGACGTCATTGCAGGCGCTGATGCAGAAGGATGGGATCAACATCACGCTGGTTGATACGTTCACCCTGATCGACGATGCGGTGGCGGACCCGGCGAAATACGGGCTGACGAACGTGACGACGCCGGTTTGGACGGGTAATTTCTACGATCCGTTCAGCGGCCACCTGAATGCGCAAGGGGCCGAGCAGAACAAGTATCTGTTTTTCGATCATTTGCACCCGACCGCCGCGGGGCACCTGGCGGTGGCGAATCTGGCGTACCACGATCTTGTGAAGGCAGTATAGGAAGCAGTTCTTTGTTGAAAAAAAGACCAAAAAAATTTTTGCTTACTTAGATGCGCGGCCCAATTTGAATTGGGCCGTGTATGCCATGAGTAAGAGTTTTTTGCTTCTTTTTTTCAAAAAAGAAGTGCTTCCTTATCTTGCCTGCTGAATCGCCGAAAGTATCCAGTGCCCCGGCAGGCGGCGGACAAACGTCCAGAATTCCGTTACGGTGACGCGCTCGGTGGGGCTGCCGTCGACCACGTGGCCGGCGCGGTCGAAGGTGACGTCGACGATGGAGAATTTCAGGCTGACGGTGGCGTAGTCGCGGCCGCTTTCGGACCAGGCTTCGGAAAGATCGCCTTGCAGCAGGCGCACGTCGCGCACTTCGTTGCGTACGCCGCGGCTGGCGAGGTCGCTCAGTTGTTCGTTGAAGTAGCCGACCATTTCGGGCGTGGTCATGGCCTGCAGGCCGGCGAGGTCCTGGCGGCTCCAGGCGGCCTGGATGCCCATGAGCAATTGGGTGAATTGCTGGTAGTCCGACTGGGTGACCGAGAGCGACTGGCGCGGGCCGCCGGCGCGGGCTGCGGGGCGGGGCGGTTGGGGGAAGCCGCCGCGGGCAAAGCCGGCCGCCCCGCCCGCGAGCGCCGGGGCGCCGCCGAATACGCGGGTGAGCACCCAGCGGGCGAGCCAGAACAGCAGCGCCAGTTGCAGCAGCAGGCCGAGAAATCCGAAGCCGCCGCCGAAGCCGAAAAACCCGTGGCCGAGCATCATGCCGAGCAGGCCGCCGCCCAGAAATCCGGCCAGCATGCCGCCGCCGAAAAGCGGACGCCTGTTGCCGTAGCCGCCGTAGTTGCCATAGCCGGCGTTACCGTAATTGCCGTAATTCGGCGTCATGCTGCGGGTTATCGGCGCCGCGCCGGAGGGCGAGGACCAGGTTGAGCTGCCGCGGCTGCCCATGGAGCCGCCCAGGCCAGGCCGGGCATCGGCCGCCGCCGGCTGCAACGCCAGCAGGCCGACCAGCAGAATTGGAAGCATACGGCGCATTGAGGTTCCCGAGATTCGATGCGGGTGATATAGGCTTCGCGTGGCGCCAATGAATAGCTTTGGGCGAAATGCGCAGCTTGCTTGCGTGTTCGGATGGGCTCAGGCGGGTACGTCCTCCGGCAGGCGGGCCCAGGACGGGACGTGGACGGAAAGCGTGACGCCGCCGGCCGAGAGACTGTGGCGCAGGGAGTCGAGGCGCAGAAGGGCGAGCGCCTCGGTGCCGATGACGGAGCGCAGGACGCCTGCCTCGCGGTCGCCGGCGAGGATGGGCGTGCCGGGGGAAGGCAAGGCCATTGCGCCGCGCACCGGCAAGAGGCGTCGTTTGAGCAGGCCGCGATAGCGCGTGCGGGCAGTGAGTTCCTGGCCCATGTAGCAGCCCTTGGTCCAGGAAATGCCGTGGAGCTCGTCGAAGCCGGCCTCCAGGAGCACGCTTTTTTCGGGCTCGAGGTCGCTTGTGCCGTCGGGCAGGCCGAGGCGCAGGCGGTGCAGGTCCCAGGCGGCGAAATCCGCCGTCGCGGCAAGGGGAGTGTCGGCGAGAATGCGCCACCCCGCTTCGGGCAGGCGGGGATCTGGGGCGGTGAGGGCGGCACTTGTCGGGGCGCCGTCCCAGGCGGCGTGGACGGCCAGGTCGAGCGGGGCGATCGCCACGTCGGCCCGCAGGCGGAAGCGGGAGAGTTTTTGCAGCAGCATGTCGCGTTGGGGGCGCTCGCAGTCGATCAGCAGGCGGCCGCCATCGGTCAGGATGAAGAAATCGGCGAGGTATTTGCCTTGCGGCGTCAGCAGCGCGGCCCAGACGGCGTTTTCGCGTGTGACGAGCGAAACGTCGTTGGAAACCAATCCGTTAAGGAACGAAACGCGATCGGCGCCCGTCACGGCAAGCACCGCGCGTTCAGGCAGAAAAGCAAGTGGTGTCATGTAGCAAACGTGGTGCAACCTCCTTAAATTTTCAAAAGTTTTTTGCTTCTTTTTTTCAAGAAAGAAGACCTTCTTCCTTTTGAATTTTTCTCTCCTGGCCTAAGCACCCGAGCGATGCGTATCCTGTTCGTGACGGCCACCCGTCTGGGCGATGCGGTGCTTTCGACCGGCCTGCTTGATCATTTGCTCAAGACCTATCCAACAGCGCGGTTCACGGTTGCCTGCGGGCCGGTGGCGGCGGGGTTGTTTCAGCGCATGCCAAGGCTGGAGCGGCTGATTTTGGTCGAAAAGCGCAAGCTGGATTTACACTGGTGGGACGTGTGGCGGGCCTGCGCTGGAACCAGGTGGGATCTCGCGGTGGATTTGCGTGGCTCGGCGCTGACGTTTCTCATTCCGGCGAGGCGGCGGGCGGTGATGCGGGGGGGGCGGCGCGCGGGGCACCGGCTGACGCATCTGGCCGCGGCACTGAAACTGGCGCCGCCGCCGTTGCCGGTTGCCTGGACCGATGCCGCAGACAGGGCTCGCGTGGCAGACTTGCTGCCGCGGGAGGGCAGCCTGATCGGGCTGGGTCCGACGGCGAATTGGGACGGGAAGATCTGGCCCGGGGCAAGATTTGTGGCGCTGTTCGAGGCATTGGCGGCAAGACTGCCGGGGGCCACGGCGGTGATTTTCGGGGGACCCGGGGAGGGCGAACGGGCAGCGGCGGCGCCTGTGCTGGCGGGGCTGCCGGGGGCGATCGATTTGGTTGGGCGGCTCAGTCTGCCGCAGGCCGCGGCGGCACTGGCGCGGTGCGCGCTGTTTATCGGCAACGATTCGGGGCTGATGCATTTGGCCGCAAGTACCGGCACGCCGACGCTCGGGCTGTTCGGGCCTACGAATGCGTCGGAGTATGCGCCGGCGGGGGCGATTACGGCGGCGGTGCTGGCGGAAGGTCCGCCCGGGCATGCGCCGATGGAGGCGTTGCCGGTATCCAGCGCGTTGCTGGCGGCCGAGCAGCTTCTGGTTCGGGCGGGTGGGGCGTGAGGGTCGCGCATTTGTTGGCGGGTGCGCGGGAGGGGGGCGCCGAGCTGTTTTTTGAGCGGCTGGTGGGGGCATTGCCGGCGGCGGGCGATGAGGTGCTGCCGGTGGTGCGCAGCCGGGTGCGCGCTGGGCGCCTACGGGAGGCGGGGCTGGCGCCGGCGGTTTATCCGTTCGCGGGGACGGCGGATTTCTTCACACGGCCGATGCTGGCGCGGCGGCTGCGGCGGTTTGGGCCGCGGGTGACGGTCGCCTGGATGGGGCGGGCGGCGCACCACGCGCCGACGGGTGCGTGGGTGCTGATCGGGCGGCTTGGCGGCCACTACAATCTCTCGCGATTTGCCGCATGCGACCACCTGGTGGCCAATACGCCAGCGCTGGCCGCGTGGATTGTTTCACGTGGTTGGCCGCAGGATCGGGTGCATTACCTGCCGAACTTCGTGCCGGATTTGGGGTCGGCGCGGCCGGCTGTGTTGCCGGTGCCGGACGGCGCGCCGGTGGTGTTCGCGATGGGGCGGCTGCATCGCGACAAGGGGTTCGATGTGCTGCTTGCCGCAATCTCGCGCCTGCCGCGTGTGCACGCGGTAATTGCAGGCGACGGGCCGGAACGGGCGGGACTGGTGGCGCTGGCCCGCCGTGCCGGGATTTTGCCGCGGGTGCATTTTCTCGGTTGGCGGGCGGATACGGCGTCGTTGCTGGCGGCGGCGGACATGCTGGTGTGCCCGTCCCGCAAGGAACCCCTGGGCAACCAGATTCTGGAGGCGTTTTCCGCCGGCAAGCCGGTGGTCGCGGCGATGGCCGAGGGGCCGAGCTGGCTGCTGGACCAGGGGCGGCGCGGCATATTGGTGCCGGTGGATAGCGGCGTGGCGCTGGCCGCCGGAATTGAAGGCATGTTGCAGAATCGGGCGATGGCGGCGGCGATGGCGGCGGCCGGGCGGGCCTGTTTCGTGGCCGGTTTCGCGGCGGCGCCGGTGGTCGCAAGCTGGCGGGATTTTTGCGCCAATGTTCGAAAGGTTACGGGGCCCGTTGCCCGCAAGCAATGGCCGGCGGAGCCGGCGGAACCGACCCGGCCGGCGGAGCCGGCGGAACAGATATGTGCGCCATAGCGGGTCTGGCGTGGCACGAGGACGCCGCGCCGCCACTGGAAAAGCTGGCGGTGATGCTCGCGTCGCTGGCGCATCGCGGACCGGATGGCCAGGGTGTTTTCCAGGGCGCCAACGTGGCGTTTGGCCATCGGCGCCTGGCGATCATCGATCCGCGCCTTGGGGCGCAGCCGCTGAGCAGCGGCACAGCGACGCTCGCGGCCAATGCGGAAATCTATAATTATCGGGAACTGCGGGCGTTCAATCCGGGGGCGGAATGCCTCACCGGCAGCGATTGCGAACCGGCGCTGAATTTGTTCCGCCGCGATGGTGCCGCCTTCATCAAGCGGCTGCGTGGCATGTATGCGATTGCGGCGCACGACAGCAAGAGCGGCACTTTGCTGCTGGCGCGCGATCCTTTTGGAATCAAGCCACTTTATATCGCTCCGGCGTCGTGGGGGCTGGCATTTGCATCCGAACCGCGGGCGCTGCTGGAAGCGGGGTTTGCCGCGCGTGCGGTTCGGCCGCAGGCGCGGGCGGCGCTGCTGCAAATGCAATTTTCATGTGGTGCGGAAACGATTTTTCCCGACATATTCCGGGTGCTGCCGGGCGAGACACTGCATGTCGAACATGGCGCGGTCACGGCGCGGACGCATCTTCATCCGTTGCCGCCAGGACGGCCGCAGAAGGTGCGCGAGCTGGTGGCGTTGGCCAATCTGGAACGGGCGCTGAGCGAATCGGTGGCGTTACATTTGCGTGCCGATGTGCCGGCGGGACTGTTGCTCTCCGGCGGCGTCGACAGTGCCAGCCTGCTCACCGTCATGGCGCGGCATGGCGAAGTGCGTGCGTTCACCGCCGGGTTTGACACGCCAGGAGCGGCCGACGAGCGCGCGCAGGCGGCTTGGCTGGCAAAGTCGGTCGGCGCGCGTCACGAAACCGTGGCGGTTGCGCAGGCGGATTTCTTCCGGCATCTGCCGGCGATCGCGGCGTGCATGGACGATCCGGCGGCGGATTATGCGATCGTTCCGCTATGGTTTCTGGCCCGTCATGCCGCCGGCGGGGGGTTGAAATTGTTGCTGTCGGGCGAAGGCGGGGACGAACTTTTTGCCGGCTACGGCCGCTATCGCCGCGCGCGCCTGCCGTGGTGGCGCGGCGGCCGCCGGATGCGCGCGCGGGGGATTTTCGACGGCCTTGGCGTGCTGCGCGAGTCGGGGGACGCCTGGCGTGAGGATTGGGCGGAGGCGGAACGCAATGCGGTGCGTCCGTACCGCACGCGCCTGCAGGAAGCGCAGGCGGCCGATATCGCCGAGTGGCTGCCGAACGATCTGCTAACGAAACTTGATCGTTGCCTGATGGCGCACGGCGTGGAAGGGCGCACGCCGCTGCTGGACCCGGCGGTGGCCTCGGCGTCGTTCCGGTTGCCGGATGCCATGAAGATACGCGGCAGGCGCGGCAAATATCTGCTCCGGACGTGGCTCGCCAATGCGCTGCCGGCGGCGCGGGTGCCGGCGCGCAAACAGGGTTTTACCGTGCCGGTGGGGGCGTGGATCGCGAGCGACGGGACGCGGCTGGGAAAGCTGGTGGCGGCACAGAATGGCGTGGCGGAAATTGCCGATCCGCACCGGGTGCGTGCGCTGTTCGCGTCTGGCCGGCATGGCCAGGCGGCGTGGACTTTGTTGTTCTATGCGCTGTGGCATCGGGCGCATATCGAGAATAGGCCAACTGAGGGAGATGTGTTTGATAGTTTGACGTAGGAAGGAAGCAGTTCTTTTTTGAAAAAAGGAACCAAAAAATTTTTCCAAATGGCATACGCGGCCAACGTCGAATTGAATCGCGCAAGCCAATATATAAAAGATTTTTGGTTCTTAAAAAAGAACCGCTTCCTTTTCCTGTTGCCGGAGTGATGCCGCGCGGTCTGCTGACCGCGCGGCACGCAGCAAGTTACTTGCGGTGCGGCTTTTCGGCAGGATGGGCAGCAGGGGCAGGGTGTGGCGCAGGCGCCGGATGCGGTACGGAAGCGGCGTGCGGCACAAAAGCCGGTGCCGGGCGCTCCGCCGCCGGTGCTGCGCTATGATACGGCGTTGCTACATGGGAAGGCGCCGCTGGTACGCCGCCTAGATGCGCCGGCGCGTGATAGCCTCCCCTGAAGCTGGAAGCCGGTGCCGCGTGCGCGGCGACTACACCTGTGCCGGTGAACGCGGCCGGACGGGGCGTCGCGGCGATCGACGGATGGCCGTGATTGACCGACGCAAGCAGGCCCTTGTTCTGCGATGCAAGCTGCGCGTGCTGCTCCTGCATCGGTGTCGGCTGCACATGCGTTTCGTGCGCGTAGGTCTGTTCCTCGGGCGTCGGTTTTGCCTGCACGCCGCCGGGGCCATTGAAGCTGACGTTGCGGACGTTGGTTACGTTGGTGACGTTGACGGTGCGGGTATAGACGTTGGTGACGTGCACGCCGCCGAACTTGTTATACACGCTGTTGTAGGCAAAAACACCGCCGTGCCATTCGCCGCCAAAGAACCCGGTGCCGACATAGCCGAAGCCGTAATTGATGCCGCCGTAGAAACCGACATGAGGGCCCCAGTAGCCGCGGTTGAACAAATAGACGCCATTGTTCCAGCCCCAGTAGCCGGGCGTCCAGAGCAGGCCGACGCTCGGCGGCTGCACCCAGGTGCCGGGCACCCAGTAATAGCCGAGCGCACCATACGCCCAGTATCCGGGCGTCCAGAGATAGCCGGGCCCAGGTAGCGGCGGCTGCTCGTAAACCGGCAACGCGGGCGGTGCTATGGTGATGTTGAACCCTATGCCGATCTGTGCGGCGGCCTGGCGGACAGGTGCTACGACCAGCGGTGCTGCGAGCATGGCGGCGGCCAGCGCGGTTGCGTAAGCCGGTTGGAAACGAATGTTTGGCACGGTGGTATCCTTAGTTTACGGATCCGATATCGGTCCCGGCGCGGATGAATGCAACGCCCGGCGACCTCTCGCAGTGTTGCGAAGTGATAGACAACGTGAGGAAAATGGGGCGAAATCGTGGCGCCGTCGCCAGCGGCGGCGTTTCAGTGCCGCGAGGGCTTGATCAGGGTGATGTCGCCGACCAGGCAGACCTCGTGCGTTGTATTGAGGCTGATCGTGAGCAGGTTGGCGCAAATCTCGTCGCTGCCGGGGATTGGTTCGTAGGTGAAGCCACGGGTGTCGTTGCGTAACCCGACGCATTTTCCCCGCATCCTGGCCTGATACACCGCGTGGTCGCGCATGTAGAACAGGATCTGGCTGTCGTCCGGTATTTTGGTGTGGTCGATGCGGTAGCTGTCGATGCAGACGTTCGCCCGCGCAATGCCCGGCAGTGAAGCGGCGAACTCCAGGATCATCGCCAAGCACCGTTCCGCCCGTGTCCGGTTCGCCATCGACCGCGCCTCCAAACGCCGCATAAAGCAGATCGGTTTTAACACGCAGGAGGGAAAAGGTGGAGAGGGCCACATCAGGCAGGATTTGCTGGCCGAACTGTGCCAGAAACACGCCCCGCCTGTCTAGGAATTGACATTATAGAGGCAGATCGTCTTAAATATACATTGATACAACATCCGGAGTTTCGTCTGAATGTCTGAAAGTGCCGCGCCCACCGTGCTGGTTACCGGCGGCACCGGGTATATCGCCGGCTTCATCATCGCCTACCTGCTGTGCGACGGCTATCGGGTTAATGCCACGGTCCGCACGCTGCCGCGCGAGGCCGAGTTGCTCGCGACGATGAAGAAGCTGGGCGCGCCCGTCGAAGGCCTGAAGGTGTTTTTCGCGGACTTGAATGGCGAGACCGGGTGGGCCGAGGCCGCCGCCGGCTGCACCTATGTTCAGCACGTCGCGAGCCCCCTGCCGACGGTCAACCCGAAGGACGAGGAGCAGTTGATCCGCCCGGCGCGTGACGGCGCGTTGCGGGTTCTGCGTATCGCGCGGGCGGCCGGCGTGCGGCGCGTGGTGATGACAGCGAGTGTTGCCAGCATCGCTTACGGCGGCGGCGGCCGTGCGGCGCCCCCTTATACCGAGGCGGACTGGACCGATCTTGCGCGCAAGGACGACAGTTCCGCCTACGAACGCAGCAAGACCATCGCCGAACGTGCGGCGCGCGACTTCATGAAACGTGAGGGCGGCGCGCTGGAGCTGGTAACGATCCACCCTGGGCTGGTGCTCGGCCCGGTGTGCAGCCCGGATTTCTCGGCGTCGGTGGAGGCGGTGAAGAAGTTGATGGATGGCTCGCTGCCGGCCCTGCCGCGGTTCGGCTGGGCGCTGGTGGATGTGCGCGACATCGCCGATCTGCATATACGCGCCATGCTGGCGGATAATATCGCCGGTGAGCGGTTTATCGGCGCGAACGAATTCTGGTGGCTGGGCGATATTGCCCGCGTGCTTCGCCAACGGCTCGGCTCGCGCGCGAAAAACGTGCCGTCGCTGAGGATTCCGGACTTTCTGGTGCGTCTGTCAGCCAAGTTCGATCCGGTGGTGCGCGACCGTTTGTTTGAGCTGGGCAAGGAACGGCCGGTGTCGCACGAGAAGGCGACGCGGGTGCTGGGGTGGGAGCCACGGTCAAACGAAGATACCGTGGTCGATACGGCGGAGAGTCTTTTGGCGGAGGGGGTGGTTAAGTAAGCGAGGAAGGAAGCAGTTCCTTTTTGAAAAAAAGAACCAAAAAACTTTTGCTATGTTGCTTGACGCGGTCAGCACGGCCGCCGCGTCCCGAAGAAAGCAAAAGTTTTTTGCTTCTTCTTTTCAACAAAGAACTGCTTGCCTTACGTCCGTCGATCCAGCGCCTCGATGTCTTGCCAGATCGATTTGAACATTTTTTCGCGGTAGGCTTTTTCCTCGTCGGTGCCGTGGATGTCGGGGTGCAGGCGTTTGACGATGATCTGGCGCACCTGCTTGTAACGGTCGGGCTGGCCGGACAGTGACATGCGGGCGTCGACCATGTTGGCCATTTCGGCGCGGGTCGTTTCGAGCTCGCGGCGTGCTGCCTCGGTCTCGCGCTTCCACTCCTCGCTCTGCATGCCAACGACCTTGATGGCACGCTCCAGCACACGGATTTCGGTGCGTAGGCGGGTCAGTTCCGCCTGCGTTGCATCGTCGGGCCGGGGCGCGCTTGGGCGCGGCACCTCGGCGGCGGCGCTTGCGGACTGGGCCGCGGCGGCATGTCCGTTCATGTGCTGCGCGTGGTGGCCGGATGCGGCCGCCGGTGCGCCGGCCATGGCGAGCTCGGGGGCACGGTCTGGCTGGGGGTCGCTGACACGGCGATTGCCGAAGGCGGCGCGGACCGGTGCCGGGGTTTCCGGTGCATCATGCAGGCGAGGGCCAAATAAATTTTCTGCGTCGGCAAGGAACTGGCTCCAGGTTGTGTAAATGCGTTTCTTCGCGGGTGAGAACCACACCTCGACGGCATCCTCGTGATAGGTAATTTTCATGCCGGCCTGGTCGCACAGTTCCACCGCGCGCCGGACGATCGGATTCTCAACGCCCCTCTCTGGTGCGAACACGGACAACTCTCCCAAGGCGAATGCCATATCCGCCATTCCGTTACGGCGATGCGGCGGGCGTATCACGCCCCACGAGCGACCCCACATCCGCGGCAAGTGCTGAACGTGCCGCAGCGCGAGTGTATAACATATGGCCGCCAGGATATACCTTTATTTGGACGCGATCTTCTCCAATCGGCAAATGTGTGACAATCCAGCGCGTTGCAGAGAACGGGCACACCGCATCAAAATAGCCGTGTGCAATCAGGACGTGCAACGAGGGGTTGAGCGCCAGCAGCTTCTTCAGATCGCTGCTTGTGCTGAGCACATGATGTTCGCCTTCGCGCCAATCCCATTTCTCGTTTACCTCATTGTCGAGCAGGCGGTAGGTGAGGTCGGTCTTGAAGCCCAGATCTTCGGCTGCGTAGCCCGCGAAGGCCAGGCCGTAGGCACGGCCGTATCCTTCCAGCAACGGGTCCGGACTTTCTTCCGGGTCCACCCCTTCCGGCGCCGGATCGGCAATCGATAGGGATAGTTCGTAGAGGCTGTAAAAGCGGCCGTTCTGGCTGCGCACGTCATGCGAATCGGGGTGCAACAGGCCGCGCTGCTTGCGCACCACCCAAAGCGGCAGGCCGGTTACGTCGGCGACACGGGCGTAAAACGCCTGCGCGGCATCGCCCTGCGGCGGCAATCCGGCGATCGTCGATAAATATGGACCGAGGGCGTAGGCGTAGGCGTCGTCGACCGCCTGCGGTGTCAGCTTGTGGGCCCGTTCAAGCGACGCGGCGGCCAGGGTCGGCAGCGCGAATGCGTAAGTCATCGGGTCGTCGGAAAAGAAATATTGCTCCTCAAGCAACGGCGACACCATGACGATGCCGTTGAGAATGACCGATTGGCTCTCCTGCAACGCCCGCGCAACCTTTACCGAGCGGATGCCGCCATAGGATTCGCCGACGACAAACTTTTCGCTGCCGGTGCGGCCGTTGTGCGTAAGCCAAAGGGAGACCGCCTTGGCGAGCGATAGGGCGTCCTGATGAACGCTCCAGAAACGTTTCGGCGCCTCCTCCGGCTTGGCGGCGATGGAATAGCCGGTGCCGACCGGGTCGAGAAAAACCATGTCGGTGAACGGCAGCCAGGTGCTGTCGTTGTCAACCAGCCTGGCGTGCGCGCCGTCGGCCTCGTCGGTGGGGAACTGCAACACTTTCGGGCCGGCGGCGCCGAGATGCAGATAGGCGCTGCCCGCACCGGGCCCGCCGTTGAAAAAGAAACTGACCGGGCGGGCCGCCGGCGCGGCTCCGTCCAGCGTGTAGGCGACGTAAAACAGCGCGGCACTCTGGGCGCCGGTTTCGTCCCGCAACTTCAGCGTGCCGGCGGTGGCGGTGTAAGCGTAGGTTTTCCCGTGCACGGTGATTTTGTGGTGCGTGACGGAGTCGGCGGGGAGTTGCGCGAGGCGCTGGTCGGGCTTCTCCGGCGTCGGCGGCGGCGCGTCCGCGGCGAGAACGGAAGGCGCGCTTAGAAAGGCTGCCAAGAGAGCGGCCGAAAGTCTCAATATTTTCTTGGACATTTCGATTCCTGAATTTGTAAAAAAGAAGCAGTTCTTTTTTGAAAAAAAGAACCAAAGAACTTTTGCTTATTTGAGGCGCAATGCAAGCTCGACGCGGGTGATCCAGGATGCCAGCGCGGGATATCCATCCAGCGTGAAGCCGCCTTCCGGGGCCAGGCGCGTGTAGGCGACCAACGCAATGTCCGCCAGCGTCATGGATTGGCGCGGGAAGAAGGCGTGCTGCTGCAAATGCTGCTCCATCAAGGCCAGCGCGGCGTGGCCCTTCGGCAGCAACGCGGGATCGATGTCGGCGTCCGCGCGGGCCATCAGGTGCTTGTGGTAGCGGCGCACGGCAATGGCGGTCTCGTGACTGTATTGTTCCCAGAACAGGAACTGAAACATCAGCGCACGCTCGTAGGCATCTTGCGGGATGAGGGCGGAACCCTCGGCGAGGTGAAGCATGATGGCGGCCGACTGCGCGAGCGGCCGCCCGCCGGGCAGTATTACCAGCGGCACCTGGCCGGCGGGGTTGAGGGCGAGAAACGCGCTGGTGCGCGTGTCGCGCGCAACCACGCTCGTCTCGATCCAGTCGATCGGGATGCCGAGATGGTCGGCGAGGTAGCGTATCTTGAGGCAATTGCCGGAATTCGAATCGCCATACACGGTTATGGTCATGGCTTTGGTTACCGCCACGGACGAAAAGGAAGTAGTTCTTTTTTGAAAAAAAGAACCAAAAAACTTTTATCTGTTACGATTGGCACGCGTGCCAACCGCAATTAGTCCAAGTTTTTTGGTTCTTTTTTTCAAAAAAGAACTACTGCCTTTCCTAAAGCAAAGCCAAAGCCGCCAACTCCTGCTTCAACGCCTCCGGCAGGCCCTCGATCTTTGCCTGGCCCTCGTCCGGCGGTGCGTCCGCTGCGGCGAGATAGCGCCAACCCTGAAACGGTTTGACCAGGCGCCCGCGCACCGGCACCAGCTTGGGGTGCAATACCAGGTCGGTGCAGCGCGTGCCGTCCGCCTGTTGTGCTTGCACGATGTCCTCGATGCGCTGGCGGACGGAGAGCACGCGGTTCACCACCCAATAGATCGATCCGCCATCGAGGATTTCGTCGGCTCGCTTGGGGAAATTGCGGGTGCGGTGGCGCAGCGGTGGCGCGATCTTGGCGCGGGCCGCCTGCCAGGCCGCGACGTCGGCCACGCTTTTGGCGCCGACGGCAAGCTTGATCAGATGAATTGTCACGCGCGAAGCAGCGAGGAGGCCGCGAGCCTAAAGCAGGACGGCGATCGCGCCTACGACGACCGGAAGCACCAGCACGTGCAGGAAGCCGAAGCCGGAGAAGGCGCACCACCAGAGCCAGGCGCAAAAGAAAATCACGCTGGCGGCGACTTTCATAGTGGCGCTCGTGACGCTGTCCCAGAAGGTTACGCGGGTTTCGAAAAAACTTTCCTCGGTCACGGGAGCGTCGGGGGGGGTGAAACGCGGGTCGGCCATGGGAATCCCCAAAAAACGATGCGAGCGGACGTTTTCTAGGAGCAGCCAAAGAAGAAAGGAAGGACTTCTTTTTTGAAAAAATAAGCAAAAAACTTTTGACTATTGGTGCAGGGGATGGCCGCATTCACCGATGAGCAAAAGTTTTTTGGTTCTTTTTTTCAAAAAAGGAACACCTTCCTTACTTATCCGGATTTCGCAGAAATGCAGCCGGGTCAGCACCGGCGGCCGCACGCCCCGCCGCCATGGCTAGCGCCAAAGGATAAATTATATGCTCCTGCGCCAGCACGCGGGCGGCGAGCGATTCTTCGGTGTCGTCCGGCAAGACGGGCACGGCGGCCTGGGCGAGGATTGGGCCTTCGTCCATTTGTTGGGTCACCTGGTGCACCGTGCAGCCATGCAGCTTGACATCGGCGGCGAGCGCGCGGGCGTGCGTGTGCAAACCTGGGAAGGCCGGCAGCAGGCTAGGGTGGATATTCAGCATGCGACCGGCCCAGGCGCCGACCAGAAATGGCGAGAGCAGCCGCATGTAGCCGGCAAGGCACACGAGGCCGATGTTCCGCGCGAGGAGGGCTGCGTGGATGGCGGCTTCGTGGGCGGCGCGGTCGGCGCCGACGCCGCGGCTTTCGATGACGAGCGTTTCGATGCCGGCGGCTTGAGCCAGCGCGAGGCCGGGGGCCTCGCCGCGGTTGGAAATGACGACGGCGATTTCAGCCGGGTATTCGGGCGCAGCGGCGGCGCGCAGCAGAGCGTGCAGATTGCTGCCGCGGCCGCTGATCAGGACGGCGGTCCGCACAAGCTGGCTCAAACGGAGAAATCAGGCATTTTGCTCTCCCACCGCACGGCAGGCTCCGGGCCGGCAGATGTCGCGATGTGACCGAGCAGGATGGGGGTTTCGCCCTGCGCGATCAGCGCCGCCGTGGCGGCCGCCGCGTTGGGCACCACCAGCACCATGCCGATGCCACAGTTGAACACGGACAGCATTTCCTGGACATCGATGCGGCCGGTGGCGGCCAGCCAGCCGAAGACCGGCGGCGGAGTCCAGGCGCGGTCGATGACCGCGTCCAGCCCCGCGGGAAGCACGCGCGGCAGGTTGCCGGCGAGGCCGCCGCCGGTGATGTGCGCCGCGGCGTGCAGCAATCCGGCACGGTGCAGGCTCAGCACCTGATGTACGTAGAGGCGCGTCGGGGTCATCAGCGCGGCGGCCAGCGAGCCGGCAGCGGCGAACGGCGCCGGATCGTCCCAGGCCAGGCCGGACATTTCCACCACGCGCCGAACAAGTGAAAAACCGTTGCTGTGGACGCCCGAACTTGGCAGGCCCAGCAGCGCGTCGCCGGCGGCGACACCGGCGGGGAGCAGCGCCCTGCGCTCCGCGGCGCCGACCGCGAAACCCGCGAGGTCGTAATGGCCCGGGGCATACATGCCGGGCATTTCGGCCGTCTCGCCGCCGACCAGGGCCGCGCCGCACTGGCGGCAGCCTTCGGCGATGCCCGCTACCACCTTTGCGGCGTCGGCCACGGCCAGTTTGCCGCTGGCAAAATAGTCGAGAAAAAACAGCGGCTCGGCGCCCTGCACCACAAGGTCGTTCACGCACATCGCCACGAGGTCGATGCCGACCGTGTCATGCAGCCCGGTCTCGATGGCGATCAGCAGCTTGGTGCCGACCCCGTCGGTCGAACTGACCAGAACCGGGTCCACAAAGCCCGCCGCCTTGAGGTCGAACAGCGCGCCGAAGCCGCCGATGCCGCCGAGCACGCCGGGCCGGTCCGTGGCGCGGGCGAGCGGCTTGATGTGCTCGACCAGTTCATCCCCCGCCTCGATATCTACGCCGGCCTGCTTGTAAGTCGTCATGGCGCCTGGATAGGCTACAGTGACGCATGCTTCAAACTACGCCCCCGCCATCGAGCGTGTTGCTCAACCTGCCGAACGCGATCAGCTTCGCGCGGCTGTGCGCGGTTCCGGCGGCGATCTACCTGGTGCTGGACGCTGACTGGACGGCTGCATTCGCCATTTTCGCCGCCGCGGGAATATCTGACGCGGTGGATGGCTGGCTGGCGCGGCGCCAGGGCGGCACGGCGCTGGGCGCGGCGCTGGACCCGCTGGCCGACAAAACGTTGATGGTGGGCATGTATATTACGCTCGCGGCGACAAGGCAGTTGCCGATCTGGCTGGCGATCCTGGTAGTATTCCGGGACGTGATGATCGTGGGAGGCCTGCTGTTGTTGTGGCTATATGACCATCATGTGCCGATCAGGCCTCTGGCGATTTCCAAGCTGAACACCGGGCTGCAGGTGGGCCTCGTCGGCATCGTGCTGGGGCTGAATGCGGCCGGCCTCGTTTGGCTGCTGGTGCGCCAAGCGGCGGTGTGGCTGGTGGCCGCCAGCACCGCCGCGAGCTTCGCCGCCTACGTGCGGCAGACGGTGCGCCCGGCATGAATATGGAACCCGTCCCGGAGCGGCTGGTCACCCAGTCGGGCGACGGCGCGGTCAGCCGCGTGGTGCCGCAATCGACCCGCAATCAGCGGCTGGCGCTGCTGGTGGGGGTGGTCGGCGTGCTATATCTGGCGCTGCACCTGTTCGCGAGCATTCTGCTGCCGTTCGTTGCGGGCGCGGGCATTGCCTACGTGCTGGACCCGTTTTGCACCCGCATGGTGCGGGCCCGCGTGCCGCGAGGAGTCGCGTCCATTCTGCTGGTGATCGGGTTGATCCTGGTGGCGCTGCTGTTCGTGCTGCTGCTGTATCCCCTGGTGCTGAGCCAGGTCGGCATATTGGTGGAGCGGGTGCCGGAATATGCGCGCGGCGTATCGGCGTTCGCTGCTAAAACCATGGCGCAACTGCAACAGCGCATGGGCTCGGACATTATCGATGCCAAGCTGACCGATCTGGTGAGCAGCCAGGCTGGCTCGGTGCTGGGCTTTGTCACCGGCGCGCTGAGCCATATTGTCGGCGGCGGATTCGCCATTTTCAACGTATTCAGTCTGGCGATCGTGACGCCGGTGGTGGCGTTCTACGTGCTGCGCGACTGGCCGACGGTGACGTCGCGCATGGATGGCTGGATGCCGCGCCGCTACCAGGACGTGGTGCGGGCGCAGGCGCGCGAAGTGGACCGCATTCTGTCTGCCTGGGTGCGTGGGCAGGCGACCTGCTGCCTGATACTGGCACTTTATTACGCGGTCAGCCTGTCGCTGGTCGGGCTGGATCTTGGGCTGGTTGTGGGCCTGGCGGCGGGCACGCTGAGTTTCATCCCGTATGTCGGGTCCATTACGGGAATGGTGACGGCGATCGGGCTGGCGTTCGCGCAGTTTCCCACCTGGGCTGGCGTGTTGCGGGTGTTTGCTGTGTTCATCGTGGGCCAGGCCCTGGAGGGATACGTCATCTATCCGCGTTTCCTGGGTGACCGGGTGGAGCTGCCCGCGGTGTGGGTGATTTTCGCGTTGTTCGCCGGCGGCGCCGGATTTGGTTTTCTGGGTGTGATGCTGGCCGTGCCAGTGGCGGCAACGGTAGGTGTATTGATGCGCTTCTGGCTGCGCAGATATTTGCGAAGCCCCTTGTATCTTGATCCCCCGTCCTAATTGACAAAAGGTTTTGCTTCTCTTTTCAAAAAAAGAAGAACTTCCTTCCTTTGGATTTTGCAGCGTGTCCAACTGGCGCATCGGCATTGATTTCGGCGGCACAAAGATCGAGATCATGGTGCTGCGCCCGGACGGCGCGGAGGCGCTGCGCCGCCGGGTTGCCAACCCGAGGGTTTACGATGCGGCGATACGGACCGTTCGGGCGCTGGTCGAAGCGGCCGAATCTGAAACGGGCCACGTGTGCTCTGTCGGCGTGGGGATTCCTGGCGCCATCAGCCCTTTCACCGGCGCGGTGCACAACGCGAACTCGGTATGGATGAACGATCACAAATTCGATGCCGATCTTGCGACGGCGCTTGCCCGTCCGGTGCGGGTAGAGAACGACGCCAATTGTTTCGCCTTGTCGGAGGCCAGCGACGGTGCGGCGGCCGGCAAGCGCGTGGTGTTCGGCGTTATCCTTGGCACCGGCTGTGGCGGCGCGATTGTCGTGGAGGGCAGGTTGCTGGAGGGCCTGCACCGTATCGGGGGCGAGTGGGGCCATAATCCGCTGCCGTGGCCGACCCCGGATGATTTGCCTTATCCCGCGTGTTTCTGCGGCAATAGCGGTTGCCTCGAACGTTACATCGCAGGGCCGGCGCTCGCGGAAGATTTTTTTGGCGCGGGGGAGCATGACGCGCGGGCGCTGCCGGCCTTGGCCGCCGGGGGGGACCGGGGAGCCGCGGCCACGCTGGCGCGGCATGCCGACCGGGTTGCGCGCGCGCTCGCGCAGATCATCAATTTTCTCGATCCTGATGCGGTGGTAATCGGCGGCGGGCTGTCGAACATGGAGCACCTTTATACGGATGTGCCGCGGTTGCTGGCGCGCCATGTTATTGCGCAACAGGTTGTGACGCCGATTTTGCGCAACCTGCACGGCGACAGTTCGGGCGTGCGGGGTGCCGCGTGGCTCTGGCCGCTCGTGACGGATGCGCCATGAATGGCGTGCGGGCAATCCTGTTCGATGTGTTCGGCACGGTGGTCGATTGGCGCGGCAGCCTCATTCGTGATTTTTCGGCGTGGGGCGCGGACCGCGGCCTTACGGTGGAGTGGGCCGGGTTGGTGGATGCCTGGCGCGGTGCCTACGTGCCGTCGATGAACCGGGTTCGCACCGGTGCACGCGGCTGGGCCAATCTCGATACGTTGCAGCGGGAGAGCCTGGACGAGATCGGCGGGCAATTCGGCTTGCCTAAGGCGCTCAGTGAGGCAGATCGCGATTATCTTGTGCATGGCTGGCACCGCCTTGATCCGTGGCCGGATGCGGTGCCGGGTTTGGTACGGTTGAAGGCGGATTTCATTATCGCTGCATTGTCCAACGGCAATGTGGCACTTCTGGTCAACATGGCAAAGCGCGCCGGCCTTGCCTGGGACATGGTTTTTGCCACCGAATTGTTTCGCCTCTACAAGCCCGATCCAAAAACCTATCTGGGGGCAGCGGCCCTGCTGGGTTTGCCGCCGGACGCGGTGATGATGGCGGCGGCGCATAACGCCGACCTGCGTGCAGCGCGCGCGCTCGGGCTGCGCACGGCGTTTATTGCTCGTCCGTATGAATATGGTCCGCGGCAAGTGGGGGACTTGTCGGCTGAGGAGGGTTGGGACATTGTGGCTGATGATATTGATGATCTGGCCTCGAAGTTAGCAAAGAAAGCAGTTCTTTTTTGAAAAAAAGAACCAAAAAACTTTTATCTATTGCGAGCATCACCGACATGGCCCATTTCGACCGTAAGCTGGCAGCAATGAGCAAAAGTTTTTCGCTTCTTTTTTTGAAAAAAGAAGTGCTTCTTCTTTTGTCGTGCCTTCCCACCCTCGCATTAGCGGCCGACGAAAGGGCGCGATGGCAGGCCGAGGCTGAAGCAGTCACTATCGTGCGCGACGACTGGGGAATTGCCCATATTCACGCGGACACGGACGCCGATGCGGTGTTCGGCATGGTCTATGCACAAGCAGAGGATGATTTCAATCGCGTCGAGACCAACTACCTCACCGCCCTGGGCCGCATGTCCGAGGCGGAAGGCAGTTCCAGGATTTATCGGGATTTGCGGCAGCGATTGTTCATCGATCCGGACGCGCTCAAGGCCGATTATGCGTCAAGCCCTGACTGGCTGAAGGCGTTGATGAATAGCTGGGCGGACGGGCTGAACCTCTTTCTCGCCACGCACCCCAAAATTATCCCACGCGTCATCACGCACTTCGAACCCTGGATGGCGCTGAGCTTTTCCGAAGGCAGCATCGGCGGCGATATCGAGCGGGTAAATTTGGCCGAGCTGGAAGCCTTTTATGGCCACAAGCCGTTGCGTCATGCCGAGACCGATACGGAATTCCGCGAGCCGGCCGGTTCGAACGGCATCGCCATAGCACCGGCCAACACGGTGGATCATCACGCGCTGCTGTTAATCAATCCGCACACCAGCTTCTTTTTCCGCGCCGAGCAGCAGGTGACGAGCAATGAAGGGCTGAATGTGTATGGTGCGGCCACCTGGGGACAGTTCTTCATCTATCAGGGATTCAATGCGCACGCCGGCTGGATGCATACATCGAGCGGGGTGGACAATGTGGACCGGTTTGCCGAAACGATCGTCACGCGGGGCGACAAGCCGTTCTACCGTTACGGCACGGAACTTCGGCCGGTGACAGTCGGCACGGTCAAGGTGGCCTACAAGACGGCCAGCGGCGGCCTGGCTGCGCAGGATTTTACCGTTTATCACACGCACCACGGACCGGTGATTGCGGCTGCCGGGGACAAATGGATCAGCCTGTCGCTGATGAACATGCCCGTCGCGGCGCTGGAACAGTCGTTCCTCCGCACCAAGGCCACCGATTACACGTCGTTCATGAAAGTGGCCGAGCTGAAGGCGAACTCATCCAACAACACTCTTTTCGCCGACGATGGCGGCAATATCGCCTATCTGCACCCGCAATTCATTCCGCGGCGCGACGACAGATTCGATTATACAAAGCCGGTGAACGGGGCCGATCCGGCGACCGATTGGAAGGGATTGCATGCGCTGAACGAGGCGCCGCATGTGCTCAATCCGCCGGTCGGGTGGGTTTTCAATACCAATGACTGGCCCTATTCCGCCGCCGGACCCGATAGCCCCAGGCAGCGGGATTATCCACGTTACATGGATACGGTCGGCGAAAATCCGCGTGGGCTGCATGCGACACGGCTGCTGCAGGGCCGGCATGATTTCACCCCGTTCTCGCTGATGGTTGCGGCATACGACTCCTATCTGCCGGCGTTTGCGCGCCTGATTCCGTCCCTGGCGGCAGCGTATGACAGCCTGGCGGCCGGCGATCCGCGGCGGGCGAAACTCGCGGACCAGGTGGCCGCGTTGCGGGGCTGGGATGACCATTGGGCGGCGAATTCGGTCGAAACGTCGTTGGCGGTGTTCTGGGGCGAGGCCCTGTGGGCAAAGGCGGCGCAGGACCCGGAGGAGGAGGGAGTTTCGATCTATGACCGCATGGTGGGCCATACGAATCCCGCAGAAGAACTCGCGGCGCTGGGAGAGGCGACGGATCGCCTTCGACAGGATTTTGGCGATTGGCGTGTGCCGTGGGGCGAAATCAACCGGTTTCAGCGGCTGAATGACAATATCACGCCCGCCTTCACCGATGAAGGCGCCAGCATTCCGGTGCCGTTCACCTCGTCGCGATGGGGCTCACTCGCGTCGTTCGGAGCGAAACGATATCCCGGCACGAAACGGTATTACGGCACCAGCGGCAACAGTTTCGTCGCGGTGGTGGAATTTGGCCACTATGTGCGCGCCTGGGCGGTGACCGCCGGCGGCGAGAACGGCGATCCGAAGTCACAACATTTCGACGACGAGGCGATCCGTTACGCCCAGGGCAATTTGCGCGAGGTATATTTTTTCCCGCAAGAGCTGTCGGCGCATACGGAACGTACCTACCATCCCGGACAATGAAACGCGGCCAATTTGGCTTGCGCCACGTATGCCCATGAGCAAAAGTTTTTTGGTTCTTTTTTTAAAAAAGAACTGCTTGCCTTCCTCTCCACTTGGTTTAAGCGTTCGATTAAACGCCAGTGACGAGGGAATGACCGGTGAATTTTGCCTTTTCCGACGATTTGCAGCACGTGCGGACCGAGGCGCGTGCGTTCCTGAAGGCACATGCGGCGGGCTCTGCGCGGCGCGTGCTGGAGGCCGGGAACGGCTTCGACAGCGACCTTTGGGCGCGTATCGGCCAGCTTGGCTGGATCGGCGCCGCGATCCCGGAGGCGTTCGGTGGGTCCGGGCTTGGCGACGAGGGGCAGTGCGTCCTGGCAGAGGAGATCGGCGCCAGCATTGCCGCCACGCCGTTTGCCAGCAGCGCTTATCTGGCCTCGCAGGCGATCCTGCTGTTCGGCAACGATGCGCAAAAGGCGCGCTGGCTGCCGGGCCTCGCGGACGGCAGCGTGATCGGCTGCGTGGCACTCGGCGAAGGCGCCGGGCAGCCGCGCGCGGATGGAATTAGCGCGGTGTTGCGTGATGGGCAGATTACCGGCACAAAACAGCCGGTAATCGACGCGACGGTCGCGCATATTGCGGTCGTCGCAGCCCGGGAGGGCGGCGAGATTGTTTTGGCAGTGGTCGATCTGGCGCAGGATGCCGTTACGCGGAGCACGCTGGGAACGTTGGACCCCAGCCGCGACGCCGCGACGCTGATTATTTCGAAGGCGGCATCCGAACGGCTGCCGGGTGCGGCGGGCTTTGCCGCAATAGAACATTTGCTTGATCGCGCCGCGATTTTTTTCGCCTTCGAGCAGCTTGGCGGCGCACAGACGTGCCTTGACATGGCGCGCGACTATGCGCTGGAGCGCCAGGCTTTCGGACGGCAAATCGGATCGTTCCAGGCCATCAAGCACAAGCTCGCGGAAGTCTATGTCGCGATTGAACTGGCGCGGAGCAATGCCTATTACGGCGCCTGGGCGCTCGGCGCGGACGCGCCGGACCTGACCAGTGCCGCGGCGGCCGCGCGGGTGGCCGCAACGCACGCGTTTGAATTGGCCAGCGCGGAGAATATCCAAACCCATGGCGGCATGGGATTTACCTGGGAGTCGGACTGCCACCTGTATTACCGCCGCGCCAAGCATCTGTCGCTGGTGATTGGCGCCGCCCCGTATTGGAAAGACCGGCTGATCGGCTTCATCGAACAACGCAACGCGGCATAGGGGCTGAGCAACGATGGATTTTTCCGATACGTCCGAAGAAGCCGCCTTCCGCGCCGAAGTCGTGGCATTCCTGGACGAATACGCGCCGCGCAAGGCCGGCCGGCTGAGCGACACGGAAGCGATCGATGCCGCCTACGTACAACGCGCCCGCGCGTGGCAGGCGCGCAAGGCGGCGGCAGGATTTGCCGGCATCACCTGGCCCCGCGCCTGGGGCGGCCGCGGCGGCACGCCGATGCAACAAATAATCTACGGCCAGGAGGAAGCGAAATACGCAGTCCCGCGCGGCGTGTTCGAAATCGGGCTGGGCATGTGCATTCCCACGCTGGCAACCTATGCCGCCGCCGAAACATCCGCCTTGCATGTCGGTCCCGCGCTCCGCGGCGAGAAAATCTGGTGTCAGCTTTTTTCCGAACCGGCCGCCGGGTCCGACGTTGCGGGCCTGCGCACACGCGCGGTGCGCGACGGTGACGACTGGGTGGTGAACGGCCAAAAGATCTGGACGAGCGGCGCGCATTTTTCCGACTTCGGGCTGTTACTGGTGCGAACGGACCCGGACGTGCCGAAACATGCCGGCCTCTCAATGCTCTTTCTGGATATGAAAAGCCCAGGCGTGGAAGTTCGGCGGATAAAACAGATCTCCGGCACTTCCAATTTCAACGAGGTGTTTTTTACCGACGTGCGGATTCCCGACAGCCAGCGCCTTGGTGGCGAAGGGGCGGGCTGGAAAGTGGCGCTCACCACGCTCATGCACGAGCGCCTGGCGATCGGCACGCTGGGCGGCCCGGATTTTCCCGAAATCCTCGAACTCGCCCGCACCGTGCAAGTGAACGGAACGCCTGCAATTCAGAACGCCGCGGTGCGTGAGCGGCTGGCCGATTGGTATGTGCAAAGCAAAGGGCTGGAATATACCAAACTCCGCACCATCACGGCACTGTCGCGCGGCCATATGCCGGGGCCCGAAAGCTCGATCTTCAAAGTGGTGAGCGCCCGCAAATTGCAGGAAATCGCCCAGTTCGCACTCGATTTGATGGATGGTGCAGGACTCGTCACCGATCCGGACCTGGCACCCATGCGAGGGATGTTTCAGCAGGCATTGCTTTACGCGCCGGGGGGACGGATTGCGGGGGGGACCGACGAGATACTTCGCAATATCATTGCGGAACGCGTGCTGGGGCTGCCGGGGGATATTCGGGTGGATCGGGATCGGCCGTTTCGGCAGTAAGGAAGGAAGGTCTGCTTTTTTGAAAGAAAGAAGCAAAAAAATTTTGCTCATAAGGAAGAACGATGCAGATAAACGAATCAATCATTGCTGTTGTGACGGGGGGGGCTTCGGGGCTCGGGCTCGCTACAGCGCGGCTCCTCGCAGCGCGGGGCGCGCGGGTGGCCATATTCGATTTCAATGAGACGCAAGGCGAGGTAGCGGCAAGCGAACTCGGCGGCGTGTTCTGCAAAGTCGATGTCACATCGGATGAACTGGTGGAGGCGGGGTTCGCGAAATCACGCGCTATCCTCGGCCAGGAGCGTATCCTGATCAATTGCGCCGGCACCGGCAACGCCTTCAAGACCGCCGGACGCGACAAGAAGACAGGTGAGATCAATCATTTCCCGCTCGAGCAGTTCAACCGCATCATCCAGATCAACCTGGTCGGCACATTCCGCTGCATCGCCAAATCGGCCGCGGGGATGCTCACGCTCGATCCGTTGGAAGACGGCGAACGTGGCGCCATCGTCAACACCGCCAGCGTCGCCGCCGAAGACGGCCAAATCGGCCAGGCCGCGTATTCGGCCAGCAAAGGCGGCGTCGTCGGGATGACGTTGCCGATCGCGCGCGACCTGATGGGCGAAGGCATCCGCGTCAACACCATCCTGCCGGGCATTTTCAACACGCCGCTGCTGCACGCGGCACCGGACAACGTGAAGCTGGCCCTCGCGGCGTCCGTTCCCTTCCCAAAGCGGCTCGGGGCACCGGAAGAATTCGCCCGCCTGGCAGTTGAAATGTGCGAGAACGGATATTTCAACGGCGAAGACGTACGACTGGATGGCGCCATTCGCATGGCGCCACGCTAAACAACATGTCCGACGCCGCGCGGGCAGGACCGCCGCCATTCAATACCCGCGGATCGGAAGGCACGGGCGCGCGCGAACGGTTGCTGGATGCCGCCGCCGCGCTGATTATTGACCGCCAGTCGATCGACATTTCGCTTGCGGAAATTGCTGCGAAATCAGGGCTGAACTCCGCACTGGTGAAATATTATTTTGGTGGCAAGACAGGGCTGCTGGTGGCACTGCTGCAACGCGATGCAGCGCGGGCGCTGGCGGAAATGGATGAATTGCTCTGCATGACCATAAGCGCCGCGCAAAAGATGCGCCTGCATTTGCGCGGCATCATGACCACCTACAAGCGCAGCCCGTATCTAAATCGCCTGCTCCACGCGATGCTGCATGGCCCGGATGAGCCGGTGCGCCGTGAAGTGCATCGGTTGCTGGTGCAGCCCGTATTTAATTGCCAGCGGCGCATTCTGGCCGAAGGCATCGAGCGCGGTGAATTCCGGCCGGTGGATCACGGCATTTTCTATCTCAGCGCCATCGGCGCCTGCGACCAGTTCATGCAGACCGAGGGTGTTCTGATGCTCTCACAGGAAGGGGTGGATCTGGAAGCGTTCCGTGATCAATACATCACCCACGTGGTGGACATGGTGCTGGCTTCGCTCTCGCCAACGATGGAACTGCAACGAAAGTGACGCAGCACAGCGAGACGGTTTTGCCCAGCCGCCTGCTGCCGCCATGGAGCTGGGCGGTTGGGTCCATGCTGCTGATTCAGCTCGGTGCCGCGTTATCGCACCCCATGTTGCTGACATCCGGTGCTGCCAGTGTCACCTGGCTGCGGTTGTGCTGGGCGTCGGCGCTGCTGACGGCCTTTGCCCGGCCATCCGACACGTGGCGCCAGGTTCTTGCGGGCACGGCATGGTCGGCCGTGGCGCTCGGTGCTGCGTCCGCCATCATGACGTTGTGCTATTTCGAATCCTTGGCGCGCATTCCCCAAGGCATGTCGAATGCAATCGAATTTCTCGGGCCGCTGGGCGTGGCGGTGCTCGGCAGCCGGCGGCCACGTGATTTTCTGTTTGCGTGCCTGGCGGCTGTGGGTGTGGCGCTGCTATTGCGGCCAGAGCGCGCCTGGCAGCCTGACAAAATCGGCATCGCCTTTGCCTGCGGCTCCGCGGTATGCTGGGGACTATACATTGTGCTAACAAAACGGGTCGGCGCGCGCTTCGCCGGGTTCCAGGGCTTGGCGGTGTCGCTGACCATCGCTGCCCTGGTTACGACACCGGTCGGGCTGGCGCAGGCCTGGGGGCACGTTTCGGCGCGCGACGTGCTGGCCGCGGGGGGTCTCGCCATTCTGATACCAGTGCTGCCGTATGTGCTTGAGCTGGCGTCATTGCGTTCCCTGTCGGCGCAGACATTCGGCATTCTGATGAGCGCGGAGCCGGCGATTGCAACTTTCATGGGCGCGGTTCTGCTGGCACAAATTCCGGGGCCGTTGCAGGCGGCGGGGTTTGTCTGCGTGATCGCAGCCAGCGTCGGCACGTTACGTTACAGATCGGGTGGCTAGAGCGGCTTCATCCTGGCTGGAAAATCCTCGGCATCCGGCGGGGCCGCTCTCGTTTGTTGTGTGCGGAGCATTTGTATCTGCCTCAGGCTACCGGCTTCTTGGGGCCGATTCCAGTCCGGCTGAAAATGCTCTACAGCCCGAGTTCCGACAGGCCGGGATGAATTTCCGGTCGCCGCCCCTGGGGCCAATGGAACTTGCGGTCCGCCGGCGCGATCGGCAGGTCGTTGATGCTGGCAATGCGCAGCCGCATCAGGCCGTGCTCGTCGAATTCCCAGTTTTCGTTGCCATAGGCGCGGAACCAGTTGCCGCTGTCATCGTGCCACTCGTACGCGAAGCGAACGGCGATGCGGTCGCCGGCGAAGGTCCAAAGCTCCTTGATCAGGCGGTAATCCAGTTCGCGGCGCCATTTGCGGATAAGAAAAGCCTCAATGCCGGCGCGGCCTTGAAGGAACTCCGCGCGGTTGCGCCAGCGGCTATCCTCGGTATAGGCAAGTGCCACCCGCGCCGGGTCACGGCTATTCCAGGCATCTTCGGCAAGCCGCACCTTCTGCGCAGCAGATTCCGCTGTGAACGGCGGGAATGGCGGACGGCTCATCGTGCATACTCTATGAGCAAAAGTTTTTTTGCTTCTTTTTTCAAAAAAGAAGAACTTCCTTCTTATACCGCCATCTGCCGCGCCGCCAGATCCCGCATAATCTCCTCGCTCCCTCCCCCGATCGCATTAACCCGCACCTCGCGATAAATCCGTTCCGACTTCATTCCGCGCATATACCCGGCGCCCCCCAGTATTTGCAGCGCCTCGCGTGCGCAGAATTCCATGGTTTGCGTCGCCTGCACCTTCAGCAGGCAGATATCCGCCACCGGGGACTGTCCCTGCAACATGCGCCAGGCGGTCATTTCGAGGTAGGCCTGGCTTGCATTCAAGTGACGGGCCATTTCCGCGATCTTGTGGCGGATCACTTGATGATCCGCAAGGCGCTTGCCGAATGTTTGGCGCTGCTGGGCCCAAACGATCGCTTCTTCCGTCGCCACCCGCGCATAGGCAATGGCACCGGCCGCCAGCGCCAGCCGCTCATTGTTGAAATTCAGCATGATGGCGGGAAAACCGCGCCCTTCGGCGCCGACCAGATTTTCCGCCGGCACGGCGACATCGTGGAAATGGATCTGCGCCGTGTCGGAGGCCCACCAACCCATCTTGTCCAATCTAGAGCGAGTTACACCGGGACTGTCGGCCGGAATGACAAGCAGGGAAACACCGGCGCCGCCAGGGCCACCGGTGCGCACTGCGGTGGTGAAAAAATCGGCGCGCATGCCGCCGGTGATATAGCATTTCTCGCCGTTGACGACGAAATGATTTTCCACCCGCCGGGCGGTGGTGCGCAGATTGGCGACATCCGATCCACCCGATGGCTCGGTAATGGCGAGTGCAATGATTTTCTCGCCGCGCAGCACAGGCGGCAACAGGCGGGCCTTCAATTCGGGCGATCCTGCTGCCGCGATCGGTGGCGCGCCGATGCCATGCACCATCAGGCTGGCCGCGATGCCGCCGGCGCCCGGGCGCGCGAGTTCCTGCGTGGTGACGATGGACATGAACGGGTCGCTGGGGACGCCGCCGAATTCCTCCGGGAATCCGAGTTGCAGCAGGCCCATCTCGGCGGCCTTATGATAGAGTTCACGCGGAAACGCGCCGGCTTCGTCCCAGGCGGTGGCGTGCGGCGCGATTTCGCGGGTTACCCATCGCCGCAAGGTGGCCTGCCATGCCAGGTGGTCCGGGGTGTAGAATGGACTGGGTTCCAAATCGGTTGGCATGGCGTCCATTCTGGGGGGCTTTCAAACCTGAGGAGCAAAGGAACGAAGCACTACTTTTTTGAAAAAAAGAAGCAAAAACCTTTATCTGCTATCGCGCACGAAGGAACCCTGCATGAACTACGAGACCCTGCTTTACGCTGCAACCGACGGCGTGTTGACGTTGACGCTGAACCGGCCTGACAAGCTCAATGCATTCACGGCGACGATGTGCACCGAATTGATCGACGCGTTCGACCGGGCCGATGCCGACGATGAGGTGCGCGCGATCGTGATGACCGGTGCCGGCCGAGCGTTTTGCGCGGGTGCCGATCTTTCCAGCGGAGCCGCGACCTTCGACCATCGGGCGCGGAACAGCCAGGTGGGTGGCGCCGATCTCGCCGATCCCGCGATACGCGACCGCGGCGGGTTGGTTACGTTGCGCATCCACCGCAGCCTGAAGCCGGTCATTGCGGCGGTGAACGGGCCGGCCGTGGGCATTGGAGCCACGATGCTGCTGGCGGCCGACATGCGGCTGGCCAGCGAGGCGGCGCGCTTCGGTTTCGTTTTCGTCCGCCGCGGCATCGTGCCGGAGGCGGCGAGCAGTTTCTTTCTGCCGAACATCGTGGGCTTGCCGCAGGCATTGGAATGGTGCCTGACCGGGCGCGTTTTTGACCCGACCGAGGCGCTGGCAGGCAGGCTGGTGCGCAGCGTGCATGCGCCGGATCAACTTATTGGCGCGGCGATGGCACTGGCGCGGGAAATCGCGGACAACACCGCCCCGGTGTCGGTAGCACTGACACGGCAAATGTTGTGGCGCCTGTCGGCGGCACGCGACCCGATGGAGGCACATCGTATCGATAGCCGCGGCATCTTCACCCGCGGTGCCTCGGTCGATGCGGCGGAAGGTGTGATGAGTTTTCTTGAGAAGCGGGCGGCTTCGTTCCCAGGCCGCGTGTCGGCAGATATGCCGGGATTTTTCCCATGGTGGGACGAGGAGACTTATCGATAGAACCCAAAACCCCTATTCGCGCAAAAAATCAAGTATGATCCGGTTCACCTCGTCGGGCTTTTCGACATGCAGGAAATGCCCGACACCGTGCACCAGGGCGATGCGCAAGCCCGCGGGAAACAGCGAGGTTTCCGTTTCAACTTCCGAGCCGATGCAGCCGTCCAGGCTGCCGTGCAAATATAGCGATGGCACCTCGATGGCGGCACTGCCGGCACGCGCCTGCAGCGCCGCAAGCGCCGGGTCGTGCAACGATGGCAGGAAGGCGTGCTTGTAGTAGGCGCATGCGGCGTCTGCCACACCCGGCTGCCGGAAGCTCGCCTTGATCGCTTCGATATCCGCCGGCTCCGGTTTGAAGCCGGGCGACCAGTCTGCCCACAGACGATCGATGAGATGAAAATCATCGTAGGCCAGGGCTGCCTCGCCGAGCGGCGAGGTCAATAAATACATGTACCAGGAGCGGCGCTGTTGCACCGGGTCGGCGATCAGACGCCGGAACAGATCGGCGCCGTACGGTACAGCCAGGGTCACCAGGCGCGATATGCGCGCCGGCGAAATGGCGGCGGCGGCATAGGCGGCGGCGGCCCCCCAATCGTGGCCGATCACAACCGCCTTCGATGCCCCAAACGCTTCGATCAGTGCGAGCACATCCTGGCCCAGCACCGCCGTCTGGTAGCGGCCATCCGCCGGGACGGGTGTAGGCGCGTAGCCGCGCATATAGGGTGCGACGGCATGGTGGCCGGCCGCCGCCAGGGCGCGCAACAGCGGGGCGAAGCTGTGCGCCGTGTCGGGAAAGCCGTGCAGGCACAAGGCCAGCTCGCCTTCGCCCTCCTCCAGCACGCTGAAGGCCACATTGTTTGCGTCAATTCGCCGCGTTGCCATGCTACTGCCCCTGTCTGGCCTGTCCGCGACCCTACGCCGCCCTGACGCTGGCGCAAGCGTATCCGCGCTGGCCGCGCCGGCGGCCGCTTTTCGAAAATTTTACCAGCCTGGCGGGTCGGATCATAAAAGGTCCTGAAATGTCGCTGGGCCATTGCGTGCCTTTCTCGACGCTGACGGCGCCGCTTCACGCTTGTCCGCCGCGCCGCAAGCCGGCAGAATTTGATCACAAAGAACGCGTGAAAATGCTTGACCCCGGCCCCACAGATGTGCGCTTTGGCGTCGTTACGGGCGAAACATACCATAGATCCAGGCCGATCGGGTGCAACGTACCGAAATGAAGCGCGTGCGAATAGACATCGAGCTTGCACGATAAATTGTCTGCTGTTTCTGAGCCGCGCAACCTTGTCTCGGCGATCAAACCATTCGATAGCGTCCATTGTGTTGCAACAAGAACCGGAGGATTTCGTGGCCGAACGCACAACATCACCTTCCCGCCTGGCTCTGCTTGCCATCTCTACAGTTGCGGGAGCCGTATCGAATGCGGCGGCGACACCACGCCTGGTGACCGGAGGCATTGACGATACCCAAACCGTCCGGCTGGCAGGCAACACGAGGCCGGAGGCGCGGCTGAAGAACGATCTCGGCCGGGTCAGCGACGGTTTGATGCTCGATCATATGCAGTTGCTGCTGAAGCGGCCGGCGGAAACCCAGGCGGCGCTGGCGAAATTCATCGATGCGCTGCAGGACCGCGGCTCACCCACCTACCATCATTGGCTGACCGCGCAGCAATTTGGCGAAATGTTCGGCCCGGACAAGCGGGATGTGCAAGTTGTTACGGACTGGCTGAGCAGCCACGGCTTTGTCATCAACAGCGTGCAGCCCGGCCGCATGGTGATCGATTTTTCCGGCACGGCGCGGCAGGTCAGCGGCGCATTCCACACCGAAATCCACAATCTCGACGTCCGCGGCGTGCCCCATATCGCCAATATGAGCGACCCGCGCATTCCGGCCGCCCTGGCCGGCGTGGTGGACGGCGTAGTGTCACTG